>Ga0187862_10000784_pt1 | contig 35448 bp, 20 predicted proteins | sample June2016WEW_10_1_FD_133003 | JGI IMG/M metagenome (GOLD analysis project Ga0187862, IMG submission 133003) | Peatland microbial communities from SPRUCE experiment site at the Marcell Experimental Forest, Minnesota, USA - June2016WEW_10_150 | ecosystem: Environmental > Terrestrial > Soil >... | reverse complement strand
CGCCCGAATCCGCCTGAATCTGAATGGTCGCGGCATTGGCTTCGATAGTGACGGTATCGGTGGTGCTGCCTACCTCAAGAACGATGTCGCCCACACCGACCCTGGTGGCCACCGGCACGACGACGTCTTTGCTCTCGCTCTTCTTGAAGCCCTTGACTTCCGCGGTGATCGTGTATGTCCCCGGCGGAAGCTCCGGGAAAATGAAGTTCCCTTCCGTGCTGGTAGTTGTCGTCTGGCGAAGGGCGGTAGCCTGTTCTACGGCTAGCACCGGCGCTTCGGGAATCACCCCGCCTTGGGAATCCTTGACCGTACCGGTGATTGAACCATTGTTCTGGGCGAACGCCGTTCCGACCAGAATCGACAGCGCGGCGACAACGGCCACGACCAGCAACAAACTGTTTCGCATGCGACTAGGCATTCTGTTCTCCTGTGTCATCCTGACCGCCTGAGGAAGCGGGCGAATCCAAGAATTGCGGAACTGCACAAAAGTCTCTACGACCGCCGCCACGGTAACCAAGCAAACCGCGGTCGCAACTGTCACAGGCCAGATGCTAAGCCATGTCGCGCCGCTTGTCATTGCACGGCGGTTTACCCTGGCATATGCAAATGTCATAATTGGAGACTATGCGAATGGACTAGCTGCGATGCCTGGGGATTGGACGGGCGGGATTTGGAAGCGCGGCAGACGGTCGATGACGGGTGCCGGCGTCGACACGAGTGAACGAAACATCCGAAAAATGTTGACCGAAAGGCGAAGCCATGTTACGTGGAAGTTCGTCGCACTGTTCAGTTTGGCGGCTATTTCGCCGATTCCGGCGCTAAGCGCCTCGAGCGCGCCGGGCACCCCATTCCACTCAGGCTGGCAACGGGAGAACACCCGCTATGGAGTCGACTTCTGGCGGGAAGCCGAAGGGTTCGCCCAGTCCCGCGTCCGAGCCATCGTCCAAACCCGTGACGGATATATGTGGTTCGGCACCGATGGCGGGCTGGTTCGATTCAACGGAGAAAGCTTCACCACATTCAACACCCGGGACGGCGCGCTGAAGGACGACGAGGTATGGGCGCTGCAAGAAGATGACGAAGGCGGTCTGTGGATCGGCACCTATGGAGGCGGCCTCACTCTTCTTAAGAACGGACGATTCCGGACCTTCACGACCGCCGACGGGCTACCGGACGATGTCATCAGGTCTTTGGCCAAGGACGGCCAAGGCAACATCTGGATGGTTACGGCGCAAGGGCTGGTGCGCGATTCTCACGGGGTATTCGCGCGCTTCACGCCCGAAAATGGAGTGGCCGATGGGCGCATGGCGGTGTGCTGGTCATCTTCCGAAGGCCTCCTGGCGGGGACGCGCAATGGAGCTTATCGTTTCGGGAATGGAAGGTTCGAACCCTTTCTTCCGATGCCTTCCCGCAATAACGCCGTGCCGGGTCAGTTGCTGTGCGGCAGCGACGGTTCGGTGTGGATCGGCTACAGCGACGGAGTGATCGAGCAACGCAGGAACGGCGCTTCGAAGCTTTTCGGCGGTCCGCACGCCGGAGACCCGATCACCGCACTCTATCAAGACCCACAAGGGGAGGTGTGGGCGGTGCGGGGGAAGCAGATTATCAAACTGCGCAACGGGGCGTTCGAAGCGGTTTCGGTGGAAGGCGTCGCCGCCGGCTTGGGCGGTATTTACACCTTGTGCATGGATCGCGAGGGAGGCGTCTGGCTGGGTTTGCAGTCAAACGGGCTGGCGCGGCTGCGCACCAGGCAGCTTTCCACGGTATCGGTTGAAGATGGATTGCCGGACGACCGGACGCGCGCCGTCTTCGAGGACAGTCGCGGCGACCTGTGGGTTGGAACCGTCGCTGGGCTCGCCCGATACCATGACGGACGCTTCACAACCTGGACGCGCGTGAATGGCTCCCGTTTGGGCGACGTCAGATCGATTGCCGAGGACTCGAGCGGAGATCTCTGGATTTCGGCAGGCAAGGATCTGCTGTGGATGAAAGGCGGCCGCTTGACACCGGCGCCGAATTGGACGGGTACCTTCGAAATCGAAGCACTCTACAAGGACGCCGGAGACCGCATGTGGATCGGCACGGATGGCGCCGGCCTCTTCCAATACTCAGGCGGGGTGTTTCGAAACTACCGGACGCAAGATGGCTTAGCCGGCAATCAGGTTCGCGCCATAGTGCGCGACCACAGCGGGGCTCTTTGGGCCGGCACGCTCGGCAAAGGCGTGAGCAGATACGCCAACGGCACATTCACCAGCTTTACGACGAGAGATGGGTTGGCAAACGACCGCGTGGTCGCCATCCACGAGGACGAAGAGGGCGCTCTCTGGTTCGCCACCCGGCGCGGCCTCTCCAGGCTAAAGGACGGAGTTTTTTTCAACTGGACTTCCGCCTCGGGGCTCTTCGCGGATTTTGTCTACGCGATCGTCGACGATGGGTGCGGCAATTTCTGGTTCAGCTCGGCCCAGGGAATATTCAGGGTAGCCAAGCGGGACCTTCGGGACTTTGCCGCGGGTACGGTCAAGAAGGTTGTCTCGGTTGCCTACGGCGAAAGAGACGGCATGAAGACCAGAGCGGGCAACGTGGGCAACCAACCGCTCGCCATGAGAACCGCCGGCGGGCAACTCCTGTTCACTTCGATGAACGGACTGGTGGTCGTCGAGCCGGGCCGGATCTTCCCCAATACCTTTATTCCCCCGGTCTATATAGAAAAGGCCATTTTGAACAAGCGGGAGCAACCGTTGCGGCAGTACGCCGAGTTGCCGCTTGGGGCGGGGGACTTTGAGATTCACTATGCGGCTCTGGGCTACTCCGCTCCGGAAAAAATGCGGTTCCGGTACATACTGGAAGGCTTCGATCAGAACTGGATAGACGCGGGCGCCAGGAGGTTCACTTACTACGCCAACCTGAGCCCCGGGAGATACCGTTTCCGCGTGGTAGCCGGTGAAGAAGGTGGCGCCTGGAATAAGACCGGCGACGCGTTTTCGTTCTATCTCAAGCCGCCTTTCTATCGGACGCCGCTCTTTGCCGCCATTGCTATTCCTTCCGCGATGCTGTTTGCCTGGCTGCTGTATTGGTTCCACATACGAGGCGTCAGAGCCAGATACTCCGCCGTGCTTGCCGAACGCAACCGGATCTCGCAGGACATACACGACACGCTGGCGCAGAACCTGGCCGGTATTGCGCTGCAGTTGGACGCCGTGCACATGCACCTGCCGGACGTCAAGAGCGATTTGCGGGAGCGTCTGGACGAGGCCTGCAACCTGACACGATATAGTCTTGCCGAGGCCCGCCGGGCCATCACCGACCTCCGTTCGGATGAATTGGAATGCCCGAATCTGGCCGCGGCGCTGCCTGAAATCGCCAAGCGGTTGGCGGCCGCGCTCCAGACGCGCGTACAGGTTGTCGGTGCGCCGCGAAAGCTGAATCCGACTACTGAAATAAATCTGCTGCGCATTTTTCAGGAAGCGTTGGCGAATACCGTGAAACACGCTCATGCCCGTACTGTGGACGTTGAATTGAGATACACGCCGGAATCGCTGGCGCTGCGCGTGCGCGACGACGGCCGTGGGTTCGACACGGAAAAGCTCTGTCCGTCCGGAAACGGGCATTACGGATTGATTGGAATGCGCGAGCGCGCCGAGAGAATTGGCGGCCATCTGACGCTGCACAGCCGGCAGGGCGAAGGAACCGAACTGCTGGTGGAAGTGCCGATCGGCGCGCAGGCGCGCGGAGAGTATTCATGAGCCACAAAAACGATGCCGGCCGGATCCGCACCATGATCGTCGAGGATCAGTTCGTGGTGCGGGTAGGGCTAAGCGCGATTATTAACAGTCAACCCGACATGGTGAACGTGGCCGAGACTGGCAATGGGCTCCAGGCGGTGGAACTCTTCGAAGAGCACCAGCCGGATGTCACGCTGATGGATTTGCGGCTCCCCGGATTAAGTGGGATCGACGCGATTACAGCCATCCTCAGCAAGTTTCCACGGGCGCGGATCATGGTCTTGTCCTCGTTCGGCGGCACCGAGGATGTGTTTCGCGCCTTTCAGGCCGGGGCGCGTTCGTACTTTCTGAAGGATGTAAAAGGCAGAGAGTTAGTGGACGCGATCCGGGCGGTACATGCGGGCCAGCGCCCGCTTCCCAAAGAGATCGCATCGTGCCTGGCTGAAAGGATGCCTTGTCCGGAACTCAGCCCGCGGGAACTCGAGATACTCAAATTGATTGCCCACGGGGAATCCAATAAAGAGATCGCGGTGCGGCTGGCGATCAGCGAGGGGACGGTGCGCGTTCATGCGAGCAATGTATTCGCCAAGCTGGGTTGCAACGACCGGGCGCAGGCGGTAGCGGTGGCGTTTCATCGCGGAATCATCTGGCTCGAGTAAGCCGGAGGTCTCGGTTCGCCGCGGGACGTGCGCCGCGGAAGAGTGCTGTGCGACTATTGAATCCTGGCGTCGCCATCTCAGGCGATACCGTTCTATTTTGGAGGAGAATCCAAAGGCCTTCGATCATCTCAGCGAGACGAAGCCTTTCGGGATTCCACTCCGGGAATTGGGAACGCTGGTGAAGTCGGAAGCTGACTTATCCTAATGGCTCAGACGGGGTATCGAACGAACAGAACTAGAGAAGTCATGCGTGTAGCCGTCCTTTGGCACTCGGCTTGTGCTGCAACCGCGCTGCTGGTTTCTGGCATCGCTTTTGGGCAGCCGGCCAAGAAGCCGGAATTCGAGGTCGCGTCCATCAAACCGGGGATGGACCGGGACGAGTTGCAGCGGCGGGCCAGAACCGGAGAACTCAGGACCGGCGAGCGGATCAACGGAAGCAGAGCGGAATACATCTATATGACGCTGTGTCAGCTCATAGCCTCTGCGTATGAGGTGAGAACCGGGCAGGTGGCTGGGCCGCCGGAGCTGCTGGACGGCGAGCACTTTGACACAGTCGGCAAGATGCCGGTGGGATCTCACAGGGAAGAGGCCCCGCTCATGCTGCAATCCCTGCTCGCGGAGCGTTTCCGGTTGGCCGCACACCGCGAAACGAGGGAGCAGGACGTCAAAGCGTTGGTTGTAGGCAAAGACGGCATCAAGTACGGCGTCAACTTAAGAGAGTTGCCCTCTGAGGCGCCACTAAACGCCGGCGGTACAAAGGAGGATTCTCCGGAAGGATCGGGGCATGCCGTCCCAAGAATGAAGCCTGGCAGCAGATTCCAGCAGATGGGGACAGTTGGCGTGACCGCCATGCCGGGTCCCGACGCTTCATCAATCCGCCTGGAATATAGCGGGGCGACGATGGCTGATTTGGCATATTATCTCGGAATGATGGCAATCGCCGGCGGGCGGAAGGTGGTGGACATGACCGGCCTCCGTGGACACTACGATATGTTCCTTGATATCCCATTGGCGGAACTAACAGGGGCTGTCGTCATAAAGACCGATGTTCCCGATGCAATCGGCCCGGAGCCACGTCCCGGGGAAGCCGCGTCCGATCCCGGAATCGCTCCGACGCTGCAGCAGTCCCTGAAGCGCCTTGGCCTCGAACTGAGAAACCAGAGGGCGCCGGTTGAGCACGTGATCGTCGAGCACGTAGAGAAGATGCCCACGGAAAACTGACAGCGAATGAGGCGGTAACAGTATTGACTCGTCTCCCGCAATCGAAGAACGGTGTTGCATCGCGCCACTTCCGTCGTTTCCGCTGGGCGACGAATCGATGATTGCCCTTTAGACCGGTCGGCCATTCCGGTCGGCCATTCCCATCCATTCTGCGAATTCAGTCTTATAATATCGCCTGCACCTGCGCCATCACCCACTCGGTTTCGAGCGCGGTGGCGCCGCTCGATCGCGGTGAGCGGCCTTCCAATACCGCGCGGACAAAATCCTCGACGCACGGGTAGTGCAGGTTGGCAGCCGCCGGCACTTCCTCGGCGCCTCCGGGATACACGAGCCCGGCCGAGTTCAGCGGCGTGAGATCCATCTCGCCCTCGGTGCCTCGAATGCGGAACTCATCGCGCGCCACCCGCGAATGCCAGCGCACATCCACCATTCCGCGCAGGCCCGACTCGTGCTCGATCAGGACTGTGGCATTGTCTTCCACCGCAATTGGGTGCACCAGCGTGGAACGGTATCCGGTGGCCCGCACCGGCCGGCCGAACAGATAATTCATCAGGTCGATGCGGTGGCAGGCGATATCGTACAGCGGCCCGCCGCCGGCCTTCTCTGGGTCGAGCAGCCACTCCCGCGCCGCGCCCGCCGGGTAGAACCAGTCGTGAGCCGTGGCCTCGGCGAAAACCGGACGCCCGATGGCGCCGCCGGCGAGCAGTTCACGCGCCCGCTCCACCTTCGGATACATGCGCCGGTAATAGGCAATGCCCAGCGTTCGTCCAGTTTCTTCGGCGGCTTGCCGCATGGTCAGGGCTTGCCGGTAGTTCATGGCCATCGGTTTCTCGCACAGCACGTGCCGGCCGGCGCGTAGCGCGGCGATGGTCTGCGAGGCGTGGACAAAAACCGGCGTGGCAATGTAGACGGCTTCGGCCGGGCAGGCCGCCAGAGCAGCCTCCAGGCTCCCCCAACTGGGGACGCCGTAAGCTGCCGCCTTGGCCGGGTCGCGCGTCACGATTCCAGCCAGGCGGGAGTGTGGTTCCGCCAGAATCGCGGGCAGAACCCGCTTGGTCGAGATATCGCCGATTCCCGCAACCAACCACGTGAGCGCCATACGGTCCATGATACCTGCGGTTCCGCCCGCGCAGGCGTACGCGCCGCCGTGGGGCATGCCTGCCTATAGAGCTATGTGCTGTTCTTGATCCGTATCTTCGGTCGGCGCTTGCCGAGCCGTTTGGTTTGCTCGGGCGGGATTATCATTTCCCGCCAGACGACAGGAGAGAGATTAAGTGGTGTTGGGCTGAGGCATGCCCCGCCAGACAAAAAATGGTTCCAAGTGACCTGATTCCCAGCCTTGCCCACCGCCGTCATGCACGGCACTGAACACCGCGTTTGAGAGCACCGAGCGATTCGCCGTTCCGCTCCCCCAAAGCCGGTTTCTCCAGCCTCGGGATTAACGCTTCCCGGCTCGCCGCAGTCTTTTCTCTCCAACTGAACCGCTGGCTCGTAACGGCCTTTCGCTCGCCCGCAACGGCTGCCCCTTTCAGAGCCTCCATTCCGGGGTCAAAGTTCCCGGCCTGCTCCTTCGCCCGCTCGCCAGCCGCTTCCGCAACCCGTTCGGCTCTTCGGCTCCGCTACCGCCCGCGAGTTCTTACCCGCCACGGCCGCTTCCTCGCCTCGTGCCCGTTGCCGCTTCCGCGCCCGGCTCCCCGAATGGCTCGCCCAGCTTCCACTCCCCTTCGGGACTCTTACCTCCCTAAGGATCAAAGCGTTCCACTGGCCGGTCACCCGGCGGTCCGCCTTCCGAATCCGCCCGATCTCCGTTCGCTCCCCGCAGCCTCAAAACTAGTCAACTAGACTTGCTGGCTACGGATCACCGTTCCCGGTCCGCTACGTTTCCGGAGACTTGCTGTTCCTCAAACCTCTTGGAACCACATTCACTATGCTCCAGCCGGAGGTTTTGGTCAATCTTTATTTGCGCTGCAATCCGTTGTTTCCTCAAGTTTTATTCGCTTTGTTTTTATATGGTTACAAAGCCATGACCGTGCAACCCCTGTGAATAAACCACGCGCCGGTCAGAATGTTTTTGCGATACTGAAGCCACTATGCGCAGGCTCATCATCCGCCCAGGGGCGATTGGCGATCTGATCGTTTCGCTGCCGGCGCTGGAATGCCTGCAGGCCGATTACCTGGAAGTCTGGGCCGCAACCTCCAACGTGCCGCTGGTTCGGTTCGCCGGCGCGGTGCGCTCGATCGCCTCTACCGGTCTCGATCTGCTGGGCATCGCCAACCCGCCGCCGATGCGACTCATCGATGGGCTGCGCCGCTTCGATTCAATCATTTCCTGGTATGGGGCCAACCGGCCGGAGTTTCGCGAGTTGGTTCATTCGCTCGATCTGCCATTCACTTTTCTCCCCGCGTTGCCGCCACAGGGCGCGGGGATGCACGCCACGGATTTCTACCTGAAGCAGGTGAGCGCGCTGGCGGAGTGCACTGGCGACCCGATTCCGCGCATTCGATGCAACGTCGCACGGGAAAACTTCGCCGTGATTCATCCTTTCTCCGGCAGCCCTCGCAAGAACTGGCCGCTCGAGAGATTTCGCCAACTGGCGCGCGGGCTGGAGCGCAAAATGCCGGTCCACTGGTGTGCCGGGCCGGAGGACCCGCCACTCCCGGACGCGCACCGCTTCGACGACCTGTACGAGCTGGCCTGCTGGCTGGCGCAAGCCTCTCTCTACATCGGCAACGATTCCGGCATCACCCACCTGGCGGCAGCGGTGGGAACGCCCGTGCTGGCGATTTTCGGGCCCACCGATACCGCGGTTTGGGCGCCGCGCGGTCCGCACGTGCGAATCGCGCCGTGGAGAATGTACTAGCCAGAAAAGAATAGCGGCAAGAAAAGCCGAGATGACTCTCGGCTCAGAAGGCCTGACAGCCTGCGCCAGGACTTAGGGGAAATCAGGCCTACACTGAAGAGAGCATGAGCAAGCGTTCTTGGCTGATTCTCGCGCTGGCGGCGACCGCGTTTGCGGCCGACAGCGCCCTGGTGGACCGCGTCGGTTCCACCGGCTTTGTCCAACTCGAAGCGGAGAGTTTCCGCTCGCTGAGCGCGCGCCAGCAGGCGCTCGCTTACTGGCTGAGCCAGGCGGCTATCGCCATCGATCCCATCAATTACGATCAGAACTCCAGCTACGGGCTGCGCCAGAAGCGGCTTTTGGAAGAAATCCTGCTGCACCCGAACGGCGTGGACCCGCAAGCGCTCCTAAAAGTCACCGCGTTCACCAAGCTCCTCTGGGCCAATCGCGGCAACCACAATGAGATGACGGCGCAAAAGTTTCGGCCCGAGTTCACCTTCGAAGAGCTGGAGGCGGCGGCCGGCGCCGCGCTCCGCGCCGGCGGCTTCAAGGGCAATCCTTATGGTGGCCAGGCCATCGGCAGCCAGGCCGACTTGGATCGCGAACTCGCCGGCCTGCGCGCTTCTTTGTTCGATCCCGACTTCGAGCCCACCATCACTGCCAAGAGCCCGCGGGCGGGCCAGGACATGCTGCAGGCCAGCGCCAACAATTTCTACTCCCACGTCAGCATGGCGGATTTGCTGAACTTTCACGATGCCCACCCGCTGAATTCCCGCCTAGTCAAAACCGATGCGGGCAAACTGGTGGAAGAGGTCTACCGCGCCGGAACTCCCGACGGCAAGATCCCGCCGGGCCGCTACGCGCCATTCCTCGCCAAGGCCAACCAGTACCTCGAAAAGGCCCGCGCGTACGCCGAACCCGGCCAGGATGCGGTGATCGCCACTCTCATTCGTTACTACCAGACCGGCGACCCGGCCGATTGGATCCGCTTCGGCATCGCCTGGGTGGGCAACGACCGGCCGGTGGACTTCGCCAACGGATTCATCGAAGTCTACCGCGATGCGCGCGCGGCCAAGGGAACCTCGCAAGCCTTCGTTAGCATCACCGACGCCAAGCTGAACGGGCTAATGACCAAGCTCGCTGCGAATGCGCAGTACTTTGAAGACCACGCACCGTGGCTGCCGCAGTATAAGAAGCAGGGGGTGAAGCCGCCGCTGGCGAAGGCGGTGGAAACGGTGACCGAAACCGGCGATTTCCATGTCAGCACGATCGGCGACAATCTGCCCAACGAAAACGAGATTCGCGAGAAATACGGCAGTAAGAGCTTCCTGTTCACCGGCAGTTCGCGCACCCTGACGCGGGCCGCCGGCTACGGCGCCCTGGAGGAATTCGCGGCAACGCCCGAAGAGATTGCGCTCTGCAAGAAATATGGCGAGGAGGCCGGCGACCTGATGACCGGCCTGCACGAAGTCATCGGCCACGGCTCCGGTAAGCTCAGCCCGCGCCTCAGCGGCGGCAGCGAGGCGTATCTCAAGGAGTATTACTCCACCCTCGAAGAAGCCCGCGCCGACCTGATGGCTCTCTGGAACATCTTCGACCCCAAGCTCCAGGAGCTGCACCTGGTCTCCAGCCCCGATGTCGGCAAGGCAATGTACTATAACGCCGTCCGCGTGGCTTTGACGCAGCTCAATCGTATTCCGAAGGGCGACACCATCGAGGAAGACCACCAGCGAAATCGCCAGCTCATCGTCAACTATGTGATGGATAAGACCGGCGCCATCGAAAAGGTGGAGCGCGGCGGAAAGACTTACCTCGTGCTAAAGGATTTCGACAAGATGCACCAGGGCGTGGGGATGCTGGAGGCCGAACTGATGCGGATCAAGGCCGAAGGCGATTACGCCGCCATCAAGGCGCTGGTGGACCGGTACGCGGTGCAATTCGATCCCAAGCTGCGCGACCAGGTTGTGGCGCGCTACCAGAAGCTGGACCTGCCGCGTTACTGGTGTGGCATCAACTCGCTGCTCACGCCGAGCTTCGATGCCGCGGGCAAGCTGGCTGCCGTGAAGCTGTCTTACCCGCGCGACTACGTGAAACTGCAACTCAGTTACGCCGCTCTGTACGGAGTACAATAAGCAGACGCCCAATGGCAGCCCGCCTGAGCCCGGTAGCCCCGGATGAGATCGTCGACCTGCGGCTCGTTGCCGCGGCGGACCTGGATACTCTGCTCGAGGAGGAAGTCGCCGCCTGGCGCGACGAGCTCGAATGGGATTTCGCCAAATCGGCCCAGTTGGCGCGCCGCTTCGTCGGTGTGCACGCCTTGAGCGGGCGCGTGCTGGCTGTCAACGGCCGGGTCGCGGGCTACCTCTATTTCGTGTTCGAGGATCACAAGGCCCTCCTCGGCGATCTGTACATCCTGCGCACCATGCGGACCCAGGAGAGGGAAGATCTGATACTGCGATCGGCTCTCGATGAGATCTTCTCGACTCCGCACGTCACTCGCATCGAGGGGCAACTGCTGATGCTCAGCTACGCTCCCGACCGGGTGCTGCCACGCGCGGGCGAGACCCGCCAGTTCTGCCGCAACTTCATGCGGGCGGATCTGAAGAAAGCGGACCTCGGAGAAGGCAACGTGCGCCGGCCCTTCTATATGGAGAACTGGTCGGACCGTTACAGCGACGCTGCGGCCGCGCTGATCGCCGAAGCGTACGCGGGACACGTGGATGGCTGGATCAACGACCAGTATCGCAGCCCCGCCGGCGCGCACCGTTTCCTGCACAATATCGTGGCGTATCCCGGCTGCGGCACGTTTTCGCAGCCCGCGTCTTACCTTGCTTTCGAAGGCGCCAGCGGACGGCTGTGCGGCCTCTCGCTGGCCAGCCTGGTCTCTCCCGAATCCGGCCACATCACCCAGATTTGCGTGTCGCCCACCGTGCGCGGAACCGGCATCGGTCATGCCCTGCTCCGCCAGTCGCTACTGGCTTTGCGCAAGATGGAGTGCCGCTCCGTCGGCCTCACTGTCACCGCCGCCAACGATGGCGCGGTGGCTCTTTACGAGCGCGTCGGCTTCCGCACCATCCGCCAGTTCTCCGCCTACGCTTGGGAACTGGTGTAGGTCCAGCGATCAAAGAGGCAGTCGAACGATCTCTTGCTCGCCCTGGTACGCAATCACCTTGTCCGGCGCGTCCGTAACCTCCACCCCTGTGCCGTGGCCCTTGCGCACCATGACAACATGAAAAGTCCGCGCCTTCAACATGCCCGGAAAACTTCCCTTCCTCGAATCGATTCTGAGCTGGTGCTGCGTATCGTCCCAGTTGAAATCAATCGTCGAGTAGACGCCCTTTTCGTAGTCATAGTTGTCGTTCTCGTCCTCGTACAGCGTGAAGCTGCCGTCGGCTCCCGGGTAGACACGTAACTCAATAGGGTCGGCCGGCTTTTCCGCGGAGTACTGAACAAATGGACCCATCGGTATGATGGACCCTGACCTGACCATGAGCGGGATTTTGTCGATAGGAGCATCCGCAACCACGCTCCCGCCGCCGGATAGCACCTCTCCGGTCCAGAAATCGATCCACTGATTCCCTGCCGGCAGATAGACTGTCCGTGTCTTCTGTCTCGGCTCGGCCGGTCTCGCCTCACGGGCGAAAATCTCCGGAGTCTTCCAGAACATCTGGGCACGGAACGCACCGAGCACCGCGTTCGATGTCTCGAATGCAAAGTCATATTCCTTTCCGGCGACCAGGTCGACGGGCACAGTGTGGGACTCCATCGAGTCGTAGTTGTGAGCCACCTCCTTGCCATCCAGATACACTCGCCTCGGGCCGAAACTCTTCATGTTGAAGCGGTATTTCCCGGTTTCGGTCGGAACCAGCTTGCCTTCCCAGCGCATGGAGAATCTGGGGTCAGTAATGAAACTCGGCCAACCCGTATACCAATACAAATTGATCACTGGCTCCACGGCTTCGTGACACAGTTTATTGAAGTCCGCATCGCAGTAGTATCTGGCCGTCAGGCCGGGCTTGCCGTCCTTAGTCCGGAAGTGCTCGGGCGTAATGAGAACAGTGTCCTCAGGTGGGCGATGGTACATGTACTCCGTTACCGGAGAGACCATGATCGCGGGGCCGAATATGAACTGGTCGTCAATCGAATAGGTCTTCCGGTCGCGCGCGAAGTCCATCGGCAAGCCGCGCATGATGGTATACCCATCGTGGGTCACACGCCAGCCCAGCGAATAGATGTAGGGCAGCAGCCGGTATCGCAGGTTATCGAATTTGACCAGCGAGTCGCTGTATTCGCCAAACTCCCAGATCTCGCGTGGAGTCTCCGATCCGTGCGAACGGAAAATGGGCGCGAACGCTCCCAACTGAAACATTCGCGCGTACAGCTCCTGATAGGCCGGGTCCTTGCCGCCGTTCGAAAATACTCCGCCCTGACACCCGAGCGAATACGCACCGATATCGAAGGTCCAGTAAGGAATGCCGGCCATGCTGTGATTGATCCCCGCCGAGATTTGTTTCCGGTAAACATCCCAGTTCGCGCCGATGTCTCCCGACCAGGTGGTTGCCGCGGCCCTCTGCTGGCCGGCGAATGTCGACCGCGTGAGAATGTAGACCCGCTTCTGGTCCGTCTCTTTCCTTTGGTTCTCGTAGACGCCTTCGGTGATCACCAGCGAGTAGGGATTAAGATATCTGGCGAACGAGCCGAGATGATTGTTCTCGACCCTCTTCATCTCATACTCTTCCGACTCCTTAGTCAGCGCATTGACGATGTCGGGTTCGGTCGAATCCATCCACCAGGCGTCGACTCCCTTGGAGAAGAGTCCCTTACTCGCATATTTCCAGTACAAGTCGTTAGCCGCCGGATTGTAGGCGTCGAAGTACCGGAACCCGGCCCAGCCCACGGGCGAATACAGATACCCATGCCGTTCCATGTCCTTATATATCGGCGAGGCAGGTCCGAGCCCGCCCCAGATCGATATCATCAAGTGGAAGTTTTGCTGGTGCAGGAGATCGATCATTTCCTTCGGCCGTGGGTAAGTAGTTTCGTTGAAGAACATACCGCCCCACATATCGTTGCCACCCCAGTAATTCCAATCCTGTACGATGTTATCGATGGGAATCCGGCGCTTGCGGTATTCCTGCGCGATACCAAGCAGCTCATCGCGGGTCGCGTAATGCTCCTTGCTCTGCCAGTAGCCGTAGGCCCACTTGCCATACATAGGAGCCTGCCCGGTGAGCTGCCGGTATCCGGCGATAGCCTGGTCGATCATCGGGCCGAAAAAGAAGTAGTAATCGACGTTATCCGCCACTTCGGACCAGAATGACGTCGCGTCAGGGTTGTCGTTGAAGATCGTCTTGGAGTAATTGTCCCAGAATATCCCGTAGCCGCCGGTGGAAACCAGGACGGGCGTGACCGCATCCGTGTTGGACTGCACGATCTTCACCGTCCGGCCACGATAGTTCATGTAACCGGACTGGTGCTGGCCAAGCCCGTACACTCCTTCGTCGCGTGTCAACGTGAAGTTCTGCTGAACGCTGAACGCGGCCTTTTCCTTGTCGATCTGACACGGAGTGAAAATGGGCCGCCCTTGCTCTTTCAGAAGAGCGTAGTTGTCATTGGCGAGATACTGAATCGCTCCGTCGCTCTTGCTCAACTGAACTTTGACTTGTCCCGAGCTCAGCATGACGGCCGCGGCGCTTTCCGCAAGCCGTACGTTCAGTTCGGGCACGTCCTTTTGGATCACGGAAAGGCTGACCTTGTCGGACGTTCCGCCGGCCGGCCATTTCACCACGCGAACGGTGCCCTCCGAATAGAACTGTACCTTGACATTCAGATCGCCGGTCGCCAGTTGAACGCCGTTCCGGATGCGTTCGATTCTCGGCGGCGCCGGAACTGCCTGCGCGTCGTTCGATGGGGCAGATTGGCTCTGGCAAACCACCGGCAAAGCGCTTAGGCAGAGGACGAAGCACACTGCCATCGCTCGCGGAGCGGAGGTAGAGAATTTCATGGTATGGGTTCCTTTCGTCGCGTACGCTGACGGCCAACTTCTACACTAACCGATTTTCGACTGATCCGTCCGATTGCCCGGGGGCACAGCCGCAACTCCACACGAACGGAAGGCGCTGTCCGGCCGCGATCTCCGTTTCGAAACCGGCTCCCGAGCGCACCCGTCGTTCACTATGCTTGAAGGGCACTTCGACGTGATATCAAACGGGACCGGAGACCATCTGTTACCCACAAATTCTCCGGTGCGAACCCGCTTTATGCCGCTTGCCAGAACCGCGATACCGTCCTAGTATTCGGAACAGACGGCGGACAACGAATGTCTGAGGAACGTACTCTCTGTGATCGCCTCTTGCCATGGTTCGCCCTGCGTGTCCGCAGCCGGGCCGAACAACTGGTCGGCGGTTCTCTGAGCGGCAAGGGATATGAAGTGTTCCTCCCAACCTACCTGGAATGCCGCCGGTACTCCAGTTGCGTCAAGAAAGTGGACGCGGCTCTTTTCCCGGGCTATCTGTTCTGCCGCCTCAATGTGAACCAACGCCTTCCGGTACTGTCCACCCGCGGTGTCGAACACATCGTCTCCTGCGCCGGCGTGCCCCGCTTCGTGCCTGACTCCGAAATTGCCGCCATCCGCACGGTTGTCGAGGCGCAACTTCCCGCTATCCCATGGCCCTACTTGAGATTAGGGACCGCTGTGCGAATCGAGTTCGGTCCCCTCGCCGGCCTTGAGGGATTAGTTGTTCTGGAGAAAAGCCGTGAGCGGCTGGTGCTCTCTGTCCACTTGCTCCAACGCTCTGTCTCCGTCGAAATCGAACGCTCCTGGGTGCGTCCGCTGGGCTCCGTCCCGCTCGCCGTTCTGCCGGATCCGGCGCCCATCATCTGCATCTGAGCGCCTTGCCCAGCAGTGGTCTACCCCCTCTTTGGTACCGGGATATGCCCGAGTATTCCTGATTTCCGAGACAAACCAGACCAAATCAACACTACCCGTTATGGAAAAGGAGTAGACGGCGGGATCGGGGCCAAATGTTGTACCTTTGTCGGCATCTTTCTTATGGCTGACAGATGTATTTGCCCGATTGCCTGAAGATTTCGAGACCGGTTTCTGATGGCCCGCTGACGCAGAGCTAAAGTCGTTTGGCCATCAGCCGGTTGTTTTCTGTGGTAGCCAGCCGCCTCCATCTCCTTCCAACAAAGAAGAAAATGGCGGTAGCCTGTCCGCCTTCCTTGCCTACCCGAAGTACCGGGAGTTATGCACATGACCGTCAATTCCCGACGCAGTAAGATGGTGACCTTTCGCGTCTCGATGGAGGAATTCCAGTCGCTCGAAGAGGCTTGCATCTCGCGCCGCGCCCGCAGTATCTCCGAGGTGGCCCGGTCCGCCGTCCAGCAATGGATCCGGGAGACATCCCTGTCCAGCCCTTTCGACAACGAACTCCAGCAGGTCGAAAGACGCATCCAGGTGCTGGCCAAGGAACTCGAGCGTCTCCAGTACCTCGTGCAACTCCAGAGAACCGTGCCCGCGCGTCAATCCACCCCACAGTAGGTGTCCTCATGAGCTGCTTGCTCAAGTGTCTGCTGCTGGCAGTGGCACTCCCGGAGCCGTAACGCTTGACACACAATCCCTTTGACCGCGCCGGACTTGCTTCCGTCGACGACCTTTCGACGCCTCATTGGCGCTCCTGTTTCTCGCACCTTGAGTCGATCCAGATCGAGTTCCTCGATGCCCAGCCGCACCATCCGGACTATCCGTGGCCGAGGGATCCGCTTCATAACTGCATCAGAGTGTGGGAGTACCCTTTCGTTTATCACCATCTGCAATTCCAAGGCGGCAGCTTGCCCAGCCAGACCTTGCCACAGGCCGTGGACCTCGGGTCGGCCGCCACCTTCTTCCCTTTCGCAGTCGCCCGGCTGGGCTGGCGGGTCATTGCCGTCGATGCCGATTCCAGGGCTACCTCTTCTGTGGACCGCGCCATCGGCAGGGTGTCCGCCGGCAGTGGCGCCGTAACTTCCTTGCTGTCCGACGCCCGGTCGATCGCTTTGGAAACGGAATCCGTGGATTGCGTTTACTGCGTCAGTGTTCTGGAGCACGTGCCCGATTTTGAGAAGGTAATCTCCGAAATCCGGCGCATTCTTCGTCCTGCCGGGCTGTTGGTTCTCACCTTCGACGTGGGCCTGCGCGCCGGCTGGGAACTCGGCCCGGTCTCCTATGCGCGCCTTTCGAACGCGTTAGAAGGTTCCTTCTCCGCAGTTTTCCCGGCGAGAGTGATTCATCCCCTTCGGGTACTTACTACCGATAACAGCATCTTTCCGAGGTCCCCTCGCCGCTTCATCTTCGATCCTTTGATTACACCACTCAGGCACTCCCTGCACTACGCATATAACCGGCTGCGCGGCCGTCAGTATCCGCGGAGTCGCGCGCTCGCCAGCACGTACGGAGCCTGCCTGCGTAAACATTGATTCCCGCTTGCGGTTCTCACGAAAATGGGTTGCCTTCCTCAAAGCCGGCAACTGGCCCCCTTCATGTCGACATCGCGCAGAATTGGCATCGTGACAACCTGGCTGGACCGAGGTGGTGGTTACGTAGCGCGCCAGTACCTCAGCGCACTGGACTCGGTGCATGCGGTCTACATCTACGCCCGCGGCGGCGACTATGACTCCACCGGGGAACCGTTCTGGGCTTTGCCCCATGTGACCAGGGCGCCCCACTACAGCGGCCCTATAGCTACTTGGATTGACCGATCGCACTTTTTCGCGTGGATCGAGACCAACCGCATTGAGATCGTCTTGTTCAACGAACAGATCTGGTGGCCCCCGGTTCAATGGTGTAACGACTTGGGAGTGATTACCGCCGCATACGTGGATTACTATACCGAGCGCACGGTCCCCCTATTCGGCCTCTATGACTTGTTGGTCTGCAATACGACAAGACACTACAGCGTCTTTCGGTGGCACCCGAGCTGCCACTACGTGCCTTGGGGAACCGACACCGAAATCTTCCGGCCGCGCAGCGTGAACCTGGCCGATCCCGATTTCATAACCTTCTTTCACAGCTCGGGAATGAACCCACGGCGCAAGGGTACCGATCTCGTTCTGCGGGCTTTCAGCAAGGTGTCGGGGCCAGCCCGTCTCGTCCTCCATGCGCAACTGGACCTTCGCCGCGCGATGCCGCACCTACGCGGCACCATGTCTCGCCTGGCGGGGGAAAAGCGCCTGCGGGTAATCACTCAGACAGTTTCGCCGCCGGGTCTTTACTCCCTTGGCGACGTCTACGTTTATCCGTCAAGGCTTGACGGCATCGGGCTAACAATCGCGGAAGCGATGGCGTGCGGCCTCCCGGTCATTACCTGTGCCCACCCACCGATGAACGAGTTCGTCAACAGCTCCAACGGGCGGTTGGTGCCCGTGAAGAAACTCTATCGGCGGCGCGACGGGTACTATTGGGAACAGTGTGAAGTTGATGTGGCTGCGTTATCGCGCGAAATGCAGTGCTTCATCGACGATGTCACACGGCTGACCCGAATGAAGCGGTCTGCGCGGGCCTATGCCGAGGACAAACTCAACTGGAAGCACAACGGCGCGGGCCTTTCCGGGATCTTCGGCGCAGTTGCCAAACGCGTGCGCGAATCCGGCCCGGACCTTGAGCGCTTGATCGAGGAAGTAAACGCAGCTCAGTGCAGACGTCTAAGCTGTATCGTATCCTCGGCGAGCCCGTGGCTCTACGCCGTTCTGAGGCGGGGGCGCAAGAGTCTCTTTGCGGCGTAGCCGAGGTCAGTCGAGTGAGTTCATTGCCGCTATGACCGTCCTGATCGTCGCTCCGTACTTTCCACCGGACAGCAACCAAAGCGCGCTGATGTATAGCGGTCTGGCCGCCGACCTCGCGAGTCGGGGCGAAGACGTCACCGTAATCACCACTGAGCCTCACTATGCCGTATGTGGAAAGAGGCGAATAGGCCGGCCCTATCGAGAGGAGACGTGGTGTGGGGCGCGTATCATCCGGGTTTATGTCCCGCATCTGGGCCGCTGGTCGTTGTGGCGCCGGATCGTCACGCTTCTTTGTTTTAACACACTGGGCGCTCTGTTCCTGCTGTTTCAGCGGAGCCCGGCTGCGGCCGTGATCCCGAATCCAGCGTTTCTTTCGATTGGCATTGCCGCCGTTCTTTCGCTTCGGGGGATTCCGATACACTTCCGGATTCATGATCTCTACCCGGAAATCGCCGTCCGGCTGGGTGTCGTGCCACCGGAAGGTTTGGCGGCGCACTGGATCGGCGGGATGGAGCGAGCATGCATCCGGCGAGCTGCGCGAGTGTCAGTGGTTACAGAGGCGTTCCGCGAGCACTTAGTCAAAAGGGGAGTAGCACGGAATAGGACCGAGTTGATCCCAGACTGGGTCGACACCGAGCGAATCCGGGTTAGCCCGAGGTGCAATGCGTTTTCGAGGGAGCACGGGCTGGACGGACAATTCGTGCTGATGTACGGAGGTAACGTGGGGTTATCCCAGCGTCTGGACGTGCTTCTGGATGCGGCCGAGATTCTGCAAAACAGCGGTACGGAAGGGATCCGGGTTCTCATTATCGGCGGCGGAGCGGCCAAGCAACGCCTGATGCGAGTCGCCAGGGATAAGTTGCTCCGCAATGTGACGTTCCTGCCCTGTCAACCGGCCGAACTCCTGAATGAAGTTTACGCCGCCTGCGATGCGGGCTTCGTTTCGCTTATGCCCGGCTTGTCGCCGGAGTGGTGCCCCGCCAAGGTGTATACCGTGATGGCGAGCGGAAGGCCGGTACTGGCCGCCGTCGACATCCCTCGGAGCGAGGTGCACAATGTTGTGACGAATTCGGGCGCCGGAATTTGTGTGCAGGCGGGAGACGCACACGCGGTCGCGAGAGCTGTCCTGGTACTGATGGCGGACAGAGCCGCGACCGCGGAGTTCGGGCGTAGAGGCCGGTTGGCGGCTGAGAGGCTCTATGCCCGGCAATCCTGCACGCGGGCCCTTCACAAGACGATCCAGCTCGCCTGTCGGCAAGTATGAAGATCTGCTACATCACTCTCGGCTTCATGCCGGCCGTCAAGCTTGGCGGTCCCGTCTTGAACGCCTACCATCTTACAAGAACCTTGGCCCGGCGAGGACACGAGGTCAGCGTCTGGTGCGGCAATTTGGCTGATAAGTCAACTAAGCTTTTTGAAGGCACCCGGCGATCCCGGTATGAGGCGGTGGAAGTCGTGTACTTCGACACTCATAAGTTGTTTCCCGTGGGTGCCGGGTCGTTTGGTGTTTATGTGTGGCCCGATCTGGCTTCCTTCTGCCACCGGGAATTACGCGGGTTCGACGTGGTCCACCTGGATGGCTACCGGGATTACCCTACTTTGACCGCCAGTTACTTCTGCCGCAAATGGTTCGTGCCATATGTGTTGCAGGCGCGCGGAACAATGAGGGCGGCCTTCAATAGCTTCGTGGCGAAGAGAATCTATGACAAGCTGCTGGGGAAGGCAATCTTGGCGGGCTGCAATCGGTTTGTCGCTTCGTCCGGCCGGGAAGCCGAGGATTACGCCGCCTTTGTCCAGGACAGATCGCGAATTATCAAGATCTACAACGGTGTTTCCAGAGATGAATTCGCAGATATACCGCCTAGAGGCGAATTCAGGAAGCGTCTTGGCTTGTCCGATCAACTGATCATCGCCTATCTAGGGCGACTGCATCCCGCGAAGGGTATCGACGTACTGATGCGGGCCTTTGCGGGCGCCGGCCGGCCGCAGGGTGCGCGCCTGGTAATTATTGGTCCCGACGAAGGTTTTCGCGCTTCACTCACGGCGCTCAGCGTCGAGTTGGGGATCCAAGAGGCTGTTATATTCGTGGACGCGCTGCGGGGAAGAGACAAGCTGAGTGCCTACGCGGATTCCGACCTGGTGGTCTACGCCGGCCAGTCGGAGTCATTCGGCATGGTGCCGATCGAAAGCCTCATGTGCGGAACTCCGGTCGTCATATCGGAAGCCTGTGGCTGCCGGGAGGTAATCGAGGGGTTTAAGGCCGCGCACGTTGTCCCGTATGGAGACGTGGGCGCGCTGATAGCGGAAATCGAGCGGACCGCGCTTCGTGGGCAGGTGGCGAGGGCCGGCGCTGAAGAGGCCCGGGAAGCGCTCAGCCGGCTGCTTTCCTGGGAGAGTATTTGCGAGCAGTACGAGAATGCTTACCTGAGGGCGGGTGGGGACGCGCCCACGATAACGTTTCACACTGAACCGAGCGCGCCAGCGTTCTTCTGAATTTCTCCAGGGCGCAGCAAGCAGGTGCTTTCAATGAACTTTCACCGACGACAGCGCGCGATTGTCGGTTCCCCGTGCCGCCCGGGCGAAGGAAGTCGGTCTCTCACGAAATGACTCAGATCTTAGGGCGACTCCTGGCCTTCACGCTCTGCGTAGCTGGACTACCCGTTCACCTGGTTATCTGCCTGGCCATTGTTCTACTGGGCAGAGGCCCGGCGATCTATCGTAGCAAGCGAATTGGGCGTCACGGCAGGATCTACACCATGTTCAAATACCGATCGATGAAGGCGGGTTGCCCGGCAGTCATCAACGAAGAACTCAAATTGGTGGTCGACAAATCCGATCCCCGAGTGACCTTGCCTGGGCGTCTGCTTCGATGCGGGCTCGATGAACTGCCCCAACTGTGGAACGTGGTCCGCGGCGAGATGCGCTGGATCGGCCCACGACCAGACGAGTCCTGGATGTTACCGCGCCACGGACCGGTCGGCATAACGCGCCTGGACATGACGCCAGGGATCACCGGCCTGGCGCAGGTTCTCGATTCGCGGAACTGCCCGACGGGAATGGGGTATGCAATCGATATTTGGTACCGTCGCACCCGCAACTGGCTAACAGATCTGTGGGTCATCGGCGCGACGCCCTTGTTCGTCCTCGGTTGGCGGTCGATCGGCTGGAGGCGCCTTCACAAACTTCTGAAGAACCCGGAGTTCCTGGACCTGCGCGAGAGGTGCTGCGAAGAGATCGACAAGGCTCAGCGTAATATGCCGCCTGAAGGCATCGGTGGAACTCAGAGACCAGTGGTTTACCTTTTCACTAATCACACATTTGGGTGGCAATTCACGAAACGTCTTATGCGCCATGCAAGGAGAGGGGAGATCGACTTAACCCTCGTGTACCGCCGGATGCGGATTGGACATAAGTGGAATGCGCCTCTGCGCCGCAGAATAGTGTGTTCTTTGAGAAGGGCGCTTCTAAGCGCAGCATCATTTACCCGACAAGTGCGAATTGTCGAATGTGACGACGTCAACGGCGGATCGTTTTTGGACAAAGTTCCGGCTGGCGTTCACGGCGTCGTTGCAGGGTTCGATGGCATCTTCACCAGCCACACGATACAGCGGTTCGAGACTCTTGTGAACTTCCACGCCTCCATTCTGCCGTATTACCGTGGGCCAGTCCCTTCGTATTGGGTGATCCGAAACGGCGAATCCAGAAGCGGCTATACTCTACACGCGATCGTCGAGAAGATTGACGCGGGGCCGATTCTATACCAGGGAGTCGTGTCGTGTGCTGGAGCACGGAGGGCGGACCAACTGAACAGGAGAATTGCGGACTCCGCGCTCTCCACTCTCGACCGTTACCTGGCCCATCTTTCGACCGGATTCCCCTGGAAGGTGACGGCGGTGGATGCGGATTCAGTTTACAGAGTACCCGTCAACTACGGCCGGCGACCCGATTCGGTGAGCCCGATTCTCCGGCCTGCTCACGGTGAAGCGTGAATTTCGCGCCAGCCAATCGCGAGGATGGTTGCACCGCCCCACGCGCCGGTGCCAGTTTTGGCGACGACCGGATACCGGCGCTTCTGGTGATTGCCGCAGGTCCGCTGCAATTGCCGGCGATTGAATGTGCCGCGGCCCTCGGCGTGCGAACCGTGGCGGTGGACGGCGACTTCCGTGCGCCCGGTATGGCACTGGCCGATGCGGGCCACGTGGTGGACATCCTCGACTCGGTTGCGGTGGAACAGGTCGCCCGCTCGGAGCGCGTGTCGGCGGTCATGACTCTGTGTACGGACGCTCCCGTGAGAACCGTGGCCGCCGTCGCCGCAGCGCTCGGATTGCCCGCCCTCAGTTGCGCCGCCGCTGCCAACGCGACCGATAAGCGTCTCATGCGCCGGGCTCTCGAGTCGGCCAGTGTTCCGATCCCGGCGTTCCGCCAGGTGGAGGGCGTCGCTTCCGCGCTAAGCGCAGCAGACGTTCTGGGCTACCCCGTGGCGCTGAAGGTGGCCTGCTCCTCGGGCAGCCGGGGCGTGTTCAAAGTCGCCAGTTCCGAGGAACTCGGCGTGCGGTTTCATCAGGCACGGGAACACCAACCCGACGGCGCACTGCTCCTCGAGGAATGGCTGGATGGTCCCGAGGTGAGCGTCGAGGGGATCTGTTATGCCGGCCACGTACATGTCATTCAAGTGACCGATAAGCTGCTCTTCCCCGGACCTTATCCGATCGAAGCCGGACACACCCAGCCATCGCGACTACCGCAGGAGACGATAGCGCGGATTCGGAGTGTCGCCGAAGCGGGCGTCCGGGCTCTGGATCTGTCGTCGTGCGCCTTCCACGCGGAGCTCAAAGTGACGCCAGATGGGCCGAAGATCATCGAGATCGGTGCCAGGCTGGGCGGCGACCGCATCGCCACTCACCTGACGCCGCTCTCCACCGGGGTCGACCTGGTCCAGGCCGCGATCCTGGTGGCGCTTGGGCAGGAGCCGGACCTCCGCCCCCGCTGGGGTCGAGGAGCGGCGGTGCGCTACTTTCGTGCCAACGGCTGCGGCAGCGTGGAGTCGATCGAGGGGATCGATGACCTTCCGTCTTCGCCCGGACTTGAGTTTCTGTACGCAGCCTCCGAGCGGAATGGGCCGCTGGCGCCCGGGTTCGCGATTCGAGAAGTCCGCTCCAGTCTGGACCGCTACGGCCATGTCATCTTCTCCGGCACGGACGCCGCTCAAGCGGCGGAGAGGGCCGAGCGCGCCGCCGCGTCCGTGAGGTTCCGTTTCCATTCTCCCGTCTTGAGGTCCGTTGGCCCATGAACAATCGCGCGCCCCTGCCGTTTGCCCTTCCCGAAATCGGCGATGAGGAGGTCACCGAACTTCTCGCCACGCTGCGGTCCGGGTGGCTCACCACCGGGAAAACCACGGCGCGGTTCGAGGAAGAGTTCCGGCGGTACACCGGAGCGCCCCACGCCCTGGCGGTGAACTCCTGCACCGCCGGCCTTCACCTGGCGCTGGCTGCGCTGCGGATTGGGCCGGGCGACGAGGTGATCACCACACCGTTGACGTTCTGTGCCACGGTGAACGTAATTCTCCAGGTGGGAGCGCAGCCGGTCCTGGCGGACATCGGTTCGGACCTCAATCTCGACCCGGTGGCCGTGAACCGCGCGGTTACTTCCCGGACTCGGGCCATCCTCCCGGTGCACTATGCGGGGCTCCCCTGCGATATGGATGCGATCTGGCAAACCGCGCGAACCCACGGGCTGAAAGTGGTGGAAGACGCGGCACACGCCGCCGGCGCCGTGTACAGGGGAACGCCGGTTGGATCCGGCTTGAGCGATGCCGTGGCCTTCAGCTTTTATGCCACCAAGAACCTGACTACCGGCGAAGGTGGAATGGTGACAACCGCCTCGGCCGAACTCGCGGACACGATGCGCATCCTCTGCCTGCACGGCATCAGCCGGGATGCCTGGAACCGGTACAGCGAGAAGGGCAGTTGGTATTACGAGGTTGTCGACTGTGGGTTCAAATACAATATGAGCGATCTGATGGCCTCCATCGGGGTGCATCAACTGCGCAAACTCGAGCGGATGAACGCGCGGCGCGCGAAGATCGCGGCAGCCTACAATCAGGCCTTCGGCGGCATGCCGGAGCTGGAGTTGCCTCCGGACCGGGCGGACTCCCGGCACGCCTGGCAACTCTACCCGCTGCGCTTGCACCTGGACAAGCTGACCATCGACCGAGGGCGGTTCTTTGAGGAGATGCGCTCGTGCGGAGTCGGCTGCAGCGTGCACTTCATTCCGATTCCGCTGCATCCCTATTATTGGCGCACGCTGGATCTCCGCGATCCGTGCGCGCATGCCCTGGCGGAATTCGCTCGCCTGCTTTCGCTCCCTCTCTATTCGCGCATGACCGACAGCGACGTCGAGCGGGTGATCGACGCCGTCAAGGACGTGATCCATCGCCGCCGCAAACCCGCCCATGCCGGTTTTTCCGAGAAACTCCTGGTCGCTTGAATACCGATACGACGTCAGAACGCCGCGGCAACCGGCCGCCGAATAATCTACCTCCCATGCACCCGGTCCAAATCGCGCCAGGCGGCCAGCGCCTGGTGCGCTACTTCTCTCGTTATCGCCGTTGGGTCCTGCGTGGCGTGCAACTGGCCGTATTCGTGTTCGCCGGCGTATCGGCATTCCTCCTGCGCTTCGATTTTGTCCTCCCCCGGAACGTGCGGCCGTACCTCTTCTCGGCGCTGGCCTCGTGGGTCTTGGCCAGGATATTGGTATTCCATCTCATGCAACTCGACCGCGGCTGGTGGCGGTACAGTTCCACCCCCGATCTCCTCCGCGTGGCCGTCGGGAATTTCGCCGGGTCCGCTCTCGCAGGCGCAACCATTCTCCTCTTCGCTCCCCGCGGATTCGCGCGGTCCCTCATCGCGTTGGACTTCCTGTCCTGCCTCCTTCTCACCGCTGCCATTCGTATCGTCTCGCGGGTGGTTTTCGAATTCTCCCGACTGAAGGACACCGGCGACAGGAAGCGCACCCTCATCTACGGCGCGGGTGACGCAGGCATCGCGCTGCTCCGCGGGATCTTGCAGAATCCCAAGCTGGCCTACCAGGTGATTGGCTTCATCGATGACAACCCAAACAAGCTCGGTACCCGGATTCAGCGCATGAGTGTGCTCGGCTCTGGCGATATGCTGCCGCGAATTGCGAGAGAAAAGAAGATTGAGATGGTCCTGGTTGCCATACCTTCCGCTTCCGGCGCCGAAATGACGGCTATCTTCCAGCGCTGTCACGCGGTTGGCGTCTCGTACAAAACCGTTCCCGGTCTCAACGAAATCATCGGGTCGGGCGGACTCGTTACTCAGATCCGCGATGTCGCCGTCGAAGACCTGCTCGGCCGCAACCCCGTACGCCTGGACGAGAGCGAAATCCGCGCCACACTCGAAGACAAAGTCGTGCTCGTGACCGGAGCGGCCGGCTCCATTGGTTCCGAACTCTGTCGTCAGATCGCGCGCTTCCATCCCGCCGGCATTGTCGGATTCGAGACTGCCGAATCCCCGCTGTTCGAAATCGACCGCGAAATGCGCCGGTCATTCCCAGGGGCGCCTTTCTACCCCGAAATCGGGAGCATCCGGGATCGCGCCCGCCTGGACGAAGTCCTGCGCCGCTATTCGCCGTCGGTCGTCTACCACGCCGCTGCCTACAAGCACGTCCCCATGATGGAGGCGCACGTCTTCGAGGCCATCGAAAACAACGTCTTTGGCACTTATAACGTGGCCGTGGCCGCGGCGGAGCACGGAGTCGAAGACTTTGTCATGATCTCCTCCGATAAAGCCGTTCGCCCCACCAACGTCATGGGCGCCACCAAGCGCATCGCCGAACTGCTGCTGCTCGCCCTGCAGAACGGGCGCACCAAGTACGTCGCCGTCCGCTTCGGCAATGTGCTCGGCTCGAACGGCAGCGTTGTCCCCATCTTCAAAAAGCAGATCGCCGCCGGCGGACCGGTCACGGTCACTCATCCGGAAATGCGGCGCTTCCTTATGACCATTCCCGAGGCTTGCCAGCTCGTTCTGCAAGCCGCGGTCATCGGACAGGGAGGCCAGATCTGCGTCCTCGATATGGGCGAGCCGGTCAAGATCGTCGACCTGGCCAGAAACCTGATTCTGTTGTCGGGGTTGAGGCCTGGCGAAGACGTCAAGATCGAATTCACCGGCATGCGCCCCGGTGAGAAGCTTTACGAAGAGCTGAGCGGCATGCTCGAAGACACGGCCCCGACCACCCATGAGAACGTCCGCATATGCGTGGGCAACGGGATGCCGGAGAGCGATATGCCGACTTGGCTCGGTTTATTGCGTGACATCTGTGAGATGCGCGACGCCGGCCGGCTGGTCGTGGCCCTCAAAGAGATCGTGCTCGACTACAGTCCGAGCGCGGACCTCTTGAAGCGGGTCAGAGAAACGCATGACTGCCACGCCGTCGCGACAATGGGCTGAAAAGTGAAGGTCAGCAAGCGGTTTCGCGCGGATGGCGTAGTCCATCCACTGGCTTCGTTACTGGCAGTCTGAACCCCGCCCCGCCCGGCCCCCCAGTGGCACCCTTACTTTGTGTCGAGTACGACACGGGTGTCCCCGCTGACACTGCCGCGCTCCAGCCAATCTCAAAGAACAGGCCGCACTCGTTCGATTTCGGTGTGGCTCGTCACTTGCTGTATCGCCTTTGGAACGGTTGGCGGCATGACCGACTCGCCGGCATACTCCGTTTTGAGGATAATGGGGAGTCTTCGGATTATGTGGCCCGGAAGGAAGAAAGCTCTTCTGATTGGCGGCGCGGTTGGCGTCCTGGCGATCGGGGCATACTCGGCCGGCGTGCTGTGGTGGGCGTCGCGCGCCACCACCGAATCTGCCCGCGAACTGCAGGCGGCCTCGGAAATCCGCTTCACCTCCGCACGGCTCGATCATCCAGCGGGCGCCGGTTTCGAGTGGTTCTCGACTCCCGCCGTGTTCGCCGGCGCGGTTTCATTTCACGACCGGCTGTACGTCTGCGGTCCCTCGGGGCTCTTCGAATACGATTCGCAGGGCGCCCTCATGCGCCGCTTCCGCCCCGGCCTGGAGTTGCCTCCCGCGCCACTGGGGACTCTCGCGGTGGGTACCGGTAGCGGGCAGCCGGAGCTGTATATCACAACCGCGGGAGAAGGCCTGGTCATCCTTGGGCCCGGCGGGTTCCGTCAGATCCGCCCGGTCGAGCCCGGATACCGGAAGCTCACCTCCGTTTTACCGCTCTCCACCGGCCAGGTGCTGCTCGGCACCGAGAAGGACGGCGTAATCGTCTACGACGGCAAGCGGATCAAAGCATTCCACCCGTCACTCGAGAAGCTGAACGTCACCGCCATGGCCGGCGATCCAGCGGACCTTTGGGTGGGCACCATCGAACGGGGGCTGGTGCACTGGCATGCCGGCCAGGTGGACAGTTTCGGGACGAACGAGGGCCTGCCCGATCCCCAGGTGCTCTCGATCACGGTGGATGCCGGCCGCGCGTTCGCCGGCACGCCTGTCGGCGTGGCTGAGTTCGACGGCGGAAAGTTCGCGCGAACATTGGCGCCCGGCACTTTCGCCCGCGCTCTGCTGGTTCACGGCGACACTCTCCTCGTCGGCACTCTGGAACAGGGCGTGGTGCCGGTTCCCTTGCGGACCCAGGCCGCGCACCCGCTGGTTCGCCAGCCGGAGATGCCATTGGCGCGGATCGAACACATCTTCCGGATGGACGCGAATCTATACGCCGTTGCCCGCGACGGCGTTTACTCGCTCGGCTCGGATGGGAACGCCTGGCAATCCATCCTGCAACCCGAGACCACTCTGTTGGCCGACGGTCACATTTCAGCGCTGGCGGCAGATGCCGCCGGAAGGTTGTGGGTCGGCTACTTCGACCGCGGTCTCGACGTGATCGATTCCGGCCTCGCGCGCGCCACCCATATCGAGAACGACGCGGTGTTCTGCGTCAACCGGATCGCGCTCGATCCCCACGGGCGGCGCACCGCGGTGGCCACCGCCAACGGTCTGGTCATGTTCGATTCCGCGGCCAGGCAGCGACAGACGCTGACGCGCCAGGATGGCTTGATTGCCAACCATGTCACCGACGTGGCACTTGAGGAAGACCGCATCCTGATAGCGACCCCGGCCGGACTCACCATTATCGATCCGGCCGGAACCCGAAGCCTGAACGCGTTTCACGGACTGGTCAACAACCACGTGTACGCCATCGCATCCGAAGGGCAGACCATTCTCGCCGGCACGCTCGGCGGTCTCTCCGTTTTCGAAAACGGCGTGATCAAGGCGTCCTACACAACATCCAATTCGCGATTGAAGCATCACTGGATCACCGCGCTCAGCCGGGTTGGCGACGATTGGTTCGCCGGCACGTACGGCGCCGGCGTGCTGCGGCTGGACGGGACGGGGCAATGGCGCAGCTTTCCGGAAGCGAGCGATGCGTTCGCGGTCAACCCCAACGCTATGCTGGTCACCGAAAACCACGTTTATGCCGGAACGCTCGACCGCGGCCTCTACGCCTATGACCGCCGCATCGGCCGCTGGACGATCGTCACCACCGGCTTGCCCTCCCGCAACGTAACTGCGCTCGCCGCGCGAGACGGCTACATATATATAGGTACCGATAACGGCCTGGTGCGCATCCTGGAACGGAATCTGGAGAACCGATGAGAGCCTTTTTGAAGGTATGTATACCGCTCATGACGGCTTGCGCGCTGGCGCGAGGCGATGCCGGCGTGTTGATTGCGAGCGGGCACGACCGGCCCGACAGCGCCATTCTCTCGCTGGCGGAGATGGAGATCGACGTTCGCATCGATAACGGCGACGCCCGCGTCGGCATCCGCCAGATCTTCGCCAACCATACGGCCGCGATTTCCGAGGGGACTTATGTCTTCGCGCTGCCCGTGCGCGCCATTGTCTCCGACTTCGCCGTTTGGGATGACGTCACGCGCATTCCCGGCGTGATCCTGGAGCGGCGCCGCTCCGGCGAAGTCTATAACGACCTCAAATGGCAGGCGATCGATCCCGGCTTGCTGCAGGTCGGGGACGGAGGCGCCGACGAGGCGCGCCGCTCCACCGAATTCCGCGCGCGAATCGTGCCGCTTGCTCCGCATGGGACCAAGCGCCTGGAAATCGAATACCACGAGCGCATCCCGGTCGAAAACCTGATGTCTCATTTCGCCATCCCGCTTCGCCCGGATGCGTATGAGGCCCAGCAGGTGGGCAAGCTCAAGATCACGTTCGAATTGCGCTCGCAACACGCGCTGAAAGATTTTCAAATCGACGGCAAGCTGTATCCGCTCCAGATCGCAGAGCGCACGGCGCACCTGGTCCGCGGCAGCTTCACCGCCGCCAATTTCAAAATGGACCAGGACTTCGCGGTCGAGTTTCGGCTGGATAGCAGCCACACCAATACGCTCGAAGTCATCGCCTACCGGAATCCTACGCCGCCTTCACCGTCCATCGATTCGACCGCAGCCCCCACCGGCGCGCAACCCGGTTTCTTCCAGGCGTCGGCGCTGCTGGCGCCCGCGGCCGCCGCTTCCGCCGCTCCGAGCGCACCCAAGACCGTGATCGCACTGTTCGACGCCTCGCTTTCCATGCAGTGGGAGAAGCTGGATCGTGAATTTCAGGCGCTCGAAAGCTCGCTGCACGCGCTCAAACCGGCGGACGCGTTCAACGTGCTGCTGTTCAATACCCAGACCGCCGCATTCAGTCCAACGCCCGTGGCTGCCAGCCCCGACGCGGTTGAAAAGGCCCTCGCCTTTGTTCGCCGAAGCTCGCTACGCGGCGCCACCAACCTCGAGGAAGCGCTGAAGGCGGGCCTGGCACAGGCCGCACCGGCGCAGCGAGAGTCATACCTGGTTCTGCTGTCGGATGGCGGCGCCACCGAAGGCGCCCTGCAGAACGGAAAGCTGGCGGCCATTTACGCGGTCGCCTGGAAAAAGATTCCGGAGCGCCAGCGGCCCCGCACATTCGTGCTTGCGATTGGCGACGACGCCAACATGCCGCTCCTCAAAATGCTGGCCGGCAACGACGGCGTTTGGGAGGAGGTGCGCTCCACCGAGCCGATCGAGTTCAAACTCGGCGCATTCCTCTCCAAGCTGGGAAGGCGTCCGGTGGAGGGCCTGCGCCTGACCGCCGAGCCGAAGGCGAACTTCGACTTCGTCTACCCGCTCGAAGAGAGCTGGTTCGGCGGCGCCCTGGCTTCGTGGGTTGGAGAGTACCGGAAGCCCGTGCGGCGCGCCACGTTCTCCACCGCGGGGTTCGATCAGGGCAAACCTCTTCGCATGGGCGCCACGGCCGACCTGCCGGAACAGAGCCTGGAACATGCGGACCTGCCGCGCACCTGGGCCAAGGCGCGCGTGGACGCGCTGTTGGCCAAGATCGAGCGCGACGGCGAGGACCGCGCCAGCGTCGACGAAATCATCCGCCTGGCGCGCCAATACAAGTTCGTCACGCCCTATACCTCATTCCTGGCCGCGCCGCGATCCCTGTTGAGGCCACGCGTGATCCGCCCCGGCGATCCGGTCCTGCGCGTGAAGACCGATCCCGATATCGTCTCCGTGGTCGCGCTGTTTCCGTTCGGCCTGGTCAAGCAACTGCGGTTTTTGAAAGACGAAGATATCTGGCAGACGCGCTTTCTCGCGCCGGCCGACATGGCCGACGGTTCGTATCAGGTGAGACTGGTTCTGCGGGATCGCGACGGCCACATCTACCGCGAGGCGAAGACGTTCGTGATCGCGAGCAAACCGCCGGTAGTGCGCGTGAATCTCGCGAAGGCTCGCTACCGGCCAGGGGAGACCGTCGAAATGCGTGTGAGTGCGTCGCGCACCACGCGCACCGTGATGGCGCGCTTGTATGGCGCAGCGCCGGTTCACCTTTACTGGAATCCCGGCGCCGAGACCAATACGGGTAAGATTGTCGTCCCCTTGTTTCTGCCGGCCGGTAAGTACAACCTCACTGTGACGGCGGAGGATTTCGCGCACAACATCGGAACCGAGGAGGTGCCCCTTGAAGTGGTGCCGTAGTTACTTGACCGCGAGATTCGGTTTCACCACGGCGCGGTTGGCAGGCGAAAGCGCCTGCCCCACCTGCCTGCAAAACCTCCGACCGCAAAGTGGGACAGACGCTTTCGTCTGTCAACCCAACCGGCGTCGTAGGTCGCGCTTGCCGGTCTCGACTGCGCTGTTCGGCGGAGCCGTTCTGCTGGTCGCCGCCAACGCGCAGATGCGCGCGGAGATGAGCGATTGGCTGAAGTATCTCGAAGCCAATTCCATCCAGGACGCTTTCTTCCGTAGTGTCGCGTGGCCAAACGGCGCGGTCCGCGTGCGCAGGCCGCCGCGCGAGACCGTGCCTGCCTTGACCGGCCTGATTGCCGCCTCGCCCGCCAACGCCGAGTTGTACCGTCTGCGCGCCGGTGAGGCGGAATTGCAATTGGATTTCGCGGCCGCCGAAGCCGACTGGCAAAAATACGCCCAGACCGTGCCGCAGTCCGCCGAAGGCCAACTCGCCTTAGCGCAGTTCTATCACCGGCGCTTGCAGCCCACCGATGAGATGAAAGCCCTGCGGACCGCCGCGCAAGCTCCGTCTTCGAAGGCGGAGCGGGTCACTCCCGCTGCCGGCCAACCTAGCTGGCGCACCTTCGCGCAGATGCTGGAGTTAATTCGGGCCCAGCAATTGCCAGCCGACCTCATCGACCAGACTTATCGCGACTGGATGATGCGCTACCCGCAGGAAACGGAGCCGTACACGAAGTACTTCGATTACCTGCGCGACCACCGCCAGTTCGACGCCGCCGAGCGGCAGATCGCCGCTTACCAGAAAGCCTTTCCGGATGACCGGACCTACCCATTTACCGCCCGCGCCGATTTGGAATTGCATCGCGGAAACGAGGCCCAGGCGCTCGCCCTCTATGAGCGCGAGTTCCAGCCTCTGTGGCCAGCCAGCCTGATCGATTCCTATCTTCAAATGCTCGACAAAGCGGGGCGGCTTCGCCTGTATCTCGCCGAAACGCGGGCCGCGGTCCGGAAGAATCCCGAGGATCTGCGATCGGTAGCCAAGCTGTTTTTCTGCCTGCGCAAGTTGGGCAACCAGCCCGCCGGGCGGCGCGCCCTGGTCGAATTCCGGCTGGGTAAGGAAGCGCGCCACCAGACGTGGACCGCCGACGAGCTCGCCACCCTGGCTCTCCTGTTCGACCAGGCGCAGGACCCGAACGAATCCATCCGCCATTACTATGCGCTATACAGTCTGCCGGGTGCACCCGCGGCAGCCCGCGAGCAGGCGCTGGCCGGGATCGCGAATGCGCTGTTGACCTCGCCGGAAGGGCCCATTCGTTTCGGATCGGGCGACCTTTCGTTGTATCGCGACATTGCCACCATGGACCCGTATCCCGGGTACCTCAACGGGATTTTCTCGCTGCTGCTCAATTCCGAATCGCCGCACGACAGCCTGGCCAGTCAGGAACAGGTTGCGGCGCCTTACTTCCATCGCGCGCGCGCTGCAGAGTTGGTTGGACTGTTCGACCGCCAGTTTCCGCAGTCGGCGGAGCGGCCCTCGTTGCATGCGCGCTTGATCGAGGCCTACGCCATTTACGGTGAGAGCGATGGCGTGATTCGCCATGGCCGCGACTTTCTGAATGCATTTCCATCCGCGCCGCAACGCGCAGCGGTGGCATTGGCCATGGCGGATGCGTATGCGCGCAAATCGCGGCCCCGCGAAGAGTTCGCCCTTTACGACTCGTTGTTGAAGGAGCTGGCGGCGCAGGCGGACGGCGTGCCGCTGGGCGCGGCCGCAGTGCCGCCGGCGCCTCCGGAAACTGAGCCAGCCGGCGCCGGACCTGCGCGTCAACCGGACGCCGCGAACGCCGCGCGCTCGCCCGAGTATGCGCGCGTGCTCGACCGCTACATCTCGCGCCTGGTTTCGCTGGATCGGGTGATGGATGCGCTGGCGGTCTGCCGCCACGAGATCGATCGCAACCCCGACGATCCCGGGCTCTACGAACGCCTGGCCGCATTTCTCGATCAGAACAAGCTGGGTGGGCAAGTCGAAGCCGTCTACCGCAAAGCCATGGATCGTTTCCCCGACGGGTCGTGGACGGACAAACTGGCGCGCTGGTACCTGCGCCGCCAGCGCCGCGCCGAGTTTGAGAAGCTTACGCTCGAGGTGGTCAAGATATTTTCCGGCACCGATCTGGAAAAGTATTTCCAGGAGTTGGTCAATTCCTCCGCCGTCGGCCCAGCCGCGTACCGGCAGGTCAACCTATATGCGCATCAGCGCTTCCCGAACAACCCGCAGTTCGTCCGCAACCTGCTGGACGCGTATTCACGCAAGGAGACCTTGGATCGTCGCGCGTCCCGCGAGCTTCTCCGGCAGTACTGGTTCTATGACGACCAGCTCCGGCAGACGTTCCTTTCCAACTACGAAGACGAAGAGCAGCGGGAAGCCGACGCGCTTCGATCCCAGGCAGGCGATACGTCGAAACTAGCCGCCGGCAACCCTTGGGGAGCCAGGCTGGTGGCCGAGATGGCAGCCTGGAAATCGCACTTCGAAGAAGCCGCCCCGGTTTTCGACGCGCTTGCGGCGCAGTATCCCGGCGACGCATCCATCGCCCTGCGCGCCGCCTCCGTCGATCGGTCGTTGGCCGCTTATCGGCCCGAGTTCGCCGCGAAAGCGGTGGCCCTGGTCGAGAACGTCACAAAGTACGAACCCGGCAGCCACGAGGCGCTGACCGAGGCCGGCGAGATCTACGCCGATCGGGAACGCTATTCGCAGGCTCGCTCGTTTTGGAACCGCATCCCCCAAATCGAGCCGGGCAATGCGGATGGGTATCTCGAAGCCGCCACCGTGTTTTGGGATTACTTCCAGTTTGACGACGCGCTCCGCTTGCTGGCGGAGGGCCGCCGGAAACTCTCCGATCCCGCTCTCTACTCTTACCAGGCAGGCGCGATTTATGAGAACAAGGGCGACTACGCTCGCGCCATCGAGGAATACGTCAAGGGCGCTCTCGGAACCGGCGGTACTGGAACCGAAGGCGTTTCGCCAGCGCGCACGCGTCTGCTCCAACTCGCCCGTCGCGCCGCATTGCGGCCGGCGATCGAGGCCCGGACAGTCGCGCTCGTGACGGGCGCCAATCCCGACCGCCCGGCTGTGGCATTGCGGCTGGCGATACTCGAGCAGCAGAACCGCAGAGACGATACCGCCGCGTTCCTCCTTTTCTTGACGCGCGGCACCAGTTCGCCGGAATTGCTCGACGATTTGAGCGCCGCAGCCGCCCGTCTCGGTTTCGACGGTGTTCGCGAGGCGGTTCTCCAGCGCCAGATCGCGCTCGCATCCGACGATGTGGAGCGCATCCGGCTTCGGCTGGCGCTGGCCCGTTATTACGAGAGCAAACCGGATGTCGCGGCGGCTCGCGCCGTCATCGAAGACGTCCTCCGCGCGAATCCCGCCATCCTCGGTGTGGTGCGCGCCGCCACGGATTTCTATTGGCGAAACCATCTGCCCGAGCAGGCGGTGGATACGCTCGCCACGGCCGCGCGCTCCTCGAATTCGGTTTTCAAGAAACAGTTCACCTTCGAAGCCGCCCAGAAAGCCGCCGACTCGGCCAAGTATGCACGCGCGCGAGACCTGCTCGCCGAATTACTGGTGGCCGAGCCGTTCAACGCGGACTACCTGGCAGCCATGGCCGGCACGTATGCGCGCGCAGGTGAGTACCAGCAGCTCCGCGATTTCTATACGGCGAAGATTGCGGACACGAGCCGCGCGCCCATCCCTGCCGCCGAGCGCAATCAGCGGGTGGCCGGTTTGCGGCGCGGCCTCATCCCCGCGCTGGAGCAACTGAAGGATTATGCCGCGGCCGTCGATCAGTACATCGAAATCATCAACCGGTACCCGGAAGACGAGGATCTGGTCAAAGACGCGGCTCTGTTCACGGCCCGGCACGGGCTCCAGGCGAGGCTGGCGGGTTATTACGTAAAGGCGTCCGCCGAATCTCCAAAGGACGTTCGGCTGCACGTCGCGCTGGCGCGCCTCGAAACGCAATTCGAGGATTATCCGGCGGCCGTTTCGGCTTACGATGGCGCCATCGCGGTCCGTCCCGACCGGCTGGATTTGCGGATCGCGCAGGCACAGTTGGAGGAGAAGCTGACGCGTTTCGATCAGGCGATTGAGGCATACAAGAATCTGTACGCGCTGAGTTATCGCGATCCGCAATGGCTGCTGAAAGTGG
>Ga0187862_10000783_pt1 | contig 35456 bp, 32 predicted proteins | sample June2016WEW_10_1_FD_133003 | JGI IMG/M metagenome (GOLD analysis project Ga0187862, IMG submission 133003) | Peatland microbial communities from SPRUCE experiment site at the Marcell Experimental Forest, Minnesota, USA - June2016WEW_10_150 | ecosystem: Environmental > Terrestrial > Soil >... | reverse complement strand
GCTCGAGGGCTTCCTTTTTCGATTCACGTGGCAGAACACTTCGATGAGATCGAATTTCTGCGGAGCGGAAAAGGTTTTTGCCGCGAACTGCTTGAGAGGGTAGGGCGTTGGGACCCGGCGTGGACACCGCCCGGGAAAACCCCGATCGAATACCTCGACGGCCTCGGCGCACTCGATTCCCGCACGCTCCTGGTGCACGCCGTGCATATGACCGAAGCGGATTGGGCGCTTGCAGTGAAAAGGGACTGCACCGTGGTTTTTTGTCCGAGGAGCAACAAGAACCTGGGTTCGGGCAGGCCGTGGATCGAGAAGGCGCTTTCACTCGGCATAAGTTGCGCACTGGGAACCGACAGCCTTGCCAGCAACACGGACCTGAACCTCTTTGCCGAAGCATCCTTTACTCTCGATAACCATCCCTCAATCGATCCTCAAAAAGTGATCGAGATGATTACCATCAATCCCGCCCGGTCGCTCGGCCGCAAAAGAGATTTCGGCAGTATCGAGCCGGGAGTGAAAGCTCATATGCTGGCCATCGAAATCCAATCAGGCATTGGCGAATCGAATTTGGCTGAAGCTCTTATTCAAACCGGGAAAGAAGGAGCCTGGAAATGGGTGAACTGAGTGCAAAGCTGAGGCTTGGCAGGATCGATTTTCTGAACGTGCTTCCCATCTACTATCCGCTTGAAGCAGGCATAATAGCCAATCCCTTCGCGATTGTCCCCGGCGTTCCATCCGAGTTGAACGAGCTTTGTGCAAACGGGGCGCTGGACATAAGCCCCGTTTCTTCAATCGAATACGCCCGAAGAGCCGGCCTCTATTACATCCTGCCGGACCTCTCCATCAGCTCGGCCGGCGAAGTGAAGAGCGTACTCCTGCTGAGCCGCATGCCCATTGAGCGCCTTTCAGGGAAGACAGTGCTGGCGAGCTCCAAATCTCATACTTCGGTAGGGCTGCTCAAAGTCCTGTGCAGGCTGCGATACGGGGTGGATCCCCGGTTCGAAACGGGGGCCTGTTCGGATTATCTTTCAGGATTTGATCTCCCTGACGCGTGCCTTGCAATTGGTGACGAAGCGCTGCGGCTTGGCCGAAGCGGAATTTTCCCGCACGTGCTCGACCTCGGGACAGCCTGGTTTGAATGGACGGGGCTCCCGTTCGTGTTTGCCGTATGGGTAATACGCAAAGAGACGGTTATCGAAAAAAACAGGCAGTTAGCGGATGCGATCGAAGCCCTTCTTTCTTCGAAAAGATGGGGCCGCGCCAATATCGGCAGGATCTGCGAGCAGGCCGCCCGGACCGGGCTGTTGGAAATCCCGGAACTGGAGGAGTATTATCGTTGCCTCCGATTTGATTTAAACGAAGGGGAGCGCAGAGGACTCAAGCTGTTCTACTCGCGTCTTTTCCAGGCCGGCGAACTGAAAGAGGTGCCCCGGCTCGAGACCTACACGCCCCTTGCCTCGGTTGCCTGAGTGCCGGGACTTCGACTGCACTCGAGTGCCTGAAAGCGGGGCCCTTAATTTGAAAAAGCAAAACCTGACAGTCGCTGTCACAGGTGCGAGCGGCGCCGGATACGCGCGCAAACTGCTGCGCTCGATACCCCCGGGGAAGTACGACGTTCACCTCGTTTCATCTGAGGCCGGAAGGCTCGTCTATAAACTGGAAACCGGGGTGGCGCTGAGCGAAGATCTCCCGCCGGAAGTCCACACATACGAGGAAACGGACTTCGCGGCCCCGCTGGCCAGCGGTTCGTTTCCGTGCGCCGGCATGGTGATCGTTCCATGCACGATGGGCACCTTGGGAGCGATTGCCGCCGGGCTGTCTCAAAATCTCATCCACCGGGCGGCCGACGTCTGCCTTAAGGAACGCCGCCCGCTCATACTTGTCCCCCGTGAAACGCCGCTCAATCGTATTCACCTCGCAAACATGCTGAAAGCTGCCGAAGCCGGAGCGATAATCCTTCCCGCCATGCCCGGCTTTTACCACAAGCCCGGTTGCGTTCAGGACCTCATTGATTTTGTGGTCGCCCGAATCCTCGATCAGCTTGGCGTAGAGCACAATCTCGCGGGGCCATGGATGGGGCTGGAGAGCGGGTCGTGATTGAACGGTGCGCGGCAGCATCGGTTGCAGCCGGCTTTGGTGCCGGTTTACCGCAGTTCAGCGTGTCCCCACTGGACACTCTAAACCATGAAAAGAACCGTAGTAACAAACAACGATCGCGGGCCTCAAAGCGGCTGCCTTATTGGCAGCAATGAATTTTTCAACCTGATTTCTGCCTTACGAAGTAAGCCTTTCCAACTGCGGCCATGCCGCCTGAAAACCCGTTTATGACCGAGGGTGAAACCTGACAACTGCCTCGATCTTAGCCGGCCTGCTTTTTGAGTGCTTCCAGGCACGCCTTCGCATGCGGCGCAAACTCATGAAACTTACTTAGATTTTCACACGGCTGATCGCAAGTTGCGCAATTGTCCAGGCCTCTTGCGCTACAGCACTGCCTGATAGCACAAGTCTGGCAATACCCGAGTTGTTTTCCTCCCGTGGACTTACATCCTTCACAATTGATCTCTTCAGGCTTCAAATGAACACCAAACTTCTCGGAATACAATGCTGCGGTCTTTGCCCTGGCGACGTTATCATCATTTTTAGTTGCAAGAAACGCAGGACAACTGGAACAGACAAGGCCACAATAAGCGATCATTTGAGACATGAGCTATTCCTCCATCAAAAATTAGTCCATCCCACTTCCGTTGACTACTCCACTTCCTGTTCGCCTGCTGGAAGGCGCTTGAGCAGCTTTGCGCCGATTTCCCGCAGGTCTGGATCGGGCAGACTTTTTATCAGGGATTGTTCTTCCGGGGTCAGTTTCCTGGCAGGGGCCTTGAGTTTTCTGCGCGCAGCGGATCGCCTGGCCTTGATTTTTTCCAGGTCTTTGTGAGCGGGGTTTAGTACAGGCGCCGATTCGGGCATTTCGGCGACCTTTATGACTATTTGCTCCACAATGCGTTCGGGTCGCGCGGCATTGATTTTCTCCGCCAGGACTTCTTTATACTGCTCGAGATGGTGCTTCCAGACCGAATCGTGGGCGACGATTATAAGCACCTTGTTCTTAAGGGACTTGGGTATGGTGTAGCGGGCTACCTGTTCGCCAACCAGGTCCTTCCAGTCTCCGATCGGGTTGGCTGCAAAAGCGGGATGCTGTTCCAGGAACTTTTTCAACAGCGGCCCCACCTTGATTTTTGATCCCCGATCCGAACGTTTCATGTCTGTTTTTCAACTTCCGATGGCGAAAGGACTTTGTTCTCCAGACTCTTGAGTGCGGCTTGAAGCTCTCTATACTGCTGCTGCAGAGTCTCCAGAATGAGGATGGTGTCGTTGCTCCTGAAGGGCAGCCTTGAGAGCAGCCTGTCGTAGATGAACGAATCCAGATCTGAAAGATAAAGCTCTTCAAAAAACCTCAGCAGGGTGGAGGCGAGTTGGAAAAAAACGGCCATGCCTGCCGCCTGGATCAGAGGAAGCAGAAGATTCAAAGTGGGCTTGATGGCGTCGAGTATTTCCTTTTGAGCGGTAAGGTTGGCAAAAGGCTTAGCGGCTTCGAGAGCTTCCTTTTGAGGAACAAAGGCAAAACCTGAAGACGCGACGTTGAATTGGGCAATGAGGAGCAGGGCGGTCTGAGCGAGTCCAAGGACGGGAAGGACCCAGAACAGGCATCGGTATGGCCCCCATGAACCGTCCAGAATGCGCCAGTCAGACTCGACCACCCGGCGCTCTTTTTCGAATAGTTCTTCTGATGAAATGTTTTTCTGAAAGCCGGACAGCATGAGCCGAAGCCGAATAAATGGATGCAGGACAAAACTCAGGGGACTCCGCCTGATCTTAGCAGCCAGAACCTGCACAGAAAATAGTGATTCCGGTCTGGTCCCGGCAATTTCAGCATTGGGTGGTCCATGCTCCTCGATTTCCGACATGAATAGCTGGAGCAGGTATCTCCCGGCATATTGAACCACGAGCCAGAGCAGGCGCAGTTCCAAAAAGATTATTCCCGCCCGGATGATAAAAACAAGCATACCGCTGACCAATGCAATGTTGTCCCTGGAATCGTCTTGCATGGCTGGAGGTTCTGATGGTTGCCTTTTCTCGCCCGGACTGGTTGATTTACCGGTTTGCGGCCTTGTCCCCTTGTCTGTCTGGTCCTGTTTTCCCCTGGAGTGTTCGGGGCCGGCCGATGTCATGCCTATACCTTGAAGACCGGTCCAGAAATCGGCCTTCCCTACATCCTTGAACTCCGGACCTTGCCGGGGAACATGAGTGAAACTATCTGAGTACCTGGCGAGAAACAGGCAAAAAAAGAAAAATACGAACCACCAGAGTCTGTGGAGTGTCTCATATCGCCTTAATCCGTAAGACATTTAATTCCCTTTTCCGTATCTGAATGCGTAGCCTCGCGGGGTGTGGAAACCTATCTCCGAACTCCGCATTGATTTAAGCAGAAAGTATGCTGGAGATTCGATGATTGCCGTTCTTTTATCAGAAACAAAGTGGTTTGAGCAATGAATTACAGTCCATCCTGAAACACCGGATGAGAACTCCACGCCCATCGAGGTTTCTGTTCGGAAAGGACCCTTTCCGAATTGGAAACTGTTAGTATCTCATCCGGGGTTTCCGGATGGATACGAATTAGAGTCCGTGCGAATCAGCCTGCCGGTCTTAAACACAGCGGTCCGATGTTCATCCTTTTTTCCACGGCGCAGTCGAGCATTTGACTCAGCCCCCCACGCTCTTTGGGGGAAAAGCCGAAGGACTCCTTCCAGATATCGTCATCTTCCATACACAGGTAGGTGCACAGGTCCTGATCAGCCTGCCGGATCCTGTCAACCATGAAGGAATAGAATTCGGTCCTTATGTCTCGAAAGTAGCGCATCTTGCCGTCCAGTCCGCGAATGAACTCCCCGTAAGCAATCCGGCTCGAAGGATGGCGTGTTCTGATAATTCCCTTCAGTGCGGGCATGAAGCGTAGAGCCCCCAGGCTGATCCAGACGATTCGAGCCGGCTCGACTCCGGCGAAGAGTAGATCGAGTGTCCGGGCGTAGCCGGATTTCCAGTCTGGATAGTCGATAATAGGGTCGAAATGGAAGGCCAGAAAATACCCCTCGCCGGAGCAGGAGCGGGCCGCATCGAGCCTCTCGGCGATGGTGGCTGCAAAAGGCTCCTCACGCTTCCGGACTTCCCTCGAGTTGAGCGACCAGGCTATGATCGTGCGGCCCCCATGATCGAGTCCACGGAGGTTTTCAATGAAATTTGTCTTTGTTTTCAGTTCCAGGATCGCATTGGAAGTCTTGGCAAAATAGGGAACAAGCAATCGTGACAGTTCCGTAAACGGATCCAGCAGCAGAGAGTCGGTAAATTCTCCGGTCCCGATCCTGTGCAGGTTGTGCTGGTTTTGCGCCAGGACCTCCGAGAGTTCCCGGAACATTTCATCGAGGTTGCCGAACACTCTCAGATTCGGCTGGTTCAAGTAAGCCTGAAGGATGCAATAGGAGCAGTCGAGTGAGCACTGGGCGCCGAAATGGAGAATCCTGTATCCGCAGCAATGATAGTGGCGCGTTCCGGGACAGGATTTCAGAAACTTCCCCCGAAACCCGGCGACCTCAAGAATTTCGGGATCGTGGCAATTCGTATCCGAAATTCTGTCTACGATTTCAAAAGAGGCGCCGGGCAGATTTTTGCGAAGCGAGGCGGCCAGGGCGCCCTCCGCAACGGTGGATTCGACGATTACTCTTTTGGGAGCGCGGATTCTCATTAACTTTGCTCCTGATTGTTCACAGCCAAGATGCGACTCCGAATGCCCCCGGTACCGATCCGCGGGATACCGCCTCGCGGGTGGGTGGGCTGTCGAGATTGGTGATCTTGCTTCCCGCCTCTGGTTATGGACAGGTCATGGATAGCGTCGAGATCCCGGCGGAGTCAATCCTGGCTGCGGCGCCCGGCCGCACTGAAAATGGCGGCCGTACGGTCTGATTCGACCAGTGACCCGGCTGAGCCGATAATCTTTCGAAGCTCTTCGGGTCCCGTAAAGCTCAGTTCCATTTTCCAATTGTTGCCTTCGAAAGCCGGAGGCGGGATGATCCTTACCGAGGGCGGCAGCCCAAGGGATTCGATCTCCCGCTGGAACCGCTTCTGACTCGCACTGAGCCGAGGGTGGCGCAGTTCGGCAAGAAACTCCCTGAGCGCCTGCGTTTTTTGGCGGTGATTCAGTTCCTCTGACTCCATGATTTCGCGTGTCCGGGGGGTCTCGATGATATCCGCGCCAACCTTGTCATCGCGCATGGCAATTTCGTTTATGTGCTCAACTATCTCCACCTGGATGCTCGCACTGCACCTTAGCGCCTCGAGAACAGGCAAAACGGCATCCCTGCTCCTTTCGTCCCATCCGGCGACTTCGAGCGCCGCGCGCTCCGCTATAGCGCCGGAAGCTAGTAGTTCCAGGGTATCAGCCCCCATGGCCGAAAGCAACGCCCACTGGCGCAGAACCTCCGGGCGGTTCGCAACGTTCAGGCCGGAAAGAAAAAAACGTGGAATTTCCCCATGTTGAAACAGTCCGAGCAGGGTGGATATTATTTGCGCTTTTTCCACCAGGTTAATTTCACGCTCGAAGAGTTTCTTTTCGATCCTTCGCGTCCAAAGTTCCCGGGCATCGCAATCCTCAGGGAAAATGCGGCAAACCGCCCCCTGCGCTCCGTGCTCTTTGGCCCAGCGAAGCCTTTTGAAGCCGTCAACCACAATGTGCCGGCCGGCCTTTTGCCGAAGCCAGGGAGGGTCGAGAATTCCGAGGCGCGCAAGCGATTCTCGCAAGCGGACAGGTCCTGCGAATTTTCGAACCTCGAAGGTGCTGTTGTCCAGGTCGATCTCGTGCAAGGTGACAAAGCGCAAATCCATCTTCGTCAAATGTCCCTTCCCGAAAGCCGTTTGAGAGCCTCGATGTACCTCGCGCGCGTGTTCAGCACGACCTCCTCGGGCAGCTCAGGCGCTGGATCTGTCTTCTTCCACCCGCTCGATTTCAAATAGTCACGCAGAAACTGCTTGTCGAAGCTCTCCGGACTGCTGCCGGGGCGGTATCGGTCGGCCGGCCAGAAACGGCTCGAGTCCGGAGTTAGCACTTCATCGACGAGCATCAGCTTTGTGTCGACAATTCCGAACTCGAATTTCGTATCCGCGAGAATTATTCCTCGCCCTCGGGCATATTCCGAGGCTCTCAAGTAAAGTGCCACCGCCGCCTCTTTAACACGGCCGGCAAGTTGTCCGCCAATGATTGCGCCCATCTGCTCAAAAGAAATATTTTCGTCGTGCTCGCCTATTTGCGCTTTGGTCGAAGGAGTAAATACCGGCTGCGGCAATTTTTGCGCTTCGATAAGCCCCCCGGGGAGAGGTATTCCGCTCACCTGGCCGCTCCTTTGATAGTCTTCCCAGCCCGATCCTGCCAGATAACCTCTTACGATGCACTCCACTGGCAGCACTTTCGCCTTTTTCACCCACATCGTCCGTCCCTTCAGTCGAGAGGAGTAAGGTCGGCAGACTTCGGGGAACCGGGCAATATCGGTGCTTATCAGGTGATTGTCAATGACTTCGCTAAGGTAGCGGAGCCAGAATTCCGAAAGTTGAGTCAGAATTATCCCTTTATCGGGAATAGGGTCAGACATGACTACATCGAAAGCTGAAATCCGGTCCGTTGCCACGATGAGCAAAGAGTCGCCAAGATCGTAGATGTCCCTTACCTTTCCTCGCGACACAAGATTCAACCCCGGAAAATTTGTTTCGAAGACCGGCTTCTCGATCATCTTTTCTCCTTTAAAGCGTATTGGTGAATAACGACTGTGTATTATCTTATATCATCTCCAAGCTGCCTATGTAACACGGGAGTTGGATGCTTTACTGCGGCATTTTTTTCAAAGGAACATCTCGATGCAAACCCTACCCAAGTGCCTGTTGCTACCGATAGATGGGTCACACGAATCGCTTCGGCCGGTTGCATTCATCAGCCACCTATACCCCCCTTCAGAAGTAAACCTGATCCTGTGTTACTTCTCTGCGCCGCTTCCACCCGCTTATTCCGGAGCGGTTGTTCAGTCCAGTGAACTGCTGAGAAAAAAAAGGGAATTCGTACAAGAGCGTCAGCAGGATGCGCGCCGTATCTTCGACCATGCCAGAGAAGTGCTTTTGAAGGAGGGTTTCTCAGAGGAATTGATACAGGAACAGATTGAACAAAGAGAAATGAGGGTCGCAAAACAGGCATGCCTCCTGGCCGACATCAGGAAAGTCGATGCCGTTCTTGTCCAAAAGCGGGTTACAAGCGCCCTGGAGGGTTTCATCAGGGGAGATTCCGCATCAGCCCTTCTTGAGCACTGCCTGTCGAGTCCGGTCTGGTTCACCGAAGGCAAAATCGACCCGAAAAGCGCCGCAATATGCATAGTCGATGAGGACGCTTCGTTACGGATAGCAGACCACGCAGGCCACATGCTTGCCGGCACACGCGCAGAGATTACTCTTCTGCACGCAGCGAAAAAACCCTCTCACACGATTTCATGCCGCCCCTCGGAAGCCCTGAAAAAGTTGGAGGGCTACGCCGATACGCCTAAGAGAAGAGAAAAGCTCTCCTACCTTTTGAAGGCTTCCGCAATACTGGTGAATTACGGATTCGATGAGAGCATGATTCAGATAACACTGATTCCGGACAGGGGCGACACTGCCAGTGAAATCCTTTCCTGGTGCGCCTCTAACGGGATAGGGATCATAGGGCTCGGGCATTCTCAGCCGGAAGGAGTCTGGAGCTTTTTGAAAACTTCGGTTACCAGGAAAATCCTCGCCGATTTCAAGAATATGGCTGTCTGGGTAGCACAGTGAAAGGGTCATCAGTGGTCTGACATCAGTCGTCAGAAAAGCTTTTGTCTGACGATCTGCCACTGTCCACTGTATAACCCTTACCCGCGCACACTCTTCCCCGCATCTCCCTGCCCGGCAGGTTGTTTTTTCTTGGACTTTTTCGGGTTTCGGACGGGTTGAGCGTCTCCGGCCTGGACCACTGCGCGCCTGGCGGCCGGTTTAGGCAGTTTCTTTTTCTTCAGATCTTCATATGCAATGAGAATCGGGCTCGCCACAAACACTGATGAGTAACTTCCGGTTACCACACCAATCAGCATCGCAAAGCTGAAATCGTGGATTACGGTGCCGCCAAAAAGGAAAAGGCAAAGAATCACGAAAAATACGGTCATCGACGTGAGGACTGTCCGGCTAAGGGTCTGGTTTATGGCCCCATTTATCATGTCGCTGAATTTGACCTTTTTGTCTTTGTTGCGGTTTTCCCGGATTCGGTCGTACACTATGATCGTGTCGTTCAGCGAATAGCCGGAAAGGGTCAATAGGGCCGCAAAGACCTCCAGGCTGAATTCCTTGTTGACAAGCGCGAAAATTCCAATCGTTATCAGAATATCGTGGACCAGTGAGAGCAGGGCGCCCAGCGCATAGGGGAGCTTGAGAAACCAGCAGAGCACAAGAGTGACAAAAAGCGCCCCTCCGATCAGATACACAGCGCTAAGGCCGATCGCCTCGAGCAGGTAAATTCCCACTATCAGCACGCCTCCCATTATGAGGCTGCTGGTCCATTTGAATTCAAATCGTCCGGAGATATAGATGGCGATCAGCAATAAAGCGTAAAATATGGCATAGAGAGCCTTCTGCCGAAGGTCATGCCCCACCTTCGGTCCAACCATTTCTACTCGCAATACCTGCTGCCCGGGCCCATAAGAGCTGCTGAGTTTCTCTGCGACCTGGTTTGAAAGACTCCCCAGTTCCTCGTGAATGGCGTCGGTGCGGACCAGGTATTCATTGTCGTTCTTTGAGCCTATCTGCTGGACGACAGCGTGTGCGACGATCCCCTGGAGCGCGTTGCGGATTTCGTCCGGATTGGTAGGCTTGTTGAATTTAACCTGGATCAGCGTGCCTCCGGCAAAATCGACGCCCATCTTGAGCCCGCCTCGCGCGAACAGGGTGAGCAGCCCAAAGAGAATGATAGCCCCGGAAAGCATGAAAGCCTTGTAGCGCATTCCGACAAAGTTGATATTGATATCCGGTCTAATGAGTTGCATTCTTTTTCCTTATGGTTCTGCGCTAGATACTTAGCTCTTTTAGCCGCCGTTCGGTCAGAAGATAGTCAAAAATAATCCTGGTTACGAAGATCGCCGTAAACATGTTCGCGGCCAAACCGACGCTGAGGGTGACCGCAAAGCCTTTCACAGGGCCGGTCCCGAACTGGTAGAGAACCAACGCCGCGATCAGGCTGGTGACGTTGGCGTCCATAATCGTTATGGTTGCCCGCTGGTAACCCGTATCGACCGCCGCGCGCGGCGTTTTGCCCAGCCGCAGTTCCTCGCGTATTCGTTCGTATATCAAAACGTTTGCGTCAACGGCGATCCCGATGGTCAGCGCGATACCGGCGATGCCCGGCAGCGTGAGGGTAGCCCCGACAAGCGCCATCGCAGCCAGGATGAATAAGATGTTCATGGCAAGAGCCATGTCTGCGATCGCTCCCGAGAACCTGTAGTAAACCACCATGAAAAGGATAATGCCCAATCCGCCGATGGCCGAGGCCATGATTCCATTTTTAATTGAGTCAGCTCCCAGCGCCGGTCCAACGGTGCGCTGCTCGAGAATCTTAACAGGTGCAGGCAGCCTGCCGGTACGCAGGGCTATCGCCAGCACCTTGGCTTCTTCGTCGGTGTAGGAACCTTCGATGACTGCAGTACCGTTGGGGATGCGCTCCTTTATAACCGGGTCCGAATAAACGACGCCGTCGAGAACTATTGCCAGCTTGCGGCCAACATTTTCCGATGTGAGGTGGTCAAATAATTTGGCGCCCTGCGGATCGAAATTGAGCGAGATATGAGCCTCGCCAAACGAACGCCCGCCTATTCCAACTCTGGCGTCGGTAATATACTGACCCGTAAGCACAGTTTTTTCTTCGAGGGGGACCTTGGTTTCCGAACTGTTTCGGTCCGACGGCCTCATCGGATAGAGCTTTGCGCCCGGAGGGAGTTTATTATCGTGTATTTCCTGATCCGTAACGTTTTGCGCTACCAGCTTGAATTCGAGGACAGCCGTCTTCCCGATGAGGTTTATAGCTTCCTGGGGGTCCTTTATTCCGGGAAGTTCAACCAGTATCCGGTCGCCGGCCTCAGGCCGAATATCAGGCTCTCTCACTCCGAACTGGTCGATCCTGTTCCTGATGGTCTCAAGGGCCTGGCCTACCGCCATAGTTCGAAGATCGTTGGTTTTCTTCAGGTCCATGGTGAGAAGCAACCTCGTTCCCTCAGGCGTCGTCTCGGTGGTGGCGGGTTTCAGCCATGAGAAATCACTTTTTATCGAGTCGTTGAATTCATTCAACTGCTCGCCCGAAGGCAGGATCACCTCGATGTCCCATGCGCCCGTTCTGACAACCTTGGTAAACCCGATCTTTTTCGCGCGCAGAGCATCCTTGATCTGCTCAACATACGTTTCGGCCGCATTTTCCACCGCTTTGTCCGCTTCAACCTCGAGCACCAGGTGGATGCCACCCTGGAGATCCAGGCCGAGGTGGATTTTTTCCGGCAAGATATTCGACAAGCCAGGCAAGGGAGAAGAACTGAAAGTCGGTATAAGGCAAAAAATACCGATAACCAAAAGTACCGAAACTAAAAGCGCACGAATTCCTATGCTTTTCAATTACGCCTCCAACTAACTGGGACCGCGCCCGTAAGAGCGCCATATCCGCAATCTCCGGCCAGGAACAGCACTGGTCAGGAGGATCTTGCGCCCGAATATCTAAAGATTCAGGATTCTTTGGCCGGTTCTTTTTCCGGAGCAGCTTCGCCCTTCGAGACAAGCCCGCCGACCGCGCTCCGGTTGACTTTTACGCGCACTTTGTCGGCAATCTCTACAGTTATCACGTTCTCGTCAAGACCGGTTATCCTTCCACGGAGTCCGCCGACAGTGAAAATCGTGTCGCCCTTCTGAAGGTTTGCCAGCATCTGTTTTTGTTCTTTCGCACGCTTTTGTTGCGGGCGAATCAGCAGAAAATAAAAGATCGCAAGCATTGCGATCATAAGAAACATGGGATTGCCGAGGTTGAACAATCCGGCCACTCCGCCGGCGGCGTCCTGTGCTTGCGCTTCGGCGGCATATGCCAATCCAGCAAAATTCATCGTTTCCTCCAGGATTTTAATACCTTGAAGCTGATTCTTCCACTCCATCCAGTAAATGCCGCAAATCTAGCCTGAAACGTAAAGAGGCAGATTTAACGATATTCCCGAATAAATGTCAATCCGTAACCGGAAAAAATGTACTCCCCAAGGCAACTCCTTAAAAGCGCTTTCTATGGGACAATGAAACTTCGGCTCTTCGGCCGGGCGGCGGACCTGAAAAGGATAGGGGAAGCTTAGAAGTATTGACGTGAGTCGGTTGGATGTTGAGGGCCGGCAAGTCTAGACTCCAGCTTTCTTCATCATTTCTTGCGTTATTTCCTGCCGGACCGAGAAATACCTTGCCCAGGGGTCTTCTTCGAGACCGGCTAATCTGCGCCGGATATTCTGGATGTTGTAGCTGTCCGGTTTGAGGTCGACCGTGAGTTCATCCCATGCGACAGGTGTCGATATGGGCGCGCCTTGCCTGCTCCTTGTCGAATACGCAGCTATGCTTGTCGCTCCACGGCCGTTTCTAAGATAATCGATGAAAATCTTACCCTTGCGCTTCTCCTTGGACATGGTGGCGATATATTCTCCGGGGGTCTCCCGGACGATGCTCTCCGCAACTGCCTTCGAAAACGACTTGACCGTTGCCCAGTCTGCTTCGGGCGTCAGAGGGACGACTATGTGCAGTCCTTTTCCGCCGGTTGTCTTGACAAAGCTGGCCAGACCCAGGTCTGAGAGCCGTTCGCGCATGAGCCTGGCAGCCTTGATCATGCTTGCCCATCCGACTTCAGGGGCGGGGTCGAGGTCGAATATCATCATGTCCGGCTGCTCCAGCTTATCTTCCCGGCTTCCCCAGACATGTATTTCCAGTGCTCCAATCTGAACCAGCTCAATCACTCCTTCGATATTATCAGCCACGCTGTAATAATGCAGTCCGTCTTTTTCCACTATCGGAATGGACCTGAGGACCTCAGAGGCCGCATCCCCGAGGTGTTTCTGGAAAAAGCACTCCTTTTGCCATCCTTCAGGGCAACGCACCAGTGTAAGCGGACGCCTTGCGAGGTGAGGCATGATCCAGTCGGCGATTTCGGTGTAGTATTGGGCGAGTGCGAGCTTGGTGACTCCGATTTCCGGGTAGAACACCCGGTCTGGATTCGAGAGGGCCACACTTGATGGATTTGGCTCAGGCTCCGTCGGGTTTTTCGCGACATCGCCACTCGAGGATTTTTCCTGCGGGTGTTCCAGGACAACATCCCTTGGGTCTTTATCCTCTCTTAATCCTTTGTAAGAGGGATGGCGAAGAATCCCGTCCTCGGTCCATGCGCTGAATTCCACCTCTGCAACATCTTCGGGCTCAGTCCAGTGGACCCCTTTCGCCTCGTAACCGGTAGGAGGATCGACAAATCGCGGCGTGTCGGTTTCGATTCCCCGCAGGCGTTGCGAAAGAGTTCCAAGAGTTTGGTCATCGAATCCTGTACCCACTTTGCCGGCATAGACCAGGGCTCCTTGTGGACTATAGTATCCGAGCAGCAGCGCTCCAAAGCCGGTCCGTGCCCCCCCGGGATCGGTGAACCCTCCGATTACGAACTCCTGCCTCATGGAGCATTTCACCTTCTGCCAGCTCTTGGACCTCTTTTGCTCATAGCGGCTGTCGGCCCGCTTTGACACAATGCCCTCCAGCCCAAGCCTGCACGCGTTTTGGAAAACGGCCTCTCCCTGTCCAAAGATATGGTCTGCATAGATGATCCGGGATTGGTAGGTCGAAGGTTTGAGGGACAAAAGCTTTTTCAGTAAAAGCTCCTTGCGCTTTATAAGCGGAGTTTGTGTAACGTCATAGCCGTCGCAGAAGGGAATATCGAACACAAAGTAAACGAGCCTGCCGGTCTTTTGCCCCTGGAGAATATTCTGAAGCGCCTGAAATTCGGTCCTACCATGCTGATCCACAACAGCGATTTCTCCGTCCAGAAATGCGGTCTGAATCGGAATCCTGGCCGCCGCTTCGGCGATTTCCGGAAACCGGTCGGTCCACTCCTTTCCGTTCCTTGAAAAAAGCCGTGCCCGCCCTCCTGAGAGTCTACACAGAATCCGGTAGCCGTCATATTTGATTTCATGGACCCAGTTTTCCCCCTGCGGGGGTTTGCTCACCGGCGTAGCGAACTGGAGTTGAATATAATCCGGTTGCACTGTCCGGCGGGCGCCGGGCAGGCTGGCCGGATCGACCCTGAACGGCTCGACTCCGATATTGCCGCTTGTCGGGCCAACGGATTTGGACTGCGAAACCTCATTTCGGACGTTGCCCTGCAGGACCGCTTGTCCTTCGACCCAGAATTTCTCCCTCTGAGACGCGATTTCCTGCATAGTCCGCCCGCTCGCCGCGCTCCGCTCCATGGTTTCGACCGGCTCGGGTTCCGATCCCGAAATGGCCGCATCGTCTCGTTTCTTTATAAGCAGCCAGTTTTTGCCTTCATCTCCCCCCGCTTTTCCTTTCATTCTGGCGAGCACCCAGCTCCCTTTCAGCTTCTCTCCGTGGAGCTTGAATTTGAGGTCTCCTTTGGCGTACCCCTTGTGCGGGTCGCCCTCCGGCTCCCAGGTTCCACGGTCCCAGAGCATTACCGTCCCACCTCCATACTCTCCCTCCGGGATTATTCCCTCAAAAGAACCATATTCTATCGGATGGTCCTCCACGTGAACTGCAAGCCTCTTTTCGGCTGGGTTGAGGCTCGGACCTTTAGGCACTGCCCAACTTTTGAGAACCCCGTCAAGTTCCAGGCGAAGGTCGTAATGAAGGTGGCTTGCAGCGTGTTTCTGGATTATATAGAGATGGCCCGCCGGACTGGCCTCGACCTTTCCTTGCGGCTCCGGGGTGCGTTCGAAGCTGCGTTTTTCATGATAAGTTTCAAGTCCCATGCGCTGGAGGTCTCCGGGGTGGAATTCACCTGATTGCCCTGAAGTATTTCTAAATACTTATTAGGCATTACTTGCACTGGAAGCAAAGATTCCATGGGAATTATTCTTGCTTTTGCAGGAGAATCCCGCTGTTTCAAGTAAACCTTTCTCTGAATCCGGACGAATATATGAATAGGCCCGGCAGCATCTTGAGAATAGAGATCGAAAAGGCGTTGCGGCTGAAAGAACGCTTTGGCCTCGACTGCCTGAAGGACCCCCAATCGGGCCGGCTGCTCCGGAACCTTCGGGATTTGATTGGCAAGACCGACTTGGCCATGCTCCAATCAGGGGTCGTGGCGGCATGCACCAGGTGCGCTGTGAGCGGCAAGGGCAGTTGTTGTTTCAGCGAAATGGGTGAGAGCTACGGGTTTATCGGGCTTTTTGTGAACCTGCTGCTCGGATCGGTCCTTCCCGAAAAAACGGATCTTCCGGGAAGCTGCCATTTTGTGGGAGACAACGGGTGCAAGCTCCAGGCTCGTCAAGCTTTCTGCCTGAACTACTTCTGCCCGGAGCTTAAGAACTCTGTTGGGGAGGAAACAGTCCTCAGGATCCAACGGCAGGCCGGAGAACAGCTCCTTGCAGGCTGGGAGCTGGAACGCAGTCTCGCGAGGTATACGGCGGATGCAGATCGACAGGAGCAAATTGGAACTCCATCTTGCAGCGGGTAAGGGCGAATCGGACGATGAAGGATTCTGTTTCCCTATATCGCCTTTCATGATTTTTCCGGAAGCTTACGGCGAATTTGCAATCTATGTGAGGAAAGGAAAAAACCTCATTCTCTTTACCCGCCAAGGGGAACAGTTTACCAGGGCTCACAAGGCCATCCTGCACGAAAACGGCATCCAGGAAGTCTATATCCAGTCATCTCAAAAACCCGACTACGATCGGTATCTCGAAGCTCACCTGGGCACCATCATTGCCGATGAGTCCATTCCTTTAACCGTCCGTTCGAGTGTCTTGTATCACCAGGCCACTTCCATCCTCAGTGAAATCTTCGAAACCACCCGGCTCGGCCTGAGTTCCGGCTCACTGGAGAAGCTGAAGAACATAGTGCGATCGAGCTCGCAGTTCCTCTCCACCGGCGCCGCGCTCAGGTCCATGGCGCCCATCCTGTCCCACGGCTACGGAGTCCATACACACTCGGTAAACGTTTTCATCTATTGCGCAGCCATTCTGGATTGCTGGAAGATGCCTGTCGAAGAAAGGCTCAAGACGGCGCTGGGAGCAATTATCCATGATATCGGAAAGGCAACCATTCCAAGAGTCATCCTGTATAAACACGGCAAGCTGAATACCGAGGAGCGGGACCTGATGAAAATGCATCCGGTCCGGGGCGCCGGGATGTGTTCCATGCTCCACATCGGGCAAACGTTCATACATTGCATGCTCTTCCACCATGAAAAGCTGGATGGGAGCGGCTATCCCGCCGGACTGGCCGAATCGCGCATCCCGCTGCACGCCCGCATAGTCGCCGTGGTAGACGCTTTCGACACGTTCACCTCAGAGAGATACTTCTATGCGGACCCGCTCTCTGCACAGCAGGCGCTCGCATTTTTGGGGGAAGAGATGAGGGGCTGGTACGATCCGGAAGTAATCGCTCAGTTCGGTAAAAAACTTCGGGAAGCGGGAATCGACTGAGGACCCGGGCAGGACTGAGGGATGAGGGATGAGGACTGAGGACTAAGGACTGAGGGATGAGGGATGAGGACTGAGGACTCCCTCCAAGGTCGGGATAAATTCGGACTGAGGACTGAGTTGGTAAACCTGAGGACCTGGTGAGGACTGAAGGATGGCAAAAGTCGAGAGATTCGAGGACCTGATCGCCTGGCAAAAAGCCCGGGGGCTGACGCGAGCCATCTATGAGGTGGCGCGGAATGGGGACTTTGCCAGGGACTATGGCCTGAGCGGGCAGATTCAGCGGGCCGCTGTTTCGATCATGTCCAATATAGCGGAGGGGTTTGAGCGTGGTGGTCGCGGCGAGTTTCATCAGTTCCTCTCCATTGCCAAGGCGTCATGCGCTGAAGTGCGTTCCCACCTGTATGTGGCGCTGGATGCGGGTTATCTGGACAGGTTGTCATTCGACCTGCTCATACAGCAAGCTGAGGAAGTGGGTAGGATTGTAGGCGGCTTGCGCTCCTCTGTGCACGGACAGAAAGCGGACGGGGGCAAATGAGCGACGTTATTCCAGTTCTCTTCAACTCAGTCCTCACTCCTTAGTCCTGTTTCTTTTGCTCTCCATTCCAGCGCGTCCATAACTCCGTGGCAGCGGCAACTGGTTGCGACCAGATATGCGCCCGGTTTTGAAATAACGCCGGCAAGCAGTTGGTGGAGGCTCCGTCCCGGATAGCCGCCGACTCCCGGCGCAAGTTGCCAGCTTCTCAGCACCGCGGCATCGAATCCGGACGCAAGGACCCCGCCGAAAACTTCATACAGGTTCCCGGGCCGCTCCTTTCCGGTGTGAGTGCAAATTTCCTCGGGCTCGCTGCAATAGTCGGGACAAACGAACGTGGCAAAGCTGGCGTAAACAGTTCCCGACGGAACGTGAATCGGGTTGGGCAAGTGCGAATCGACCTCGCCCGGGACTGGAAGCCTGCGGACCTCTCCAACCCTGTTCAGCTCATTTATGGCCCACTCGAATCCCACGTGCACCGGCACGGCCGGGATCAACCATAAATCATCAGGCGGTTCAATGCGGCTTATGTTTTGGATGCACTCCTCCACCTCACCCGGAATTCCCAAAATCCGGGTAATTTCATCGACTCTTGCCGCGTCGCGGTCAGTTATCGACACGAGCGCCTCTGGAAATCGGCGCTTGAGCCTTTCGGCCGCAAGCCTTCCAAACCGGCCGGCGCCCAGAACTCTTATCCTGCGGGGCGGGAAAATGTCCCGGAAGAAGTTTGAAGCTAAACCGTGTGAAGACATCTTTCTTTTGTGCCGCCTGTGACATATGTTAAAATTACAACCTTGATAAAGGCAGCGCCTTGCGGAGCGCAGGGATCGTTTCATGATACTCGTCCACAGGCACAATTATGGGTAGTATATTCGAAGCATTCGATAAAATCGCCGAGAAAAAAATCCGCGAAACAATGGATAACGGCGAATTCGACGATTTGCCCGGCAAGGGAAAGCCCCTCCAGTTGGAGGACGACAGGCATATTCCGCAAGACATCCGTTTGGCGCACAAAATTTTAAAGAACGCCGACTGTCTCCCGCCTGAGCTCGAGCTCAGAAAAGAAATTTTAACGATCGAGGAATTGCTCGACGGAGTCAGGGACACGAAGGAAAAATACAGGCAGATCAAGAAGCTGAACTATCTCATCATGAAGCTCAACATGTCCCGCAGCAGTTCTTTGGACCTGGAAAAAAACCAGGTGTATTATGAAAAGCTTGTCGAAAAAATGGGGAAAAAGGAAAAGGCGGACTGAGGGGTAAACTTGCCCTGCAGACAAAGATCAGACCGCCATAAAAGCCCGACTGCACCTATTTCGCGTGGCCCGGCAGTTCTATGGAAGTGCACGATTTGCCGGGTCCGCATGAACGAGTCGTGGCGCAGGGACCGGCGGTATCTGACGAGCTCGATTGACCCATGGCATAATTCGTGCGGCTCATAATGCGATGAAGCTCCTCTCCGCCGCATGCGCTGCACTTCATCTCGATTTGCCTGCTCCCCGTCAAGATGAATTCCTCGATATTGTCGCAACTCGCACATTGGAATTCGTAAATAGGCAATTTTACCTCCTGCCGGTGGCGGGGTTTACCTCCGCCCATCCGAATTAGAATTCTATTGTGCTGCAAATTATAATTAAAGCCGGAAATATTTCAAGGAGACCTTAAGGAGAAATCGCATGGGACTGCAAGAGGCTATGGCGGCGATCGCCGCGAAGAGCAGGAGTCAGTTGACTTATACGGACGTGGTGGACACCTATATTTACTATATCAGGCTGGATTTTGATCCTGTGGGCGTCAAATTCTGTGCCGATGAGGCCGAAATCTCCAAGTATAAAGTCAATGCCAAGGCCAAGGCCAAACTCACTTACTGCCAACACCTGGCCATGGCCCGAGGTGGACATAAATCCATATTTATGCCCGCCAGCCAACTGTTGTGTGAAAACGCCGAGCCCGTATTCGGCTTCCGGGAGCTGGATCAGGGAAAAGACACCAAAAGACACATGAAATATCTGCGGGACGAAAAGCTCGCGTGGGAAGCCCCCCTGGGTAAAGCCAAGCTTCCTCCAGGGAGCTGTTACGGCATTTATACCGCGCCTTTGGCCATGTTCGACACGTCGGGGGTGGATCCGGATGTCGTCTCTTTCATGCTGTTGCCCTATCAGGCTTACCAAGTCCTCAACGATTATATGGGCGCAACCGGCCGCAGCAGTCTTACCTTTAATCACACTCCCAATTCCGCTGTGTGCTCCGGTTCTGTATGGGCCTTTAACCACAATACGGCCAACATGACCACCATGTGCGCCGGCAGCAAGACTTCCGGCAAAACTGATATGGCCATGCTGAATCTCTTCGTCCCCGGAACGCAGATCAAAGACAGCGCCGCGCAATTGCTGAAGCGCGTCACGGAGATGGGCGGTCCTTCCGTTCTCGGCAAGGGCGGCGAACCGTGGCCGGGTATGGACGTCTGCAAGGGTTGTCCGCTGTTCAAATACGAGGTGGTGTAAAACCAGCCCGAATCACGAGGAAATTGAGACTCGATCAGTTAGCCTGTAGAAAAGTCGTCAAACTCGCATCGTCTTCCAGGCTGAACACCTTCACGTTTCGGTCAATTCTGCGCATAAGTCCGCGCAATACCTTCTTGGGGCCTACTTCGACGAAATTGCTGAATCCCGCCCCGATCAGTCGCTCCATCGACTGCCTCCACAGAACCGGGCTGCAGATCTGGCGGCCCAGTTTGTCCGGTATTTCAGAACCAGCCTCAAGGATTCTCGCATCGACGTTGCTAACTACCGGGATTTGGGGTTCTTTGAAAACACATGCCCGGAGAAACGGGTCGAATCTTTCGCGAGCATATTCCATGCACCTGCTGTGCCATGGTCCGCTGACATTGAGCCTTATGCACTTTTTGGCGCCCGCTTTCTCGCACATCATCGCCGCACTGTTTACCTCGACTTCAGGCCCGGTGATGATGACCTGCTCCACGCAGTTTATGTTCGCTATCTCCGCTCCGGCAACCGTGCAGATCTCGCGGATTCTCTCCTCTTCCAGATCCATTATCGCCGCCATGCCGCCCGGCTGAATTATTGCCGCCTCCTGCATGAATTTTCCTCTGTGCTGGACCAGCTTGAGCGTATCTTGCAGGTTTATCGCTCCCGCCGCATACAGCGCGCTGTATTCTCCAAGGCTGTGGCCGGCGGCGGCGGCCGGATAGATTTCATGAAGACTGAGAACAATCAGGCACGCCAGATTTATCAAAGTTATCGCCGGCTGGACGTTCTCGGTCAAGACGAGCACATCGTCGGGGCCTTCAAAGCACAGCTTCTTGATATCCATTTTCAGGATATCGTTTGCGTTTTCGAACAGTTCCTGGACTTCGCTGTAGTTGTCGTGGAATTCACGCCCCATGCCAACATACTGTGATCCCTGCCCCGGAAAAAGGAACGCCCAGTTCTTCATTCAAAATCCTTTTCGATTTAGGAAGGATGAGACAACCGGAAACTGTTGCCGTTTCACGTGGTGTTTCCGGATGAACACAGATAGGAAACTCTACCATGAACGCTTCTATTAATCTCTGCTGTGGAAGTCAAGACCTGAATTTGACACCCGGAAGTCTGAAATCGGAGGCAGCGGTACCCGGTAGGGTATCAGATCGCCGATATCGAAATCGTTGTATCAAACCGCAATCTGCATCTCCCGCGAGGCACTCTGGTATTTGTTTTCATGTCTCTGCTGTCTCAGACGCAACAGCATTCCGCTACACACTCTGACCGAGAATCGCTCTGTGTCCCATCGATTGACGCAACCTCGACTTCAAAAGCAAGGTCCCTGCCTGCCAAGGGATGATTGAAATCGGCCACAATTATCTGTTCATTTACAAACTTTACCAGCGCAGGAAATTCCTGGCCATCCCGCGTCACGAATAAAATCACCTGACCCGGAAAAGGTTCGAACCCGAGCTGCAGGTCCACCTTGTCGAATGTCCGCTCGAGTTTTTCGTCCCTGTCGCCGTATGCCTCTTCCGGTCCGAGGACAAAGGACTTCCTTTCACTCAGGCCCATTCCGATTAATGCGTTCTCGAAACCCTGCACGAGATTGCCGTCTCCTATCCGGATCTCCAGAGGCTTGCAGTTATCGGTCTTATCGAAGACAACTCCATTTTCGAGTGTGCCCTTGTAACATAGTTTGACGAAAGTCCCATAATCGACTTTGTGCATTATATGATCTCCAATCTTTGATGCGCCATGCACGCCTCGCGGGTGGGTGGGCGCGTTGTAGAGATTTTGGCTGCGCCGCTATGCCCGCCCGGCCCCCGATGCCGGGAGGGTAGGCGGGAAGGCTCGATGTCCGGCATTCTCCGGGTTTCGCGTGCTCTTAATATAGAGGAACTCAGGTGACACTCTGAGGGCCTCCGCCGGTCTGAACGCTTTGTCTCCAGTATCCGGGCTGAATAGAATGTTTCGGTATTCGATCTTGGTTGTATCCTTATCGTCGGGAACAATTGAGAGCGGTCCCGCCCCCTTGTCTTCGGGTGTGACAATGTTCGGAGGAAGCGGGTTGTTCGACTGCAGGACAAAAAACAATCCGGCAGCCAGCACCAGAGTCAGACCAAACAGCCTGGAATTTTTCAGTAAGTTCATCGGAATTCTCCTGTGGAGAAATAATTTTAATATGTCGCGGTGATAGCACGTAAATGCCAATCAAAAGCGCCTGATTTACACTCTTTCATTTAAGACCTGGCTGGAGCAAATTCAATTTTAGGAGGGAATAATCAAGATGAAATCTTGATGAAAAAAATTGGAAGCGCCCCCTTTCGAGCGAGTGAATGGGGGCTGGGTTACATAAAATCTGCCACTCTCACGTCACTTCGGTGATTGAGCCATTCGCCCGAACACCTTATTCTTTCGGATAAGCTTAACTATGAGGATTTGCCTCGTATGGGCCTCCACCTTCACTCTGTCGTCCATTCTCATTCCAACCACCCAGCATATTTTTTCACTGTCGCATAGCAGCGGGACCTTTTGGCGCTCGTCCTTCGGGACCATGCAATCGGTGAAAAAATCCTGAAGTTTTTTTGAGCCGGTCATGCCAAAAGGGCGAAATCGGTCCCCGGTCCTTCGGTACCGCAACTGCAGCGGCCATTTCAGTTTGTCCGAGTCCATCCGGACGCAGTCGGGGCCCGAACCCGATCCGCAACAGGTTGCAGTTTCATCGCAAAAGCGGAACTCGTAGTCGAATTCACCAAAAAGATAATCCCCTGGCTCGTGAACATCCAGGACATCATCCAATGCATCTTTCGGCGCCGCGAATTCCTTTGAGCTGATGAAAAGCTTTGCTCCATACCGCGTGGCTTCGATCCCCCCCGGAATCCGAATCGATTTCCCGGTCTTGTCAGAAGAAATAAGCTCAGTAAGAGGTTCCAGGTGCACCAGCCCGACCCCTGAAAGGTCACCTTTGACCCTGTCGATAGCCAAACGCAGCATTCGGCGCACGAGGGCCGGATTAAGTTGCTTCATTCGCCCAAAATCGAGCACGCACCGATCTTCGGATAGCTCAAGGCATATATCTCCCCAAAGTGTTTGGATTTGCGATGTCCACCAGGACTCCTCCTCACGTGCCAGGTCAGCGCAACGAGCGATGGTTTGCGCGATTTGTGGATGAAATGCCTCCCGCAGGAGTGGAAAAACCTTCAGGCGAAGAAAATTTCTCTGGCATGATGGGTCCAAGTTAGTAGAATCATTCCTGTATTCCATGCCGCGCTCCTGTAAATATTCCAGCACCGCGTCACGGGTGGCAAAAAGGAGCGGTCGGATAATGCCTTCCGCAGTCGCGGGGGACATCGCTTGAATGCCCGACGGACCCGTCCCCCTTAAAATCCTCAGAATCACCTCCTCGGCCTGATCGTCTGCGGTATGTCCCAGGGCGATTTTCCCGGCGTTTAACTCGGCGGCGGTCCCTGTGAAAAAAGAGCGCCTGCACTCCCTGGCGGCCATTTCGACCGATATTTTCCGGCTTCGGGCAAAAGCGCGCACATCAGCGGCCTCACAACGGAAATCAAGCCCGGCCAAACGCGCTAAAGCGCGTACGAACTCCCTGTCCCGATCGGATTCATCCCCACGGAGACGGTGGTCGAAATGGATGACTGTGATCCGCTCTATTCCAAGGGCGTCTTTGAGATTGACCAGTATAGACAGGAGGGCGGCTGAATCAGGACCACCGGAGACTGCGGCCAAAACGTGATCCCGGTTCGATATCAGGCCGTTTTTTCTTATATACTCGGCTGCCCGTGCCGGAAGGGATTTAGGGGTTCCGCTCATGTCTCCAGATCGGCACGGCAGGGAATCGACCCGCCGCAAGGGTTCTCCGTAGACTTACTCTCTATGGCTTTGCTTTCACCGGGCCGCTCGGGCAGGAGCTGAAGCGCCTTGCCGAACTTCCTGCCGTTCACGAGGAGCTTGCCCGAGCTGTTCAACACCGTATTGTCTTCGAGAATTACAAGCCCGAATTTTTCGGCTACCTGGGCCTTGTACTGGTATTCCATTGCTGTTTTGCGCAGCCGGTAGTTGAGAATGATCAGAATCAACGCGAAGATAGAGGCAAGCAACAAAATGACGCTCAGCGAGATCAGAAGAATCTTTGCCGATTTTTCACCTACGCTGCCGATAAGCGCTACAATGGCGTCCAACTTGTAGAAAAACGCTGTTACAACGCCAAGCAGCAATAAGAGCGCCAAAAACGGGAGCCCCTGGATCAAGGCAACCATCCGGCTTAACCGTCGGAGTCTGCCGGTCCCCCCGCTTTCAGCAGCTTCGGATTCGCTTTCCAACTCGTCTGCACAGGCTTGCTCCGGTTCTGCGAAATACTTGTTGAAACCGACAACCACGGTCCCCATAATGAAAGTGATGGCGATAGGGGCTAGAAAGGCAACCAGAAAGTAGAGACGCCACGGAAAAGTGGACTCCCCGTCGCGCCCGCTGTCACCTATCTGGTAGAGCCAGCAGGTGAGCAGAATGCCCAGTTCGACCCAGCAGAGAAAATAGAGGTATTTTCGGAAAAGATCCTTGCGCTCCATATCATCGAACAGAGCGGCTATTCCCCGCAGGCCCTTCGGTTTTTCGCTTGAAGCGTCCATCCCATTCCCGGCTGTTGTGCAAGTTAAATCTATCATGTCAGGATATCAAATGGCGAAAACTTGGTCAACCGGCTTGTCAGCGAGTTCACCCACCCACCAACTATCCACGGGGAGTTTAAAGGCTGTTCGGACTGGCCCCCGGCTTTCTTCCACAGCCGCCGAATTTTACCGGTTATCTGAAGGTGATCTCGAGTATTGAGAAATCGTCATCCAGCCCCTCCGGTCCCACCCCGCGGGTCGCAAATTCCCAGAGATGATCGAGGCGCGATGTTTCTCTCGGACGCGGATTAGCCATCAGCTCGACAAAGGACTCGAAAGTCCACATTGTATTGTCAGGCGGCATTCTGATCTCATAGGCCCCATCGCTGAAAACATAAAGCCTGCTCGGGCCGTTCAGGTCAATCCTGTCCGATTGATAGTGGGCTTCTCGAAAGGCCCCAATGATCATATTTGGCGTCCCCAGCGTTTTCGTCCCGTCCGAATCGATCAGGAGTGCGGGAGGGTGGCCGGCGCTGGCATAGACCAGTGTGCGCGAAGATTTGTTATAGACGCCGTACCAGATGGTGAAATACATTCCGTTATGGTTTTCCATCAGGAATGCTTCATTTAAGCCTACAAACACCTGGTCCGGTTTTCTAAAATCCGTATTAGGAAGGGTCTGCGACCGCAGGACGTTAATTGCTGAAACCGATAGGAGTGCGGCGCCTATTCCATGGCCGCAAACATCGAGCAGGTAAATTACGAAATGTTCCTCATCCAGCCAGTGGTAGCCGAAGGAATCGCCGCCAAGAGACGTAGAAGGCTCGAATCTCCAATCGGTGCTGAGAACCTCTCCTGAAAGCGGCTTGGGCAGGAGCTTTTTTACATAATCTGCGGCAGCGGCGAGTTCGGCCACCAGCCGTTTCGCGACCTCATTTCGTTCAAGTAGATGGATATAGCCTTTGGAGTGGTAGCGAATCCTGGCGATAAGCTCGACCCGGTCGGGAAGCTTTACCACGTAATCGTTTGCTCCCAGTTTGAAGGCCTTTGCCTTTACGGCCGGCTCTTCCTTTGAGGACAGAACTATGAGAGGGATGTCCCTGGTTTTTTCGTTTGACCTGAACAACTTCACCAACGTCAGCCCGTCGATTTTGGGCATGACAAGGTCCTGTAAAATCACGGTGGGATTGATCTCGATCGCCGTCTTTATTGCCTTGGCCGGGTTCTGGCAGAAATGAAACTCGATATCCGATTCTCCCCTTAACATCCTGCCGACCGCCCTTGCAACGGTTGCCTGATCGTCAATCATTAACACTGTCGTCTTATGTTCAGCCAACCGGCCTGGTGCATCCATCCCCGGACTCCATTGTCGTCAGAAATTCGATTAGTGTTTGACAATCGTCGGCAACCCAGTCTGCTCCCGCCCTCACCAGTTCTTCTTTGCAAGTGCTGCCGCTGCAAACGCCGGCTGTCATTACGCCGGCCGCCTTGCCGGTTTGAATGTCCATGGGATGGTCTCCTATCATGATTGCCGTTCGTAATTGCGCGCCAATCGAATCAAGCGCGTGGATGAGATGAGCGGGGTCGGGTTTGGGAGATAAGACATGATCGCGTGGGAAAAACCCGGAGCAATAGTCGGAGATGTCAGGAAAGACCAGGCGCACTGCCGCTTCACAGTTCCTGGTAATGATGGCGGTTTTCGCGCCTATTTCCGCCAGTGACTTAAGGAGCGGCCTGGTGAATGGAAAGAGGGCTCCGCTTCGTGCAGCTTGCAACTCCATCTCCGAGATCATGGCCAGGGCCTTGTGCCGGAATTCGCCGGTTCTGTCTCCAGTTGATTCTCGAATCCTTTCGTCCAGCCAGGCAAGCCATTCCAGGACTGGAAGAAAAGGCCGAGGGGGTGTTGGAGCAAAATAATTTGCGGCAAGTGCGTTAAGCCGCAGCTTCATTGCTGCGAAATCCAACCGCAACACGGCAAGAGTGCCGTCAAAGTCGAAGACGAAAGATTCTATTTTCAATTCGGACTCGATATGATTAATGACCGGGAGAAGGCGCCTAACGCTTTTTGCTATGATAGCCTGACGCCCCTCAGAGTTCAACTTCCATAACTGGACACTTCGGTTTGGAGCACTTAATGATAGAAAAACAAGTGGAACGGGATCGCGTCGCAAAACACGGAAGATCTGCTGCCCTGAGGTATGATTTTTATGCGTAATCTGGTTAGGCAACCCGCTGTCCCTTTTGCTCTGCCGGATATCGAGGAAAAGACTCACCGTCTCGATGATTATAGAGGCTCATGGCTTTTGATGGTTTTCCACCGGCACTTGGGGTGACTGACCTGCCGAGGCCATCTGCTGCAGTTGCAGCAGTACGCAACAGATCTCGATAGGCGAGATGTAAAGGTTGTAGTTGTCACCTTTGAAGCCGGCTTTCTTGCCAGGGCCTATATCGAAGATACGGGCCTTCGCTGGCCTCTTCTAATCGATGCAAACCGTGAGCTCTACTGGGCCTATGGCATGCTCACGGCCGGATTCTGGGATATATGGGGACCAGGCACGTGGTGGGCTTACTTCAAAGAGTTCGCGCGTGGTCGCCTGCCCGTGAAGTCGGGAGGCGACTTCAGCCAAAGAGGAGGCAATGTTCTAGTAGACCCGGGAGGAATCGTACGGTTCCATCATGTCGGGCAGGGCCCAGGGGACCGCCCTTCTGCGAAATCCCTTCTGCGGGCGCTGGATCGGGAGCAACGCCTAAGAGAGCAGGGGACACCCGCTCCCGGGTAAAAAGCTTGCCGCCTGGAGCTTGGCCACTGGAATGGGTCCGACCCGATGTTGTTGACTTAAGAACGAATTATTCCCACGCGAAGCCGCGAAGAACGCGAAAAAGAAGACAGATATTGAACTTTAATGTGATACCCCTTGGACTACGTGCCGGGCTTTCTTAAATTCTCTTCGCGCTTTCGCGGCTTGCGTGTAAAAAGTCTTCTTCTTTTCGGTCTTAACAAGAGTCTTCGCGTGATAAATCTTGGGGAGGTGAATATGTCTGTACCCGTATTGAGTTTCGACCAGGTGATCGACAGATTGCTTACCATGAGGCAGCCCTATTTTGCCAAATATCTTGCCGTCTACTCGAGCTGGTATGGAGGCATCATTACCGATCCCACCCTTATGACGCTGCCCCTTGACGATCATATGGTCCATCGGGGAGATGGTGTATTCGAAACCATAAAATGTACAGACTGGAATATCTATGCTCTTGCCAGGCATCTCGACAGGTTGAAGAGTTCGATGGCGGCTTCTTTTCTGGAGCCGCCGGTCGATGAGAAGCGCCTCATCGAGATAGTTTTAGCCACTGTGCGGGCCGGGAACAATGGCAACTGCATGGTGCGGATTTTCATATCGAGAGGCCCGGGCAGCTTCTCCGCAAATCCCTATGAATCGGTTGGAAGCCAACTCTACGTAATAGCGGCCGCCTTCGATCCTACCGCACCCGAAAAATATGAAAAAGGCGTCAAACTTGTAACCACCTGCGTTCCGATTAAAACCAACTATTTTGCAACCATTAAGAACTGCAACTACCTCCCGAATGTGCTGATGAAAAAAGAAGCGGTGGACCGGGGCGCAGATTACGCAGTTTCACTGGATGAAAAAGGGTTTCTTGCAGAGGGATCGACGGAAAACATAGGCGTCGTATCGAAAAAGGGTGAATTGCTCATTCCTCGTTTCTCGCGCATCCTGCGAGGGATTACCGTAACGCGCGTAATGGAGCTTGCCCGTGGATTGACAGGTGCTCAACTTACTGCGACAGCCGAAGCGGACATAACTCCTGAACAGGCCTGCGGCGCCTCGGAAATGATGATTTTTGGAACTTCTTTCAGTATCCTTCCCGTGGTGGAATATGATGGAAACAGGATCGGAGATGGCCGGCCGGGTCCTGTTTTCAGGCGCCTCTTGGAGCTGATGGCGGAAGACCAGGCTCAAAACGCGGAGATGTTGACGCATGTTTAGTTTATATGGGGATCTATCATTGGGAATCCCACTGCGGGTTGAGTTGCGTCTATGAACAGTGATACCAATTCGCGTTCAAGATGGTGCCAATGAATGACAAAGAAGGTGTGAGTTGCCCCCAACTTAGCCATTGCAAGGCCATTTAGGAGCGGCGCGAGCGCCTGACGCTCTGCCTCACGCGCTTGCGCGTGTGGCAGAAATCCCGGGGGTGCGGGGGAAAGTCCCCCACTCTTTTACTTAGTTTAATCTTGAATGCAACTCGGTATGAGGTGGCAAATGGCGAATAAGGACAAAATAATAGATCGTGCGGCAGGGGCAGTGGTGGGCGCTCTGATCGGGGATGCCCTCGGCTTGGGTCCACATTGGTATTATGATCTGGATCGGATGCGTGCGGATTTCGGCCCGTGGATAGAAGGATACACTGAGCCGAAACCTGGCCGATACCATGCAGGACTCAAGGCAGGCGATCTTTCCCAGACCGGTCTGATTACACTGGAGCTGTTGCGGTCTGTTGTGGAAAAAGGTGGATATGACGAAGCGGATTTCACCAGGCGACTGGATGAAAAGTTCCTGCGACAGATGGATGGCGACCCATATTCCGGGCCCGGTGGATACACAAACCAATCCATTCGGGAACTATACCAGGCCAGGGTTGAACAAGGAAGGCCCTGGGGAAAAACCGGCGATTATGCCGATACCACCGAAGGGGCGGAAAGAGCGGTGGTGATTGCGGCAAGGTATGCTCTGTCGCCAAACGAAGGGGCGCAGTTGATTGCGAGAAATATTCGGCTGACTCAGATTGACCCCTTCGTTGCAGCTCTCAGCGCAGCCTATTGCGTGATCCTCAGCGCTCTGATCCGTGGTGAACCGTTTGACGGTAAGCTTGCCGGCAAACTTTACGGTTTGGTGGAAAATGGAGAACTTCCTTTTGCCCACGCTGTGCTGGCCGAAAAAAAGGGAACCTACGTCCATGATCCCACGGCGGCGTCTGCTTCGCTTCCTTATCCAGACGGGCTTTTGTTCCCTTCCCACATCTGGACGGCGGCACAGGACCCTGGCGTTGTCATCGAGCCCGCCTGGAAGGTATCGCTGGTCTACGGCATGCCATGTTCCATCGTTTGCGTGCTGCCGGCTGCGTATTATCTGGCGGCAAGGTTTCAAAACAGTTTCGAGCAGGCCGTCCTGCACGCCGTCAACGGCGGTGGGCAAAATATGTCCAGGGCCATGCTGGCTGGAGCACTGGTGGGTGCACAGGTAGGGCTGTCGGGTATTCCTCAACGATTTATCGATGGATTGTCCGGCGGTAATGAAGCAGTCGACCTTGCGAAACGACTGGGCAGAAGCCTCACGGCACAAATCTGACTCATACCATTTGCGTTCAAGATGGTGCCAACGAATGACAAAGAAAGTGCGAGTTGCCTCTAACTTAGCCATTGTAACGCCATTTAGGAGCGGCGCTGCGGTGGCGCCCAGCGAGGAACGCTGCGCCGATCTCCAAGCCCCGCGAGGTGCCGCGCTCTGCCACACGCGCTTGCGCGTGTGGCAGAAATCCCTGGGGCGCGGGGGAAAGTCCCCCGCTCTTTTAGTTAGTTCAATCTTGAACGCAACTCAGTATCACTTCGTAACTCGTATACTCAGAGTCTTGAAACCGGTTCCCCCCGGCCCATACGCAGTAAGCATTGCCGTGTAGGTCCCGGGCGTGTTGTAGGTGTGATCCGGGCTCTCATCCGTGCTCGTCGCGCCATCTCCGAAGCGCCAAAGCCAACTTGTGACGAGACCTGTGGATTTATTGGTAAAATTCACCTGCAGGGGAGCTTTCCCCGAACTGGGCGTGGCGGAAAAGTTTGCCTCGGGGGCAGCGTAGACCGTGATGTAGCCAGGTTGAGTGCAGGTGTTTGTTCCCCCGGCTCCTGTCACGGTAAGCGTCACCGTGTAGGCGCCGGCCTTACTATAGGTATGGCTCGGACTGTGGATTGTGCCCGTCTGGCCGTCTCCGAAGTTCCAGAGCCATTTTGTGATGCTTCCTGCAGAGCTGTCTGCAAAATGTACTGTCAAGGGTGCTTTGCCACTGGTAGTACTTGCAGTAAAAATGGCTGCGAAGACAGGTGTATATGTCCCGGTTGCGGAAGCGGTCTGCCCGTTCGAGACGTTTGCCGTCCGACCGGATGGTATGCTCCAGCCTGTTATATTATTGAAAGCCACCGTGTGAGATCCAACTGTGATTCCTGAAACGGTTGTCCCGCTTCTTTGCCAGCTTCCCGCGTCTACCTTCCACATCGCGCCTTCGGTCACGGCGCCTGCCGGGCTGATCGTGACCGTGACGGAGCCGGTCTGTTGCGTGTAGGCGCCGCCAAAAGAGGTGGTCTGCCCGTTCGTGATGTTTGCTGTCTGGCCGGCAGGGGTGGTCCAGCCAGTGATATTATTGAAAGCCACCGTGTGCGGTCCCACGCTCAGGTTGGATTCCGTCGCTCCGCTTACCTGCCAGCTTCCCCCATCGACACTCCACATCGCACCGGCGCTCGCCGCGGCATCCGGGCTGATCGTGACCGTCAGGGAGCCGGCGGCGCTTTTCGTGAAGATCTCGATATAGTCATTGATGCTGCTTTGTGCCGTAGTCACCATGACCGTCTTGTCTGCGGCCATGTCTCCGGATATGACAGACTGTGAAGATCCGGCATTGGTAACAAGGGTTATCGCCCCATAGGGTGAAAGTGTACAGGTCCCGGCAATGTTATTATTTGCAGAACCATCATTTGCAGTAGAGGACATTGTAAACGTTCCATCCTGGTTGATCGTTAGAGTGTCCCTTTCCCACGTCCACATCGATAAAGAGTTGCCTTGCCACGTGCCGGCCAAATCCTCCGGCAGATATGAAGCGGCTTGTTTGGCGTAAACACTGAGTACGGCAGGAGAGATGTAACCTCCGGAGCCGGTGTTCGCCCCACTTGTAGCAACCATGACCGTTTTGTCTGCGCCCATGACTCCACTGAATGTTGAATCTGAGGGGTCGGTTATCACCCCGATTGATGAAATCGACCAAGTCCCGGTTCCACCTGTAGTGGAATCCGTCCACGTTCCATTCGAGTCGATCGTAAGAAAATCTGTTTCCGCCGCTCCGGAATACTGCCCCGAAGATGTTAGAAAATTGCCTTCCCACGCACCGGTCAGATCGCCCAATGAACATGAAGCGGCTTGTTTTGTGAAAATCATGAGACCGGGAGAGCCATTGGACAGGTCCGTTTCAGTGCATACGATGACGGTATTGCCCGAATCTATCTGGCACAGGGTGTCGTTCGGTTGACCGGTGGTCAAAAATAACCCGCCCGGAGAACTCCAGAAAGCAATAGCATTGTTATTGAAAACTTGATCGGGATTGCCACTGTTGTCCGTTATGGAAACGCCGCTCAGTGTTTCGTCCGGGTTGACGGTCACCGTGCCTCTTTCCCACTCCGGTGCGTCAGAACCTGAAACAATAAAGTTAGCGTTCCAGGTGCCGGCAAGGGCGGCAATATATGAGGGCGGAACTGCGTAAGGCGTTACGCTGTTGGAAGGACCTGAGGGCGGACCGGTCCCGATCGTGTTTGACGCTGTTGCCGTGAATGTATAGGCAGTGCCGTTGTTAAGACCCTGCACGATTATCGGGCTTCCCTCGCCTGTGACTGTTATGCCGCCGGGGTTCGAGGTCACGGTGTAGGAGTTGACGGGAGGACCGCCGGCCGGGGCCGTGAAGCTGACCGCTGCCCGGGCAATGCCGGCCGCTGCCGTTACCCCTGTTGGCGCGCCGGGAACTGCAGGTGTGTCGCTGACGGAGAAAATCGCGCCCTTGCCGTAGACGCCTCCCCCATTGGCCATCCCGTAAATGGTGGTCCCCAAGAGCGTGACCGAACCGCCATCGTTTGAAGAAGCACTGCCGAAGTCGTAGAGCACTTGGTATCCGGCGCCGCTCGTGTTTATCTGGAAAATCGTGCCTGAGCCGTAGCCGTTGCCGCCGTTGGAGGTCATCCCGAAGAGTGTGGACCCGGAGAGGGTGAGAGAGCCGATAGGCAAAGCCCCATCGTTTGGGTATCCTGCGAAGCTGTACAGCACCTGGTACCCGGCGCCGCTCGTGTTTATCTGGAAGATCGTGCCTAAGCCGCCGGCGCCTCCAACCTGGGTCATCCCGTAGAGCGTGGTCCCCGAGAGCGTGAGGGAGCCGAAAGGATAAGTCCCATCGTTTGTAAATCCGCCGAAGCTGTACAGCACCTGGTACCCTGTGCCGTCCGTGTTTATCTGGAAAATCGTGCCTGAGCCGCCGGCGCCTCCACCCGATGTCATCCCGTAGAGCGTGGTCCCCGAGAGCGTGAGGGAGCCGTAAGGATAGCACCCATCGGTTGCAACACCGCCGAAGCTGTGCAGCACCTGATATCCCGTGCCGTCCGTGTTTACCTGGAAAATCACGCCGCTGCCGTTGACGCCTCCACTCGCGGCCATCCCGTAGAGCGTGGACCCCGAGAGGGTGAGGGAGCCGTAAGGACAGTACCCATCGCTTTGAACGCTGCCGAAGTTGTACAGCACCTGATACCCGGTACCGTCCATATTTATCTTGAAAATTGTGCCGGCACCCAAGGCGCCTGCCCCCAGGGTCATCCCGTAGAGCGTGGATCCCGAGACCGTGAGGTCGCCGTGAGGATTAGCGCCATTGTTTACACCGCCGAAGTTGTATAGCACCTGGTACCCTGTGCCGTCCGCGTTTATCCGGAAAATCGTGCCGGAGCTGTCGGCGTAGTTCCCGATCCCGGAAGTCATCCCGTATAACGTTGATCCCGAGAGCGTGAGGGAGCCGCAAGGATTGGCCCCATCGTTTGCAACAGTGCCGAAGTTGTACAGGACGGAAAAGTCGTCTGTATTGGGAGGCGAAGCTGCATTACCGTGGTCCGGCGGGAAGCCCGCCATGCAGATGAAGACCCCGATGCCGATAACCAACCCAAGCACAAATCTCTTTTCTATTCTCATTTTCGCACCTTTCATACAGGCCGGAATCATGCACCCTGAAACCCGAAGTGACTGATCCTCGGGAAAACCACGAAGAGAGTGATTCGCACCTCTATTTTTGATCGATTAGGCAGTGTGCCGTTTTCACAATGAAGAGCAATGAATATACCAATACTGCACTCTTTTCTGTGGAGGATCCAAACCTGGTGATTTTGCGCCATCGAGGGGTTAGCCGGGACACACGAATTTAAGAGTTTCTTTGTGGAAATGACAAAGCTTGTCACTGATGTGACCAAATCCGCTCTATTGGGACACTGAATGCATCTCGAGATTCGACCATCGAGCACTGATGGATCTGCTGGATATACCCTCAATCGAGGCGCTGCGCGATCGCACAGCGCATAGTCGATTAACTCAAAACCAACAATCGATGAGTTTTTGTTCTCGGTTAACCAAAAAAATAACAACTAAAAACTATTCAACTGCACATGGTGCCTTGATTCCTTTGCTCATCAAACCAAAAGGTTTTGTCGATATAAATCAAAACGATGAACGATGGTTTTTAGAATAGGGTCAACTTACGACAAGAAGTACGACAAAGGCATGCGGAATCAGATTCTTGGGTGAATTCACGGTCTTCGCATCGACGTTGCTGGAGTTTCCCAAAGGAGTCGAAAAATGACTAAAGGGGCCCTCACTTCCATAGCCGGGGCATGTCTGTTCCTGGCTGCGATCTTTTTCTTGCCCTGCTTGACGCCTGGAGTTAGCGCCCAGATCACGAGCCGGTCCGAAGTCGTTGGCGATGATGAGCTTATGCCTTCCGCCTATCCATCCAGGTTGTTCGGCACAAAACTTCCCACGAAGATCGATCTCCGAAGTGAGATGCCCCCCGTTGCCGACCAGGGCGATGCCAACTCGCAAAGCTGCGTCTTCTTTGCCACTGTTTATTACCAGATGACTCAGGCCGTGAAACACTTCAAGCACCCCGAGTGGGACCTGAAGAACCCGGAACACCAGTTCAGCGTTCCCTTCGCCCGGAGCAAGGCCACCGGGTTGCCCAGCCCGCCGAGTGCGTATGCATCGCTCATGCAATTTGGCTGTGTCGATGCCGCCGAGATGCAATACAACCAGTGGAGCGTCGGTGTTCAGCCCACCGCGAACCAGTTGGAAGCGGCGAAACCTTACCTGATGATCGGCGGCTACGCCGCCCTGTGGGATTACGGATTCGCCCCTCCTCCGTACAATCCGCCAAATCCAATCCAGAACGCCAAGGCCTGGCTGGCGGACGGATACGTCCTGGTTATAAGTATCGACCCGAACTCACCCGGGTTTCCGGGACAGTCAGGCATTTGCACCCCCCTACCCCCTTCTTCGATACCATTGACCCTCAATACAATTACAACCCCGGACACCAGGTGGCCATCTGCGGCTACAACGACAATATCAATCCCAAAGGAAAAGGCCCGGACCATCGGGGTGGCTTCCTGATGGTGAACTCCGAAGGGCTGGAATGGAACGGCAATATGCACGGGTATATCTGGCTAAGCTACGCCTATGTGAAGCAGTACATCCCGGACTGCTGGATCATGATAATGGGCGGTGGGTCCGATGCTCCAGTCATCACGGGATGCACTCGTCAGGACACCGGCATCGGGTATTTGGTCACCATCAGCGGGACGAACTTCGGCTCGTTTCGGAGATCGGCCGGAGTGACCATCAACGGCGTTCGTCCGTGGCTGTACATGACCTGGACCAACGAGTCCGTGACCGTGTCGGTGCCGTACTGCGTCACTTCCGACCCCGTCGTCCTCTACAACTGGGAAAACGCGCCCAGCAACTCAGTCCCACTCGAACAGTGAGATGACCTCTACGGTAGTCGACGAGTCAGGGGCCAGGCCCCTCAAGAAAGTCCGCTTCGCGCGCCATGGTGTCGCCCATTGAAAGGCAGCGGTCAAGAGTAAAGTTTCCCCCATTCCGGAACAATTCCTTTTTCTGAGATGGCTCTTTACCGCAAAGCTCCCGAGTGGGGCCCGTGCGGAGCCAACTCATTTC
>Ga0187862_10000781_pt1 | contig 35522 bp, 33 predicted proteins | sample June2016WEW_10_1_FD_133003 | JGI IMG/M metagenome (GOLD analysis project Ga0187862, IMG submission 133003) | Peatland microbial communities from SPRUCE experiment site at the Marcell Experimental Forest, Minnesota, USA - June2016WEW_10_150 | ecosystem: Environmental > Terrestrial > Soil >... | reverse complement strand
CCTGGGCCAGGCGGAGAGCCTGACTTCTCCCAGTCCCGCACCTGACTTGCGCAGGTTCCACCCCGCAGGGGCCTTATGTCAGAAGTTGTGACATTCTATGTCACCTTCTCTGAAAACCTACACTCAGCCTGGACCAGGCCATGATGCGCGTAAGCGAGGAGATGGAATACATCTACCCCGAGCTGGCCGACGAATTCGCCACCGTAGTGATGCAGGTGCGTGCCGGGCATATTGAGCGTGCTGAAGGATTTGAAGACGCTGGGGGCGCCAGGATAGGCGCGCCCGGATGCGCGGCCGGCGCTTACGGCAGCGTGAAACGCAACGAGCCAAAGATCATGTGGGCGTGTGCCGTGGACGGAGTTCCAGGCGCAACGTACCAGGGTGCCCGCGTCAGATAGGCATACTCCCCAATGTACTGAAGCGCGCCATATCTCGGGTTCCTCCAGAAGGTGTAGTAATAGCCGAACTGGGGTTCCTGAAACTGCCGGTTCGCCGAAGATGAACCCGGGAAGCCGAACCCCAGGTAATTGCCCGGCGAAACGACCGTGTAATTGCGGTCGAAATACGCGCCGGCGTAATAACCGAAGAACTGCGATTTGGCATTGGGCGCATATTCGAAGCCGGCGATGCCGGTCATGGAATGCACCGGCGAGATGGAGCCGTCGGGACCGAGCACGAGATCGGGGCCAAGCCCTACTGCGAAACGCCCGCCGCCGCTGCTGTAAAACCCGGTGGTAATGAGACGGAAGTTCCTAGCCACTTCCAGGACGGCGTCGAAATCTCCGCCCACGCCCTGGGCGTCGAAGTACTTGCCCTGCGCGGGTGAGACGCGGAACTGACTGGAGAAGCCGGCCAGCTCGAAGTGCAGCGCCTTGCCGGATACCTGGGTGTCATAAGCGATCTTGGCGACGATGTCGGGGCGCACGTTAGGCGTCGAGGAAAGGCTCCCGTTGTCCACCTCAGTGGCGGCGAACGCGGGCAGCGTGACTGCCGTGGTGACGAACTGTTCGGGGTTCTCGACGGAAGCGGCGATCGACCAGTGCTTGTCGGGGTGATAGACCACCCTGATTTGCCCCGGCCGTCCCCAGATCAGACCCGTCATGTAGTTGGAATCCTCTCCGAGGCCGACAAAGACATTGCTCGAAACCTGAGAGACACCCACGCGGTTAGGGGTGAGGAGCGTCCAGGTCTCGCCACCCAGCACCTCCCACTTTCCTTTCTCCACGTTCACCCAGAAATGGCGCATGCGAAAGGTGTTGGCGTTGCTGGTCACGAACAGGTTGGTGGGCTGGTTTCCATAGAAGTCCCCTTCGACATAACCGGTGACGGTAGTATTCACGGTGGGGTGCTCGGTGATGGCCAGGGTAAGGCGCGAGTTGGCGGCGCTGGACCGGAACTCGGCCATCCTGCCCGCCGCGGTGTTACTGAACGGAACGGCGGCGAAGGAAGTCGCCACGCCGCTCCCGATGTTGGTGGAGCGCCACACCGTGGACATATCCATAAAACCGCCCGGGGCGAAATCGGCGCCGCCGATGTGAAAGGCCAGCGGCGAGAAGGGCCGCCCCGCGTTGTCCACCTCAGCAGCGGGTGCGGCCGGCGGTACCAGCGCCGCCGCCGCGGATGGCGTGGGAACGGCCGCCGGCGCGTTCTGCGCGGCAACCAGACGGTCCAGCAGCGTCTGTTGGGAATCGATCGCCTTCTGGGCCGATGCAAGGGCTTTCTGCGCGGTTTCGAGCGCCTGCCGCTGTTGGTCGAGTTGTTTCTGCTGGGCTGCGATTTGTTCGCGCAACTTGGCGATGTCGTCAGTCTGGGCGGATCCCTGCGCCAGACACAAGACGGGAAGCAATAGTGCGAACGGCAAGAAGGAGCCAACGATCCTGATGGGTTTCAATGTGTTCTCCTGGTTTTTTGAGGTGAGCCGGTACGATTCACTGAACTGCAACTATCGAGTATAGGAACACTGAAGACCATAGATCAATATCTACGGACCTTTTTATCTTTAATGCGGAAGGTTTTAGGTCGCGGGCATAGAAGCACTGGCGAGTGGTGTATCCGTCCCGCGTGTGGGGGACCCATTGCCAAGTCAGAACCCGGGCTACGCCGCTGTCAAGGCCTTCCGCACCGCGGCGGGCTGATTCTTGATAACGAGCATGTAGGCGCGCACCGCCGGTTCCGGTTTGCGTCTCCCCTGCTCCCACTCCTGAATGGCCCGCGCCTGGAGCCCGTAGCGTTCCGCAAATTGCTCGCGCGTGAGACCCTGTCCTTCGCGGATTCGACGAACATCGACGTCGGGCACCACGCGCACGACCTTCATCGGAAGCTCGATTTCGCCCCTCATGTGTCGTGCGATCTGTTTGGCCGAATCAACCAGCACGCGACCAAGCTTAGTGCTTTTGTTGCTTGATCGGCTGGAGGATTTTCGCAAGGGCCTTTTTTCGGCGTCACTGAGATTCTCCTTCTGGTTCTTGGCATATACGGCGATGAAATACACTGCGTCCGGAGCGGCGAAATAGTAGATCACTCGCACGCCACTCGTGCTTCACGTTTTCTTGCTCGCATCGTCCCACGCGAACTTGACCTCCCGGTCGGGTCGTCGCGCCAACAGGTCGTACAAGCTCATGAAGTCCTCGGGCTGGTGGCCAGTCGTTTGGTGAGTGCCCCAGATCGCTCCGGTGTCACCGACGCGGATCCCGTGAAATCACGCGCCCAAACGTTGCGCCGCCCTCAGTCCATCAACTCCGCCGCCTTCTCATCCAAGAACCACGTCACGCCGCGGCCGTGGTGCGAGGCGATCTGCGCCGGATACTGCTTCGGATCGTATTCTTCCTTGAACACCGCCCGCACGGCTTCCGCCTTGTCCGGACCCGTCACCAGGAACACGTTGTGTTTGGCCGCCAGCAGCGCGCCCGGCAGCAGCGTCACGCGCCATTGGTTGAACTTGGGAACGAACACCGCCGCCGCAATCCCCTCGCGGTCGTCGATCAATGGCTCGCCCGGAAACAGGCTGGCGCTGTGTGCGTCCGGCCCCATGCCGCGATGCACCACGTCGAAACGGGGCATCTCGCCCTCCTCCAGCCCAAAGAAATCCCGGATCTCCTCGACGTATCGCGCGGCCGCCGTTTTGGGCGCCATTTCGCCGCAGATGCGGTGCACCTGCCGATGCGGAATGTGCGCCGGCTTGATCAGGTAATCGTCGGCCAGCTTATAGTTGCTGGCCGGATCGGTGGGCGGCACCATGCGCTCATCTACCCAAAAGAGGTGAACGTGGTCCCACCGGAACTTCGAGGCGACCAGCTTCTGGAAAAGCATTTTGGGCGTCGACCCGCCCGAAACCACGAGAGTGACGAACTCCTGGCCGGAAAGCACTTCCTCCAGCAGATTGGTCACGTGATGCGCGCAGGCTTCGGCGGCCGCGGTCGCATCGGAGAGAGCATGCCAGCGGACACTCATTAGTCCGTAGCATACGCGAGACGGGCCGCGGATGCCAGCGTCCGCTCGAATACCGCGTCCCGCCGCACGATCCCCAGTTCCTCGCGCATCAGCAGATAGTCGCCCGGCTGCGGCAGGTTGGTGCAATTCTCCGCGTTGTCGACCGTGATTACGAGCCTGTCTTGCTGCCGCGCCAACTCCACGCGAAACCCGCCGCCCGCCAGTTCCACGCTAAGCGAAGCGGGTCCCGAACTTGCCCCCACCGAAACCTTCGCGCTGACTCCCGCGCCCCGCAGCGCGTTCACAACCCAGGCGCCCATGTACCACGCCGAAGTCGCGAACTCCCCGTCATAAACGACTCGCACACTCGAGATCCGCGCCAGCTTCGCCAGGTAGTCGCGATTTTCGAACAACCGCGCCAGCATCTCCCGCCAGCGTGTCAGCCGGGTCCACGCCAGATCGCCCAGCAGAACTCCGCTCCGCGCCGTCTCCGCGAGCTGCCGCAGCGTTCGCTTCGGATTCGCGAACCCCGCGCTATCCACCACCACCTTGGTTGCCATCCGCGCGATCGCGCCGAACGGCGGCATCTCAAACAGTCGCGCGCTTCTGGACCACACAATCACCGGGAGGTCCGGCGCCGCCAGCGGCAGCACCACCGATGGCAAACCGGCCAGAGCCGCATCGGAAACCGTAATCTCGATCTGTTCGCAGCAGATCTGCCGCCGCTGCCCGAATGGCATCCAGCACTGGGCGTACACGCGTTCGGCCAGCGCGCGTTCGGCCGCGCCGCTCAGCTTGACCACAATGGTGCGGGCGGGGTGCTCCGGCATCAGCGCCGCAATCGTCTCCCCCAGCGCCATGGCGTCGTCGCTCGCTTCCGACAGCACTACCAGTGTCAAGGTGCAGGCGCGCAACACGCCCGCGGCGCCTTCGTCCCGCCCTTGCTTGTCCAGCGTGATCCACAGGTCCGACAGCTCGCGCAGCACGCGCTCGGGAGGAATGCCCTCCGCGCCCGCGGCGGCCATTACGGTTTCCTCCACGCGTGCCCGCGCTGCGCCAGCATTTCATCGGAGGCCGCTGGTCCCCACGTGCCCGCCGCGTAATTGGGGAAGTCGAACCGGGTTTCGCGCCACACGTTTTGAATCGGCTCGACTACGCTCCAGCTCGCCTCCACCATGTCCTGCCGCGTGTACAGCGTCGCGTCGCCGATGATGGCGTCCAGCAGCAGCGTTTCGTATGCCGAAGGCGAGCGCTCTCCGAAACTCGACCCGTAATTGAAATCCATCGACACCGGCCGCAGCGTCATCCCCTCCCCCGGCCGCTTCGAGAGGAACTTCAGCGAAAGACCCTCCTCCGGCTGGATGCGCATAATCAGCAGGTTCGGCGCGCTCTCCGCTCCATCTTCATCGAAGACGTGGAGCGGCGCCGGGTTGAATTGGATGGCAATCTCGGTGACGCGCTTGGGCAGCCGTTTGCCGGTGCGCACGTAGAATGGCACGCCCGCCCACCGCCAGTTCTCCACGAAAAATGTGGCCGCCGCATACGTGTCCGTCCGCGATTTCGGATCGACCCCCGGCTCCTGCCGGAACCCCGCTACGTCTTGCCCGCCGATGCGCGCCGGTCCGTACTGTCCCGTTACGGAATGCCGGCGGACCTCGTCGGGCGTCATTGTCCGCATCGACCGCAGCAGCTTGGACTTCTCATCCCGCACCGACATCGCTCTGAAACTGGCGACCGGCTCCATCGCGATGGTGGCCATCACCTGCAGCAGGTGGTTCTGGATCATGTCCGCCAGCGCGCCCGCTTCCTGGTAATACGCGCCGCGCCCTTCCACCCCGATGGATTCCGCGGCCGTGATCTGCACGTGGTTCACGTACCGCCGGTTCCACAGCGGTTCGAAGATCCCGTTGCCGAAGCGGAACGCCAGAATGTTCTGCACGGTCTCTTTGCCCAGGTAGTGGTCGATGCGGTAGACGTCCGACTCGTCGAATACCTCGTGCAGCCGGCCGCTCAATTCCCGCGCGCTGGCCAGGTCGTGCCCGAACGGTTTCTCCACCACCAGCCTGCGCCATCCGCTGCCCTTGCCCAAGCCCGCTGCTCCCAGGCCCAGGGCGGCCTGCGCGTACTGGCTGGGCTGGGTCGAAAGGTAAAACAGCGCGTTCCCGCCCGTGTGCCGCTCGTCTTCCACGGCCGTCAATTTCTGCCCGAGCCGTTGGTACAGTGCCGCATCGTTGATGTCCCCCGCCACGTAATACAGCCCGCGCGCGAACGCCGCCCATACGTCCGCATCGACGGCGGTGTCTTCGGAAAACTGCTTGACCGCTTCCAGCATCTTTTCGCGGAACTGGCCGTCGTTCAGCGCGGTGCGCGAGATGCCGATGACCGCGAACCCCGCCGAAAGTCTCCGGTCGTACGCCAGCCGGTAGAGCGCCGGCATGAGCTTGCGCTTGGTGAGGTCCCCGTTGGCACCGAAAATCACGATCGCACATTCGGGCGCCTGCCGTTCAAACCGGAGCGGATCCTGGAACGGATTTTCGATGCCCATTAAGTCCAAAATAACATGCGGCCTCCGAGGCAATTTTCGGATTAGAATGAGGCGATGGCGGAAAACAATTCCGACGCCCAATCTGCCGAGTCCTTCGAAGCTTCCCTCGACGAGCTCGAAAAAGTCGTCAAAGAGCTGGAAGCCGGCGACCTCCCGCTCGAGCGCTCCCTCGAGCTGTTTGAGCGCGGCATGGGCCTCAGCGATGCCTGCCGCAAGCAACTCGAGGAGGCCGAAACTCGCGTTGAGATGCTCATCCGCAAAGAGGGCAAGATCGCAGCCGAGCCGTTCCGCCCCGAAAAACCCGAGAAAGCATGACCCTGCGCGAATACCTCGCCCAGCAACAACGACTGGTGGATTCGGAACTCGACCGCCTCGTCCCTCCGGAAACGACGCCCCCGGAAACCATCCATCGCGCCATGCGCTACAGCCTCTTCGCCGGCGGCAAGCGCATTCGCCCCATCCTATGCATCGAAGCCGCGCGCGCCGTCTCTCCCCCGGTCGATGGCGTGGTCGCGGCCGCCTGCTCGCTGGAGCTCATCCACACCTACTCGCTCATCCACGACGACCTGCCCGCCCTCGATAACGACGACTATCGCCGCGGCAAGCTCACCAACCACAAAGTCTTCGGCGAAGCCATGGCCATTCTGGCCGGCGACGCGCTGCTCACTTTCGCCTTTCAGGTTCTCGCCGGACTGAACACCACCGCCGACCGCAAGACCCGCCTCGTCGCCGAACTCTCCGCCGCTTCCGGCACCGTCGGCGGCATGATCGGCGGGCAGGTGGCCGATCTCGAAGGCGAAGGCCAGCCTCCTGAACCGCGGTTGCTCGAGACCATCCACCGCGCCAAGACCGGGGCCTTGCTGCGCGCCAGCCTGCGGCTCGGCGCCATCTACGCGGGAGCCGGCGACGACCAGTACGCCGCGCTCTCCCGCTTCGGCGAACACATCGGCCTGGCGTTCCAGATCGTGGATGATATCCTCGACGTGGAAGAGTCCTCCGAAGCGCTCGGAAAAACCGCCGGCAAGGACGCGCAACAGGGCAAGATCACCTTTCCCGCGGTCTATGGCCTCGAAACCTCGCGCCGCATGGCCGAAGACGAATGCGCCCGCGCCCACCAGGTGCTGGAACCGTTCGGCGAGCGCGTGGCGCGCCTGCACGAGATCGCCGACCACATTGTCCATCGCAAGTCATGAAGACCCGGCTGGACCGGCTCATCGTGGAACGCGGCTTGGCTGAATCCCGCGAGAAGGCCCAGGCGCTGATCATGGCCGGCGAGGTGCTCGTTAACGGGCAAAAGGCCTCCAAGCCCGGCCAGGCCGTTGCCCATGACAGCCGCATCGAGATTCTCGCGCGCCCGCCCTACGTGGGCCGCGGCGGCCTCAAGCTGGCCGGCGCGCTCCGCCACTTCGCTATCGGCGTCGCTGGCCAGACCTGCCTCGATATCGGCGCCTCCACCGGCGGATTCACCGACGCCCTGCTCCAAGCCGGAGCCGCGCGCGTCCATGCCGTGGATGTCGGCGCCGGCCAGCTCGATTGGAAACTGCGCACGGACCCGCGCGTGGTGCTGCACGAAGGCATCAATGCCCGCGCGCTTAAGTTCGAGGACATCGGCGAGCCGGTGGACTTCATCGCCTGCGACGTGAGCTTCATTTCCGTCACTCTCATCCTGCCCGCCGTCGTGCCCCTCTTACAGCCCGCCGGGCAAATGGTTATACTAATCAAACCGCAGTTTGAAGCGGGCAAGGGCCAGGTGGGCAAGGGCGGCATCGTGCGCGAGCCGGAGATCCACCAGGCTGCTTGCGAGCGAGTCGCGCGCGCCGTGCGCGAACTCGGATTCGAAACCAGCATTATGGAAAGTCCCATCCTCGGCGCCCAAGGAAACAAGGAGTTCCTCCTCTATGCCCACCATTAGGACCGTCGGGATCATCTCGAAACCGAACTCCGCGGCCGCCGCGAGCATCGTGCCCGTGCTGATCGAGTGGCTGCGCGAACGTGGCATGGCCGTTCGCATCGACGAACAGACGGCGCTCTACGCCGGGGCCGGAGGGAGCTCGAGCGGCATCCCGCGGGATGAAGTTCCCGAAGGCTGCGACCTGGTCATCGTGCTCGGCGGCGATGGCACCCTGCTGGCCGCGGCGCGCGCCATCGGCAGGCGCGAAACCCCCCTTTTCCCCGTGAACCTGGGCGGCCTGGGCTTCCTGACCGCCATCACCATCGACGAGCTGTACCCCGAGCTGGAGCGCGCCTTCCGCGGCGAGCACCGCATCGCCAAGCGCAAGCTGCTGGCCACCGAAGTGGTGCGCGGCGGCCAGGTGGTGGCCGCCTACGAAGCCCTCAATGACGCCGTCCTGACCAAAGCCGCCATCGCCCGCATGATCGATCTCGACGCCCACGTGGACCAGCAGTTCGTTTGCGCCTACAAAGCCGATGGCCTCATCATCTCCACGCCCACGGGTTCGACGGCGTATTCGCTCTCCGCCGGCGGCCCCATCATTTTCCCTTCGGTGCCGGCCATCTGCATCACGCCCATTTGCCCGCACATGCTCACCAACCGGCCGGTGCTGGTGCCCGAAACCAGCGTGATCCGCGTCATTTCGCGCGCGCCCGATGAGAGCGTATTCCTGACCATCGACGGCCAGGTGGGCAACCCCATCCGTGAAGGCGACACCCTGGTCTGCCGCAGCTCGGACTACACGCTGCGCCTGGTCCGCCCGCCGCACATGATGTTCTTCGACGTCCTCCGCCAGAAGCTGAAATGGGGCGAACGTTGAGACGCATCTCCCTCACTACCTGGATCTTCATTGGGATGGCCGCGGGCGTGGCCCTCGGAATCGTCGCGCCGGGCTTCGCCAGGCAACTCGGACCGGTCAGCCGGGTGTTCCTGCAATTGATCCGCTCCATCATCGCTCCGCTGCTGTTTGGCACGCTGGTGGTAGGCATCGCGGGCAGCGGCGACGTCAAACGCATGGGCCGCATTGGTGTCAAGGCCATCCTCTATTTCGAGATTGTCACCACCCTGGCGCTGTTTCTGGGCCTCGCCGCCGTGAACCTGGTGCGCCCCGGCGCCGGCATTCCGATTCATAGCAGCGCCGCTGAAGCCGCCATACCGCAGACGGAAGCCACTTTCAGCTCGGTCCTCGAGCATGTCTTTCCTTCCAGCATCATCGACGCCATGGCGCGCAATGACGCCCTCCAAATCGTGGTATTCGCCTTCCTGTTCGGCGCCGCCTGCGCGGCCATCGGCGCCAAGGCGGAACCGGTGGTCAAGTTCTGCGCATCCCTGGCCGAGGTCATGTTCCCCTACACCAGGTACGTGATGTACCTGGCGCCTCTCGGCGTCGGCGCCGCTCTCGCGGTGGTGATTGGAAACAAGGGCGTGGATGTGCTTTTCGGTCTGGGCAAGCTGATCGCGACCATGTACGTGTCGTCGATCCTCTGCGTCGTGTTCGTGCTTGGCCCGGCCCTGATCCTGTTCCACATTCCGGTGCGCGGGTTCTATCGCGCCGTGCGCGAGCCGTTCCTGATCGGCTTCTCCACGGCCTCGAGCGAAGCCGCCCTGCCGCTGGCGCTTGAAAACATGGAGCAGTTCGGCGTGCCCAAGCACATCGTGGGTTTCGTGATCCCCACCGGCTATAGCTTCAACCTGGTGGGCAGCGCGCTCTATCTTTCGCTGGCCGCCGTCTTCGTGGCGCAAGCGGCGGGTGTCAATCTCTCCTTCGGCGACCAACTGCTCATGATGCTGACCCTGATGCTCGCCAGCAAAGGTGTGGCCGGCGTTCCGCGCGCCGCGCTGGTGATCCTGGCCGGCACCCTGTCGACGTTCCATCTGCCGATGGAAGGCGCCGCCGTGCTGCTGGGCGTGGATGCCCTGCTCGACATGGCCCGCACCTCGATCAACGTGCTCGGCAACTGCCTGGCCAGCGCCGTGGTGGCCCGCTGGGAAGGTTACAAAGTGATGTAGGGGCGAGGTCCACTCGCCGCCGCTCAGTTCCCCACGGAGGTATACAAGACTACTTGCGCCCCGAGCACGCCGCCCACACTGAACGACACCGGCACCGCGTCGCTGGCGGGGACGTTCGGCACCACTACGTTGAACTGGTACAGGCCCACCGAGCCCGGCTCCAACCCCCAGTATTGGAGCGTGGCCAGAGTCGATCCGAAGTAGATCTGCAAGGGCAGCGTCAGGGAATTGCTACTCTGGACGATCTGGCCCGCGGGAATGTTGGGAGTCACCGGGCCAAATCCGGTGCCAAGGATCACGATAAAGTCCCCGGGTTTGGCCCGCTGCGAGGCGTGTCCCGGAATGGCGCCGGGCGGCAGAACATAGGTCTGGAAGTCTTGAAACAGGGCCCCCAAATACTGCATTCCGCCGATGTTGAGATTTGCCGGAGCCCACATCCCCGCCGAGGTCGGGTTCACGACGACGGGATATGCCGCGCTGGTTCCGGTCGCGGCGGTCACCGTAATCTGCTGGTCGCCGGTTGCGACATTCGACGGCACCAGCGCATTCACCTGGCCTGGACTGATGTAGCTGATGAAGGCGGCCTGACCACCGATGCTCACCGTGGTTCCATCGAGCGAAGTGGGGGCATTCACACCGTTGAAATCGGCGCCAGTCCACCCGCGCGTGTCGGCCGCCAGGTTCGATCCGTAAATCTGGATCCAGGTCCCCGGCGCAATCGAGTTGAAGCCTCCGAAGGCACTCGCGGTAGTCACTTCGCTGATGGTGGGCGGGCTGGGCGTCATCAGGCGAATCACACTGTTCTGATAATCCGAGACGTAAATATTACCGGAGTGATCCACCACTACGGACACCGGGAACGATAGTTGGGCGCTGGTGGCGGGGCCTCCATCCCCCTCATAACCGGAGCGGCCGTTGCCGGCCAAGGTCGTGATGGTGCCAGTCGCCGCCGACACCATGCGAATCCGTTGGTTATGGGTATCCGCGATGTAGAGGTTGCCGGCGGCATCCAGCGCCACGCCGGCGGGGTAATTCAGTAGCGCGCTGGTGGCCGGGCCTCCGTCTCCGCCGTAATTGTCTCCGTTAGGATCACACGTACCGGTGGCGGAGCCGGCCACCGTCATGGTCTTGGTGATCGTGCCGGCAGGCATCACTTTGAGAATGCGGCAATTGTTGGTGTCCGCGATGTAAACGTCGCCGGCGGCATCCACCGCTATACCCCTAGGCGCGTTCAGTATGAAGTTGCCGGTGGAAAGCGTCGTGATGTTAAGGGTAACCGCGTTCACTACGCGGATGACGGGGGGAGTCTCGCCGGTGTCCACAATGTAGAGGTCGCCCGCGGCGTCCACGGCGAGGCCGGTGGGGTTGTCGAGCTCCGCGGCGGTGGCCAGCCCATAGTCCCCGGTGCCGCCGCAGAGGATATTGTAGTTAGCATCGTTGCCGACGTACGTCGTGATGTTGCCACCGGCCACCTTGCGGATCACGCAGTTGCTGTAGTCCGCGATATAGAGGTTGTTCGAAGAGTCCATCACCACGCCGGCAACATCGCTCAGCTCGGCGTCGATGGCCGAGGCTGCGTCCCCCGAGTAACCGGAAGTACCGTCGCCGGCCACTGTCGAGATTGTGCCGGCCGACACTTCGCGTACCCGGTAGTTGAGGTCGTCCCCGATGTAGAGGTTGCCCTTAGAGTCCAACGTTATGCCGAAAGGGAGGTTGAGCTCGCTGGTGGTGGCTGCGACTCCATCCGCCGTGTAGCCGGCGTTATTGTTGCCGGCGAACGTCGTAATGTTATATGCCGGCGTCGGCGTCTGGCAAAAAGCCGGCGCGAAAATGGATGCGACGCCAATGGCGAAGACGAAAGCAGTTCGGTTGAAGGCGCGGTGTTTCACTTATGATCTCCAGTTTCTATCCCCGCTCATACCACTTTACTAACCCGCAACCCGCTCCATCGTTCCGCCAGCACAATGGAATTGGCCGGGTTCTTGGGGTCGTATTTCACAGAAACCGCGTCGATCGTCGAAAAATCGTGCGGCATATGCTGCTTCAGCATCGAGACATCCTGTGATGCGGTGTACTCCACGCCGCGAACGCCGTACGAGTAGAACAGAAGATCGTCGCGAATCTCCACCAGCATGGCGTCGCTCATTTTGCCGGCAGCCACCAGGGTGGACCGGCGGCGCCGCTCCCGTTCCTCCGGCGTGATGCGGGAACGCTTCCACGCCCGGTATCCAATGAGTGCTCCCAGCACTACGAGCACTCCGGCCAGCGCCAGCAGGACTGCCTCCGCGACCGCCCATGACAGACCTAGAACACGCGGCATTTGAGAAACGCCTTACCCGCCTTCTTCCAGGTTTGCGGTGTCGAGAGGAAACTTCATGCTTGCTGCTCTCCGGATCACTTTCAGTTTACCGCACCAGCAGCGCCCAGTTCCCCTTCTTCCGGACCTCGCGCGCGGGCGGCAGCGCCGCCTCGATCTGCTCCACTTCGTGAAGCTCGAAGCCGCTCGCCAGCAGCACGCCGCCGGGCCGCAGCACGCGCACCAGGTCCGGCGCAAGCTTGACGATGGCCTCCGGGCTGATGTTCGCCACCACCAGGTCGCACCAACCGGCCGCCACGGCGTCCACCGATCCGATAAACCCCTCGCCCGCAATCTCCACCGCTACCGGGTCCGTATCGCAGGCGTAGACCTTTCCCGCGCCCAGCAGCCTGGCCGCCCGCGCCAGAATGCCCGAGCCGGTGCCCACGTCGAGCACGCACATGCCGGGCTTCACAAACTCCTCCAGCGCCTCCATCGACAATTGCGTGGTTTCGTGAACGCCCGTGCCGAACGCCATGCCGGGATTGACGGCGATGCGGAACCGTCCCGGCGGCGTAGGATCGTCGCGCCATGCGGGCGCCAGAAAAAACCGCGCGCCCACCTCCATCGGCTGAAGCAGGTCGCGCGCCGATTGCACCCAGTCGCGCCGCTCCTCCACGCGCAAGCTCGCGCCGGGGAAGAGCTCGAGCAGCGCGTCGCGGCGGGCGCCGTCGTCGAAGAACGCGCGCACGCGCCGGGCATCCAGCTCGACCACGCCGGCCGACCCTTGCTCCCACAGCTCGGCGATCAGCAGGTCGCGGTCGTCCGCATCGCATTCGATTTCAAGAGAGAACATTGATATCGTGGAATTACAGCCGAAAATGAAGCTACAAGGTATTTTCCCACCAATCGCCACGCCGTTCGATTCGAATGGCGACATTTACCCCGCCAAAGTGCGGCACAACGTGGAGAAGTGGAACCGCACCGCGCTCGCCGGCTACGTCGTGATGGGGTCCACCGGCGAAAGCGTCATGCTCACCCCCGACGAGAAGTACACCATGTGGGAGCTGGTGGCCAAGCACGCCGCGCCGGAAAAGCTGCTCATCGCCGGCACCGGCATGGAAGGCGTGCGCGAGACGGTGGCTCTCACCAATTGCGCCGCCGAAATGGGCTACAAGGCCGCCATGGTGCGGACGCCGCATTACTACAAGAACCTGATTAACCGCGCCGACGCCCAGGCGCTCTACTTCCGCGCGGTGGCCGATCAGTCGCGCATCCCGCTCGTCATTTACAACTGGCCGCAGGCCACCGGCGTGGATATTCCGGTGGAGGCCGTAGTGGCGCTCTCCGAGCATCCCAACGTCATCGCCATCAAGGAAAGCTCCGGCAACCTGGAAAAGGTGATGCAGATGATCCGCGAAGTGAAGCACGGCTTCCAGGTCCTGGTAGGCTCCGCGCCGACGCTGTGGCCGTCGCTGCTGATGGGCGCGTGTGGCGCCATCCTGGCCTATGCCAACGCCGCCCCCTATTCGGTGATCGCCATCTGGGAGGCCCACCGCACGCGCGAAGAGGCCGCCGGTCTGGACTGGCAGAACCGCATCGGCCGCCCCGCCGCGCTGGTAACCACCAAATACGGCGTCCCCGGCCTGAAGTACGCCATGGATTTGAACGGCTACTATGGCGGCCCGCCGCGCCTGCCGCTGGTGGTGCCCACGCCGGAAGCCAAGAAAGAAATTGAAGAGGCGTTCAAGGATCTGAAAGGTTAGCGCTTCAGCCTGGCCAATCGCCGTAACGCTCCCGCGCACTCCTCCACTCGCAGCCAATACGTGATCGCGAAGTACACCACTCCATACGTCCCCAGAATGGCCACCGCTGCCTTAATCGGATGATCCCGGTGCCCGACACCGAGCTTCACCACCCACCCCGCCGCCGCGGCCACCGCCGCCGATGTCCATAACTTCACCATCAGCACCCCCGGCAGTCCGGTCCGCCCGATGCGCCCGTTTAGCGTCCGGCGCAGCAGCGCGAACTCCACCCATCCTGCCACGCCGGCCGAAGCCGTCAGCCCCGCCGCACCCCAGCGCGGATCGACCCCGATCCATATCGGCAGCGGAATCGAGCACAGGTAACCCAACCCGGTGGTGAGCGCCACACGCACCACCGCGTATCGCAGCGGCGTTCGCGTGTCCCGGAGCGCATAATAGGTGGACGAATACAGCCGCCCCAGCGTGGACGCCAGCAGGCCCACCGCCGAACCGGCCAGAATTCCCCACACGTAGACCGAGTCGCCGTGCGTGAACTTCCCCGTTTGATACAGCGCTGCCGTCACCACGTCGCCCAGCGCCAGCAGCGCCATGGCCGAGGGCACCACGAAAAACGCGATCTGCCGCAGCCCGGCATCCAGCCGCTGCCGAAGTTGCGCGCCCACCTCCGCCTGGCCGCCCAGGGCGCTCGACATGGCCGGCAACTCCGCCGCCGACACCGCCATCCCGAACAGGCTCACCGGCAGCGTGTTGATCGACTGCGCATTGGTCAGCCCCGCCACCGCGCCCTCGCCCAGCTTGCTGGCCAGCAACTGGTCCACGTATCCGCTGATCTGCACCACGCCCCGGCTCACAAACACCGGAGCGAAGTTGCGCAACACCTCGCGCACGTGCCCCGCGCGCGCGTCGAGGCGGAATCGCAGCTTCCGCGTCAGCCGCAGCACCACCGGCAACTGCACCCCGAACTGCAACCCGCTGCCGATCACCGAACCCCACGCCAGGTTGACCGCCAGCGCGCTCTGCTCGAGGCCCCCGTAGATCGCCAGCGTGGCGATCATGGCCGCGTTCCAGATCACCGGCGCCGTGTAGGAGAGGAAGAACTTGCGATGGCTGTTCAGAATCCCCAGGCACCACGCCGAGAAGACCAGCAGGCCCGCGCCCGGAAACAGGATCCGCACCAGCCGGATGGTCAGCTCGCGCTTCGCGCCATGAAAGCCCGGCGCAATGGCGTAGATCAGGTACGGCGTGGCCACCACGCCCACCAGCACCAGCACCGCCGTGGCCAGCGCCAGGATCGCGCCCACCGCGCCCGCCACGCGCCCCGATTCTTCCTCGTCGCCCTCCGCCACGAGCCGCGCGTACACCGGAATGAAGGACGCCGAAAGCACTCCTTCGCCGAACAGGTTCTGCAGGAAATTGGGGATCCGGAAGGCGGCGTTGAACGCGTCCGCCGCGTCCGACAGCCCGAAATAGTATCCGAAGACGCGCTGCCGCACCAGCCCCACGATGCGGCTCGCCAGAATGCCCGCAGCTACCAGAAACGCATGACGGCCGGTGCGCTCGCGCTGCGCAGGCGGCTTCACCAGCTCAGCTTCTCCAGCACCGCGTCAGCCACTTCTTCCGTGCTGCTCTTCCCGCCCAGATCGGGGGTGCGCACCTGGCCCTCCGCCAGCACCGCTGCCACCGCCGACTCCACCGCGCGCGCCGCCTCGCCCATCTCCAGGTGGTCGAGCATCATGGCCGCGCTCAGAATCGTCGCCAGCGGATTGACTAGACCCTTCCCGGCAATGTCCGGCGCCGAGCCATGCACCGGCTCGAACATCGAGGGGAACCGCCGCAACGGATCGAGGTTTGCCGAGGCCGCCAGGCCCATGCTCCCGATGATGATGGCGGAAATGTCGCTCAGGATATCGGAGAACAGGTTCGAGCCCACCACTACGTCGAAACTCTGCGGCCGCCGAATAAAATTCATGGCCGCCGCATCCACCAACAGCGACTCGGTCTCGATGCCCGGGTACTGCGCCGCCACTTCCTGAAACGCGCGGTCCCACAGCACCATGCTGTAGCCCTGCGCGTTGGACTTGGTGACCGACGTGACGCGCCTCTTCCGATTGCGCTTCACCGCCAGCTCGAACGCGAACCGCACCACGCGCTCGATGCCCCGCCGCGTGAACACCGAAGTCTGAATGGCGATCTCTTCCGGCTGGTACTGGTAGACGAACCCGCCCACCTGCGCATACTCGCCCTCGGTGTTTTCCCGCACCACCACCATATCGATGTCGCCGCCCTTCTGCCCCGCCAGCGGCGATTGGACGCCCGGATACAGATACGCCGGCCGCACGTTGGCGTACTGGTCGAACGCCCGCCGGATGGGCAGCAGCAGCCCGTTGAGGGTGGTGTGGTCGGGGATTTCCGGATGCCCCACGGCGCCCAGCAGAATGGCGTCGCAAGGTTGCAGCAGGTCGATGGCCCCGGCGGGCATCATGCGCCCCCAGCGGAAATAGTGCTCCGCGCCCCATTCGAAATCCTGAAACGCGAAGGCTACGTCATGTTTCCTGGCGATCTTTTCCAGAACGCGCTTGGCTTGGGGAACGACTTCGAGGCCGACGCCGTCTCCCGCGATCACTGCGATGGTGAATGTCTTCATGGGCTAGAAGACAATTCTAGCGCCCTATATCAGTAGAACAGGTACTTCCGCCATTGGGCGTCGCTCTTGCCCAGCATGCGCATCAGGTGACGGCTGGTGTGCAGGCTGAACGGCCGCGGTTGCCGCACCAGTTTCATGCCGGCTTCTTCGGGAGTCCGGCCGCCCTTGCGGTTGTTGCAAGTGTGGCAGCAGGCCACCAGGTTCTCCCAGGCCGATTCACCGGCGCGCGACCGCGGGACTACGTGATCGAGCGTCAGCTCGCTCGAGGGCAGCGTGCGATGGCAATACTGGCAGGTGTAGCGGTCGCGCATGAGAATGTTCTTGCGCGAGAGCGCCCGCGTCTGATGGGGGATGCGCCGGTATTCCAGGAGCCGTATGACGGACGGCAGGCGAATCGCCGCCCGCGCCGAATGGACCGCGTTCAGGGATTCCTCCTCGGCCGACGCCACCCCTTTCAGCACCAGCACCAGGGCGCGGCGCGCGGCGCAGATGTTGATGGGCTCATAGCTGGCGTTGAGCACCAGCACCGGTCTTTGCAGTCGATCGCCGGCCATTCAGGAAACTCCCCCCAACGTGGAACGAACCGCCATGCGGCGGTCCACGCGGGCCACTGTCAAGAGCGCGACCTTGGCCGCGCCGATCCGCTTGAGGGCCAAGGCGCAAGCGGCCGCCGTGGAACCGGTGGTCATGACATCGTCGATGAGCAGAATGCGCTTGCCCTCCACGGCCTGACACCAAGGAGCGCGCCGGGGGCGAAAAGCGGCCGCCACGTTCTGGCGCCGGCCGGTGTTGCTGAGGCCGGCCTGGGCGAGCGTGGGCCGCACGCGCTTCAGCGCAGGGATGACGGGAATGCCGCAACGCCGCGCGATGACCCGCGCCAGCAACTCCGATTGGTTGAACCCCCTTTGCCACTGCCGGCGCCAGTGAAGCGGAACCGGCGTCACGGCATCGAACCGATCGTCCCGCGGCAGAGCGGCGGCCAGCATCGCGCCCAGCGGGCGCGCCAGCGTCTTGATCCGGCCGTACTTGTAGAGGTGGATCAATTCGCGCAGCACGCCTTCGTAAGTGCCGAAGCAGTAAGCTGCGTCGAAGCCCCGCAGGCCGTACCGGCACAGAGCGCAGCGGCCTTCCGCGTCCAGCGGAAAGGCGTTCTGAAATGGGGTTCGGCAACTGACGCAGAAAAACTCCGCGCTCAGCGGCTCGGGCGCCTTCAAACATTCGCGGCAGACCGGGATGCGGGCCGCTCCAGCCAAAGGCCGGCCACAGATGCGGCAATCGTCGGGGAAAAAAAGGGAAAAAAGGGCACGCGAAGCTTCCCGGACTACAGAAGGACCGTGGCTTGCGACTGCGGCTCGACTGCTACTCGAGAAGACCCACCTCCGCCAAGAATCTATTGTAACCGAATTTCCGTGGCGGAGCGGTACAATACTGTGCGAGGGACCATGCGAGGTTCGCGGCGGCTGGTCGGGTGGGTGCTCGGGCTGGGCTTGTTGGCGCCACTCGCTTTCCACGCGCAGGTTGCCATCCAGCCGCGTCCCAAAGCCAGTGCGCCGGAGCAGAAGAGGCCCACCGCCAATCTCCGCGTCGATACCAACCTGGTGCTGGTTCCGGTTACCGTGTGCGACCCCATGAACCGCCCCGTAACCGGCCTCGAAAAGGAGCACTTCAAGGTCTTCGACGACCACGTGGAACAGACCGTCACGCACTTCGCCATGGACGACGAGCCGGTGGCGGTCGGCCTGGTCTTCGATATCAGCGGAAGCATGGGGCCCAAGCTGCGCCTCTCGCGCATGGCGGCGGCCACGTTCTTCAAGACCGCCAATCCGGAAGACGAGTTTTTCCTGGTGGAGTTCAACGACCAGCCGAAGATGGTGGTGCCGCTGACGCAGAACGTCGAGGAGATCCAGAATCAGCTCACCTTCGCGCAGTCCAAGGGACGCACCGCGCTGCTCGACGCCATCTTCCTCTCGCTGCACGAGATGAAGAAATCGACCAAGAACAAGAAGGCCCTGCTGATCATCTCCGATGGCGGCGACAACAGCAGCCGCTACACCGAAGGCGAGGTCAAGAACCTGGTGCGCGAGAGCGACACTCTGATTTATGCCATCGGAGTGTACGAGGCCGACAACGCGCGCGGGCGCACGCCCGAGGAAGCGGCCGGGCCGGGGCTGCTGAACGAGGTCGCCGAGCAGACCGGCGGCCGCCACTTTCCGGCCAGCCCGTCCGAGCTTCCGGACATCGCCGCCAAGATCGGCATCGAGTTGCGCAACCGCTATGTGCTGGGCTTCTCGCCCACCGGCCAGCAGCGCGACGGCCGCTATCACCACGTTCAGGTCAAAGTGGTCCCACCGCGCGGCCTGCCTCCGCTGCACGCCTACTGGCGCCTGGGATACTACGCGCCGGTGGAGTAGATTCGTCAAGGGATCTGTCTCCCGAAAGCGGGTTTTCAAGGCGCTTGTGCAGGACGCGTGCCTCTCGTTGGTGTCCTTAAAACAGTGGAAGCTGGACTATGGAACCAAAAGCAGGGCTACCAACTCGCGGTGGCCGAAGTGAATAGGGAGCGATGCCGGAGAAGTTGGCCGGTTTCGCGCACGAGAATCTTATCGCAGCGATCACAGTAAACGAGATCGCTGAATGCCGTCCTGTGACCCTCGGAGTCGCATGGGTAGACACCTCCACCTCGCTTATCCGCCGAATTCCCACATTCACAGCGTAGTGGACGGATTAATCGCTGAGCTTCCAATTCCCGAGCATCTGACATGGATTTCCCTCGATACCCCCGTTCTCCTCGCAGTATCCTACTTGCGCGTCCCATCCCTGACAGGGACGCGGCAACGTTTGATCGGTAAGTGCCTGGTCACAGAAGTACGAGCAATGCATTGGCCAAATGAATTCACAGGGTTCAATAGCTGAAGACCTTAATAGGCCGGCGGCGGGGCACGTCACCTCCCTGACTGCTGGCTAAAAAAAGCGACACCGTGTCGCAGAATGTGGCAACCCTCCAGCCCGCTGATTGAACATCCATGGGTGGTCTACACCCCGCCTTCATCAAACAGCCTCATTTGCCGCGTGGAGATCCCGGGTTCCGGCCGCACCTGGTCCATGCGCAATAGCTCGCCGGCGGTGTGCAGTTGTTGCTCGAGCGCTTCTCTTCCAACCGCATCCAGCCGGGCCATGCGCGTGTTCCCATTCTCCGCCAGGACCGCCAGCACGGAGGCGGTCTTGACTTTGAAACTGTCGAGCAGGTCCGCGTTGTGGCTGGTGACCAGAACCTGGCGCAGTGCGCTCGATTCCAGCAAGGCGTCCAGCAAGACCCCGGCGGCGGAGGGATGCAGAGCAGCGGCCGGCTCCTCCAGGGCGGTCAACGGCACACTGGCGGACTGAAACAACGCCACCAGCGCGGCCAGCGCGCGCAAAGTTCCGTCCGACATGCTGCCGGCCAGAAAACGCCAGGGGTTCTCGGGATCGGGAACGTCCTGGCGGAATTCCAGCGTCTCGCGCGGCCCGACGGGCTTGACCTCGACGCCGCGCACGCCCGGGACGATCTTCGAAAGATATTCCTCAATCCTGGACCGCGCCTGCGGCTGGCGCTTGGCCATGCGATCCAGCACCGAGGCGATGTTGCTCCCATCCCGCGCCAGCAGCTCGCCGGCGTCGGGCAGTTGCAGGTCCTTGATGCGGTCGGGATTCAAGCTGTAAAAGCCCATGCGCGCCAGCGCGTCGCACACCGGCCGGAATTCGGCGGAAGCGTCCGGCAGGTAGAGACGGTCGGAGGCGGTGGCCGCTCCCGGAACGCTGAATCGGATCTCGCCCGACAACGCTTCGCTGCCCCTCAGCACGCACTCTTCGTGTTGCACCTCGAAGCCCCCGCTGGCCTTGGCCGCGATGCGGAATGCGTAGCTGCCGCTGGTGCCGCCGGGCACGGCGAACTCCAACCGTATTCCGAAATGCGTGGGATGGCCGCCGGAGCGCCGGCGCACTTCTTGAATGCCGCCGCGCTCGCGCAGGGCATGGTCGAGAGACGTGCGCAGGGCATCGGCGACGAACCGCAGGCCATCCAGGAAGTTGCTTTTGCCGGCCCCGTTCGCGCCCACCAGAAACGTGAGCGAATCGAGATCCACGTCGCAGGCCTCTATGCTCTTGTAGTTCTTGAGCACCGCGCGCGTCAGAAAGGGGGAGTTCGTCATCTTCCGCCGGTGGCGGCCGGGGCCTTGTGGAGGGCGTTCAAAACGGCGCCGGTGGATGTCGCCAACGGCTCTTCGCCCGAAACCACCAGGTCGGCGTACTTCATGGTGGGGTAGACGAACCATTCGGCGCCGGGCAGCACGGTCTGCTGGTACTGCTCGCGAACCGATTCGGGCGTGCGGCCGCGCTCGGCCACGTCGCGCGCCAGCCGGCGATTGAAGCATACGTCGGGATCGGTCCGGACATACACCTTGGTATCCAGCATGGCGCGTAGCTCGGGCCAGTAGAGGGCGAAAAGGCCCTCCACGATTACGAAATCGCCGGGCTCGATGCGCCTGGTCCGGGAGGTGCGGGTGTGATCGGCGAAAGAGTAGACCGGCTCCTCGAAAGCGCGGCCCGCCGCGACGGCCTGGAGGTGCTGGTGGAGCAGTTCCCATTCCAGGGAGTCGGGATGGTCGAAGTTCACTTTCTTGCGCTCTTCGAGCGGGATGTGTCCCACGCCGCGGTAGTAGGAATCGAGTGAGACGATGGAGGTCCCGGGCAGCTTCTGAGCAAGCTGCTTCGCCAGCTCGGTCTTCCCGGAGCTGGAGGGACCCGCGATGCCGATGATGTGCGCGCTCATTCGGTTGTCGGAGGAGTCACTCCAGTGTACAACCCGAGGACGGCCTCCACAAGGCCGTCCACGGTGAAGACGCGCGCCTCCGCCGTGATCTCGATTCCCAGGCTGCGGGCGGTGCGCGTAGTGACCGGGCCGATGGAAACCACCGGGACGCCGGCCAGCGTTTCCGCGCCCGCGGCGGCGACGAAGTTCTCGACCGTGGAGGAACTGGTGAAGGTGATGCAATCGGGCTTGGGCGCAACGCCGAACACTTCGCGGGCCTGCCGGGCGGCCTCATCGGGGACCACGGTGCCGTAAGCTTCCACCACGTCGACATGGGCGCCGCGGCGGGCCAGTTCCGCGGGCACCAGGTCGCGCGCCACGGCCGCGCGCGGCAGCAGAACACGCTGGCCGGCAAGAGGGTGCGGCGCGAAAGCTTCCAGCAGGCCTTCGGCGACGTATTCCTTGCCCATGAGGTCCACCTTCAAGTGCAGCGCTTCGAGGGCAGTGCGCGTGGCGGGGCCGATGGCGCAGATTTTGGCCCGCAGCGCGCGCAGATCGGTGGCGGAACGGTCCAGGCGGTCCAGGAAGAAGCGGACGCCGTTGGCGCTGGTGAAGATCAGCCAGTCGTAGGAGGAGAGATTGGCGATGGCGCGGTCGAGCGCGGCGTAATCGGCGGCGGGGCGGATCTCGATGGTGGGTATCTCGATGGCGGCGGCGCCCAGCGCGCCGAGGCGCGCGGTAAGAGCGTCGGCCTGGCCTTTGGCGCGCGTCACCACGATGCGCTTGCCGAAAAGCGGAAGGCGCTCGTACCAGTTGAGCTTGTCGCGCAGGCGCACCACCTCGCCCACGATGATGGTGGCCGGGGGCTTCATGGCGCGCCCGGCGATGAGGCCGGGCAGCGTGGCCAGCGTGCCGGTGAGGGCCTCCTGGTCGGGGCGGGTGGCCCAGCGGACGGCCATGGCTGGAGTTTCGGGGGAACGGCCGCGGGCCATCAGTTCGCGCGCGATTTCGGGAAACGTGGTGAGGCCCATGAAAATCACCAGCGTCTCGGCCAGGCCCACCTTGTCCCAGTCGATGGCGCGAACCGCGTGGCCGGTTACGAAGGTGACAACGGAGGTGTGCTCGCGATGCGTGAGCGGCACGCCGCTGTAGGCGGCGATGCCCAGCGGGGTGGTGACGCCGGGGACGATTTCGAACGGGATGCCGGCGGCGGCCAGAGCTTCGGCCTCTTCGCCACCGCGTCCGAAGATGAAGGGGTCGCCGCCTTTGAGGCGCACCACGGTGAGGCCGCGGCGCGCGCGCTCGATGAGCATGGCGCAAATCTCTTCCTGGGTAAAGGCGTGGACGGACTTCTTCTTGCCGACATAGATGCGCTCGGCGTGGGGCGGGGCCAGATCGAGGAGCGCGGAGGGGGCCAGGTGATCGAAGAAGACGGCGTCGGCCTGCTCCAGGATGCGGCGGCCCTTGATGGTGATGAGCTCCGGATCGCCCGGGCCGGCGCCGACGAGATAGACCTTACCCATATACCGCCTCGAGGATCTTGCGCGCGCCACGGTCCAGCAATTCGGCACCCAGTTGTCGGCCGACCATTTCGGCTTCGGCAAGCGCGCCTTCGGATTCGCCGCGCACCAGCTCGGCGCCATCGGGCGAGGCCACCATGGCTTCGAGGCGCAGGCGCGCGCCTGCCGTGGTGGCGTGGGCGCCGATGGGCACCTGGCATCCGCCACCCAGCGCGGCCAGCAGGCCCCGCTCGGCCGTGACGGCAGCGTGAGTGGCGGGGTGGTCCAGTGCAGCGCAGGCGTCGAACCCGGCGCCGCTGGCAAGGGTTTCCAGCGCCAGCGCTCCCTGGCCGACGGCCGGGCACATCACCTCCGGCGCCAGGATTTCCGCGATGCGGCCGCCCCAGCCGAGGCGCTTCAGGCCGGCGGCAGCCAGCAGGATGGCGTCGTACCGGCCTTCATCCAGCTTGCGCAGGCGCGTATCCAGATTGCCGCGCACCGATTCCACCGTCAGGTCCGGACGGAGCTTGCGCAGTTGCGCGGCGCGACGCAACGAGCTGGTTCCGACCCTGGCGCCGGAAGGCAGATCGGCGAGCGCGCGGCCCACCACGGCGTCGCGTGGGTCCTCGCGCTCGGGCACGGCGGCCAGCACCAGGCCTTCGGGCAGCTCGGTCGGCAGATCCTTCAGGCTGTGCACCGCCAGATCCGCGCGCCCGTCCAGCAGGGCTTCTTCAATCTCCTTGGTGAACAAGCCCTTGGTCCCGACTTTGGCGAGCGGCACATCGATGATCTTATCGCCGGTGGTCTTGATGATTTCGATGCGGCACACGGCCCCGGCGGCGGTGAGTTGCCGCTCCACCCAACGGGCCTGCCACAGTGCCAGTTGCGAACCGCGCGATGCGATGACCAGCATGAATCAATCCTGGAGGTGGAACGCCTTGCGGATGGCGGCGATCACGTGCGCACCCTCGGGGTGGCCGGCATGGTTGCGGATTTCGGAAATCGGCCCATGCGCAACCTTATTGATGATGCCGCGCGACAGCGCCTCGATGGCCTGCTCCTGCTCCGGCGTGAACGGGCCGTACTTGCGCCGCGCCTTTTCGATTTCCCCCGCGCGTATCTGCTCAAGCTGCTCCTGCAAACCGACGATGGTGGGCGTGACTTCAGCCACCTTGAGCCGCGCCATCGTGCGCTCCACCTCTTCCGCCACCAGCGACTCGGCGCGCTCGGCCGCTTTCAAGCGCTCACGCAGGTTGGCGTTCACCACTTCCTGGAGGTCGTCGATATCGTACAGGAAGACATTGTCGATTTCGTTGACCGAGGGCTCGATGTTGCGCGGCACCGCGATATCGATGAGGAACATGGGCCGGTTGCGGCGCGCGGCGATGACGCGCTGCATCTCGTCCTTGTGCAGGATGTAGTGCGGCGCGCCCGAGGAAGCGATCAGGATGTCCACCTCGGGCAGCATGGCCACAAAGCGGGTGTACTCGACGGGCGTGCCTTGAAACAGCCGGGCCATCTCCAGGGCGCGATCGTGCGTGCGGTTGGTGACGAAGACGTGAGACGCGCCCGAGCGGCGCAGGTGGCGCGCCGCCAGCTCCGACATCTTGCCCGCGCCCGCGATCATCACCGTGCGGTTGGCGAGCGATCCGAAAATCTTGCGCGCCAGCTCCACCGCGGCATAACTCACCGATACCGCCATCTGGCCAATGCCTGTCTCCGACCGCACGCGCTTGGCCACGCTGAACGCGCGCGTGAGCAGGCCCTCCAGCCAGCCGCATACCGCGCCGGAATCCTTGGCGGCGGCGTAGGCGGCTTTGAGCTGTCCCAGAATCTGCGGCTCGCCGACCACCATGGAATCCAGGCTGGCGGCCACGCGGAAGAGGTGATGGATGGCGTCGCGGCCCTCATGCCGGTAGAGATGCGGCCCGATGGTATGAGGGCTGACGGCCTTGTGATCGGCGAGGAAGGAATCGACTATGGCCTGCGGGTCGGCGCTGTCCTCGGTGGTGACGGTGACCTCGACGCGGTTGCAGGTGGAGAGGATCAGGGCTTCGGCGACGCCCTCGCGCCGCTTGAGATCGGCCAGCGCGGCGGGGAGCGCTTCCTCGCGGAACGCCAGGCATTCGCGCACCTCGACGGGCGCCGTCTTGTGGCTCACGCCGGTGATGAGGAGCTTCATTGTTTCAGCAGCACGGCGCCCAGCCGGGCGTGCGCGGCCCAGGTGATGGCGGAGAAGCCGACCAGCGCCACGGTCATAATGGCGGCTTTCCGCCCGCGCCATCCCGCGGCCACTCGCAGGCACACCAGCGCCAGGTAGACGCCCCAGGTGAAGAACGAAATGGCGATCTTGGGCTGGCTGATCCAAGCCGTCTTCAATTCGATAAAGGCCCACGTGCTGCCGGCGACCACGGCCAGGGTGATGAGCACGAAGCCCACGGCCATGGTCTTGGAGATGAGATCGTCCAGCGTGCCTAGCGCGGGCAGCCGGTAATAAGATTTGTGTGGCTTCCTGGTTTTGAGCTCACGCTCCTGGAAGAGATAGACCACCGAGGCCACAGCGCTAAACAGGAGCGCCGCATAGCCCAGCAGCACCAGCACGATGTGTACCGTCAGCCAGGCGTTGCGCACCACCGGGCTACTCCACGCGCTGACGGGGTTGCCAAGGGTAGCGACCAGGGCCATCACGAAGACCAGCGGGAAGATGAACACACTGAGGCTTTCCACTTTGTAACGCCAGTGGACCAACAGGTAGAGCACCACGATGAGGAAGGCGCACATGGAAAGGGTTTCGTAGAAGTTGGTAATGGGGCAGCGGTGGTTGACGAGGCCCTCTTCGACAATGGACACGAAGTGGAAGACCGATCCCAAGGCGAAGGCGCCCAGCGCCACGCGGAACAGGTGTTCGCGGCGGCGGACCAACGTGAGGATGGCGTGCAGGAGGCCGAGCGAGTACAGTCCCGCGGCCACACGCAGCCAGATGACGCTCATTTCAGCCATGGGGCGGTGCGATGCTCTGAGTCTAAGCTACCAGTATATCGCGGGGTCGCGGGAAGGACGGTTGCGTGCCGGCAGTACACATATAATGAAAGAAACGTGGGGAAATTCTTCGTCCAAAACTTCGGTTGCCGGGCTACGCAGGCGGATGGCGCCGCCCTGGAAGCGCTGCTGGCGGCCAAAGGTCTGGAAGCGGCTGAGGTGCGCGCGAGCGCGGACCTGGTGGTCCTGAACACCTGCACGGTTACGTCTACGGCAGACGATGAAGTGCGGCAAACCATCCGCCGCGTTCACCGTGAGAATCCCGCCGCGCGCATATTGGTGACGGGCTGTTATGCGCAGCGCGCCCCGGAGGAACTGGCGTCGCTGGCGGGTGTCGAGTGGGTGGTGGGGAACTCGCACAAGACCGAGATCGCGGAGTTGGTGACGGTTGCGCCCTACCACGGCAATATCCACGTCGGCGACATTTTCGCACAGCACGATTTTTTGTCTTCCCCGGTGGAAGATGCGGCTGGTGACCGGACGCGTCCCAACCTCAAGATTCAGGATGGATGCAACAACCGGTGCTCGTTCTGCATCATTCCATTTGTACGGGGGCCAAGCCGCAGCGCGCCGGCCGGGCGGGTGGTGGAGCAGGTGCGCGGGTTGGCGGCGCGATATCGCGAGATCGTGCTGAGCGGGGTCAACCTGGGGCGGTGGGGCAGGGAACCGGGGAGCGCCATGCGTCTGGCTGATCTGATTCGGCTGCTGTTGGCCGAAACCGGCGTGGAACGGCTGCGGCTGAGTTCCGTGGAACCGATGGATTTTTCCGACGACCTGCTGGGCTTGATGGCGGAGTCTTCGCGCATTGCCAAGCACGTGCATGCGCCCTTGCAGACCGGCTCGGACCGCGTCCTGCGCCGCATGCACCGCAAGTACCGGCCGAGGCACTACGCGGACCGCATACTCAAAGCGCGGGCGCTGATGCCGGATGCGGCCATCGGCGCGGATGTGATGGCGGGATTTCCGGGCGAAACCGAGGCCGATTTCGAAGAAGACCGGCGCTTCATTGCGGACTTGCCGTTCACGTATTTGCACGTGTTCACTTATTCGGAGCGGCCAGGGACGCCGGCGGCGGAAGATCCGGATGCGGTACCCATGGCGGTGCGCAAGGAGCGCAACCGCGCGCTGCGGGAACTGGCGGCGGCGAAGAATCGCGCCTTTCGCGAAAGCATGGTGGGAAAGACGCTTTCCGCGGTAACGCTGCACGAGGCGGGGATCGCGCTCACGGAAAACTACCTGAAGGTGGAGCTGGCCCAGGAGCGCGAGCCGAACCGGATTGTGAATCTGGAGATCGGTGCAATGGTGGACGGAGGGTTGAAGGAAGTTACATCTCGCGGCGGCCTTCCATAGCCTTCGACATCGTGACTTCGTCGGCGAATTCCAGGTCGCTGCCGACGGGGACGCCCATGGCGATGCGGGTCACCTTGACGCCGAGGGGTTTCAACAGGCGCGCCAGGTACACGGCCGTGGCTTCGCCTTCCACCGTGGGATTGGTGGCGACGATCACTTCCTGAATTTCACCCTGGCCGATGCGTTCCACCAGGCTCTTGATTTTGAGCGACTCGGGGCCGATGCCGCGCAGCGGCGAGAGCGCGCCGTGCAACACGTGGTAGCGGCCTTCGTATTGGCGCGTGGTTTCGATGCCGACGATGTTAGTCGGCTCCTCCACCACGCAGACCACTTTCGGATCGCGGGCAGCGTCGCGGCAGTAAAGACACAGGTCGCTGTCGCTGATGTTGTTGCAGAGGCGGCAGAGACCCAGCTTGTCCTTGACGTCCAGGAGAGCCTGCGCCAAATGTTCCGCGTCTTCGCGGCCGGTGCGCAGCACGTGAAATGCGATGCGCTGCGCGGATTTCTGGCCGATGCCGGGCAGGCGTTTGAATTGGTCGATGAGACGGGCCAGCGGTTCGGCGAAGTCAGGCATCGCTAAATCAGACCCGGAGGCAGGCCCATACCGCCAAGCATGCCGCCCATCTTCTGCTGGATCTCGCCATCGACCTTCTTGACGGCTTCGTTGCAGGCGGCTACCACCATGTCCTGCAGCATCTCGACGTCGCCCGCCACTTCGGGGTCGATCTTGACCTTGAGCAGGTTCTTCTGGCCGTCCATTTGCACCGTGACCATACCGCCGCCGGCGGAGGCTTCCACCCTGATTTGGGCGACCTCCTGCTGAAGCTTCTCTTGCACTTGTTGTGCTTGGCGCATCATCTGCTGCATCTGCTGAATGTTGCCGGGTAATTTCACGTGGTTACTCCTTGAGGTTTCGAACTTTGCGGATTTCGCCGCCAAACACTTCCCGGAAGCGCCGGACCTCGGGGTTGGCCAGCGCGCGGGCGGTGGCTTCATCTTCGTTATTGCCGGCGGCGGGCGTCGGAAGCGAGTCTGGCTCGCCGGCGTCATCGATGGCGATTTTCAAGCGCAGGGGCCGGCCGAAGACTTCACGTGCGGCGTCGGCCATGGCGCGGTCGTTGAAGTACAGGGCGTACGATTTCGGCGCGATCACGTTCAGATCGGCGCCGGAAACGGTGATGCGGGCGTTTTCGACGGCGTCGGCGAGGTGCGTGAGACCCTTCTCGCGCAAATAGGAGTGCAGGCGCTCGCGCGGATCGCCGGCGGGCGCGGGGGCACCCGCGGTCTTTTTGGCCCGGTCGAGATCGAAGGGTGATGGACCGATGCGCGGCGGTTGTGCCGGGCTGGCGGCCGGAACGGACTGAACAGGCGGGGGACCCGCTACGCTCATCTGGGCCAGCGCTTCTTCGATAGGCAGCAAGCGGCCGGCTTGCACCAGGCGGACGAGGCCGATCTCCAGGTGGAAGCGCGGTTGCAATGAAAACTGCAAATCGCGGAACAGATCGAGCGTGAGCTGGAGGTAACGGCTGAGGTCCTCTTCGGAGAATTGGGAAGCGATCTCCGCCAGTTTCCGGCGCTCGGCGGCGGAGGCGGCCACCAGGCGCGTGTCCGCGCCGGATATGCGCTCGACCAGGAGGTTGCGGAAGTAGCGCGCCAGCTCGCGGCTGAAGTGCTGGAGGTTGTGGCCGTTGCGCTCGAGTTCATCGACCACTTCCAACATGCGGCGCGAATCGTTCGAAACCAGCGCCTGGGTGACCATTTCCAGAGACTCGAGCGAAAAGGCGCCCAGCAGCGCGCGCACCTCGGCGGCGTCTAGCTTAGCACCGCAGCAGGCGATAGCCTGGTCGAGCGCCGAGAGGGAATCGCGGACGCTGCCCTCGCCGGCCTGCGCCAGCACGGCCAGGACTTCGGCATCGGCCTCGATACCTTCCTGCTGGCAGATCCACGCCATGCGCGCGGTGAGGTCCTCGAAACCCACCGAGCGGAAGCTGAAGTGCTGGCAGCGCGAGGCGATGGTGGCGGGGATCTTGTGCGCTTCCGTGGTGCACAGCACGAAGACCACCCATGGCGGCGGCTCTTCGATGGTCTTCAGCAGCGCGTTGAACGCCTCGTTGGTGATCTGGTGCGCTTCGTCGATGATGAACACCTTGTAGCGGTCGCGCGCCGGCTGGTAGCGCACGTTCTCCCGCAGCTCGCGCATTTCATTGATGCCGCGATTGGAAGCGGCGTCGATTTCGATGACGTCCACGGCGCCGCTGGCGGTGATTTCCCGGCAGCTTGCGCACACCCCGCAAGGCGCGGCGGTGGGGCCATCGACACAGTTCAGGCAGCGCGCCAGGATGCGCGCGACGGTGGTTTTGCCGGTGCCGCGCTGTCCCGAAAAGATGTAGCCGTGCGCGATGCGCTTCTGCGCGATGGCGTTTTCGAGCGTGGTCTTGACGTGCTCCTGGTTGACCACGTCCTGAAACGTTTGCGGCCGGTACTTTCGGGCGATTACCTGGTACATGGGGCGGGCAGATGCCAGGCCCCGGGTGATCCGCGGCACACGAACCGCACTGCTACCGTTGCTTCCTTCCGGACCTGGCGGGGTTTGCAGCCGCCCGCTGCACGGAGCCCGAGACCTGACAAGTATTCATCGTAGCATGAGGGGCCAGGAAAGCCGGTGACGGGGTAGTGGATGAGATGTGTGTCGAAACGAAAACGCCTAGCGCTTGCTTTCCAACCGATCCCCCCGCACGACGAGGGCGTGCCATTTGATCGTCCTTCAATGTTGGCCCCCAAGAACATGGTCGCCGACACCGACCTGATCGAAACCACGCCAGACCTTCCCCACAGGCGCACCGCCAGTTGCCGTGGGAACCTCCGCGCGGCCCTAGCCTTCACGGAAGGCATACTCAAGCAATTGCGCATGACACCGGCCGCCGCCGTCTTGGGGTGCAAGGGCGGCAGCGCAGAACGGTAGAATGGGTTTTCCAAAACGAAAAGCCAAATGGTGCCGGATGTCGGCTTTTGGTTTGGCCGTGGTGGGCATAAAATATTTGATTGTGTCCAAAATCAAACTGATCCAGGCGAAGCTAGAACGGGCCGAAAAGCACATCGCTGACATCGACACTGCAATCCGCCTCTTTTTTGAATCCAATCCATATGTCATCGTCGCCAGGCAGGACCAACGGACCGGCGATTATATCTCGTACGTCGAATCGGTGCGAGACGTCCCGGCTGACGTGTCCTTGATCGCAGGGGATGCGCTTCACAACACCAGGAGCGCTCTTGACCACTTGGCATGGCAGCTTGTCGCGTCCACCGGAAGCACTCCAGGGCCATTTACCTCTTTCCCGATTTTCGACACTGCCACGGGATACGAATCCGGAAGCAAGCGAAAAGTAAGGGGCATGCGGCAAGCAGCTATAGACGCCATCGGCGCGCTCAGGCCATACAGGGCTGGGAACCTGCGGCTTTGGCAGCTCCATCGGCTGGACATTATCGACAAGCACCGCATGGTTGTTACAGCAGGCTCCGCCCTCAGGGGGAGCACCATCATGCCGAGCGTCAGAAACAAGCTGCTGGATGCGTTCATGGCACGTAGACTCCCCGGAGAGCCAATCCCCGACTATAAATCCCTCCGCGGCCGTCCCCACGTCGTCAATCACGCACTCAAGAAAGGCGACATAATACACTGCGTCTCCGAGTCTGATAGGGACGAGAATACGAGGTTCACCTTTGAAATAGCGTTCGCAGAGCCTGAGGTTATTGAGGGTGATCCCGTTATTCAGACTCTCTACCAGTTTTTCAGGCTTGCCGGACAGATCGTGTCCGATTTCGAGCCGATGCTCTGATTGATGGGCATCTATCGACGATTGGAGGCTGCTGAAGCCATTCTTGGACGGTACAGAAACGGCATACATGGCGACTGAAAACTGCTGGGCTGCGCTGGAAAACGTCCTGCATCCATGGCCTGTGACGCCGCCACAAGCATAGGGCGCGCCCGCTCACAACTTTTCAGTCGAAAACACCGCCTGCAGGGTTTAGAATCAGAACTGATCGAGAGGACCGCAAAGTCTGGATAGGCACCGCGCGGTTGACGCGATTCCCGCTGGCCGATCCGGGGTGCGCGAGAATAGGCGAGCGCCAGGGGTGGAAGAGGAGCACTTGTGCGAAAGTTGATCATTGTGCTGGCCGTCATCGTAATCCTCACGTTTCCGGCCTTCGCCCAGAAAGGGACGGGAGTGCTGGAGGGAACAGTTGTAGACCAAGATCGCAGGCCTCTGCGAGGCCTTACGGTCGATATCAACCGAACCGGTTATGAGGACTATTCCCCCAGGAGCCGCTTCCTATGGAGAACAGACAAACAGGGCCACTTCCATGTGGGCCTTCCGGCAGGGACATATTCGGTGAATATAGCCAGCCCGGACGGACGCATCCTGAAACAAATCCAGGATGTGCGCGTGGAAGCCGGGAAGGTGCAGAGCCTCGATTCAGCCCTAGTAGGGATTCTCGCGCCAACGTCGCCGCTTCCTAGAGGGAAGAAATCAAAGGGACCGCCTCCGCCGACTCAGCCGGACATAGTACGGGGCTGCATCACCGTTCGCGGCATCACTTTTCAGCGGGCAAGCCTATGGCACCCAGTGGGAACGGACATATCTGGATCGATCACCAACGATTGCGGGAAAGATGCCTACGTGACTATCGACGCGGCATTCTTTGACGCCAATGACACCAAGATTGGCGACCAGCAAATTCAAAAACTGGTATCCGCTGGCAGTCGCCCGGAATTTCATCTCCGCCCAGACTTGCCCGATGGAGCCGTTGCCGCCGGCTACAAGGCGGCTCAATACCAGAACGGGAGGGTCATGGATGTCTTCGTCCAATTCCAACCGTGATGACGGACGGAGCGAACGAATGCCCACCGCCGCTAGGCCCCTTGGTTAGCGGGTTCGTGATGCAAACGCATCAATTGCCCGGCCTTCAGTGCCACCATGGCGTAGGTTCTGCCGTTGTCATCGCTGAACTCGACTTCGTAGACCCCAGGCGCCCAGCTCTCAACAATGGTGCCCACTTGGCCGCGGACCAGTCCCTCCTCGGGCAGGTCCTGGAGTAGTGCAACCACGGAAAGTACCTCAATGTCTGCCATGGCGAACCTTTCTTTTATAGTACATAACAACTCGTCAACCGCGGCAAGTCCTCTCCTGCCCGGACGATCCAAGTGCTGCGGATTCGCACGGTTCTACCGCGGGCCATATCGAAATCGACGACGTAGCGCTGTCCATAAGGGTTCGCAGCGCCGAGTACAGCCTCGCCATCCCTGGCCGCTGTACGGAGTGCTGTCTTGAGTTCTTCCGCATCGGCTTCCCGGATACCAGCCGAAGCGAAGACCCGCGCTTTGTTACGACCGCGTGGGTGCTGCGGGTTCAGGCAGTACGCTCGCAGCTTTTGGATCTCGACAATGGCGCGCGCGCCATTGGGCAGCTTCATGAGTTATCCATCGTAGCGGTTCGCTTCACCGGCTGGTCGTGTGGCCCGCCTTCCGCAGGTGGCTGTGGTGGCGGCTGTAGGTGAAGTAGATCACCTGGCCGATCACCAGCCAGACCACCAGCCGCAGCCAGTTCGACCAGCCTAGCGAATACATCATCGCGAAGTTCCAGACTATGCCCAAAATCGGCACCAGCGGGACCAGCGGCGTCTTGAACGGCCTGGGGGCGTCGGGGTTCTTCACGCGCATCACCCACACGCCGGCGCACACAATCACGAAGGCGAACAGAGTGCCAATGCTGGTCATGTGTCCCACGATGCTCAAGGGAAGGAACGCGGAGAAGGGCGCGACGAAGAAGAAGAACAGCAGGTTGGATCGCCAGGGCGTTTTGAATTTCGGGTGGATATCGGAAAAGACGCGGGGCACCAGGCCGTCGCGCGACATGGAGTAAAACACGCGGGATTGTCCGAGTAGCATTACCAGGATCACCGATGTAAAGCCGCAGATGATGCCAAACTTCACCAGGTTATTCATCCAGATGTAAGGCGTCTTATCGATGGCCACCGCTACCGGCGCCGCCACGCCGAGTTGCGTGTAAGGGACCATTCCGGTGAGGACGACGGCGAAAAGCACGTACAGCACGGTGCAGATGGCCAGTGAGCCGATGATGCCGACGGGCATATCCTTCTGCGGGTTCTTGGCCTCCTGCGCGGCCGTGGAGACGGCGTCGAAGCCGATATAGGCGAAGAAAATGGTCCCCGCTCCCATCATGATGCCACTTAGTCCGAAGTGACCGAACTCACCGGTATTCTTGGGAATGTACGGCACGTAGTTGGCCCGGTTGATATACATCCAGCCGACTCCGATCAAGGTCGCCACCACCGCCAGCTTGATCACCACGATGATCCCGTTGGTGCGCGCCGATTCCTTGATTCCGATCATGAGCAGCATGGAGATCAGGAACACAATGATCACGGCGGGGATGTTGGCGATGCCTTGCACCACGGTGCCGTCGAGCAGGGTCACGGGCTCAAACGGGCCGGCGATCCATTGTGGCGGCAGATTGATGCCGAATGTATGGAGGAGGGAAACCACGTATGCCGACCAACTGATGGAGACGGTGGACGAGCCGACCGCGTACTCCAGCACCAGGTCCCAGCCGATGATCCACGCGATCCATTCGCCCAGGGTGGTGTAGGCGTAAGTGTAGGCGCTGCCGGCCACGGGAATCATGCAGGAAAACTCGCTGTAACACAGGCCGGCGAGCGCGCAGCCGATGGCGGCCACAATCATGGAAATGGTGACGGCGGGACCGGCGTTTTGCGCGGCGGCGACGCCTGTCAGGGAGAACAAGCCCGCGCCAATGATGGCGCCGATTCCCAGCGCGATCAGGTTGCCCGGGCCGAGGGTTCGCCTGAGATGGTGCTCACCGCCCTCCGATTCGGAAATGATGTAGCTGACCGACTTGGTTGCAAACAGACTCATCTCGTTGCTTTCCCCCGCCAGATGAAGTGGTACAGTAACGCAAAAGATACCATATCCGGAGACGGCGCGGGGATGGCGGGGTGTTCCTCAGTTCACTGCAAATGCACGGGCTGAGTGAATGCTCCGTTGCCCGCGGAATCCCACGCGGCGAAACGGATCCATTTCTTGCCGGTGGCATCGAACGGGAGGCGGTAGCGATGGGTGGAAAACGGCGTTAGCGCAGTCGCGGAAGTGATTTCACGGCCGGTGGTCTTGCCGTCGCCCCAGACCAGTTCCACGAATTCGGCCGGCCAGGTCCAATCCACGTCGACCACGAAAGTGCGCCTGGCGCCCGTGCCCTGGATGGAGTAATCGTGCAGCAGAACCTCGCCCGAAGTCACAAAGAAGTTGCCGGCACGAAGGGCATCGAGCACCGGCATCCAGCCGTCGGAGAACTTCGGAAGGCGGTCGAGCTTGACGTAGTTGACGTCCAGTTGCGGGTAAGTCTCGTCTTCCGGAGATTTGGTGTAAGTGTCGCCCTCGGCGATCAGGTACTTGGGGCCGGCCCAGTTGTTCATGTCGTCCAGCAGGTCGAGGCAGCGCACCTCGCACAGGCGCTTCTGGGATTGATCGACCGGCAGTGACTGGAAGGAGGCGCCGGCGAAACGGTCGCTGAGAAAGTGCGGTTTGTCCTTGACGGCGTCCGGGTAGCCATCGGAACTCTTGGTGCGGGGATGGGTCTGCCACATGAGAGCGTGCTCATCGTTGAGCAGCCGCATCTCGGTTTCGGGGGATGACGTGTGATAGACCTTGCCGTAAGGCGCGATGTCTTCCACATAAGGTTGCTCCGCGGGCGGCGCCTGCGAGGAACCCGGACGGCGAAGCGGAGCATGCGTGTAGTAGACCGGCTTGGGGAACAGGAACATGTAGTGGCCGCCGAAAGTGGCATCGGGCTCTTCGCCGGGAATGATCAGAAAATCGCGGTCGGAGAAGCGGGCGCTGCCTTCGAAGTAGACTCGCTGTTCCTCGAGACGGATCTTGCCGGTATCGGTGGGATGCGAATCGGCATGGAAGTCGCACAGCGCGGCGATATTGATGCCGAGCGCCTTAAAGGTGGGAATCCATGACTGCTCGTAGTCGATGGTGCCGGCGTCGGTCAGCGCCTCATTCATATGGAAGTGGAAGTGGCTGACCATCACCTGGTAGCCGGGCATGGGTTTGTAGACGTCGTCGTGGGTGAAGGCCGCCACTGCCTGTTGGGTGGCCTGCGCGT
>Ga0187862_10000777_pt1 | contig 35562 bp, 32 predicted proteins | sample June2016WEW_10_1_FD_133003 | JGI IMG/M metagenome (GOLD analysis project Ga0187862, IMG submission 133003) | Peatland microbial communities from SPRUCE experiment site at the Marcell Experimental Forest, Minnesota, USA - June2016WEW_10_150 | ecosystem: Environmental > Terrestrial > Soil >... | reverse complement strand
TCCTGGAGGAGCGATTGCGGAGTGGGTTTGGAATCCATGGCCGGAAGTATATGTGTATGGCATATGCAAAGGCAACAAAAAAAGAGCGAAAAATCAAAATTGAAGAATTCTGTCCTGCACCCCGGGCGGAATTTCCGGCATTTTGGGGCTTGCCATCCGCCGGGAAAGGGGTATGGTAAGGGTTGCCTGAACGCCGCTGGTGCGGCGTTCGTTGAGGCTGAGAAAAGAAAGTCAACAACGATACCTAACCTTCAACCTCCGTTGCCAGACAACGTGGTCAGGTAGGCAATGGAGTCTTCGAGCGCGCCCTTGGCGGCGCGCGCCCAGCCTCCCGCGGTTTATGAACTCATTATAATTATGCTCACAATGGAAGAAGCCTTGAAGCAAAGCCCGGCGAGCTTTGCGACCGGTCAAATCGTCAAAGGCAGAGTGATTGAAGTGCGCCCCAAGGAAGTTCTCGTGGATATCGGCTACAAAAGCGAAGGGGTGGTCTCCGGGAACGAATTTGAAGACATCAAACTGGTCAAGAACGGCGATGAGGTGGATGTCCTGATCGAGAAACTGGAGGACAAGGAGGGCATGGTTGTGCTGTCCAAGGAAAAGGCCGAATTCAAGAAGAATTGGGACAAAATCCTGACGATTTGCAACGAAGGCGGGACGATCACCGGCAAGGTCAAGGCCGCGGTCAAAGGCGGGCTGCTGGTGAACATCGGGGTGGAGGCCTTTTTGCCCGCTTCGCAGATTGACATCGTGCCGCCGAAAAACCTGGCGCAGTTCCTGGGGAACAGTTACGAGTTCAAAGTTGTCAAGATCAATCAAGACCGCCAGAACATCGTTCTCTCGCGGCGGGAGTTGATCGAGCAGCAGCGGAACGACAAACGCTCCCAACTGCTGACGGAAATGACCCCGGGCGACATCCGCAAAGGGACTGTCAAGAATATCACAGATTTCGGCGCGTTCATAGATCTCAACGGCATTGACGGGCTGCTGCACATCACCGACATGAGCTGGGGCCGGATCGGCCACCCGTCGGAAATCCTCAAGGTGGGGCAGGACATTGACGTGGTGGTGCTGGACATCAACAAGGAGAAGGAGCGGGTGAGCCTGGGCCTGAAGCAGAAGCTGGCCAACCCGTGGGAAAATATTGACGCCAAATACCAGGTCGGCGCCAGGGTCAAGGGCAAGGTCGTCAACCTGGTGCCATACGGCGCCTTTGTCGAACTGGAGCCGGGGGTGGAGGGGTTGGTGCATGTGACCGAACTTTCCTGGACCAAGCGGATCGCCAAGCCGTCGGATGTGCTCAAAGCCGAGCAGGAAATCGAGGCGGTGGTGCTGGGGATCAACCGCGACGAGCAAAAAATCTCCCTGGGCATCCGGCAGCTCGAGGCCAATCCGTGGGACAAGGCGATGGACAAATATCCGCCGGGCGCGAAGGTCAAGGGCAAAATCCGCAATCTCACCAGTTACGGGGCGTTCATCGAATTGGAGGAGGGTTTGGACGGGATGATCCACGTTTCGGACATATCCTGGACCCGCAAGATCAACCATCCATCGGAAGTCTTCAAGAAAGGGGATGAAGTGGAGGCGGTGGTGCTGGAGGTGGACAAGGCCAACCAGCGCATTTCGGTGGGGGCCAAGCAGCTCACCATTGATCCGTGGAGCAACATTGACCAGTTTTACAAGGTGGGCGACATGGTGACCGGCAACGTGACTAAACTGGCCAGCTTCGGGGCCTTTGTCGGGCTGCAACATGACATTGACGGGCTGGTGCATATCTCGCAAGTGAGCGAGGAACGGACGGAGAAAATCAAGAACGTGCTGAAAGTGGGCCAGGAAGTGACCGCGCGGGTGATCAAGATTGACAAGACGGATCGGCGGATCGGTCTGTCCATCAAGGCGGCGGCTTACTCGACCGAACAACTCAAGGCGGAGCAGGCGATATTGGAATCCCTCAAGCCTGGGGAGGATTTGGTGGCGTTGCAGCACGCGTTTGACGCGGCGGACGAAACCGCCAAGCCGTAAGCGCAGCGCAAAGACGGAAGGATGGAGGATGGCGGGCGGGGAGGGCGGCATCCTGGCTGGCTTTTTCGCCGGGGAGTCCGCATTGTTGATCGCTGTGAAGACGTTGGACCGTTACATCAGCCGCCAGGTGATGGCGACCTTGGGGATGACGGTGTTTGTGTTCACGCTGGTGTTGTTGCTGGGCAATGTCCTCAAGCAAATACAGCAGTTGGTGATCAGCCGGCAGGCGACCTTGGGGCTGGCGTTGCATGCGATCTTATTGCTGATACCGTATGTGCTGGCTTTTGCCCTGCCGATGGGGATGCTCACGGCCACGCTGCTGGTCTTTGGGCGGTTTAGCGCCGACCAGGAATTGACGGCGGCGCGGGCCAGCGGGATCAGTCTGGCGAGCCTGGTGGCGCCGGTGCTTGGCCTGAGCGTTTTGGTGAGCGGGTTTTGCGCCTGGCTGAATATGGACATCGCCCCCGCCAGCCGCGTGGCCTACCTGGAACTGCTGAGGGGTGCCAGCCTCCAAGGTCCCGGCACCCTCCTCCAAAGCGACCAATACATGCAATTTGGCAAATACACCGTGTATGCGCGCAAGGTCCAACGGGACGGGACGAACCTGGACGACGTGATGATCACGGAGTGGGATGTGAACAACCAGGTGGTCTTCTGGTGCAAGGCCCCCCGGGCGGAAGTTGTGTTTGACAACACCAACAAGCAAATCACTCTTTATCTCAAGAAGGTTGGCCTCAATCTTCCCACCTCGGCCACACACGACAGCACGGGCTGGACGCCCGGGGTTTCCGGCGAATTCCCGCTCCCCCCTGTCCCCTATCCCAAGTCGGGAAGGCCGCTGACCATATCCATCAGCGACATGACCTTCGGGCAGCTGCGTGAGAAACTGGCCTGGCTGGAACGGGGTTCCAATCCGGTGCCGCCGCCCGGCGCGACCCGGGCGGACCTGCTGAAGGCGCAGCAGAGCATCCGCGCAGCGGCGGCGGAAATCACCATGCCCGTCCTGGTTTATCTCAATCAGCAGGTCGCCTTCTCCTTTGCCTGCATCGGGTTCACCCTGGTTGGCATTCCCTTGGGCGTGCGCGGCCACCGCCGCGAGACCAGCGTGGGGGTCGCGATGGCCCTGGTGCTCGTCCTGGTCTATTACAGCTTCATGGTGCTGGGTCAGGCCTGGGAGAATCACCCGGAGCGCTTTCCCTGCCTGATTATCTGGCTGCCCAACTTCATTTTTCAGGCGGTTGGAGCAGTCCTCCTGTGGCGGCTCAATCGGAGCGTGTTTTAAAAACGCGCCCTGATCAAGCCGGGCGGTGCCTCCGCGCGCCGCGGCGGGGCCGGGAAGAGAATTCACTTCGTCCGCCGGAACACTTTGGTGATCGCCGCCTGGTCTGTTGGCTTAATCAACATCTCATCAATATTCACGTGCGCCGGGCGGGTGGCCATCCAGATCAGCGCCTCCGCGATGTCCTCCGCCGTCAGCGGGTTGATGCCTTCATAGACTTTCCCCGCCTTGGCGGCGTCGCCCTGGAAACGCACCAGGGAGAACTCCGTTTCCGCCAGGCCGGGATCCAGCGAGCCGACGCGGATTCCGGTCCCGTTCAATTCCAATCGGAGCGACTGGGTGATTTTCCGTTCGCCCGCTTTGGCGGCGCAATAGACGGCCCCGCCCTCATAAGCCGTGTGGCCGGCGATGGAGCCGATGTTCAAAATGGAACTGCCCGGATTGTTCATCATCATTGGCAGCACCGCGCGCGTGACCCGCAGCAAGCCCAGCACATTGGTCTGGAGCATCCTCTCCCAATCTTCGTCCTTGCCGCCGGCCACGGGGTCCAGACCGAGCGCGCCGCCCGCGTTGTTGATCAGCACATCCACCAGGCTGCTCTTCGCGCGCGCCCAACGCGCGAACGCCTCCACGCTCGCGGTGCTGGTCACATCCAGCACCTGGCCGGCGCCGGGTTGGCCGACTTCGGCGGCGATCGTCTCCAGGCGATCCAGCCGTCGCGCGCCGAGCAGCAACTTGGCGCCTTGCGCCGCAAAGGCGCGGGCGGCAGCGGCGCCAAATCCGCTGGAAGCTCCCGTGATCAAAACCCACTTGCCTGACAACGAGATTTGCATAATGAAGCAAACATAACCAATGGCGGACCCTGATCAAACTTCAAACTTTGGCGGCCCGCGGCCCAAGATTATCCGAAACTTTCCTCCTCTTGCCGGGTCTTGAGTGTAAGATGAGTCTGAAGCGGTTCAGGCCCGAAAATGACGAACACGGAAGAATTTGAAGAGTTCATGCGGAACCATCAAACCATGGTCTATGCCACGGCCCTTCGCTTGCTGGGAAACGAAGCGGATGCGGCCGACATTTCGCAGGAGGTCTTTCTCCGGGCCTTCAAACACTTCGGCGAAATCTCCGCCAGCGCGCGACGGGCCGGCTGGCTCAAAACCGTCACCACTCATCTCTGCCTCAACCACCTTTCCCGCTATCGCTGGCGCTGGCGGTTCTTCTCCGAAATGCTTTCCGCCGAGGAAGCGCAGGAGGACTTCGCCGCGACCCTGCCCGCGCCGGAGCCGCAGGAACCCCTGGCCGGCGGCAGCCGGCAGGAGACGCTCCAGGCCGCCTTGCTCCATCTCCCCGCCGCCCAGCGTGTGCCGCTGGTGCTCCACCATTTTGAGGAGATGAGTTACGACCAAATCGCCCGGCAACTTGGCGTTTCCCTGGGGAAAGTCAAAACGGATATTCATCGCGGCCGCGAGGCGTTGCGGAAGATACTGCAATTCTCGCCGGAAGGAGAACTGGCCGCCGCGCCGCCGCGGCCCGCCATCCCGCCCCGGCCCAGCTTTATGCAATGCTTATGAAAGACGACCCCGAAAACCTTGACCGCCTGCTGCACGAACAACTGCGCGCCCTGCCCGATCCGCCACCGCCTCGGGACTTGATTCCCAAGGTGCTGCAACGCATCGCCGCGCAACAACAACCCCGCTGGTGGAATCTTCCCTGGCTGCAATGGCCGCGCCCGCTGCGAGTTCTTTCCTGCCTGCTTTGGGCCGCCCTGGCCGGCGCGGTTATTTTTCTTCGCGCCGGCTGGTCCTCCCTGATCCACGCCTCGGACGGACGGTGGCAGGGCGCGCTTCATTTTCTCCAGCAGGCGCTGACCGTCTCGCAAACGCTCTGGAACGCTTTGGAGCGATTGATCGCCTCGCTTCAATTCCCCTGGCTGACCGCCGCCGCAATCATCCTGGTCGCCCTTTACCTCGGCCTCCTGGGCCTGGGCGCGGTGTGTTACAGGCTGGTGGCGGCCCGGCAAATTGCCGTCAAATGAAAAATCCATTTCATCTCCAGGCGGCGTCCGCCGCCGGGATACTCTTCTGGCTCGCCGCCGGCGGCAGCGCCGCGCTGGCGCAAGGCCCGGCCACAAATGCCGGGGCGCCGGGCGCCCAGGCCACTCCGATTGTCGCGTCCAACCCGCCGGTTGAACCGGCGGCAAGGCCCTGGTCTCCGTTCGATGTATCCTTAGGGTCGGGCCAGGATCGCCCTTTGATTTTTTCCGATTATGTGCTCCATCGGGGAGAAACCAATAAGGGCGACGTGGTCGTCATCCGGGGCGATACCACCATTGACGGTGTCCTGGAGGGGGACTCGGTCACGATCCTCGGCAACGCCAGCATCCGGGGCAAAACTGCGGGAGATGTGGTGGTGGTGTTGGGTTCCCTTAAACTCGGGCCGCAAGCGGACATCGGCGGGGACGTGGTGGTGGTGGGTGGAAAACTGGACCGTGCGCCCGGGGCCAAAATTGAACACGGCGACGTGGTGCTTCTTTTTTCGAACATCCCCGGCTTTAACGGATTGATTGAGTGGGTCCAAGAAGGACTCTTCAAGGGGCGGCTACTGCCTCCCAACATGGGCTGGGTGTGGATGGTGGCGGGAGTGTGCCTGGGCGTCAACTTGCTGCTGTTGTTGCTCTTCCCGCGTCCCATTCAAGCGTGCGTCAACACGATGGAAGGCAAAGCCCTGACCTCCTTTGCCACGGGCGTGCTGGTGAAATTGCTGGCCGGTCTGTTGACGGTGCTTTTGCTCATTACCATGGTCGGGATATTGCTGCTGCCCTTCCTGGCCATCGCCAATTTGGTGGCCATTCTGTTCGGCAAGATCACCACCTATCGCTACGTCGGGCACCAATTGGGCCGGCTTTGCCGGCTTGGGTTCCTGCAAAATCCCGCCGCCGCGTTGATTCTCGGCACCGGGGTATTCTACCTCCTTTACACGGTGCCGTTTCTTGGGTTTTTGGCGTGGGAATTCTCCGGCGTCTTTGGACTCGGCGCTGTCGCTTTGACAGTCTTTGAGCAAATTCGCGCCGGCCGGGCAAAACCGCCCGTTCCCACATTCCCTGGAACCGTGGTGCCGGCGACAGCGGAAAATGCGCCGGCGGCGTTCAGCGGCCTCCCGCCACAGGCTCCGGTCGCGGAGCCGGCGGCCACCCCGCCCCATAACGCCCCCGCCCCGTTGGAGAAAGCGCCGCTGCCGCGCGCCGGATTCTGGATTCGATTCTTCGCGCTGGCTTTGGACGCGGCTTTGTTCTGCATTGTGTTCGGAGTCCTGGCCCATTCCCGGAGACTGGAACATGATTGGTTTGGCCTGGACCGGGAGGATTTTTGCATGATCTTGTGGCTGCTCTATCATGTTTTCCTTTGGACGTGGAAAGGCACGACCATTGGCGGCATCATTGTGGGGATCAAAGTCATCCGCCTGGATGGCCGTCCGCTGGATTTTCCGGTGGCCCTCATCCGCGCCCTGGCCAGCGTGTTGTCGTTTTTCGTCCTCGGCCTGGGATTCTTCTGGGTGGGCATTACCAAGGAGAAGCAATCGTGGCACGATAAAATTGCCGGCACGGTCATGGTCAAAGTGCCGCCGGGAATGGGGTTGGCCTAGCGCTACAGCCCGCGCTTGACCCAGGCTGCCGTTTGGCCCAAGATGCCGCCAAGAGGATTTCCGAGAGCAAGGGGGAAATTGCTGTCGGAAGCCGCAAAGGAAACCGATGGCAAAGACCAAAAGCAGAAAAACAATTGTGGTCGTTTCGATCATTGCCGCAGCCGGCATCGGGCTGGCGCTGACCGCGACGCTGAAAAAACAGGAAGCGCCCATTTCCGTGGAGACGGAGAAAGTCGTCCGCCGCACCCTGATCGAAAAGGTGATGGCCAACGGGAAGATCGAGCCAGTGGTGCAAGTCAAGATCAGCCCGGAGGTCAGCGGCGAAATCATTGAACTGGCCGTCAAGGAAGGCCAGCGCGTCCACAAGGGCGACCTCCTGGTCAAGATCAAGCCGGACAATTATCTGGCCGCCAGCAATTCCGCCGCCGCAAGCTACAAGCTCGCCGTGGCCAACAAAAACTCCTCGGAATCCAGTCTCGAAAAGGCCCGCCTCGAACACGAGCGCAGCAAAGGGCTCTACGCGGCCAAACTCATTTCCGACTCCGATTATCTCACGGCCAAAACCACCTACGACGTGGCCAAAACCGCCCTCGACGGAGCGGCGCAATCGGTGGCCATGGCCGAGGCTTCCCTGCAATCCGCCGCCTCGGATCTTTCCAAGACCACCATTTACGCCCCGCTCGACGGCACGGTGAGCAAACTCAACTCCCAGAAGGGCGAGCGCGTCGTCGGCACCGCCATGATGGCTGGCACCGAGATCATGACCATCGCCGATTTGAACACCATGGAGGCCCGCGTGGATGTGGGCGAGGTGGATGTGGTCTTGATCAGCCCCGGCCAGAAGGTCCATCTGGAAGTGGACTCCTTCAAAGATAAAAAACTCAACGGCATCGTCACCGATGTCGCCAATTCGGCCAATAACAACGACACCGGCACAGCCGGCGGGTCCGCCTCCAGCTCCACCGACGCGACCAAGTTCCAAGTCAAAATTCGCGTGACAGAAAAGGAGGATTTTCGGCCGGGAATGTCAGTCACGGCCGAGATTGAAACCCGTTACCGCACCAATGCCCTGAGCGTGCCGATTCAATGCATCACCACCCGCCTGCCCCACCCGGCGGCGGGACTGACGAATTCTCCGACCGCCGCCACAAGCAATGCCCCGCCGGCCAGCAACGCTCCGCCAGCCAGCAACGCTCCACTCGCCAGCAACGCTCCGCTCACCAGCAACGCTCCGCTCACCAGCAATGCCCCGCCCGCCAGTTCCCCTGCCGACACCAATTCTCCCGGCAAACCGGGCGAGCCACCCAAACCGGTGGATGTCGTTTTTGTGGTGGAGGGCGACCACGTCAAAACAGCGGCAGTCAAATACGGCATCAGCGATGACAATTACTATGAAATTACGGAGGGCCTGCGCGAAGGCGACACGGTGGTCACGGGCAGCCCCAAAGCCATCAACCATGATTTGGAAGACGGGAAAAAAATTGTGAAAGGCGGCGCGGCGGCAGGAAGCAAGGAGCCTAAACCCGCCGCCAACTGACCCCCAAGTTTTTATACAGGACACCGCCCGTGAGCTTGATCCGCCTGGAACATATCACCCGCCTTTACCAAATGGGCGGGGAGACCATCCATGCCCTGCGCGATGTCTCCCTGGAAGTCCAACGCGGCGAATATGTGGCGATCATGGGGCCGTCGGGGTCGGGGAAATCCACGCTGATGAATTTGCTGGGCTGCCTGGATACCCCCACCGCGGGCGCCTATGAATTGAACGGAACCAACGTCAGCGATCTGAATGACAATCAACTGGCCGAAATCCGCAACCGGGAAATCGGCTTCATTTTTCAGACCTTCAACCTGCTGCCGCGCGCGGACGCCTTGCGCAACGTGGAATTGCCCCTCATTTACTCGGGGATGAATTCCAGGGACCGCCGCCACGCCGCCTTGGAAGTGCTGGGCAGCGTCGGCCTGGCGGACCGCATCCATCACAAGCCCAACGAAATGTCCGGCGGACAACGCCAGCGGGTGGCCATCGCGCGCGCCCTGGTCAACAGCCCCTCCATCATCCTGGCCGACGAGCCTACCGGCAACCTGGATTCCAAAACCGGCGAGGAAATCATGGCCCTGTTGAGGATCCTGTCCGAAAAGGGCAACACGATCTTTGTCGTCACCCACGAGGAGGAGGTCGCCCGGCACGCCCGGCGCATCATTCGCATCCGGGACGGGCTGATCGCCAGCGACGATGCTGTCAAGAAAGCGGAGGCAGGGGCGTGAATTTTTTCACTGAGATCAAGGAGGGCCTCTTCATTGCCTGGGACGCCATCCGGGCCAACAAATTGCGGGCGGGGCTGACGACCCTGGGCATCATCATCGGCATCGTCAGCGTCACCCTGATGGGGGCGGCCATTGACGGCCTCAACCGCTCGTTCCGCGAGAGTATTTCCACTTTGGGGGCGGATGTGCTTTATGCCAACCGCATAGACTGGTTCGTGGACAACGACGAGGACTGGACCAAGGAAAACCACCGGCGGGACATCACGCTCGCCCAGGTCAAAGCCGTGGAGAAACAATTGACCCTGGCCAGCGCGGTGGCTCCGGTGGTGGAGACCGGCCGGTCTATCCGTTACAAGAACCGCAGCGCGGGGGGGGTGACAATTTTCGGCACGACCGAGCAGTATCTCATGACCGCTGGTTTGGAGATGGACGAGGGCCGGTTTCTCACGGCGGCGGACTCGGCGGGAGGGCGGCCCGTCTGCGTCATCGGCCATGATGTGGCCACCAATCTTTTCATCCGGGAATCTCCCATCGGCAAGAAAATCCGGATCGGCCCCCGCTGGCTTGAAGTGGTGGGCGTGCTGGAGAAACGGGGCAGTTTCATGGGCTTGGTCAGCATGGACAATGAGGCCATCATTCCCGTTCAGCAGATGCTCATGGGTTACTGGCGCAATCCCGATTTTGAAATCCAGGTCAAGGCTGTGGATCTGGCCCATCTGGAGGATGCCAAGGAGGAATTGCGCGGCGCGCTGCGCAAAGTCCGCCACGTCGCCCCGGGTGCCCCGGACGATTTCGCCATCAACCAGCAGGAGCAAGCCATCAAGGTCTTCAATCATCTGGCCGGAACCATCGCGGCGGCGGGTTTGGCGGTGACCGGCTTGTCGCTCTTCGTGGGGGGCATCGGCATCATGAACATCATGTATGTCTCGGTGGCGGAGCGGACGCGCGAGATCGGAGTGCGCAAAGCCATCGGCGCCAAGCGCCGCACCATTTTGCTTCAGTTCCTCATGGAAGCCGCCAGCATCTGCCTGCTGGGCGGGCTGGTCGGCCTGGCCATCGTGTTTGGCCTCACCCTGCTCCTGTCCCATTTCTTTCGCGCCTCCCTTTCCCTGCCGGTGGTCCTGGTGGCGGTGTTGGTGTCATTATTGACAGGGGTGGTCTCGGGATTCCTGCCCGCCTGGCGGGCCGCGCGCATGGACCCGGTGGAGGCGCTGCGCAATGAATAGGGAATTGTGAAATCGTTCCAATGAAATTCTTCAGTATCCTGGCCGGCGAACTGCGGGAAAGCTTCCGCATGGCGATGGGCGCCCTGGTCGCGCACAAGTTGCGCTCCGCCCTGACCCTGGTCGGCGTGATGATCGGGGTCTTCTCCATCATCGTCGTCATGACCATCATGCGGGCGATGCAAAAGGACATTGAAAAAAACATGGCCCAATTGGGCGGCGACACCTTCGTCGTGCAGAAATGGCCCAAGGTTCAATTTGACAGCCCCGCCGGGGGCCAGCAGTATTGGCGGCGCAAGAACATCACGCTGGAGCAGGGCTTGGCCTTGGCCAGCCGCGCCACCTTGCCGCGCAGCGTGGGCTTGGAAGAGGAGTTGGAAAGCGGCAAGATGACCTCGCGTTACTCCAAAGGCCCTCCCAATGTCTCCCTTTTGGGGGAGACGCCGGGCAGTTTCCCGGCGCAGGACTGGGACGTGGAGGATGGGCGCGCCCTGGCGGATTCAGATGTGGACAACGAGCGGGATGTCTGCGTCCTGGGCGGCAGTCTGGCCACCAATTTGTTCCCGCACTGTTCGGCCGTGGGCGAAGAAGTCATTTTCAACGGGAGCCGATACCAGGTCGTCGGCGTCCTGGAATCCAAAGGCCCCTCCGCCGGCGGCCGCCAGGACAATTTTGCCATTATTCCCCTGACCACCGGTTTGAACCGCTACGACGACAAGCGCTGGATCAACATCAGTATTCTGGTGCAGTCGCCCAGCCAGGCGGATTATGACGACACCGTGGAGCAGGTCCGCGGCATCATGCGGCTTCTGCGCAAGGTGCCGCCGGGCCGGCCGGATGATTTTGAGATTTTCTCCAACGATTCGGTGATGGAACAGATTCAATCCTTCACTTTCAAAGTGCGGCTGGGGGTGAGCCTGATCAGTTCCATAGCCCTCCTGGCGGCGGGCATCGGCATTATGAACATCATGCTCGTCTCCGTCACGGAGCGGACGCGCGAGATCGGCATCCGCCGGGCCATTGGTGCCAAAAAGCGCAACATCATGACGCAATTCATCTTTGAAGCCATCGTCTTGTGCGAAGTCGGCGGGGTGATCGGCGTGGGGTTGGGCGTGGTGGGCGGCGACTTTGTCGCCAAACTCATGCAACTCTCGCCCGTCATTCCCATGGATTGGGCGCTGATCGGATTGGGCATCTGTTCGCTGGTGGGCATCCTCTTCGGCACCTATCCGGCGCACAAGGCGGCCAACCTGGACCCGATTGATTCCTTGCGCTACGAGTAGCCCATGCCTTAATTGAACCAATGCCATGACTCTTACAATTAATCCCTTTCGTCACGCTCTCCCCGCGCTGGCACTGGCGCTGGCCGGGCTTTGCTCTTCCCCGCTTTCCTTCACCTCCCGCGCCCAATCCGAGCCGCCTTGCGAGGCGACCGCCAAATCGCGCCTGCTGACGGTGGATGAGGTGATCCAAATGGCCCTGACCAACAACCTGGACATTCTGATCACGCAATACACGCCTGTCGTTGACCAGTTCGCCTTGAACGGCCTCTTCTCGGCCTACGATCCAGCCTTCTCCTTCAGCCTCTCCAGGGCGTTCAACACCCAGCCGGGGCAATTCTACCTGGGCGAAGTTTTTCCTTCGTACACCACGGCGGTCAACAACTACACACCCAACCTGTCCGGCATGCTGCCCTTCGGTCTGAGCTACGATTTGACCACACCTTTAAGCCAGCAAACTACTCCCTTCAGCCAATACAACGCCACTCCCACTATCACGCTGTCGCAGCCGATCTTGAAGAATTTCTGGACAGACAGCACCCGCTATCAAATTCAACTCTCCCGCCAAACCCTCCGCAGCGACCAGTTGGCCCTGCGCCTTCAGATTCAGACCACGATCAATAACGTCAAGGCCGCGTATTACAACCTCATCGCCGCGCGCGAAAACGTGGAAGTCGAGCTTGCGGCCGTCAAGCTGGCCCAGCAACTGGCGGACGAAAACACCCGAAAGGTGCAACTGGGCGCCCTGGCCCCGTTGGATCAAAGGCAGGCCGAATCCCAGGTCGCCAGCAGCCAGGCCGATCTTCTGGCGGCCCAACTGGCCCAAGCCGTCCAGGAGAACACCATTAAATCCCTCCTGGCTCTCCACCTGGATGAGTGGCGCGATGTCACACCCGTGCCTGTGGAAACCTTGCTGGCCCTGCCGGAAAATCCCGACCTTTCCCAGTGCTTGCGCAACGCCCTGGATTCGCGCCCCGAAATGCTCCAGGCCAAAATCAACGTGGAAAAGCAACACCTGGCCATCAAATACACCCAAAACCAGCTTTACCCGGAACTGGATCTCAAGGGAAGCTATGGTCTTAATTCCGTCGGCGCCATGTGGGGGCAGACTTTGGATACCCTTCGCCAAGGCGCCGATCCAGCGTATTCCTACGGCCTGGCCCTGACCATCCCGCTGGAAAACACCGGCGCCCGCAACGCCTACAGGTCGGCCAAGGCCAGCCTGCAGCAGGTCCTCCTCCAACTCAAAAAGATCGAAACCACCATCGTCATGGCCGTGGACAATGATGTCAAGACCGTGCGCTCCGATTTGCTGCGCGTGGCCGCCACCCGCAAAGCGCGCGAATACGACGAAGACGCTCTCCGCGCCGGGCAGGCCAGGTTGACTGCCGGTTCGACCACCAGCTTTGAAGTTCTCCAACTCCAGAACAACCTGACCACCGCCCGCTCGGCCGAAATCCGCGCCTTGGCTGATTACAACATCGCCCTGGAACAACTGGCCCTGGACGAGGGCGCCACCCTCCAACGCAATCACATCGCCATAAAAATGCCGTGAGGAATTTCCAAGCCCCTTCTCCGCGCGCCTATGCGCCGGATTCTTCAGGCTGGCGCTTGTGTGGATTCTCTTAGAAGAGACTCCGGCGGCCCGTCTGCGATGGCGGGGAAATCCCCCGCTGTCTTGGACAGGATGTTCAAGTAGTTGGTGAAGATATTCAGGGCAATATTGGCGACAATCTCAATGGCTTCCTCATCCGTAAACCCTGCTTTGCGTAATGCGCCCAGGTCCTCGTCGCTGATTTCCCCGCGTTGCAGAACGATGAGCTGGGTAAAACGCAACATCTGGGCGGCTTTTGGCTCTGGCGCCGCCGCCCGGCGGGAATACTCAATTTCCTCCTCGGTCAACCCGCAAATTCTGCCCTGCGCCGTATGCGCGCGCAGGCAATAATTGGATCCGTTTATTTCCGCCACCGCCAGCGCGATCTGTTCGCGCTCTTGCGCTGAAAGCCGGCCTCGAGCCAGCGCGCCGGACACCCGCCCATAGGCCAGCGCCGCCGCCGGAGACCGAGCCAGAATCTTCAGAAAAGTCGGGACTTCTTCAAAGCCATTTTGGCCGCCGTCCCAAATGCCCCGCAATTCTTTGCTAACTTGTTTGGGTTCAACAGGAGATAGACGCAACATAACGATTTTAGTTTCCTCAATAGTAACTGTCGGCTGGCATCACATGTGCCAGTGGATGCGCAATCCCTGTGCCAACCAAACGCAGTTCCTGAAGTCCCTGATGTTCAACACCATCCATGATTGCGATGGGTGTGCCTGGAATTTGCGAAGATTCGCAGATTGCAACTACTCGCAACTAACTGCGGGTTCTCGCACTAAGGCGAGCATTTGAAGCCCCCCTGAAATCTGTCACCCAATCTCAAAGGAACGGACGACTGAGCCAGGCGGCGTCATCCGCCGGGGACGGCAAGAGCCGCTTTTGCAAGCGGCTTCTTGAGTCCCAATTTCTTGATGCGGGAAATCAAGGTCGTGGGCTTGACGCCCAGGAGTTCGGCCGTGCCGCCTGCCCCGTGTATTTTCCAGGCAGTTTTGTGCAGAGCGGCGAGCATATTATCGCGCTCACGCTGGCGCAGCTCGGCATCGCTCAGAATCACCGGCCCGGCTCCCTGAGCAACGACCGGAGCAACGGGCGCGGGCGGGATCGCCTTCTGGTTTTCCGGGAGGTCAAACCAAAGCACTCCATTTTGGGCAAGGATCAATGCGCGTTCGATCATGTTCTGCAATTCGCGCACGTTGCCGGGCCAATCATGGTTTCGGAACTGGGCGATATGCGACTGGGTGAGGCGGGCAGAGGGGAGCTTGAGTTTGCGAATGGCTTGATCAAGAAAATGAGCGGCCAGCAGAGCGATGTCCTCTTTGCGTTCCCGCAACGGGGCCACTTTCATCGGAAAAACATTGAGGCGATAATAAAGATCCTGCCGGAAGCGCCCGGCGGCCACATCCTTGGGCAGATCCCGGTTGGTGGCGGCGATGATGCGGACGTCCACCGTGCGGGTTCTCTCTTCGCCGACCCGTTCATATTGTCCTTCCTGCAAGACCCGAAGCAATTTGCTCTGGAGCTCCAGGGGAATCTCGCCCACTTCATCCAAGAACAAGGTGCCGCCTTGGGCGGCCTCGAAACGGCCCGCGCGATCTTTGAAGGCGCCGGTAAACGCGCCTTTGACGTGTCCGAAGAACTCGCTTTCGTAAAGCTCTCTGGGAATCGAAGCGCAATTGACCCGGATCAACGGCCGCTGGCCGCGCCGACTCTTCTTGTGAATTTCCCGGGCGACCAGCTCCTTGCCGGTGCCCGATTCGCCCAGGATCAGCACCGAGGCGTCGGTGCGGGCCACCATTTCTACCTGGCGCTGCAACTTCTTCAAGGCGGGGCTCTGCCCGATCATTTCGCCAAGGGCTTTGGCTTCGTGGACCTCCTCCTGAAGAAATGTGTTTTCCAGTTCCAGATGCGCCCGCAGTTGCTCAATCTCTTCGAAAGCGCGCGCATTGACAATGGCGGTGGCGATATGATCGGCAAAAATTCTCAGCCAGGCGGGGGAATGATCCGGGGTTGGAATGCGGTTGAACTGCGCAATGACTCCCAGAATTTCGTTCTGAAAAATAATCGGCTGCGCGCCAAAACCACGGATGTCCTGATAGCCCGCCCATCCCCCCTCTCCGAGACCGTCAATTTCCTCGCTGGGATTGTTGCTGACCAGAGGCAGTCCGGTGGAAGCAATCCGGCCAATCGCGCCGACGCCGACGGGGATGCGGCGAGGTTCCCCCTCCGTTGGCCGCGCCTCCTGCTTTGGTTCTCCCACCGAAGAATCGGCGCTGGCGACCAGGTGCAGGCAGCGGGCCTGATCGGGGCACCGGGAACGCATGGGGCAGGAAGGGCAAAGATCGCCCTTTTCGAGCAACCAGAGTCGCGCCAGCACAGCGTGCGGACGGGCGGCCAGCCTTTGCACGACCTTGCGCAGCAGATGCTCCACCGATCGCTCCAGCGCAATCTCCAGCAGGAGATCTCTCAACGAATCGAACTCCGGCTCATAGTCAGGAGCCAATTGCATAAGTCATTGGTTGGCAGTCGGGCGACGCGGGGCGTCGGGAACATTTGGACATCAAAAATGGCCCTTCTGCCACAGCCAAGCTTACTGCGGCTGAAAAGAACGACACTAACCGTTTGTTGCCAACTTCTTCACTAGACTTGCTCATCGCGTGCGACAGATTTGAGGATTTTTGAAAAGCGAGAATTCGCAATTCAGCTTCGAGAAGTTCCAAGTTGCGAACTATCGCAGGCGAAACGCCATTGTCTCCATTCGCTGCATCGCGCTGCAAAACAACGCTTTATATTCCACTCCGATCCGCAGATTGGGCTGGCATGTCTCTTGCGTTAGGTACACCTGACTGCGCTTGAATGCAGCAAACAAACAAAAAAGAAATACTATGAGCGAAACCGCCAACATTCCGTCCACCGCAACCGCCACTCCGGCTGGCAGCGACTGCAAACCCGCTTCATGTTGCGATGCCCAAAAGCAATCCCAACCAGCGAGCACACCGACGACGGCGCCGGTGACAATGAAAGGTCCCGAAGCCCAAAAGCAACCCCAAACAGCAGGCACACCGACGACGGCGTCGGCGACACAGAAGGGTTTCAAACGCCAGGGGCGCAAACAGCACTGACCCGGCCTGGCCCAAGACATATGAATCCAAGAATCGGCGCTGAAAAGATGGAGGAACCCGGCGCCGGTTCTCTTTCTTTGTTACATGTTTTCGCCCTCCATTGAACCACCCCATGAAAGATTTTTTACAAAATCTGCTCAATCTGCAAGAGTTGGAGTTTGGCAACGTCAGCGACAGCAGTGCGGAAGCGGCGATTGCCAAACTGCGTCAGAAAATCCCCTTGCCCATCCTCGAGCACTATGATCGTCTGGCCGACCGGGGCAAAAAGGGAATCGCGGCCGTGCGCCATCAAGTGTGCATGGGTTGCCATATGCGGATTCCCATTGGCGCCATTATCACGCTGATGCACGCCACCGACATCCAAATGTGCGATAATTGCGGGCGTTACCTCTATTTGCCCCCGGATGCGCGGGACGAGTTGGTGGAAGTTTCTGAGGAGACAAAAGCCGCCGCGGGAAGAGGCAGGCCAAAACACCGGCAAACAATTCAGGCGCCGTTGGCGATTCATCGTCGTATCGCGCGCCTCGCCATTTGAAGGTCCCGAGACGGTTTCAAAATGAAGGAGAATCGAATGAAAACATTGATTGCGGCGCGTAAATTCAAAACACCGGCCCTGGCTTCTTCGCGGGCGCGCGGACACAGGAAGAACGCGAAGGAAGGATCCGTTTCCGGCTCAAAAGCAAACGACGCGGCCAAAGCGGTCTGCGGTGGTGCCGAGGAACCCGGTGTCCCGGAAACGAAACGGGTCTCATTCGATTGGTTTTTTCCAGATGCCAAGCAGGTCTTTATTGCCGGTTCGTTCAACAACTGGCGTCCCTCCGCCACGCCATTGCGGCATTGCGGAGGCGGGCGATGGCTGTTGGAACTGGCGTTGCGGCCTGGCCGGTATCCATTCCGCTTCTTCGTGGACGGCCAGTGGGCCGATGATCCCGGGGTCACGAGTCGCTTCCTGTTTGTGAATTGATACAAACAGCGCGGCCAACTTCGACTTGTCACCGCCGCGCCGCATGGTATGCTTGCAGAGTGAGTAATGGGAGCGCTCAAGCAAGCAAGCCGTTGAAGATGGTCACTTGCGGACGTTGCAAAGCCAGAACGTTCATTGCGGGTGATCTGGCCCCGTTTGCCGTCACACCTTGCAGCAAATGCGGGCATGCGGTGATGCTGCCGGTCATGCTGCGCAATTTTGAATTGCGCACGATCATCGCTTCCGGCGGCATGGGCACCGTCTATACCGCGCACGATGTGAAATTGGAGCGCGAAGTGGCCCTGAAGATGATGAAGCGCGAAATGGCCGCCGACCCGGCCAGCCTGCAGGCCTTTTACCGCGAAGCCCGCGCCGGCGCCTCGCTCAACCACACCAACATCATTCATATTTACAGTTTCGATGAATTCGACGGACAGCCTTATCTGGTCATGGAGCTGGCCGATCACGGCAGCCTGGACAGCCGCATCGAAAACGAGGGGCGCGTCCCGGAACTGGATGTGCTGAATGTCGGCATCAAAATTTCGTCCGCCCTGGCCACCGCCCTGAAACACAATCTGCTCCACCGCGACATCAAGCCGGGAAACATCCTCTACAACGCGGAAGGGGAACCCAAGCTCATTGATTTTGGGCTGGTCAAGGCCGCCGAGGACAACACTTGGGAAGAGCATATTTGGGGAACGGTTTATTACGTGGCCCCGGAAAAACTCGAGCGCAAGGGCGAGGATTTCCATTCGGACATGTACAGTCTTGGCGGCACCTTGTATCATGCCCTGACCGGGCATGTGCCATTCGAAGGAACGGTGGATGAGGTGGTGTCCGCGCACGTGCACACGCCGCTGACGCCGCCTAACCTGGTGGCGCCGGAAATCACCCAACTGACCAGCAATGCCCTGGCGCGGGCGATGGCCAAGCATCCGTCCGAACGCTTTGACACCTACGATGAATTGGTCATGGCGCTGGAATCGGCCCGCAGCCATTTGCTGGTGGACCAGATGCGCCAGGGCGAGGCGGGTGGAGCGACCGTTGACCCCAGCAAAGGCTGGTGGCGGCTCTGAGGGGAAACGTTGTAAACGGAGCCGGAGTCCATCCCAGCCGGCTTTTTCGCGAGTCCTTACTTCACCGTCGGATCCACAGTGGGTGGTTTTGGCACGGCCACGGCCACCGTGGTGGCCACCCAGGTGCCCGAGGCATCCTGGTGCTTGGCGCCGGTAACCGTCTGCCCCACGGCAAGGTCCTCGAAAGTGGCGGGCTTTTTGTCCTTGGTGATCCGGGTCTGGGAGATGACCAGGACCGGATCGGCGGGGGCGCTATCCACGGTGAAGGTTTTGGCTTGAGCATTGACGGTGGCGATCTTGCCGATAAATCGCCTGACCAACCGAGGCGCGGCGACTGGCGGTTTGTTGGTGGTGGCCGGTGTGTTGGTTTGGGCCAACATCACGTTGCCGCAGGCGCAGACGGCCAGGAGAAGGACGCAGGCGTGTTTTGCAAATGATTTCATGATTCGATTTTGGCTTCAGTCAGGTCGTATTTGCCTTTTCTGTTTTTTCCGTAATAGCAGAACTTGGTCCCGCACCGCCAGCATTTTCTTTCCAAGGCCCCGGCTTGGGCGTATTTTCCCGCTGGAAGCGGATATTTCGCTGATTTGCATGTCGTTGCCCTACAAAATCTCCACGCTGCTCTACTGCTTCAATCGCGCGGATGAAGTGCTCCTGATGCGGCGCGCGCAGGAGCCCAACCGCGGCCTCTGGAGCCCGTGCGGCGGCAAGCTTGAAATGGCCGCGGGCGAGTCGCCCTTTGCCTGCGGCTGCCGCGAAGCCGGGGAGGAAATTGGCGTTTCCTTGCGTCCGGCGGACTTGCATCTGACCGGCCTGGTCAGCGAACGCGGTTACCAGGGAAAGGCCCATTGGCTGATGTTTCTGTTCGAGGTCAGGCCGCGCCTTGAGAAATTGCCTCGCGCGCATCGCGAAGGCACTTTCGGCTTTTTTGCCTCCGCCCAAATTCCTTCGCTCCCAGTCCCGCAAACGGATGCCGAACAGATTTGGCCGTTGTTCTGGCGGCATCGCGGCGGTTTTTTTTCCGCCCATTGCCATTGTTTTTTGGGGGGCAGGCGCCGGTGGACGACGGAGGCATCCATCCTGAAATACCATGATAGAACCTGAAGAACCGTTGGTGGACCTGCAGAGCGACCACTATTTCATGGGGGAGGCGTTGCGGCAGGCCGCGCGCGCCCTGGCGGCGGAGGAAACGCCGGTCGGGGCTGTCATCGTCCGACAAGGGCGGATTATTGCGCGCGCCTTTAACCAGGTGGAATTGCTCAAGGACGCCACGGCCCACGCCGAGATGCTCGCGCTGACCCAGGCGGCGGAGGCTGTCGGGGACTGGCGCCTGAGCGATGCGACGCTCTACGTCACCAAGGAACCTTGCCCGATGTGCGCCGGAGCGATGGTCCAGGCGCGCCTCCAGCGGGTGGTCTTCGGGGCGGGGGATTTGAAGGCGGGGGCGGCTGGGGGCGCGCTGAACCTGCTGCAATTTCCCACGCTGAACCACAGTTGCGCGATCACTGCCGGGGTGCGCGAGGCGGAATGCCGGGGCCTTCTCCAAGGTTTTTTTGCGGCGCGGCGGGCGGCCGCCAAGAGTGCGGAGGGTTAAGCTTGTTCCCGTCTCCGTGCCGGGAAGGAAAGGCGCCGGCTGGACGCGCGGCGACAAAGCCCAAGAGGCTGGCGTGAAAATTGGGATGAAGGACAGAGTGTGTTACGAAATGGAGATTACGGAGACCTTCTGGTCTTGCTCATTGCGGGCGACGCCTTGGGCGCGCGGGTCCAGCATCGCCTTGCCATCAACCAGGAACTGGTAATGATGATGGCCGTGGCTCAAGTGGATCTGGGCGTGCCAGGAGCCGTCGGGCTGGCGTTTCATGGGGGTGGCGTCGGGATGCCAGTCGTTGAAATCGCCAACCAGCATCACCCCTCTGGCGTTGGCGACGGGGCAGATGAAATTGACGGGCTTGATGGTCTTCTTGGTGGAGAAACGCGGCACGGGGCGAATGTGGGTGTGATGCTCGGACATGTTGCAGTAATCTTTGTTGGAGCGGCCTGGATGTTCAACTCTTTGCATTTAATGTAATTCCAAGCGCAAAAAAAGCAAATGCCAAAATCAGAAGCAGGCTGAAATTGCAGACACCATGAAAATGCTCTATGGGCCGGTGGTTTTGAAGATGTAGTTGGGGGGGTGGATGTCGAGGATGTTGGGAAAGATGCCTTTGATCCGGACGGGGTTGTAGTAGGTGAAGCCGGCGTAGAAATAAAGCGGGACAATGGGCAGTTCGTCCCGCACCAGGATGGTCTCAGCCTGTTGCAAGAGGGAGATGCGCCGGGCGGGGTCGGTCTGCTCGTTGGCTTGACGCATGAGGGCGTCGTAGCGGGGGTTTTTCCAGCCGGTCTGGTTGTTGCCGTTGTTGCCGCGAAATAAATCGAGGAAGGTGTTGGGATCGTTGTAGTCGCCAATCCAACTGGCGCGGGCCAAGTCGTAGTCCAGACGGTTGATGGCGGTAAGATAGACTTTTTTTTCCATTTGGGCCAGTTCGACGTGGATGCCCAGTTGCTCCTCCCACTGGTGCTGCATTTCGACGGCGAGTTGCTCGTGGATGCGCCCGCCGCCTTGGGAAGCGTCAAAGAGATAATGGAAACGAGGGAAGCCCTGGCCGCCGGGAAACCCGGCTTCGGCGAGCAGACGCCGGGCCTGGCCGGGATCGCAGCCCAGGCCGGAGACGGGTTGGTAGTTGGCGGCGCCATCGGGCACGAGGTGATCCGCCGCGGTCTCGCCGGCGTGGAGGAATTTGGAGACCAGGCGGGGTTTGTCCAGGGCCAGCGCCAAGGCGCGGCGGACGCGGGGATCGCGGAAAGGCCCCTGGGTGGTGTTGAAGCGGAAGAAATAGACGCCCAGATAGGGGAAGGTGTGGTAATCGGGGCGTTTTTTCAATTCGTCGAGCAATTCGTTGGGGATGACGTTTTGGTCCCAGATGACATCGGCCTGGCCGGTTTGGTAAAGGTTCAAGGCGGTGTTGGGCGCGCTGACGGAGAGGAAATCAATGACGTCACTCTTGGTGTGGACAGCATCCCAGTAATACGGGTTTTTGCGGAGGCGGATTTTGTAATTCAAGCGCCAGCTGTCCAGGAGATAGGGTCCGCTGGTGGGCAACGGGCTGGAGCGCAGCCATTGCTCACCCTGTTTTTCGATGACCTGGCGGGGGAGGATGGAGAGGGTTTGGAAGGCGCACAAGTCGAGGAAAAAGGCGGTGGGGGAGTTTAAGAGGACGGTCACGGTGCGGGAATCCACGGCGTGGACGCCGACTTGGGAGCTGTCGCGCAAGGTTCCATTGTTGAAGGATTCGGCGTTTTTGAGGTAGAAAAGCTGGCCGGCGTATTCGGAGGCGGTGCGCGGATCCAGCACGCGCAGCCAGGAATAGACGACGTCGTCGGCGGTGATGGGCAGGCCGGGGGACCAGAGGAGATTGTCGCGCAGGTGGAAGGTGTAAACACGGCCGTCGGGGGAGATTTCCCACTTTTCGGCGAGGCCGGGAATGGGGCGGGCGGTGACGGGATCGTAGCGAGTGAGGCCTTCAAAGAGGCCGTTGATGACGCGCAAATCCTCCAGGCCGGTGGCCAGGGCGGGATCCAAGGTTTGGGGGTCGGGGCCGTTGATGAGGGTCAGATCTGCCTTTGGCTCGTGAACGGTGCAGGAGGACAAGAAGAGGAGCAAGCCCAGTCCGCACAACCCCAGGCCATCGCGACAGCGGGCTGCGGTTCCCGGAAGGTGTCCGAGCTGGCGCCGCCAATGGTGCATGAGAGGGGTTACTTGTTGGTGGCGGGGGGCGAGGGCTGTAATTGGAGGCTGGGCAGGAGGCCGGAATTTGGAGCCGGGGCGGGGATGGCGGTGGAGGATGCCGCGGCGGGCGGGGGCGTGGATCCCAAGAAGTTGCTGACGCCGGGCGCCGGGGCTGTGGCGGGGGATTCAGAGATCGGGCGGTTGACGGGGGGAGCGCCGCCCTTGGTGAGGGCTTTCTCCAAGGCGCTGCCGCCGCTCTGGCCATGATTGGAGGTCAAGATGGCCATGATGAGGGAAAGACCAAAGAAGATGCCGGCGAGATACTTGGTGATGACGGTCACGGCGCTGCCCGAGCCGGCGCCAAAAAGGGCGTCAGTGGCGGCGCCGCCAAAGGCCATGCCGGCGCCAGCCTCTTTTTTGGGCAGTTGCACCAGGACGAAGGCAATAAGGAGAATGCAGTCCAGGAAGAGAATCACGGTGAAAAATCCATAAATGGCGTTCATATTCTTTTTTTCTTCGGGTTCCGGCAACGGCCAGTTAAATCGAGTTTTTTATGATATCAGAAAAACTGCGGTCGTCCAGTGAAGCGCCGCCGACCAAGGCTCCGTCCACGTCGGTTTGGGACATGAGTTCGCGGGCGTTGGAGGGCTTGACGCTGCCGCCATATTGGAGACGGACGTGGCGGGCGACGGTTTGATCATAGAGTTTGGCCAGGAGTTGGCGGATGAAAGCGTGGGCTTCCTGGGCCTGGGCGGTGGTGGCGGTTTTGCCGGTGCCGATGGCCCAAACGGGTTCGTAGGCGATGATGGTGTCTTCCATCTGGGCGGCGGTCAGGCCGCTGAGGCTGCCGCGCACATGGTTGTCCAGGACGCGCTCGGTCTGGCCCGCTTCGCGTTCCTGCAAGGTTTCGCCGACGCAGATGATGGGTTTGAGGGAGGCGGCGTGGGCGGCGTGGGCTTTTTTGGCGATGAGTTCGTTGGTTTCCTTTTGAAACTGGCGGCGCTCGGAATGGCCGAGGATGACGTAGCGGACGAGGAATTCCTTGAGCATGCCGGCGGCGATTTCGCCGGTGAAGGCGCCGAAATTGTGCTCGCTCATGTTCTGGGCGCCCAAGCGGAGGCTGGAATCCAGGATGGCTTTTGAGACGTCGCCCAGGGCGGTGAAGGGGGGACAGATGACGATGTCCACTTCCCGGACGCCGGCGAGTTCGATTTTGAGGCCGCGGACCAGGTCCAGGGCTTCGGCCACGGTTTTGTTCATCTTCCAGTTGCCGGCGATGATGAGTTTGCGTTCTTTGTTCATATTTTATGCGTCGGTGAGGGCGGCGACGCCGGGGAGTTGGCGGCCTTCCAGGAACTCCAGGCTGGCGCCGCCGCCGGTGCTCATGAAGGTCACTTTGTCGCCCAAGCCGGCCTGGTTGAGGGCTTTGACGCTGTCGCCGCCGCCGATGATGCTTTTGGCGCCGTTCTGGGCGGTCGCGTCGGCCACGGCGCGGGCGACGGCGAGGGTGCCTTCGGCAAAGCGCTTGTCTTCAAACAGGCCCATGGGACCGTTCCACATGATGGTTTTGGCCTGGCGGATGATTTCGCCGAAACGACGGGCGGTGGCGGGGCCGATGTCGAGGCCCGCTTCGTTGGCGGGAATGTCGGGGCCGGATTCCAATCGGGGATTCTGAAATTCGACGATGGGTTTGCCTTTTTTGTCGAGTTTGGCGGTCTTGACGCTGGTGGCAACGATGTCGTCGGCGGGCAGGAGGAACTGGATGCCGCAGGTTTTGGCTTTTTCCAGGGCGGCGAGGGCGATGGCCGTCTTGTCAGGTTCGCAGAGGGATTTACCGATCTTCTGGCCGAGGGCGAGTTTGAAGGTGTAGGCCATGGCGCCGCCGATGAGGAGGGTGTCGGCTTTTTCCAGGAGGCGGTCAATGACTTTGATTTTGTCGGAGACTTTGGCGCCGCCGAGGATGACGACGAAGGGGCGGGCGGGATTCTCCAGTTCGTCGCCCAGGTATTTGAGTTCGCGTTCCATGAGCAGTCCGGCAGCGCATTGGCCGCCGCGGCGGGCGATGACGCGGGCGACGCCTTCGGTGGAGGCATGGGCGCGATGGGCGGAGCCGAAGGCGTCGTTGACGTAAACGTCGGCGACGGCGGCGAGTTTTTCGGCGAAGGCGGGATCGTTGGCTTCTTCCTCGTTGTAATAGCGGACGTTCTCCAGGAGGAGGAGGCCGCCGGGCTTGAGGGCGGCCACGGCCTGGGCGACTTTTTCGCCGATGCAATCGTCCACGAAGGCGACGGGACAAGCGAGCATCTCGGCGAGTTTGTCGGCCACGGGGCGGAGGGACATGGAGGGTTCGCGTTTGCCTTGGGGCCGGCCTAGGTGGGCGGCGAGGATGATCTTGGCGCCTTTGGCGATGAGGAGGCGAAGGGTGGGAAGGGTCTCTTTGATGCGGGTGGTGTCGTTGATGAGCATCTTGCCGTCACGTTCCTCCATGGGGACGTTGAAATCTACGCGGACGAAAACGCGCTTCCCGGCGACATCCAGGTTGTTCACAGTTAATTTAGCCATAAATCAGGGATAAGAGGATACCGCAAAGGGGCGTTGAGTCAAACGGAATGAGGGGGCAAAAGATGGTTATTCCGTTGAATAATGATCAACCTAAATGACCGTCAATGATTTTCTTCAAGCAACCCTGGTGTAATTCAAGGGCTCGGTTACTGCACGAGGATTGCGCCGAGGTCAATTCTTTCGACGGATGCACCGTCGGCGGGCGGGGGCACGGTGACGTCCTGCTGGAAGGAGGCGATGGTGCGGCCGAGTTTTCCTCGAGAAATATCCACGGTTGCGTCGGAGAGTTGGCCGCGGAGTTCGTATTCGCCGGGCGGAACCCCCTCCACGGTGAAGGCGCCGTCGGGCTGGACGACCAAGGGATAGGTGCAGACGGCGCGAATGCGGGCGCGTCCTTCTTCGGTGGCCTGGTATTTCTGGTACCACTGCGCCCGCGCCAGCCCGCTCAATTCTGGCGGATAGGGCAGCTTGGTTTGAAGGGTGGGAATGAGCAGTTGTTTGGACCAATCAATGGACCGGCCCGGCTTGGAGAAGACCAGCCGGCCCGAAAGGATGTCCCCTGTGCAGCCGATTTGCACCACGGTGGTCGCGCCGGGCTGGATTTGGACGGGAGTTTGATGGCCGTATGCGGCACCGAGTTGGGTCACATAGAGGTTGAATTGGCCGGGGGGCGCCTGGTCGAAGACGAAGTTGCCCTGTTCGTCGGTTTTTGTGGTGTAAGCGCCGAGACTCAGTCGCACAGTATCCTCCATGCCAACTCCTGGCGCGCCAAGGGTAATCGGCTGGCCGGAATTTGGCTCGGTCGTCAGGCGGAGCACGCCTTCGATGCGGCCCCACGGTTGCAACTGGATGGAAAGCGAGTGCCTCTCCGAGGTTACGGGAACGCTGGCGAATCCCTGCCGGTGAACTGCCAGCACCGCGTGGCCTGCCAGACCCGCCTTGAAGGAGAAGTGTCCGTCTGCATCGGTTTCCGTGATGACGGATCTGTCCGAAGTCAGGAGCCGCGATTTTCCCATTTCCACCGCCTCTTCGCCGCAGAGGGCAACTTGCACACCGGCGGCCGCGCTGCCATCGGGAAGAAGCACCACGCCCTGAATGGCATCCTCCGACGCCTCTCGCTTTAACTCGAAATCACAGGTTGCATTTGTGGAGGAGGGGTCGAGTGGTTGCGAGGTGGCGGATGTGTAGCCATCGGCTTCGATGCGCACACTGAGCGGCTGGGAAAACTCCGTGAAGGTAAGTTGGAAAAGGCCGTTGGTGCCGTAGGCGGCCTCACTTCGGTCGGCGTTGGGGATGGCTTTGAAGGAGGGGATGGGTTGTTTGGTGGAGGCGTCGGTGACGCGGCCAACGACGGTCAGCTGCGGGCGCAAGGTGATGGTGTGTTCCTGGCCGTCGGCCGTGAGAGTATCCTGGCGCGAGGTAAAGTAGCCGTCTTTGAGGACGCTGAAGGTGATTGGCTCCAGGGGCGCGGAGTTCCAAGTCAGGCGTCCGCTGGCATCAGTCAATCCACCCCAGCCGAGCGTGTTCGGCCCCTGCCACCCTTCCAAGCCGACGCGGGCGTTGGGGATGGGCGCGCCGGTATGATCCAAAACACGGAGGCGCAGAAGCGCGCCCGGCTTGAGTTGAACGTCCAGCGGAGCGGTGTTGGAGGACATTTGCACCTGGATGCGCTGCGGAGCGAAGCCTTCGGCCATGACGGTGATGGTGTTCGGGCCTGCGTTGAGGGCGGGGATGGTGAAGGAGCCATCCGATTCCGTGGCGACGGTGTGGCTTTCGGGGAAGAATTCTTCGTGACTGACTTTCGCGCCGGTGATGTGGTAGCCGTTTTGATCGGTGACAGTGCCGCGCAGCGTCAAGCCCGCTTTGAGGACCAGGACGGCTGCTCCGGCATGCAAGTCATCAAGTTTAAGAGTGACCTGATCGGGAGAGAACCGCGGGTCGTCGTCATTATGAAAATTCGCCGATGGGAAAGCGGGATGGCGGACGTCGATAAAGAAATCGCCGTTGCTGGAACAGCTTGTGAAAGTCCAATGGCCCGCTTGGTCGGTCGTGGCCGCAATTATATCATCATCCAGGAGGCCGGGCCTTTCGCGCTGGAACTCGCGGCTGGAGGAGTCGCCGGTGCCGTAAAAGGAAACCTGGATGGCAGCGTCGGCGACGGGTTGGCCGGATTCGTCCTCCACCACACCGCCGATGCGGGAGCCGCGCGGAATCTTCAAGACGTAATGGTCGGGCAGAGGCCTTGGTTCTCCGCCCACGACACTTGTTTCCACGTAACCGTCGGCGACGACCCCGACGCTGACCATCAGTGGGTTGGCGTAGGGAAGCTGGATGTCGCAACGGCCTTCGGCATCGGTCTGCAAATTGGTCTGGCGATCAATTTGTTGCGGGCTGGCGAGTACTTGCTTCATGTCGCCGACGCTATCGACCAGAACTCTGGCGTTGGCGATTCCCTTCGCGGTCTCGGCATCCACGGCCTGGAAGGAGAGGCGCCAGGCGTTTTGGGGCCGGCTCCGGGTGACGGCGGCCGCGCTTGGCGCGGCGGCTGGAGGCGGGCTTGGGAGATTTCCAGCGGCGGGCAAACCGGCGGGCGGCGGAACCGGGGACGGGCCGGAATATGTTGTCAATAATACGGCTGAGGCGGCGAGGGCGGCGGCGGCGGCGAAGCCGGCCAGTATTTTCACCCTGGCCCACTGCCAGGCCTGGAGGGTGTCGGCGACCAGGGCGGGCAGCGCGGCGGGGGAGGAGGCGGCGTGGGCCAGCGCCTTTGCGCCGATGGCCCGGGCCAGGGCGGCGGGGGCGGCTTCGGCGCGATGGCCGGCCAAGGCGGTGGCCAGCACGGCGGCGGAGATGGTGAAACCACGCCGGACGAAGAAGGCGCGGAGTTTATCCAGGGAGCGGCTGATGTGTTTTCTGGCGGCCTCCTCGCTGATGCCCAGGGCGTCGCCGACGGCGTGGAGAGGTTCGTCTTGAAGAAAGCGCAGGATGACGGCGTCGCGGCCGGTTTGGTCGAGTTGCCCGATGCCTTCGTCCAGGAGGGGAGCGATCCGGCGCCAGGTCTCGTCGGGGGAAGAGAATTGTTGCATTTCAAAGGCCTCCTGTTCGCGCCGGCGGCGGCGCATTTCTCCGCGCAAAGCGCGGGCGGCCACGAAGCGGGTGGTACGGTAAAGCCAGCCGCCGAGCAGCAGGTTTTTGGTGTGGCGCAGCCGGGCGGCTTTGCGCGCCAGAAGGATGAAGACGGCCTGGGCGACCTCGTCGGCCAAAGCGGCGTCGCGCACCTGGCGCAAGGCGGTCGCGCGGACGAGGTTCAGGTAACGGGCCACCAGCAACTGGAAGGCCGCTTCCGAGTTCCGCGTGACATATTCTTCGAGTAATTGCGAATCGGGCATACAGGCGATGCTTTAACTATCTAATCATCCCCGCCGCCGGCAGGGAAGCGGACAAAATTCTTTGGCGGCGGGCGGATTCCAGAATCGAAAAGCATCGGCGACGCGCCCGCGGATTCAGCCAAGTGGCGGACTGGTTCCTGACGATGGTTTCCGCCGGAGGGACGCCGACGGAGGCGGTCGAGACGACCGCATGTCCCCGGAAAACCGGGCCAAAAGATTTTCGACGAAATCTGTTGACAAGGAGGCCACACTGTCCTAATGTCCTATGACGGTTGATATTTTTATGGTGTTTCAAATTGATTTTAAATCGGGCAAGCCGGCCTATCTGCAACTGGTCGAGCAGGTGCGTTACGCCGCCGCCTCCGGGGCGATCAAGCCGGGGGAGGCGCTGCCGTCCATCCGCCCGCTGGCGGAGGAATTGCGCCTCAACCGCAACACGGTCGCCAAAGCGTATGCGGAGTTGGAGAGCCTGGGCGTGATCGAAACCGTCGGAGGCAAGGGCTGTTTTCTCAAGGACAACCAGTCGCCGTTCACCCGGCAGGTCCGCCACAAACTGGTGATCAAGGACATTGATCAAGCGGTCGTCACCGCGCACCAATTGCAGGTGGACGCGGCCACATTCCTGGCCCTGGTCCGCGAGCGGCTTGACTTGTTTGCGGAGAGGAAGACGCATGAAAAATGAGAAGTTTCACATGTTGAACACCCATGAACACTCCCATCATCGAAACTAAAGGACTCTCGCGCCGTTTTGGAAAAACCGACGCGGTGAACGGCCTGAGCCTGAGCGTTCCGCCGGGGCGGTGCTACGGTTTCTTTGGCCGCAACGGCGCGGGAAAGACGACGACGATCAAGTGCCTGCTGAATCTGCTCCGGCCCACCGCCGGCACGGTGCGCGTCTTCGGCCTCGACCCGCGGCAGGACGAAGTGTCTGTCAAGTCCAGGCTCTGTTATGTGCCCGACGCGGTGGCGTTCTATCCCTGGATGACCGTGCGGGACACGCTGAATTATCTGGCGTCCTTCCGCCCGAAATGGAACGGCGAGGTGGAAGCCAGCCTGCTGCAACGCTTCGAGCTGGACCCGGGGAAGAAAACCGCGGACCTCTCCAAAGGGCAGAAGACGCAACTGGCGCTCATCAGCGCCATCGCGCCGGAACCGGAATTGCTGGTGCTGGACGAGCCGACGTCGGGGCTGGATCCCATCGTCCGCCGCGAATTCATTGAAACGGTGATCGGGGCCTACCAGTCCGGCGACCCGGAAAAGCGGACGGTTTTCGTCTCAACGCACTTGATTGCGGAGTTCGAGGGATTGATTGACGAATTCACAATCATTGAGCAGGGCCGGGGAGTGCTGACAATGGACGCAGACGCGGCGCGCGACCGGTTCAAAAGGATCCGCGCCCGGTTCGCGCAGGCGCCGCCCGACTTGAATCTCGCCGGGGCGCTGGACCTCCGCCGCAAGGGCCGCGAATTGGAATTGTTGTGCAATGGCGGCAGTGAGGAGTTGCTGGAGATCCTGCGCGCGGCGCGCCCCGAGGATTTGCGCTGCGAATCGCTCTCGCTGGAGGAGATTTTCGTCGCCTGCAAAGCGCTCACCCAGGCCGCGCCATGAATCCGTTGCTCCGAAAAGAATTGCGGCTGCTGCTTCCCGCCTGGCTAGTCGCGCTGGCGGCCGCGACGACGCCGATTTGGGTTGGTCCAGATTACGAAGGTGTGGCGATGACCTTGTTTGGCGCGGGCGTCCTTTGCGTGGGGCTGGCGCCGTTCGGACAGGAAATGACGTATGGAACCTTCAGCCTGTTGCTGGTCCAGCCCGAAGATCGGCGGCGGCTCTGGAATCTCAAGGCATGGCTCTCGGCGATGGCGCTGCTTTCGGCATGGGGCGTCCTGGTTTTGTCCTTGTGGTGGAACTGCTCCCGGTCGAGTCGCCCGCTTATTGGTTCGAGCCGCGACTTTGAAATGACCTGTGGGATGTGCGGAATGTGGACGCTGGCGGCGTATGCGGGCGGACTTTGGACAACCTTGTTGCTGCGCGACATGATCGGCGCGTTTTTTGTCTCTTTTCTTGCCCCGATGGCCGTTCTGATGGCGACTTTGCTTCCTCTTTCCCATTGGATTCAGACCGACGGCCAAATGGCAACGGGGGTTTTTTCGGTCCTGGCTGTGTACTCGGTGGTGGCCTTTTGGCTTGGGCGAAAGCTCTTTCTTCTCGCGGAGGACATTCCCTGGTCCGGCGCAAGTCAAGCTCTGCCTGCCGCATGGGGCGCGCCGGTGCGGATGGTCTTGCGGATGGTCTCAACGGGCTTCACAAAGAAATGTGGCCCGCGGGCCGCATTCGCCCGAAAGGAATTGCAACTTCAGGAATTCGCGCTGGTTCTGGTTGTGGGGCTGGTGCTCGGACATCTGGCGGCGATTTGGGCGCGCCATTTTTATCCGGCCAATAGTGAGAGTGCCGCGAGGGTTTTGCTGGATGTGGCGTGGATTTTCTGGCTGATCGTTCCACTGGTTGCCGGGAGCGTCGCGGTGGCGCAGGAACGGCGTCTCAATACGCACGAAGGCCAGCTTTGTGTTCCGTTCTCCACGCGGAATCAATTTGTCATCAAGTTTGCGATGGCAATGGTTGTGGGAATCGGGCTGGGCGGCGTGGTCCCAGCTCTTTTGGAAATCGGCGCAAGGGAGTACGGTTTTGCGAACCAATTGAACCAATCCGCCGTGCTGGAGTTTCTTGTTGGAATTGCCACGGGCACGGCCCTGATTTCTTTCTACGCCTCGACCTTGACCAATGGCCTGCTGCCGGCGTTTGCCACAACGATATGCCTGGCGCTGGGGGTTGTCGCCGCGTGGAACCGCTTCTCCTCCTTCAATTTCTGGCATCGAAGCATTTTTATTTGCATGGCGTGGCCGGTGATGACGGCGACGTTGGTCTGGCTGGCGTACAGGAATTACAAATCTCTTTGGGCCGGCTGGCGGCTCTGGTTTGGGAATTTGGGCTGCGCCGGGGCGGCCTTCGCCTCGGTGGCGCTGCTCTCCTGCGGAATTTACAATCGGCCCTGGGAATTGCTCTTTGCGCTGGAGCCGCCGCACGGCGCGGCGAGGATCGCCGGCCCGGGACATGCCACGATTGTGGATTCCTTCGCGGGACCGGCCATCTTGCTGCCGGACGGGCGGCTCTGGATCGGACACAGGGACATCAATTCGCGGACGAGGATTTCGGGCGCGTTCGCCGACGGCTCGAATTGGGTCAGCCTGGCTGCCATTTACCAGGGGGCCGGGGGCGCGGCTGCCATCAAATCCGATGGCACGCTCTGGAATGTGTCCGCCGCCGCCGCCATCAGCCAGATCGGCTCGGACTCGGACTGGCGGAAAATCGTGGGGAATTGGAGCCTGTTTTTCGCGCTGAAGCGCGACGGCACGGCATGGGAATGGGGTTATGTCGAAGACCGGCATCCCCTCCGTTCTGCGGTTCCCTACGTTGCCGAACCGGCGCGCGTTGGGAATGATCCTGATTGCGCGGACATCTTCGCGTGGTCATCAGGAAGCCCCCTCAAGGTTGTCAAGAATAACGGGACTATATGTACGTTGGAGGAGATTCAGGAGCACGGTCCCGGACGCGCGCCCCCGCGGTCGCACAGTGAGTTTAAGCCGTGGGATCTTGATCTGGCGGGGACCAATTGGACGTCCCTGGAGGGCGGGCCTGAATGGGGACTGGCTCTTGGCATCCGCTCCGACGGCTCCCTTTGGGCCGAGGGCAACATTCCGGCCCCGCTTTTTGGAATCGCTGCGCAGCCTGGGGGTCAGGACACCGCCGTGCGCGTCGGAGAAAAATCAGATTGGGCGCAGCTTTCCGCCAGCGGTGTTCATCTTGTGGCGCTTGAATCCAACGGCACAGTTTCCGTCATGGACAGAAACTTCCGCGCGTGGCATCCGAGCAAATACAGCGACTGGATCGGCGCGGCGGCGGAATTCCAGGACACTTGGGCGCTGGCCGGCGACGGCACGCTTTATTGCTGGCGTGAAAACCTGGAGGAGAGGAATTTCGATGGGCCTTTCCTGGACCGGCCTTGGCTGCGCGTCACGCGCCGGCCCATCGTCGCGTTCAACATTCTGGACTCCAAATGAACCGGCCGAATCAGGGCAGTTGGCGGCGGTAGTCAATGGGGCCGCCGAGGCTTTGGTAGTTGGTGAAGGCTGTGGCGAAGGCGGTTTTGGCGGCGGTGAGCAATTTTTGGGCGCTCTTGACGGCGGCATCGGCGGATTTCTCATACGGCTCGCCTGCGGCTGAGCTTTTATATTGTTGATGCACGGCGGTCTTGTTCTTTTGGGCGGCTTGCAACGCGGCGCTGGCTTGCTTGACGGCAGTCAGGCGGGCTTGCACTTGTTGGCCGGCTTGTGTGAGATCAGCGGCGGGCAATGGCTGGGGGGCGACGGGGGCGTCGGCGCCGGCGGGGGCCGGAGCCGCGACGGGCGCAGGAGCGGGAGGCGGCTCGTTCTGGCGGAACCAGGAGGCGGCGATCAAGGCGCCGGCCAGGATGGCAAAGGGCAGCAGACAAGTGCCGAGGACTTTCCAATGTTTGAATTCCCGCAGGAAAAGGAGCAGGCCGGGGAAGCTGAACTGGAATTGCTGGACCGGCTTGGGAATGTCGCGCACCAGGCGCAATGAGGATCGCTTAAGGCCGGCCGGGACGGCGGGAAACATGATGGGATGCTGGCACATCGGACAAGGTATCTGCCGGCCAGCATACCCGTCGGTATATTCGATGTGCTGTCCGCAATAGGGACAAGCATATTTGTAGCTGCTCATGTTCCAAGTAGCCTCCTGAAGAGCATGTCTTAAGAATATGCTCTGAAAGAATCTGGTGTCAAGTCAACACAGCCGGGTCCGGGCCGGTCGGCGCCTGGCGTCCGCCATCGCTTTCGAACTGTTAGACGGCATTTGTCGAGCAATGGTTTGAAATATGTGGAATAAAATCAATCGGCGGGCCGTCCGGCGGGCGGCTTTGGGCGGAGGAGGCTCAAGGTGTTGGCAAAGTCCGGCGGGAGGGGGGCCTCAAAAACCAGAGGGCGACCGGTGCGCGGGTGGGAGAGGATCAGTTTGCGGGCGTGGAGCATTTGGCGGGGAACGACGCAGCCGGTGGTTTGGCGAAGGTGGGCGTTGTGCCGCCGGCCATAAACGAGGTCGCCCGCGACGGGGTGACCCAAGTGCTGAAAGTGGACGCGGATTTGATGGGTGCGACCGGTGTGCAATTGGACTTCCAGGAGGGTGGCCCCGCGCAGGCGTTCGAGAACGCGGAAGCTGGTCCGGGCGGCCCGGCCTTTGCCAACGGCCATGCGCTTGCGGTCGTCGCGGTGACGCGAGATGGGGGCGTCAATTTCGCCGCCCGGTCCGGGGACGCAGCCACAGACGATGGCTTGATAGGTTTTTTGGGTCTGGCGGGCGGCAAATTGGGCGGAGAGATGGAGGTGGGCGGCGTCGTTTTTGGCCACGACCAGGCAGCCGCTGGTTTCTTTATCAAGACGATGGACGATGCCGGGGCGGGCGACGCCGCCGATGCCGCTGAGGCGGCCCGCGCAATGATGGAGGAGGGCGTTGACCAGGGTGTGGGCCGGATGGCCCGCGGCGGGATGCACGACCAATCCGGGGGGCTTGTTGAGGGCCAGCAGGTCGTCGTCCTCGTAGAGGATTTCCAGAGGGATGTCTTCGGGGCCAGCGGCGGAGGGTTGGGCTTGAGGCCAGGAGAGGGTGATGACTTCGCCGGGGCGGGGATGATGAGAGGGTTTGGCGGCGCGGCCATTGACGCGGATAAGGCCCTGGGAGAGCAGGCGCTGAATGGCGCCGCGGGAAGTTCCGGGAAGTTGGGCGCGCAAAAAGGCGTCCAGCCGTTCCGCGGGAGCCGGCTGCCCGACGGTGATTTGGCTTGGCGGGGTCAAACCGGGCGTTGGTCTTCCATCTTCAATCCTCCGCCCGCGTTTTTTGAGGCGGGAGGGGCGGCGGCGGCATCCGGCCGGAAGGAAAGGAGGATGAGCAGGCCGACGCCGAGGCAGATCGCGCTGTCGGCGACGTTGAAGGCGGGGAAGCCGATTTCTTCGCCGCCGCGGCGGAAGAGGTAGAAGCGGAGGAAATCAATGACCTGCCGGCGGGCGGGGTCCACTCTGTCAAATAGATTTCCGAGAATGCCGCCGCAGATCAGGCTCAGGGAGAGCTGGCCGAGGAGGGTCTGGACATGGAAATGGCGGCGCCAGACGATGAGGCAGAGCAAGGCGAGGGCGGAGAGGACGGCGAGGCGGCCATTTTGCTCATGGAAGAGGCTCCAGGCGGCGCCGGTGTTGGTCCAGCAGACGAGTTTGAAGAAGCCTGGAAGGATGATTTTTTCCTCGCTGGGGCCAAGGAACAGGAGGACGAGGTTTTTGGTGGCTTGATCGAGCGCAAAAATCAGCGCCGCGAGCAGGATCATGCGCCGGAGGGCCGGGGAGTTCATCTGGAATAAACGACCCTGGTGCCGGCGATGAAATCGTGCATGCCGCGTCTGTCGGGGCGGAAGGCGACCCAGAGATAGCCCAAGTAAAAAAACACTTCGGTGAGTTGGCCCGCCAGGGCGCGCAGCAAAGCGCGGCCGTAGCTGAGACGGGCGCCATCGTCGCGGATGATTCTGGCGCCAACGGCCATTTTGCCGATGGTGGCGCCAAAGGTTCCGTTCAGGAGCATGTTGTAGAGCACAATCAAAGCCAGCATGAACGGGAACATTTGGCGGGTGCTCAGGGTGAGTTGTTCGATAAGTTGCTGGACGGTTTGCTGGTCAAGAACGGCGGGGAGCGAGGGCAGTGTCCAATGCTGCCACGCGGAAAGGGGTCTCCACAAAATGCCCAAAGCCATTGTCAAAAAGAGGCGGTCAATGACGTAGGCGGCCAGGCGCGGCCAAAAGCCGACGGGGCTCAAGGCCGCGCCGGCCCGGGGCGGGGAGACGGAGGCGTGGAGCCGGGCCAGGGCCTGTTGCAGTTCGACGTAGCGGGCGGCGGGGAGCCAATGGGCCAGATCGTTGCGCCAGACCTGGGTGGAGCCGGCCACGCGACCGTCGCCAATCCAGCTTTGCAATTCGTCCAGCGTGGCGGGGCCGTATTCGGCGCCGTCGCCGCCAATGATTTTATATTCGACGTCCATTAAAAAGAATCCCCATGATTTAAGCCTGAGCGGCCGGGAAAAGACAATGGCAAACTTGATTTACCTTGATTGGCCTTGATTGGCCCTGATCGGCATGGGGGGTGGTGGCTGGGTGATTTGGTCTGAATTCTCCAATCATAAGCAGATTGCTTAGGATTCGCTTTCTTTGCGGTCAAACCTGGTTTTTTGCTTTGACTGGGAGGTTCTCTGGGCTGTAAAGCGT
>Ga0187862_10000776_pt1 | contig 35600 bp, 34 predicted proteins | sample June2016WEW_10_1_FD_133003 | JGI IMG/M metagenome (GOLD analysis project Ga0187862, IMG submission 133003) | Peatland microbial communities from SPRUCE experiment site at the Marcell Experimental Forest, Minnesota, USA - June2016WEW_10_150 | ecosystem: Environmental > Terrestrial > Soil >... | reverse complement strand
GATGACTCTCTGGACGTGGTTGGGGTCCACGGGGTCGGCGGCGCGTGGGGAACGCTGGCAACCGGTCTTTTCGCCACCGCAGGCGCAACCGGCCTGATGGCGGGCAACCCTAAGCAGTTGGGGATACAGGCAATCGGGGTTATTGCAGTGGCCCTTTACTGCCTTGCAGCTACTTACCTGATCGCCAATTTTCTCGAAAAAACAATAGGTTTAAGAGTGGGTGCCGAGGAAGAGTACTCAGGTCTCGACAAAGAACTTCACGGGGAGGTCGGGTACAGCATCTAGCACTGCTTTTGCTTCCCGTTTTACCAGAGGGCGCCGGACTGTTTGGGCCGGCGCCCCTCGAATTCTTTTGACAATTCGCCAGGGGGGCTTCCTACTCTAACATTTTGATTTCGTTTCCATAACAATGTCTTTGGGTAGCCTAAGTACTCACTTCCTACCACACAGAATCACCCTTGCAATTCTAATAACATTATCATATCTTGCAAATCACCGGGTAGCATTGTCATAAATCCTGGCACGAAGGCGCCCTCTGTTTTCAGGGGGCGCCTTTTTCTTCACGGATACAGCCTCCGCGGTCCAGGTTCACAACCTAAGCAGTCTTTGCGGCGCTTTCTCTGGCGGTCATCGAGCTTAGCAGATACGCCTCTATGAAGTCATCCAGTTCGCCGCCCAGAACGCTTTCCACGTTCCCTTTTTCCACATTGGTGCGATGGTCCTTCACCAACCTGTACGGCTGCATGACGTAGGACCTGATCTGGTTGCCCCACGCGATTTCATCGAGGTTGTCATGGGTTTCCTGCATCTTGGCCTGCTGCGCGCGTCTTTCACGTTCGTAGAGTCTTGCCTTGAGGATTTTCATGGCTATATCGCGGTTTCGGTGCTGCGACTTTTCATTCTGGCACTGCACCACAATGCCGGTAGGCAGGTGCGTCAGCCGAACTGCTGAGCTCGTTTTGTTTACGTGCTGGCCACCGGCCCCGCTGGCCCGGTAGGTATCGACACGCAGGTCGGATTGTTTTATTTCGATGTCTATTTTGTCATCGATCTCGGGAAAAACCAGCACTGCCGCAAATGAAGTATGCCTGCGGCCGCTGGCGTCGAAAGGAGAGATTCTTACAAGCCTGTGCACGCCTGATTCAGCCTTCAACATCCCACTTGCGTAAGGACCCGACGCGGTAAACGTAGCGCTTTTTATTCCGGCTTCTTCCCCCTCGAGAAGGTCGATCATTTCGACCTTGAAGCTCTTCCTCTCACACCAGCGCAGGTACATCCTGAGAAGCATCTCGGCCCAGTCCTGTGCTTCAGTCCCGCCCGCACCTGCGTTAATGCTCACGATTGCATTCTTGTCATCGTTTTCATCGCTCAACGTCTGCCACAGTTCGAGCTCCCTGTATTTTTTCTGAAGCTCGCTAAGCTTGCGTTGGACTTCCTTCAGATTCATCTCGTCCTGCTCCTCGACTGCCATATCGAAGAGCAGTTCGTTATCCTCCATCTCACTGGCAAGATTTTGCCAGGTCCGGATGATTTCATTGAGTCCGGAGCGTTCTTTTAAGACATCGCGACCGGCCTCCGGATTTTCCCAGAAGTCCTGTTTGGCCACCAGCTTTTCAAGCTCGGTCGAACGCGCCTGTTTTCCCGCGATGTCAAAGATATCCTCCCAGGGTTTGAAGTTTTTGAGACAGGTCTTTGAGTGAATTTCTAAGCTCTGCAATATCAATATTCATCGCGGCATCCTCCTGATAAGTCTCACATTGACAATTTCGAAAATAATTGCGCACAATGTTGCAAAAACGCAAAACCAGGCGAACAGATCGCCATATTTAGCATAAAAAGAAAGATAAGACATCGGGTGAACGCTGCACGTGAGGAAACCGCTCGTGTTCAACGCCAATCTTCCGCATTCCTGCCCCGTAGCATCGAACATTGCGCTGATTCCGGTATTTGCGGCCCGCACCAGCGGAACTCGAAACTCGATTGCGCGCCAGCGTGCGATTTCCAGGTGCTGATAGGGCCCCCCCGTATCACCATACCAGGCGTCATTGGTAATGTTCATCAGCACTTGGGCGCCTCTCCTGACGGTTTCACGAGCAATCTGCGGGAAAATCGCCTCGTAGCAAATCAGCACACCCAGAGGGGGGCCTTCAAAAACAAGAGGTCCGGGATTAGTTCCAGGAATAAAATCTACAGAGCCTGCCGCAATATGACGGACGAAAAACAATATGTTCGACCAGGGCACATATTCTCCGAATGGAACCAGGTGCTGCTTGGCATAAGCCCCAACCAGCGCCGCGCGCCCATCGAGAAGATAAGCCCTGTTGAGCAAACGAGCCTTGCCGTCCACCCGGATCACACCAATGCTTCCGAAGAGCAGCGGTTTTCCGGTCTGCCTCACAATACTGTCAACCCGGGGACTCAGGCTCTCATCCAGGCCGTAGAAAAAAGGCATTGCGGATTCCGGCCACACGAGGATGTCGGGAACCGGCTCCTGTTTGACGCACTCCGAACTGAGACGGGCGTAACTGTTGATAGTTTCTGCCTCGAACGCAGGGTCCCATTTTTGATTCTGGGCGATATTTCCCTGGATAACCCCCACATTTAGCGCACCGGTCCGGTTTTGCAACCCGCTGATCTGATCGCAGCGCCAGAAGCCGTATAGCAGAACGCAAACAACGCAGGCGGACAGGACCGCGACTCCCGATCTGCGGTTGAGGTTGCGGATAAAACCGAAAATGACCGTATTGCCAAGCACTACAAGCCAACTCAGCCCATAGACTCCGGTTATATCGGCGATCTGGATGAGCCGGTTTAGCGGCGTCTGGGTATATCCCAGGTTTGCCCACGGAAATCCTGAAATCGCAAACGCCCGGGCCCATTCGAGTGCGACCCATGCGAACGGCAGCCCAAAGACAAATAGCAGGGGCCGGCGTTCACATTTTTGCGCCAGAAGGGCGAACAGAGCGGGATATACAGCCATTGTGGAGCAAAGCAGCAGAAGAATCAGGGAGGAAACCGCGGGCGAAAAACCACCATAGTAATAAATTGCGTGATATATCCAGAAAAGGCATGTCAAAGAATGCACCAACCCGCAAATATAACCGAGCGCAAGCGCTTGCTTTCCCGTTTTGCCCTGGACCGCATAGAGCAGAGGTACGAAAGACACCCAGGAAAAATAGAACATCGCAGGCTTCGGAAACCCCGCCGAAAGCAATAGTCCGCTCAGGGCCGAGAGCAATATCGCATTCATAGCACTCAAACCAGAGATTCAAATATGAGGGGAATAAGGGAGGAAATCAGTGGCCGGAACAATTTCCATCTCTACTTGCCAGGCTCTTATCCGGAAGACTCCTCAGGGACTTCTCCAGGGTCAAGTTTGCGGATACGCACCCTGTCGATCTTCCTGGTCGATCCGGCTTCGATCACGATCTCAAGACTGTCATAAATAACTTTTTCGTTCACCTCGGGCACTTTTCCGATAAGGCTTATAATAAAGCCGCCAACAGATTCGAAGTCACCTTCCGGCAGGTCGACCTGGAGAAAATCCTCGAGTTTTTCGACGTCAAGGCGCGCATTCACACTAATGGAGCCATCTTCATGCTCGATGATAAGTTTCTGTTCGGCATCGTATTCATCCATTATCTCGCCGATAATCTCCTCTATTATGTCCTCCAGCGTAAGGATGCCGGCAGTCCCGCCATATTCGTCAATAACAATGGCCATATGAGACTTATTGTCCCTCAAATCTTTGAGAACTTCGCTGATCTTCTTGGTCTCGGGAATGAAATATGGAGGACGCATTATGTCGCGGATCGCCACATCGCCGGTGCCCCAGGATGGAAGAAGGTCCTTGGCGTGCAGCGTCCCGATAAGGTTGTCGATGTTATCCTGGTATATCGGAATCCTGGAGTGTCCGCTCTCTATTATGATCTGAATTATTTCCGGGAGTTTGGTCTCAGCCTCAGCGTAGACCGTATCGGTACGCGGGACCATAATCTCTCTGGCTATCGTGTCGCGAAAGGAAAAGATCCCCTGGATCATTTCCCCTTCGTCCTCTGAGATCAGTCCCCGCTGTTCCCCTTCGTCAATTATCTGCTGTATCTCTTTTTCGACGTCGTCGGCGTTTTCGACACCAGCAAGCCGCCGGAAGCACATTCGGAGCCAATTCTGGAAGCCCTTGGCTGACGGTTCTTCCAATTTTAAATCACTCTCTTTCAGGCAATTAACTTCAAAGTCAAATCGATCCTTGTTTACCGCCCATACTCTACTTTTAACATGCTAGTCTAACAAGTAGCCCATTCCTTGTCCATGAAAATTTAGAAAACTGAAGCAGCGCCGTCTTGATAATAACCGGCAGTTATGGTCTCATATAGCTTGTTGTCCGTCGTGTGCGCACGAATTTTTCCTCGTAATCAATTACCCGTAGGCCACCCGGCAACCTGACCGGCAGAGGTGCTTCGTTGATCGAAACGGTACGAAAACTTCCCGCAGAATGGGAAGAGCAGGACGGCGTGCTCATGGCATGGCCCCACGAAGGGACCGATTGGGTCAATCTCCATGCCGTCCAGCGGGTGACAATCGATATCGCAAGAGAGATCACCCGTTTTGAGCGCCTTCTGATGGTGGCACCCGATATCGAGGAAGCCAGGCAATCCACGGTCGATGCCGGGTTGCCTTTGGACCGGGTCCGATTCTCTCGGATCGAAACCAATGATACCTGGGCAAGGGATTTTGGTCCTGTCACTGTTTTTGAGGGCGAGAAGCCGGTAATGCTGGATTTCGGCTTCAACGGCTGGGGACTCAAGTTCCCGTCCAACCTGGACAATCAGATAACCAGGGAACTCGCCGGGCTCGGCATCTTCGGTAAGGCACGACTGGAGACCGTGGGGTTCGTTCTTGAGGGCGGGAGCATCGAGAGTGACGGGCGGGGAACCATTCTAACAACCGCCAATTGTCTTCTCAGCCCGAACCGAAATCCGCACCTCTCACCCAGCGGCATTGAGGCCTATTTGTGTAGAGTGCTGGGCGCTCAACGGGTGCTGTGGATCGAGAACGGGCATCTGGCCGGTGATGATACCGATGCGCATGTGGACACCCTGGCACGGTTCTGCCCGGATGACACCATAGTCTATACGGCATGTGACGATCCTTCCGACGAACATTTCGTGCCGCTGGGAACGATGGCCGAGGAACTGAGGTCTTTCAGGACGCTGGCCGGACGGCCCTATCGGCTGGTTGCGCTCCCATGGCCCGACCCTGCGCATGATGGACAGGGCCGGAGGCTTCCGGCAACTTATGCGAACTTCCTGATTATCAATGGCGCGGTACTCGTGCCGATGTATGGCACCTCAAAGGATCGCCCGGCCATCGAGATCATCGGGCGGGCTTTTCCCGGGCGGAAGGTAACAGGCGTTCACTGCCTTCCCCTTCTGACCGGCAGCGGCTCGCTTCATTGCATTACAATGCAGATACCCAAAGGAGTCCTGGGATGAAAAAACTCACTGTGGGGCTCGTCCAGCAGAGTTGCACGGCAGACCGAAACGCCAATATGGAAAAGAGTTCGGCCGGCATTCGGAAAGCCGCCTCCAAGGGGGCCGAGCTCATCGTTTTGCAGGAGTTGCACCTTGGGCCTTATTTTTGCCAGACAGAGGACCCCGCTCACTTTGACCTGGCTGAGCCGATTCCGGGTCCCGCCAGTGACGCCTTGGGCTCCCTGGCCAGGGAATTGAGCGTGGTGATCGTAGCGTCGGTATTCGAGCGGCGTGCCGCTGGTCTCTATCACAATACGGCTGTGGTCCTCGAAAAGGATGGCTCAATAGCGGGCAAGTACCGTAAGATGCATATCCCCCATGACCCGGGCTATCATGAGAAGTACTATTTCACTCCGGGTGACCTGGGGTTCTGCCCTGTTGCTTCATCAGTGGGCAGGCTGGGAGTATTGGTCTGTTGGGACCAGTGGTATCCGGAAGCTGCGCGGCTGATGGCTCTTTCAGGGGCCGAACTGCTCCTTTATCCTACGGCTATCGGTTGGGAGACGGGCGAGTCCGAGGTTGAACGAAGGCTTATGCTGGATGCATGGATCACTATTCAGAGGTCCCACGCAATCGCCAACGGGGTTCCGGTAATCTGCGCAAATCGGGTCGGGTTCGAACCCGCTTCTGAAAGCGCCGGCAGCGGCCAAATCTTCTGGGGAAACAGTTTCATCATTGGACCCCAGGGCGAATTCATGGCTAAGGCAGGCCATGACACCGACGAAGTGCTTACGGCGCAAATCGACTTGGCGAGGACTGAAGTGGTCCGGCGCAACTGGCCCTTCCTGAGAGACCGTCGAATCGATGCCTATGGGGACCTGCTGCGCCTATACCGAGATTAGTTTCCGTCCGGATTTCCTCACCGCGGTTTCTCATGTCCCTCCGGAACACCTTGAAACCATGAAAAGAGCCTTAGGGTGGGCAAAAGGCCTGATCAAACTCAATCTCTACGCTTCGCGAGATGGAGCGCAGCCCCACCACGCCTTTTCGGAACTGAGACGCAAAGGAAAGAAATGAACAATGGGGTCCCGGGCTGGTGAGAGCCCTGGACCCCATCCATTTTGTATCACTATAAAGTATTTCTTACCTCGATCGCTGTTTCAGCATCCGATCCATCCGGACCACCTGGGCGGATTCACGTATGGTGTTCGGAAATTCCTGTCCCCTGTCCAGGACTTTGATCTCATGTTTCTGAATTCTAAAATAACTCTTTATCGTCTCGACCGCCACGTCGGTATCGAAAGGCTTGCACGAAAACATATCTATGCTCAGATACTGTTTATCCGGAAATGTATGAATGCTGATATGGCTTTCAGCAATCAGGACAAAGCCGGATACTCCCCAGTCTTCCGGAACCGCTCCCGAATACCGGAAAACATAAGGCGGCATGATTTTGGTCATATCCATTTGAGAGGGATAGTTTTCGAGGAAATTATAGATCAGGTTGATGTCTTGCAGCGCCGCACGGTCACAGCCGTAGCCATCCAAGATCAAATGGACCCCAAAACCGAATTCAGGCTTGCCCATGGCAGTCACCTCCCGTCGTGAGAACCTAAAGTCCCCTGTACAAATATTAGAATTTTATTTGCCGCCCGATATCGGAGATGCTACCGTGAGCCTTCCAAAAACGCTACAGGGCATACACGTTTTCAGCCATCTGACGATGGACTCACTTCCAAAGTTCAGGGCGGACTCAATACCACAGCATAAAGTGGTCTCGCAAAAGGGTTAACCCAAAAAAATGCCACCGTGTCAATCTGCATTGTAATGTACTGCCATTAACAGATTTTTGGGTGACGCCAACTAAGTCCAACGATTTTCATCGGTTACCGCAGAACTCCTTTGTGCTCAGCGGTCAGCCCTATATAAAGTACCCACTATAGGGTGTCAAGATTAATTTTAAGACTAAAATTCAAAACATGAATGAAACAAATCTTTATTTTCGGAGGCACGATCGCCCTCGCGCCGTGCTCCATGGGCTAGCGCGAACGTTCATCAACAAAAACCCCGTTTTTGCCGGGGCCTTTCTTAGCGGTGTAAAGGGCTGTGTCGGCCCGCTGTATCATGTCTTGAATGTCCTGCTCGATTGTCCCTGACCTTTCGATAAAGCTGGCGATGCCGATCGAAAGGCTTGTCGGTTTCAAATTCAAAAGGTCAAACTTCTTGCAGATGCGCTTGGCAACACTCAGGGCCTGAGCGGCCGGCAGATGCGGCAGAAGCATTACAAACTCATCGCCGCCGTAGCGGAAGACACTGTCGATGTTTTCCCGTATCGAATTCGTCAGAAGATTCGCCGTCTCGATGAGCAGCGCATCGCCTGCCTGGTGGCCATAGAGGTCGTTGTACTTCTTGAAATTGTCCACGTCCATAAAGAACAGAAACAGAGTATGCTGATACCGGGTTGTACGGATCGCTTCCTTTCGCACATTTTCCTCAAAGGAACGGCGGTTCTGAAGACCGGTCAAGGGGTCCCGGACGGCCAGCTTGGAGAGTTGCTCCCTGAGACTCCTCTCTCTGATCAGCCTGTTGAGCTTGGCCTCCAGCTCGTTAATGGTAAAAGGCTTTGTAATGAAATCGGTAGCCCCCGCTTCAACCACCTCAGTGTACTTGTATCTCATTAAGTGCCCCGTGATGGCAATTATATCGATATCGGCATGATTGTGCACGATGTACTCGATGAGCTGCATGCCGTCCATTCGAGGCATATCCATGTCCGTAACGACGATAGAGAATTCGCTGCTTTTGATCTTTTCGACAGCCTCGATGCCATCACTGGCGCTCTCCACCTTGTGACCTTGACCGGTCAGGGCATCCGATATAATTTCGCAGACCTCCCGCTCGTCATCGACGACCAGGATCGTCTTCAAAGGGACTGCAGATCGCCGCTCGGAATTCATTGACCACCTTAGCGAGATGGAAAGAGTCAATCAACCAAACCGTCATCCATCCAAACCGGGCTGCAAAGCACTTGACTCGCCTGCAAATAGGACCTATAGGCATCTTACCCGGTGTTGCCACTCCACGTTAGAGCAGCCGGATGATTTTTACAAATCCTTTTAATTCTATCGGACCGCCGAGGCCGTAGCGTTAGTTTTTTGGAGAAAGAAATGCGCCATGTCGCAATAATTTATAAACGCATGCGCCCTGAAGCCGCCCGGCTCGCCCTGCAACTCAAAGAATGGTTCGAGAAGCGCAACATAGAAGTTTTTCTTAAAGAGAATATCGATAATTCAGGCGTTAGCTGCGTCTATCAAAAAATCGATATCCCCGATACAGTCGAAACGGTTGTGGTGATCGGCGGAGACGGGACCTTTTTGAGTGTCGCGCGTTTTATAGAACGAAAATCCATTCCGATCATCGGCATCAATCTGGGAGGCCTTGGGTTTCTTACGGAGATAAGCGCCGACTCCTGTTTTGCAGAACTCGAAAAAATCCTCATGGGGGATTTCGATATCGAGGAACGGATGATCTTGCGGGTATCGGTGAGGCGTGAGGGCAAAGAGATTTTCAGCCACCGCGTCCTCAATGACGCCGTTATAAACAAAGGGGCGCTCGCCCGAATAATCGACCTCCACGCAACTATCGACGGTCATTTTCTCACTCACTACCATGGTGACGGACTCATCATATGCACCCCCACAGGATCGACCGCTTACAACATCTCCGCAGGGGGTCCCATCATATTCCCGACTGCTCAGGCCATTATCATGACTCCGATTTGCCCTTTCACACTCACAAACCGGCCGATCGTCCTTCCGGCAAACGTGACAATCACGATCGACATCGGCGAAGCCTCGGCAGACGTAAACCTGACCTGCGACGGACAGATAGGTTGCCTCATCCAGGAACCTGACCAGGTGATAGTTAAGGCGGCCGCCACTCCCCTGCGCATCATAAAGGCCCCGGGCGTCGATCATTTCGAGATTTTAAGATCAAAGCTCAAATGGGGCCAGGCATGAGCTTGCGCTTTGCTGAACGCTCCACCTGTCCCGCCACGACCAACGACTTGCTATGATTTGAAAGTAACTGCCTTTATCTGATGATCTTTTGAAACCTTGAAGGAAGAATAAAACTCCATGACCACTCTTCCCTCTTCGTCGTAAAGAGTCGCACTTCCCTTAAGGCGCCTGCCCTCCCTGCTGACTACCTCCGCTTTCGCCGTCACAACGCCTCTTGTCACGGGAAGAAAAAACCTCGATTCAAGTTCGGTGGTGGCAAAAAGCGACGGAGACGCTATTATACTCTTGATCGCCATGACAACGGCCGTGTCTGCAAGACTCACCAGCGCCCCGCCGTGCATCAGTCCCGCCCCCTGGGCGTAGTCTATTAGAAAGGGCATGGTCAGGGTCGCCTTGCCGTCGCAAGCCTCAACGATGGTCATATTCAAAAGCCGCTCAAACGGGGAGCAGCTTATCCATTGATTCATTTCAAACCGGTGGGGCCCGGTTGCAGACCGCTCTTTTCCTTCCATTTCCTTTCCCATTTTGATTTCAGTTCCTTTCGACCGGATCGGCAAACAACCAGCTATCTCCTCCGGCCCAGTATCTGAACCGCGTTCCTGATGCCCGCAAGAGTCAAATCTTCCATCGGAAATATGCGGGCTATCTGGTTGATCGTCACGCTTTCCTGCGACCAACGCTCTTTTGGAATGGGATTTAGCCACACACTTGCCGGAAACGCCGCCCTGATCTCTTTTAGCCAGTCCCGTCCGGGTCTTCGATCACCGCCCTCAATATAGAGGGACCCGTTGGCGGCCATCAACTCGAATGGCGCCATATTGGCGTCCCCAATTATTATAAGGTGCGTGTCACTTCCCTGGCTCACAAAGGCTTCCCACGCAATCGCCCTCGTCCTCGGCAGGTCCAGATAAACGGCCCCGTACAGGCAATTGTGAAAATAATAGTACTTAAGGTCCTTGAAGTGGTCTCGGATTTTTCCAAACACGGACTTCACAAGATCGAAGTAGGGCATCATCGAATAGCCGCCATTGTCCAGCAGGACTGACAGCTTTAAGCGATCGCGAAACTCCCTGGCAAACACCAGTTCGATTTCGCCTCCGTTTTTCGCGGTCCGGGCTATCGTCTCGTCGATATCCAGCTCGGTCTCCGGTCCTGCACGCTTCAGGTTCTTAAGCGAAGCCAGAATCTGGCTCACATTTTCCCTGGCCAGAGGGGATTTCTCGCTATAGTTGATATAGTTCCTCTTATCGATCACCTTCTGAGCCGTACCATGAAGACCCTTCCCATAGACGCGCATTCCTCCACCAACACTGCCCGAGTGGCCGAACGGGGACCGCCCCCCCGTCCCGATCCAGGTATGACCTCCTTCATGTGGCCCGCTTTGCTCCAAAAGCGTTTCCCAGAACCTCTTCAGCAGTTCCTCCATCCCGTATGTTCGCAACTGTTCGGCAGAAATTACCCCCTTTTCGACCTGATCGCGAAGCCACTCCTGGAAAGGCTTGCCCGCAAACACCTCTTCCCACTCGGGCATTTGCCATGAGCCTTTGCCAAGAAAGAAGTGCGCAAAAACCCGCTCGAAGGCGTCATAGTGTTCGACGTTCTTGATAAAAACAAGGCGGGCCAGCAGGAAAAGCCGGTCAAGGTCAGGCGCCAGGCCTTTTTGGAGACCCCGGTAAAACTCCAGAATATACCGGACACTTATAGGGATTTCCGCCTCGCGCAACTGTTGGATGAATGAGAGCATCAGTGAACCCTTCCGGCGAGTTCGAATCAAGAACTTAAGCCCGCCAATTGCTGCACGCTTCTGTCTTCTGTCTTCGCGTCTTCGCGTGAAACTAGGTTTCGCGTCTTCATCAAAATTGAGTCTTTTGGTTTATGCCTTTGAATTTCAACAAATCCCCGGAACGTTTGAGAAGGGTTCCGATATGCCGGACCGCCTTCCCTGCTCCGGGCCCGTTCCCACCACTGGAGCGCACGGCGCCGATCCAGTCAAGCAGTTCCGCTGTGGCAGGCGGCTTTTCGAACCCCTGATCCCGCAGGCGGTAAAATTCCGTAAGACAGGCTTCGAGGAGTTGTTCAGCGATGTCGGGGAAATGCAGCCGCACGATAATCGAGATCTCTTCAGGGCCCGGGAAGGGAATGTAGTGGCAGAAACAGCGCCGCAGAAAGGGATCGGAGAGCTCTCGTTTGGCGTTGCTCGTAATGATTATGATGGGCATATGCTGCGCCGCCACTTTATGATTGATTTCCCGAATGGTAAAGGAACCACCCTCGAGGACGTCCAGGAGGTTGTCCTGAGTATCCGAATCGGTCTTATCGATCTCATCGAGCAGCAGCACCCTTCTATCCTCGGCAAGAAACGCTCTCCCTATCGGCCCGAAGCGAAGGTAATCCCATATATCGTTAACGTTGCGGCCCGATTCTCCGCTTCCAAACCGGGAATCGTTTAGCCTGAGCACAGTATCATAGACATAGCAAAGCTCTTCCCCTTTGAAAGTGGACTTGCAGCGCGCTTCTTCCATGTTGATTCCAAACGCGCGGCCGATTTCGAAAGCAAGCCGGGTCTTCCCGGTTCCTGCTTCACCCATGAGAAGCAGAGGTTTTTCCATCGAGATGGAAATATTTACTATTTCGCCCAGTTCAGGGCTAAGGTAATAACGCTCGGTCCCTTCGAACTTCATGCGCTTTCACTCCATCATTCGGCAAATTTAAGATTTCCACATACGTTCACCCCATAGACCCTTCGGCAGAGTTTGCCCTGAGCTTGCTGAAGGGCTCAGCACAAGATCAAGTGAACCGTAGTCTGGCCCCTCATGCGCGGATTGAGAACTCGCGCTTTACCATTCACCCATTCACCCATTCACCAGCTTTTCAGGTAAAGAGATAAATAGCAACTGTGAAAAGATGTGGCAAGATTTTCGACACGGTAGAAAGACCGATTTCCCGAAAGCGAAAAGTCCGGGATCTTCTTTTTGATACGCATCAAACCTGTCATAGCGCGGATTGCGGCAATTGACGAAAGAACTTAGGTTAGTATCCGACCGGTGTTTCCGGATGGAAACTAACCTATCTTACGAGGAATGATATCCCATGACTATCCGTACCCGTGCAGCCGTGGCGCCCCACCCGGGCGCCCGCTTCTTGATTCAGGATGTCGATCTTGACGCCCCCGGGCGCGATGAAACGCGCATCCGCATCGTAGCCTGCGGTATTTGCCATACCGATTTAGCCGCGCGTGACGGAATGTTTGGCCTGGATTTTCCGGCCGTATTCGGGCATGAAGGCGCTGGCATCGTTGAAGCCGCCGGCGCCGAAGTCATTCGGGTTCGCCCCGGTGACAGGGTCGTTATTTCGTTTGCTTCCTGCGGGAACTGTTCCAGTTGTATCGCCGGCCATCCGGCCCATTGCATGGCTTTCGACGAACTGAATTTTGGCGGTGCAAGACGTGATGGCTCTTCAACCATCCATGATACAAGTGGGGCTGCAGTAGGCTGCTGCTTTTTCGGCCAGTCCTCGTTTGCATATCACGCCTTGGCCCGCGAGCGCAATCTGGTTCCCGTGGATGCCGAGGATAATGACGAACTCGCCCTGTTTGCGCCTCTTGGATGTGGCGTGCAGGCAGGCGCCGGTACTGTACTGAACGAGCTCAAGCCTCGGCCGGGCGAGTCTTTCGCGGTTTTCGGCGCGGGAACGGTCGGCTTATCGGCCCTGATGGCGGCTAAAATGGCCGGCGCAGCGCCTATCGTGGCCGTCGATGTCGTAGCCTCGCGCCTGAAACTGGCCGCAGAGCTTGGAGCGACTCACGTAATAAACGCCCTTGAACAGGAAATCAGCTCGAGTCTAAGGGAATTGGTCGGGTCTGTCGATCATGCGGTCGAGACAACCGGCGCCTCGCGGGTGATCGACCAGGCCGTAAAATCTCTCAGTCCTTTTGGAAAAATGTCCAAGCTGGGCGTTTCTCATGAGGGATCGAACCAGCGGGTCAAACCCCAATCCCCGGGACCAAATCAGAGGGTCTTTTACAGCATTGCGGGCGACAGCGACCCGCAGGAATTCATTCCTTATATGATAAGGTGTTACAGGGAAGGAAAATTCCCCTTCGATAAGCTGATAAGACAATACCCGGCGACGGAAATGAACACAGCGGTGAAGGATTCTCAAGATGGATATACAGTAAAGGCTGTTCTGCGCTTTTGAATTCCACTTTCCAACCGAGCCTTCGATTTAGCCCAAAACGATTAAGATCCTCTCAAGGATCGAGAGAAGTATTCCATAAGACAGGCATTTTTCTCTATAAGCTGGCAGCAGCTAAAATTTTCTTCTCGCCCTTACATCGTGTACACCTAATCCGCCATGAGCGAATTGCTGGAGAATAATATGGAAAAAATCCAGTCTTTGGCTTTCGCTAAGTATTTCTTTTTCCTCTAAAATATGCTCGATAACCGCATGTTCGAGTTCCGATTGAAGTTTCAAAATATCTTGCGCAGACGTATGCACTCCGGATCTATCGGCTGATTCGGAAAAAAGCGCCCTCGCCAGAGCCATTCTCTTTTGACACAAATCCTGACGGATTCTTTCAACTTTGGGGAGAAAGGTCTTTCGGATATCTTGAACTTTTTGACGCTGCGCCCCGGTGAGATCGGGAATCAAGTCAAGATAACCTTTAACGTTGGAGTGCTTCCACCTTGTGTACTTCAAATAGTAATATGAACCGACAAATACGGCCGGAACAATTAGCAAAGCGGTCATAAAACCAAACAGAAAAGATCCTGAAGCCATATGAAATGTCCTTATCTCTGTTGACCGATGATCTGGAAATAAGCATGACTCATGGAAAGAGGAGGAAAATCGCCGAACTCGTCCAGCGTGGCCGTTCTTTCATGTTCATGCCCTGTGACCAGTTCAAAAATGGAGTCGGCCAGTTGCAGAAACTTGGCGAGGACGCGTTTAGAAAAAGGCGCGCAATCAGGACGCTCTTGTTCCCTTGTTGAAATCCTGGCGATAATCTGAGAGGAAAAGGACTCATGGGGCTCAAGGTTTGGCATGCCCGCTACCAGCGAATCAATCCGCTCGAGTTCGGCCAGTTCTTCCCTGCATGCTGCACAATTTCGCAAATGTAGAGAAATCTTTTCACCAAGGTCCCCATCCAATTCCCCGTCTTTGTAGGCCGACAATTTGCTTCTAAATCCATCGTTTTCCACTGTTCATTCCTCCGAACGTCCTATCAATATTTTTTTGAGGTTCCCACGGGCACGAAATAGCAGCGCCTCCACACTGGAAATCGAGGCTGAAAGAATATTGCCGATTTCCGCATAGGAGAGCCCTTCATTCACCCTCAGAAGGAGAGCGGCCCGCTGCTTTTCGGGAAGATGCCGGACCGCATCCATCACTTCTTCCGCAAGCTCCCTCAAACCTGTATGGTTTGCCTCCGCCAGTTCAAATCCACGCTCATCAATGTCGGTGATCGGGCAAAACCGGCTCCTGCGCTTGACCTCGTTTAACGATAAGTTGTAGGCAATTTTGAAAATCCACGTCGATACCTTACCCTTGGGCTCGTACTCGGAAGCCGCCCGATAGACGCGCAAAAAGACTTCCTGTGCAATATCTTCAGCACCGAATCTATCCCCCATGTATTTAAAAATAAAATTCAAAACAGGGTCCCGGTACCTCTTGATCAGCGTCTCAAACGCAAGTATGTCGCCGGCTCCAATAGCCTCGATCAGCTCATATTCCCCGTCGGCTTCTCGAAGAGAGCCACCGCAGTCCGCTGGATCATTCATCTTTTTTCAGCCAGGCACCTGAACTGTCACACTCACCCATTCGCCTACTCACCCATTCGCCTGCTCACTCGCTTTAATTAGCCGTTTCTGTTAATCCTGTAAATCCTGTTAATCCTGTTGATTCCTGTCTAAGATCTTCTCTGCGTCCTAAATCTTAATCCACCCTTTTCTCAGTGAATTATCCAAAATTACCCCTGCCAGAAAGGCTGCGCCCATGTTCCACATCGCGAAAGCGGCTACGATAAGCATCACATAGAAATCGGATTTCTTATCTCCAATGTCTTTCACCACTATGGCCAGTTCCGAACCAGCGAAGAACAAGATCACTCCCAGGATCGCGTTAGGAAAAATTTTGAAGATGATCGCAACGGAGTCGCTGAAAAACAGCGCAATCAGGACGAGCATACTCCCCAGAATCACCAGGGCGCCGCCCGTCTTTGCCCCGAATCGCACATGACCGGCCATCCCGCCGGCCCCGTGACACATGGGAATGCCGCCAAAAAGCGGAGAAACCAGGTTCATTATGCCCTGAGAAAGGGCGATCCCCCTCTCGGTTACCTTCCTGTCGGGAAACAACTCGTTATTTTCGGCAACGATTGCAATCACAGCGTTTCCAATGGTAAGCGGTATTTGTGGGATTGTGAAAAGCAGTGTGCCGACAACGAGATCATTCCAGGTAAGCGAAGGGAGAGCAAAAACAGGCAGCTTGAAACCAACATGGATTTTGGCAAGTTCGTGCAGTATTTCAGGGTTCATGATAGGCGCTGACCCCACTCCGATCAATAAGAGCACGAACATTGCCGGGAATGTCGGATTTGTCAGAAGAAGATAGGTGACCACAAGAGCGATACCGGCCAGGACGGGCGCAGACTGCATCCGGTGGACTCCATCAACCATGAAAGAAAGACCAAGGCCCAGCATGATGCCGCGTACAACAGGTTTGGTCGCAAGTTTGGCTATCGGCCTGATTGCCCCTGTAGCGCCGGCAAAAAACCAGAAAATACCGGTTGTGATGCCCGATCCCAAAAGGGCCGCAGGGCTTATACCACCAGCGATGGCTGCCGCGCCTATGGCCTTCATGGGTTGTACCGGGATTGGCGTTCTGTAATAAAAGCCAGCCGCCAGCAGGCAAATGCCAAACATGAAGAGGAGCCCGAGGGGCTCTACCTTTACTATTGTGATGTAGGCAACCACAAAGGGAATCAATGTGCCAATGTCGCCGAACGCGCCAGCCCACTCCATCTTATTATAAAGGTTCCTTGTTTTCTGCCCGCCCGCACTCACCGCGTGCGCAAGTTTTCCGTCTTCAAGTCCTTTAGCCTGGCCATCCGGTGACATCATGAACCCCCTCCCCGGTTTTGAGTTTGACTGTGCCTCCTGCCTGGCATCCTGCTCCAGCCAAGTTCTGAAAAGCGATCAAATCACTCTCCCTTTACCCGTTAAACAATTCAAATCTGAGAAACTTGCGCTTCCATGAAAAAAAATCTGCTGTTTCCGGATGAACGCTATTAGGGACGGAGGGAAGTAATCTTATGGTAAATTGACCTTGCAAAATCAAAGCAGAGTGCTAAAATCGCGGCCTTATTTCTTCTTGATAGAGATCTTTTTCGATTACCTGCTTAAAACACGCGGAGGCTACAAATGTTGGTCAGGAATTGGATGAGTAAGGACTTGGTCACCATAGAGGCAGAGGATTCGATGCAGCAGGCAATGGCCCTCCTCAGGGAGCATAAAATCAGAACGCTCCCCGTGTTGAAAAAGGGCAAACTGGTGGGAATGGTTACGGATTCGGACCTGAAGCGAGCCTCGGCTTCCGACGCCACTATGCTTGATATTCACGAACTGCTCTATCTCATTTCAAAAATAAAAGTCCATGACATTATGACCAAAAATCCCATCACCGTCCCGGACGATTACACCGTTGAAGAGACGGCCCAAGTGCTTCTGGAGCACAACATTTCCGGGGTCCCCGTAACGGACTGCGACGGCAAGATGGTGGGCATAATTACCAGAAATGACATTTTCAAAATATTGAGCTGTCTTAGCGGGCTCGGCAAGGAGGGAATTCACGTAGCTTTCCAGATCGAGGATGCAGCCGGTTCCATCAAGCTCCTCGCCGATGTGATCCGCAAATATGAAGGGCGGATCGGGAGCATATTGAGCACCTCTGAATATGCCCCGGAAGGCAAGCGCATCGTATACCTGAGAATGTATGGCATCAATCGCTCCATCATGCCTGATCTGCTCCGGGAACTCCAAGAGAAGGGCACGCTGATATACCTGGTCGATCACCACGATAACAAGCGAGAGGTATTCCTGGATATGAAGGCATGAGATTCCACCAGTTTCGATTGGCCTGTCGATAGACTTTATGCTGATAAAACAGGATTACTACCTCAGCGGCACATTCCCGGCCCGAAGGGACATCAATCGAAGTCATAGGGATCCCCTGTCCAAGGTCCGGCACTGCTATTTGAAGTTTTTCTCACCGCTTTAGCGGCGAACGAAAATGCTCCCGGTATGATCTCGATTTCGACCGGAGTGCTCCCGATCAGTTCGCCGTCGGCCTGTATCAATGCCATGGGGACAGAGTCAAGGCTGACCCTGCTTGCGCGCGCGCTCTTGACCCATGGGAACCTGTAATGCGCTCCAAAATAGGCGAAAAACAACGCAAGCAGTTGATCGAAGAAACCCACCGGTTCAGCCCAGACCAACTCGAATTGGTTTCGGGCCGGAGATGCGGGCGAGGCAACTACAATCCGTTTGCCAAAACAGCGTCCTGGCGCCGTTCCAAAAAAGACGGCGTTTGTACGGAAGCAATACCCATTTATGTTTTCTCTCAGAACGTGCAAATTCAAGCCGCCAAAAGCTCTTAAAGCGCTCATGGCATACGCCGGCCAACCGGCCCGTCCGAATCGCCCGGTCCGGAAATAGCGAATGACTTCCGCATCTAAACCCATTCCCAGGATCATTGCAAAAACCCTTTCGCGCTGTCCTTCGGGGTCTTGAGTGCGGCAGCGTCCCAGGCTGACCGTAATTGTGGACTCACTCACAGCGGCGCGAAGCTTTTCGACCGGGCTCCTGCCAACTTCGAAGTTGCGGATGTAGTCACATCCGGTTCCTAATGGGACCATACCGACACTGGGCAACTTCCCCCTTCCCTCCCACCACAGTCCGTTCAAGATCTCATACAGGGTCCCATCTCCGCCCACCGCAATGACCCGGTCGTATCCGGAACGCCTCGCTGAAGCCGCAAGCACCTCAGCGTGGCCCGGGTACTCGCTCCAGAAAGTCTCCACTCCCGGAGCGACCGAATGCATGAGCGCAGGCTATTTCTTACGGGCTGTTTTCAATCCGGAAACAGGATTCACGATGGCGGCTATTCTCATTAACACCTGCCTCTATTTCCAAAGTGTCGTCAAAAGAAGTTCGCGCGAGTTCCACAAGTTTGTTGGACTGTCACTAAGTTTTCATTATGTCAAAAAATCTTTTTGTCATATCCACATTTTCAAGATGCAGAAGAGCCTCTTTTTTATCAAGACCTCCTGCATAACCCGTAAGACTTCTGTTTGAACCTACAACTCTGTGGCATGGAATCAGTATGGAAATAGGATTATGCCCGACAGCTCCACCTACGGCCTGCGCTGACATGGATGATAATCCTCGCTGAACTGCGATTTTTCTTGCAATTTCACCGTATGTAGTAATTTGCCCAAAGGGTATTTTTAAAAGGATATCCCAAACAGCTTTTTGGAAAGGCATTCCAGGAGGGTCAATCCGTAACCCTGATGTGCAATGTCTGCCTGAAAAATAACAATCCAACCAAATTCGCAGTTCCTCGAAAACAGTATAATCAGGTTCATAAACCCATGTGCCTGTTTTAGATGGGTAGTACTTTTGTCCAATAAACCATAATCCGGTAAGTGCCTCTTGTTCGGCAGACGCTGTCATAGCACCCAAAGGGGTATCAATTGCACAGGTATAGATCATGATTTAATAACTCCTTTCTTATATTTATAATTTTCTTCCAAGTGAATTCCATAAAGTAATAGTTGCATATGAACGCCACGGTCTCCATGCTTGCGACAAAGCCAAGATTTCCTCAGCCGCCATTCCGAAAAGCGCCTCTTTTACACCGTAATCGGTATGAGGGAAGGCATCTGGCCAACCGAGGGCTCGCATCGCAATATATTGGACTGTCCAGGGGCCGAACCCGGGAAGTTCGCGGAGTTTTGCCAATTCATGGCCCGGGTCCGCCAGGTAAGAGAGCGTGATGGAACCAGCCTCCAAAGCTTTCGCCAGGGCCAGAATCGAGCGGGTCTTGGCGCCGGTTATGCCAAGCGGTCCCAGATGATTTTCGATCCCAACTTCCAGTGCGCAAATTTTATCGGGTTGAGGGAACGTGAAAGCAAGTCCGGTAAATGGAGTGGCTATTTTTTTGCCGAAGACGGCGGCCAGCCTCATGGCCAGGGTACGGGCCGCTTTGACGGTTATCTGCTGCCCCAAAACGGCCCGCACCGACATTTCAAAAGGGTCAAAGCATCCCGGCAACCGAATTCCCGGCACACAGATATTCGGCCTGAGTTCGTTTATCGTAACAAGTTTCTCGTAAACTTTCTCGGGGCTGCAGTTTATGTCAAACAAATGCCTGATTCTCGCCAATACTTGAGACAGAACAGGAAACAACGTTGGCGCCAGGGTTACGGAAAGGGCGTTTTGCTTCGGCTTGTTTGCTACCGAGATCCACCCATAATGGACCGTTGCGCCTTTTTCGATGGATACCGTGCGGCGGTAAGCATTGTCATCCACGCTCTCGACTCCGGGAAGGGCTCGGACGGCGAGAAATGAAAGCAGGTTGTTCCAGGCGTACGGCGGGCGATAGCCGAGCGAGAGAGTAATTTCGTCATTGTTTTCCGCCAGGCTTTGACCGTTATTCCGGAGCTTGCTCGGTGTAAGCCGATAATGTTCTCTGAACAGGTCGTTAAACCGGCGGATGCTGCCGAAACCAGCGGCCATCGCCACATCGGTCACCGTGAGCCGGGTATCTGTGAGCAGGCTTTTAGCCAAAAGCAATCGCTTGGTTTGAAGATATTTTATGGGCGAGACGCCGTATTCAGTAAAAAAAACGCGACGCAAGTGCCGGTCCGTAATTCCAAGCATAGCTGCCAGGTCGAAAATCTTGCGAGTGGTCAGGCAATCTTCTTCAATAATTAGGGCGGCGCTTCGCGCCAATCGTGTGACCGAATCCACCCGGGCCAGACCCGGCGCCAATTCAGGGCGGCACCTGAGGCACGGCCTGTAACCGGCCTCCTCGGCTGCCGCCGCGCTCACGAAGAAGGTGCAGTTTGCCTCCTTAGGAAGTCTTGCCCGGCAAATGGGGCGGCAATATATGCCGGTGGAAGAGACTCCGCAGAAAAATCGGCCGTCAAACCGGGAATCGTGAGTCTGCATGGCCGTATAGCAGGCTTTGGCATCCAAAAGCAGGTCGAGTGTTCCAGTTCGCATCATCTTCTTCCCCACGTTTTTATTGTAGTGCGGAGAAGAAAAAATACTAGCTGTTTTCGGACATAGACAAAAATAATAACCGGGAATCCAAGTGAGCTTAGAAGATGGCAGCTATTGCCTCAGCAAGCAGCTTTCCGTTTATCGCACGAAAAGAGGCGTGAATACATTCCGTACCCTTCTTTCTGCAAATCTTCTTTGGGAATGAACCTCAATGCAGCGGAGTTGATACTGTAGCGCGTTCCGGTCGGCGATGAATCGTCTTTGAATAGGTACCCGAGGTGCGAGTCGCCAATCTGACTCCTGACTTCGGTGCGTCTGATGAAAAATAGCTTCCGGATCCTTTTTTCAGCGATATTATCGGGCTCGAGCGGCTTGGTAAAACTCGGCCATCCCGTACCGGAACGAAATTTATCCAGAGAACTGAAAAGAGGTTCGCCGGAAACGATATCGACATAGATGCCCTCTTTATCGTTGTTCCAGTATTCATTCTTGAAAGCAGGCTCGGTGCCGTTCTCTCGCGTTACCTTATACTGGAGCGGCGACAGGGTTTTCCTGAGTTCTTTATCGCTCGGCCTGGCATAACCCGGCGCGACCCCGGCGGCTCTAGTCAGATCATTGGCGGATTCTGAGAAAACCTGGGTCAACCGGAAACATCTTCCGGCAAAAGCGGGAACCGGCAATTGAGCATACATTCCGTCCGTTCCAGCTTGCTTCTCGGCGCCGTGCGAAAGTCCCGGTCCCGGACCCAACAGGGCGGCGACAACGGCCAAAAAAACTACAAAACCGGATTTCATCAGCATCTCCTTGATCGATCATTCTCGCATGCCTGGCGCCTCCCGGCCTCTAGCCGGGTACTTCGTCCTCACAATAGGATGTTAAAGCTCGATTCGCAGTTTACAATCCCTGCCAGATAATAATGCCGCGCCAAGGCGTAAGGCGGCCATCGGCAAGATGGCCGAGCGGTTGGAAGAATGAGCGGAGGAATTTGATGCCACACCGGCCTCTATTCCAAAACATGACAAACGTGTACTTAAAATTAAGGCCCTTTCATTCGTGATTTGAGTCGCGCTTTATATCACGGCTTTGAGTCTCATTTGCCTGTGGCCGTCTTCATGCTTTGGAAATGCTCATTTGCAGAATGCAGTATAGCCATTTCGAGGAACTGCTCCGCCGTCATGTTGCCGCCAAAAGCTGGAATGTAGCCGGCCTTGTCAAGATCCGCATCTTCAAGGCCGCCTGCAAACTCTACGATCTTCCGGCCACGATCTCGAAGGATCTCCAATACCTCGGATTTCGAGCATCCGGCGTGTTCCCTGGCGTGACGGTTGGCGTTTTCCGTGATCTGCTCCCCGGTCAACTCCGGAAGCTTTTCGCCTTTCAGGATCATTGTTGCCCATGACATCGCAGGGTAGTGGTTTGCTGCAATATGCCGCGCCGTCACCCCCACCGGCCACTCCTCCACGCCGATCTTTTTCAAGTCGGTTTCCGTGCAGCTCTCAACAAATGAGATGACCTCCTCGTTAAATGAATACAGGCGATCCGCCAACTTTTTCGATCTTTCGCTCATCGTTTTTCTCCTCATGTTTTCACATAACCGGCCCTACGGTCTTACATTTCGTAAATTTGAAAGCGTTTTAGACAAGATAAGCAGTAAAGCGGCCTGTTTCATTACTGACTTCCGGCCGGGGGATGTGAAATGTCGGGAAGGAAAATTTGCTGATAAGGCAATGCCAAAGGGTGTGGAGAAACTAAAAGGCGGGCGCCAACCGAGATTTTTTCACTTCATCGCCTGGACGTACCATTGAATAGACTCTTCCATGCCCCTGGCCACGCTGTACGCCGGTACGTAGCCAAGCAGTGCCGTCGCCCGTGAAATATCAGCAAGAGAGTGCCGGACATCGCCTTTGCGAAAGGGCCCATATTCGGGCTCTATGCCACCCACCTCGGGCATATGAGAGCACAGGGAGTTCTTGATAAGCCCCAGCAACTGGTTGAGGGTCGTGCGATCCCCACAGGCAATATTGTACACCTTGCCAAGAGCCTCGGGACCGTTGGACAGGGCAGCCAGAATATTTGCCTGCACCACGTCCTTAATGTAACAGAAATCACGGCTGGTCTCACCATCACCATTTATGACGGGGGGCTTCCGATTGACCAGAGCATCTATCCAACGGGGGATAACGGCTGCATATGCACCATTCGGATCCTGCCGCTTCCCGAATACGTTGAAATATCTTAGTCCAATCCAGTTAAAATCGTATACTCTTGAAAAAACTCCGGCGTAAATTTCATTCACCAGTTTTGAAGCCGCATAAGGGGATAGCACCGATCCAATTTCATCTTCCACCTTGGGCAGTCTTTCGCTGTCGCCATAAACAGCGGATGAGCTTGCGAACACGAACCCTTTTACTCGCGCATCCATCCCCGCAACGAGCATTTGCAGGAACCCGTCCACATTGCAAGTGTTTGTCGTGATCGGATCGTCTATAGATCGAGGCACACTGCCAAGGGCGGCCTGATGCAGTATGTAATCGACTCCCGAGCACGCCCTGCGGCAGTCTTCAGGATTGCGGATGTCTCCCTCTATAAATTCGAATTTGCCCCACTTCTCAAGACCGACTGTCCTCTTGACATCCTCGAGGTTATGAGCATAGCCGGCTATGAAATTGTCCATTCCCACCACAGGCTGATCGAGCTCGAGCAACGCTTCCAGGAGATTGGAGCCTATAAATCCGGCAACCCCGGTGATCAGCCACTTTTTGGGCTCTTTACCAAGTCTGGCCCTGACATCGTCAAATCTGCTCACAATAGATTACCCCGCAAGTTTATCAGTTTACTTGACGTAATTGATCTCTATTACCCCTTTAGTAAGGCAATTGACAACAATTCTTTTGAAATTGCCGGCAAAAACCTCTTGAAGAGAACAGGTTGCCTGTTTCCTGGCCCTTTAGGCCCGCAGTTTCGACTGCTCCCGGACCAAGGATGAGGGCAGGCTGCATTCCTCCCACCCAACACCCTTCCGGTACCGGCTAAGGCCCTTCCGGGTCAAGACAACATTTGAAAAATAAATTCTTTTCAGTCCGAACTCTAAGATGTATGATTTACAATAGATTCGTCCAGAAAATTTTCTGACTATGGAACATATAAGGAGGTGATGAACAGCGTCTAGTGGCGCGCGCTTCGGAACTTTCATCAGCATGATGTTGAGTTGTTATATTTTTCCTACTATTTCGATAATGTTTCAATCTTGTCTTTCGATCACATTAAATTATTTTCACGAGCCGCGCCATACTCTTTTCACGGTGACCATAGCTTGAATGGAAAAAGGAGTTGATTCTATGACTGAGCAAAGAATTGACGAGAATAAGTTGACTGAGGGTTTATGCGACACCCCTGAGACCTGTAAGCCCGGGAAAGGAGGAATGAGTGAAGACTGGCTGGCTGTATGGATAGGCTTGACCATTTTTGTTCTGAGCCTTGGAGTATTTGTGGGATGGGACATCTTGGGCTGGGGCGTTACAACCGGAATTTGGACCAGCCTGGAAAATGCACTGAACCCAGTGTCCGCGACATATAAAGGACTCGGCGGACTGGGCGCACTCATCGTCACCTACATCGCACTAACTGCTATAATGACTATCGGCGCCATAGCACTCAAGGCCAACATCAAGAAATTCATCATCAGTTTTACAGTCGTTTTCTGGATCAGCTATATTTGTTGGATTATCGGAAGTTGGGCTCCAATAGCCGTGACCACCGCTCCGGACTTGAAGAAGTTCGGCCTAAGTTGGTCTTTAAAGCTAACGCCGGAGGCAGGCTTCATCGTTGCCCTCCTCGTCGGTCTGATCTTAGGCAACTTCTTCCCCTCCTTTGCGGCAGCGATCAAAGAGGCTGTCCGCCCAGAGTGGTACATTAAAACCGCCATCGTGATCCTGGGTAGTTTTCTCGGCATAACCGCCGCTGAAAAACTGGGACTGGCATCAGCTGTAATGTTCCGCGGCCTCTGCGCCATAGTTGAGGCTTATCTCATTTACTGGGCGCTCGTCTATTTCATCGCCAGGAAATACTTCAAATTCAGCAGAGAGTGGGCAGCGCCTCTCGCTTCGGGAATATCGATCTGCGGTGTCTCGGCTGCAATTGCCACAGGCGCTGCGATCAGAGCCAGACCGGTGGTCCCCATCATGGTCTCATCTCTCGTTGTGATCTTCGCCGTTGTCGAGTTGCTCGTCCTTCCCTTCTTCGCGGAGCACTTCCTCTATCGCGAGCCCATGGTGGCCGGTGCATGGATGGGACTGGCGGTCAAGACCGACGGGGCGGCTGTGGCTTCCGGAGCAGTCGCGGACGCGCTCGTTCGAGCTAAGGCCCTCGCAGTTGAAGGGGTAAACTATAAAGAAGGCTGGATCATGGGCGCCGCAGCGACGGTCAAAGTTTTTATCGATGTCTTTATAGGTATATGGGCATTTATTCTGGCCATCATCTGGTGCTCGGTGATCGAATGCAAACCCGGCGAGAAGGTCCGTCCGGGCCAGATCTGGGAGAGGTTCCCCAAGTTTGTCATCGGCTATGTTGTGACTTTTGCCATAATCCTCTGGATCTGTGTCCCCGCGTCCAAGAGTTTAACCGCCATCGGAGACCAGGTTGCCTCGCTGACCAAACAAGTGACAGCCCAGGAGGCGCAGCTTGCCTCGACCCGGGACGAGGCTGCCGGCGCGAGCCTCAAAGACAAGATCGCCAGGGACAAGGCGCAGCTCGGGAGCCTGAACCACCAGCTTGACGGAGCCAAGAACATAATGGCACAGGCAAAGTCTGCCACCAGTCAAGGAAACGTCTTCCGGGGAATCTTCTTCACCTTGACCTTCTTCACTATCGGTCTTGTGTCGAATTTCAGGAAGCTATGGGAAGAGGGCATCGGCAAGCTGGCCGCAGTGTATGTGATCTCGCTTTTCGGGTTCATCATCTGGATCGGACTGCTCATCTCATGGATATTTTTCCATGGTGTTAAACCACCACTGGCAGGATAATGAGGGGAATCCATATGGCAGTTGAACAGTCTTCAATTCCTGTTATGCACGGCGAGCATAACGAAAGGAGTGCATATGGCGAATGAAAAATCCAAATTGGCCGATGAACTGAAAACGATGCAATTTGAGCCTCTTCTCCCGGTGGAAAAGAAACTCATAGGATGGAGTATCGGTCTCGGCATCGTACTCCTCGGCATTCTCATCTGGATTAGCTACACTTTCTTCCCCGCCGGCCATTGAGGCAACAGACAATTGCTTTTGGGGCGAGGGAAGGCATAGACCCATCCCTGCCTTTTGGAAACAGGGGCGGGTTCATCCCGCCCCATTCGACCCGGCCGGGTATTGTCAATCTCCGAAAGAAAGATGATATGCGATTGAATCGAGCTTTATCGTAAAATCCACGTTTTCAACATGACAGCAATCCGGGACTTGGATCTGCACGGGAGCGAAGTTGAGAATTCCGTTTATGCCGGCCAGCACGAGCTGATTGGCGACACTTTGGGCATCGTTGGGGGGAGTAGCAATAATTCCCACATGGATTTCGCGATCTTTTACGACATCTTCAAGTTCGCTCACATGATTTACCACCAGCCCATTGGGGAGCCTTTTCCCCACCTTCTGGGAATCGACATCGAAAGCCGCCGTGAATACGTAGCCGTGCTTTATGAAATTCCCGTGACGCACCAGTGCTGATCCAAGATTGCCAAGTCCAACCATCGCGAGGTTCCAGGGGCGGTTTAACCCGAGAATACCCTTGATCTGATGGACGAGGTCGTTCACCCTGTATCCTACCCCTCTGACTCCAAATTCCCCAAAGTAGGCCAGATCCTTGCGGATTTGGGCTGGATTCACACCACACTGCTTTGCCAGGCGCTCCGAGGATATGACGTCCACGTCACTATCCAACAGATCCTTAAGCAAGCGCATGTAGATCGAGAGCCTGACGATTGTCGCCATAGGGATTTTGGCAAATTTCATTTGATAACCTCGGAGACAAAAATTAGGGCGCCAGCCATTAAATATGTGATTTTCTTCACATCTCTAACCACAAAAAAGGCCTGCCACAGGGGAAAATGCAGAGGGCAACTGCTGCTGCTCTCACTTGCCCTCTGCGAAAATCCGAAACTCAAGACTTACTTGGGCAGACCCACAAAAGCGCCGATCGCTGAGGAGACCGGGTTGGCGTAGATCAGGATCAGTGCGACAACAAGAGCATAAATCGACAGAGACTCGATCATGGCCAGACCGATCAGCATGGTAACGGTGACCTTACCGGAGGCCTCGGGATTGCGTGCGATACCCTCAACAGCGCCTCGAACTGCCATACCTTGGCCGATGCCGCATCCGTGAGCTGCAATGGCTATTGCCAAACCGGCTGCGATGGCGGAATAGAGAAAAAACTGAACCGCTGAGGACTTTGCATCGCCGTCAGCCGCAAAAGCTGCACAGGATAGACCGAGGACCAAGATCGTAGTGAAAAGCCCGACTTTCTTCATGAAACAAACCCTCCTTCTCTTAGGTTGAATAATTTAAACGATATGCGAACATGGCCTTCCTTACCAAGTTTACGCCTATTTAGTGGGCGTGCTCTATTGAGCCGGCAAAGTACATCATCGAGAGCAGGCAGAAAATGAAAGCCTGGATAAAGCCGGTAAAAAGCCCCAGAAGCATCATCGGCACGGGCGCAAGGTATAGCCCTGCCAGGAAAAAGAGGATGCCAAGGACCAGCTCTTCACCAAATATGTTTCCGAAAAGACGGATCGACAGACTCAAGACCCTTGAGAGGTGTCCGACTATTTCGATTGGCAAGATAAGCGGGGAGAGCCACCATACGGGACCCATAAAGTGCTTGATGTACTTGATCCCGTGGAATTTGACTCCCAGCACGTGGGTCATTGTGAAGACAATCAGAGCACACGCACCAGTGGTATTGAGACTGGCCGTAGGCGAAGCAAATCCGGGAATCACTCCCATGTAGTTGCTGCAAAGGATAAAAAACCCGAGGCTCGCGATGAGTGGAAACATGAAGCGGCCTTCTTCACCGGTGACGCCGATCATGAATTCTTCAATGCCCGTTATCACCATTTCGAAAAAATTCTGTCCGCCCTCGGGAACCATTTTGAGGCTGCGAGCGGCAAGGGCGCTCAGACAAACCAACACCAACATGAGTACCCAAGTGTAGGTTACGTGAGGCTGCAGCAAATTGTCTGTAAAGCTTCCCGTAAAAAAGCCGGGAGGTAGTTGCGGCACGTGGATACCCAGCTTCTCCAGAAGAAGGTTTATGAAAAGGATAGGATGTTCCATAAGATTAACTCTCTCCCTTTTTCATCATAAAAAATTCAAACGCCCCAACCGAAACGATGCTTAAAACCATAATGGATAGGCCGACCAGAAACGAAAGAGGTGTGGCCAATCCCAGATACAGCACAAAGAAGACTAAAACGAGTGTCGCCAAAAATCGAAGGTAGTAGCTAACAAAAACGCCCGCTTTGCTGGGAAGCCTCCCGGGTTTTTGCAGGGCGCGCCTGAGCTGCCATTTGAGGACCTGGAAACTTACAATGACGATACAGCCGCCCAGAAAAACGCCCGTCGCGCATTTCCAGGAAAACCAAATCAGGGCGGCAGACGTAAAAACCAACAGAAAAATCGCAGAAGCCAGCTCAATTCGCCGCAGGAGCGCTTCGCTCTCGATAACTTCCCTCACTATTTCTTTCGACCCTTGTCCTCTTCCTGCTGCTGCTTTGCGAACCGATAATAATTAAGGCCGCCGGCGGCTATTCCGACGATCAGGAACACGATAGTCAGATATGGAAAGGTTCCCAGCTTCGAATCCAGGAAAACTCCAAACGCAATCCCGATAAAGGGCGCAAAGGCCACCTGATATCCGATGGTGCTGGCCATTATGGCCTGCATGAGCGTTTTCTTATCTTCTTTTTTCATCATATTTTGTGCTAATGCTCAGGCGGCGTACTACCACACAAGCTCCTTGCAGTCAAACCTTTTTCTATCCACCCAATGGGCAGTTACGCCCCACAACCTTCAAGGAATCGCATGCAGCCTGGATCGTACGGTCCAGGTCTTCCTTTTGATGAGCCGCGCTGACAAAGAAAGCTTCGAACTGCGAGGGAGCAAGGTAAACGCCCCTTTTGAGCATTTCACGGAAAAAAAGAGCATAAGATTCGGTATCGGATTTCGCTGCGCTTTCCAGATCGACAACCGGTCCTTTGGTAAAGAAGCCGCACCCTAGCGAGCCAATTCTATTGAGCGTCATCGGAACACCTGCCGAGCCGGCCGCTTCCTCCAGCCCCGCGCACAGGTAAGAGTTGTTTCTCTCAATTTGCTCGTAAATCCCGCCTCGGCTGAGCACGTTGAGCATCGACAGCCCCGCGCTCATGGCCAGCGGGTTCCCGGAAAGAGTTCCGGCCTGGTAAACCTCGCCTAAAGGGGCTACGTGCTCCATAATCTCTTTTTTCCCTCCATATGCGCCAACCGGAAGCCCGCCGCCAATAATTTTCCCAAGGCAGGTCAAATCGGGCATTATCCCGAAAAGCTGCTGTGCGCCGCCGGGGGCTAGCCTGAAACCGGTGATCACTTCATCAAAAATAAGCAGCGATCCGTATTCAGTGCAAATCCGCCTCAGCCCCTCCAGATATCCGGCTCCGGGCAGCACAACCCCCATGTTCGCCGCCACAGGTTCCACAATAATCGCGGCAACCTCTTCCCCCACGCTCTCCATGGCTTGGCGCACCGCCTCCAGGTCATTGTAAGGCAGCGAGATCGTGTGCTGGACGATTTCCTCGGGGACCCCGGGAGTTCCGGGAATACCGAAAGTCATAAGGCCGGAGCCGGACTTTACGAGAAGCGAGTCTGCATGACCGTGATAGCAGCCGTTGAATTTTAAGATCTTTTTTCGCCCGCTATATCCCCGCGCAAGCCTTATGGCGCTCATCGCCGCCTCGGTCCCCGAATTTACCATCCTGACCATCTCTATGGCCGGGACCATCTCCACTACTTTCCTGGCCATCTCAACCTCGAGGCGAGTTGGAATCCCGTAGGAGGTGCCCCTGCCGACAGCCTCTCGCAGCGCAGCCACAACCTCAGGATGCGAATGACCAAGGATAAGCGGTCCCCATGATCCCACGTAGTCGATATAGACGTTGCCGTCTTCGTCGGTGATGCGGCACCCGTTGGCCTTTCTTATAAACAGAGGTTCGAAGCCAACCGCCCTGCCGGAGCGAACCGGGCTGTTCACGCCTCCGGGTATCAATCTGCAGGCTTCCCTGTAAAGATTATTCGAGATATTCCAATTCATCGGATCATTCACTGTCCAGTAGCGCAATGTCGTAATTTTCAAGGTGGAGGTTTAGGTCCGATTTGACTGAGACGAGCGCGTGTATGCTCTCCTCGACCCGTTCCAGAGCCGCCCGTTCTTCGTCGTAAAACATGGCGGCAACCTCAGGATGAGCCATAACGAGGACTTTCCTGCCGTAAAAATCCTTGCTCTGGCGCTCCAACTCCCTCAGAATTTCATAACAAATGGTCTGCTTGGATTTCAGGTATCCCTCACCATCGCAGTAAAAGCATGGCTCGCATAGCACATGTCCTATGCTTTCCTTGGTACGCTTTCTCGTCATCTCGATCAGACCGAGATCGGACATTCGCAGGATGTTGGACTTGCTTTTGTCTTTATATGTGGCGTCCCGCAGTGCATTCCAGATCTTCTCCCGGTTGGCTTCTTTCTCCATATCGATAAAGTCTATGACAATGATCCCGCCAAGGTTTCGAAGCCTCAACTGGAAAGCGATCTCTTTTACGGCTTCCAGGTTCGTCTTGAGGATTGTCTCTTCAAGGTTGCGTTTGCCGACATACCTGCCCGTGTTTACGTCTATTGCCGTAAGCGCCTCGGTAGATTCTATGACGATGTATCCGCCCGATTTTAACCAGATTTTCTTGCTCAACGCCCTCTGGATCTCCATTTCAATTCCGTAGGCGTCGAAAATCGGTTCATCGCCTTCGTGCAGTTCCACCTCATTTTGAAGCGAGGGCATGAAAGTCTCGGTAAAATTCTGAATTTTTCGATACTCGGCCTCAGAGTCGATGACGAGCCGGTCGACTTCCTTGGTGAAAAGGTCGCGAACCGCGCGAAGGGTTATATCCAGCTCCTGATAGACCAAGGAAGGCGCAGAAGCGTTTTCGGACCTGCGCTGAATCGTTTGCCAAAGTTTAGCCACGAAATCGGACTCCGACTGGAGCTTTTCTCTTTCGGCGCCCCCCGCAGCGGTGCGAACGATAAAACCTCGGTAAGGCGGTTTTATTTCGCACATTATCTCGCGCAGACGCTTCCGCTCGGTTTCGTCCTCAATTCTGCGGGAAACGCCCACGCGGTCCATGGTGGGCATGAAAACGAGATTCCTGCCGGGCAGTGTTATATGGGTCGTTATCCTGGCCCCCTTGCTTCCGATGGGTTCCTTGGCCACTTGCACGAGAATATCCTGCCCCTCCTGAAGCCGATCCTCGATTGGAATGCCGTCATAGGTATTGCGAAAGTCAGATTCACCATACTCGCACCCGGCATTTTCAATAACCTCGTTTGGTTTGGCGTCCTCGGCTTCGTTTTCGCACGATGAGATAAAAAGCTGTTCTATCTCGCCCATTGGCCTATAAATATCGCTGACATACAAAAAAGCCGCCTTTTCGAGACCGATGTCCACAAAGGCTGCCTGCATGCCAGGCAATACCCTTACCACCCGCCCTTTGTAAATGTTTCCGGCAATCCCCCGGTCTGAGCTCCTTTCAACATAGAGTTCTGCGACTTGTCCGTTTTCGACCAACGCCACACGGGTTTCAAATGGATTGCTGTTAACGATTAGTTCTGCCGACATTATCATTCCCCTGCAGGACTTCCATGCGGTATGAGGCAATTTTGCAGATCAAGCAGTTTTCCAGACTCGGTGCTTGAGCGCCTGCGAGATTTTCAAGAATAGCTTTGGCCCTGAAACACAAACCCGGTGTTTCGTAAATATCCATTTCCAGGGAGCTTTCTCCGGCTTTTCGCATGTCCAGAAGTATATGTCCAAGGCAAGATGTTACCTGGCCCTTCTTAGTCTTCTTCGTCAGCACATTGCCGCCGCTCTTCGGCCATGCATCGAGAAGATGACGCACAACAAAGGGATTTAGTCCCGAGACATGGTAAACGCCCCTGCACGGAGGGCCGGGGACCGGTTTCTTATCGACCCGGCTGACTATGCTGATTTTGATCACACCATTGCATTGCCGGTCCAGGAGCTCGCGAATCAACGCAGGTTCCATATCTTCGTTCAGCGTGACGTAAGCCTCGGCTACTATGGTCTCCATTCCGAGCGGCAGGGCCTCGCCGAAGGAAATCTTCGGATGCGGATGGTGGCCTTTGCTGAAAGCCGCCGGCAGGCCCGCCCGCCTGATAGCTCTCTCAAAGGCGGCAGCCGTCTCGAGCTGCCCGAAAAAACGCGATTTTCCAAGCCTTGAATAAATCACCCTGTAGATAAATTCTCTGTCTGCGCAAGACCCGGCATCGCCGTCCGGCGGGTTTGCCGATTTAAACTCCATGACCGGTTCTTGATATATACGAGGAAGAATTTTATCGTGATCGCAGACACCGCACAGCGTGCACCCCCCCCGGCGGCAGTCATGGGTAAACTCTGCCCCCATCGCTTTTTCATATTCATTCCACAGATACTCGCGCGAAACACCAGCCGAAAGATGATCCCATGGAAGGATTTCATCTCGGTCCCGGCGGCGCTCGGCATAGAAGGTTGCACTAAGCCCGGTTTCCTCGAGAGCGCGATACCAGACGGCCTCATTGAAATGATCGCTCCAGCCGTCAAACCTTGCCCCCAACTCCCAGGCACGCTTGAGCGCAGCCCCCAACCGCCGGCTTCCACGGGCGAATACCGCTTCAAAAACGCTGTTGCCGGGCATGTTCCACTTCAGCCTCAGACCGGGCTTTCTCAGCCGCTCCTTAAACATTTGCAGGCAGTCTTCCATCTGCGTCTTGGGCATTTGAGGGGACCACTGGAAAGGGGTCAGCGGTTTGGGGACGAAAGTGGATATGGAGATATTTACAGAAGATCTGCTCCTCTTTCCTTTTTCCCAGACCCTGAGGCACAAGTCCACAAGGGCGTCACGGTCGGCCTCGGTTTCGCCGGGAAGGCCCATCATGAAGTAGAGTTTTATAACCCGCCAGCCCAAATCGAATGCTGTCTCGGCCGCACTGAGCAGGTCCTGGTCGCATATTTCCTTGTTTATGACTCGCCGAAGACGCTCGCTCCCGGCTTCGGGCGCCATGGTGAAGCCGGTTTTGCGCACCTTTTTGATATGCTCCATCAGTTCGGGGGTGAGCGTGCCAACACGCATCGACGGAAACGAAACAGCGATTTTGCGGGGCTCGAGTTCTCTTACCAGCTCTTTGAGCAGATACTGAATCTGGCAATAATCCCCGGTGCTCAAAGAGAGCAGTGCGACGTCTTCGAAGCCGCTCGAAATCAGCGCTTTTCTTGCCGAATCGAGCACGTACTGGGGATGGCGTTCCCTTACGGGCCGATAGATGAAGCTCGCCTGGCAAAAACGGCATCCGCGTGTGCAGCCCCTGGCAATTTCGAGCCCAAGGCGGTTGTGAACGATATCAATTAAGGGCACCAGCGGTTTCTCAGGAATCGGGCAGGTTTGGTCAAGGTTGGAGACCAGCCTTTTCCTTACTTCAGTGTAGTCGGCAAAACGGGGAACGACTGCCGATACAATGCCGCTTTCATCGTAGGAAACATCGAAAAAGGAAGGGACATAAATTCCGGCAATCTTTCTGATCGCTGAGAGAAAACCTTCTCTCGACCTGGCGCCGCTGCGTTTCCAGTCGCTGTACGCATAAATGATCTCTGGCAGGACTTCTTCCGCCTCGCCCAGGACGAAAAAATCGAAAAAATCGGCAAGCGGCTCGGGGTTGAATGCACATGGGCCACCCCCGATTATGAAAGGATGCGCGCTGTTTCTTTCGCGGGCATAAAGCGGTATTTGGCCCAGATCGAGAATAGTGAGTATGTTCGAATAGCTGAGTTCGTACTGAAGGCTTATCCCCACGAAGTCGAACTCGAAAAGGGCATGCTCGCTCTCGATCGCTCTTAGCGGCTCAGCCGCGCTCCTGAGTTTTTCTTCGTAATCGGGCCATGGCGAGTAGACCCTGTCCGCCATTACTCCTTCAGCTTGGTTCAACTGATGGTAAAGCAACTGCAGCCCAAGATGGCTCAAGCCGATCTCGTAGACGTCCGGAAACGCAAGGGCGAATCGGATTGAAGCGTCCTCAAAGCTTTTGCGGTAAGCATTCAGTTCGAGCCCGATATAGCGGCCGGGTTTTTCCACACCATTCAAATACGAATCGAACATTCTCTCTACTATATCCTTCTCACTTGCGAACCGATTCGGTCCGGACCGGTTGCATTCGTGAGTTTTGGCTGAGCATGCACAGCATTGATCAGCGAGCCTCTTGAAAAAAAACTCGCACGATCGTAATACGGGCGCAGTAAGTATTTTAGAATCTTTACTTATACTTATGAGAGGTATAAAGAGTCAACAGAAAAGCGGCCCCCTGGTGTCCGGCCGGCAAAAACCGGTAAATCCAATTTTTAAACGGGAAAATTGCACAATTAAGAGGAAGCTCTCTTAAGCGGCTTGCGCACGGTGCAATTGGCGCTGAAAGCGGCAATTTCCACTTGCATTATTCAAGTGAGGTTGCTATCTTCAGTTTTTCGGTTTCCCCTCGAAACGACAACATCGGCGGAGACTTGGTTTTCGAAAACTGCTGAACCATTTTTATACCTGATCGCGAACCATTTGAAGGAGGAAGGACATGAAGGTTTTTGTTGGTGGTGTCGTCGCGGCGTTCCTAGGCTTGCTGGGCATCCTTATCTGGTATGATGCTGTTTTCAAAATAATCCTGGGCGCAATTCCCCTCATCCTGCTGCTCGGTGGATTGATGGCCGCATATCTTGGCTACGATGAGGTAAAGGATAAGCTCCCTTTCGCCAAAAGCAGTGAAAACCAGGAATCTTCAAGTGATGCCAAACTTAAAGATGAAGCCGAAAAATACAAGCAGGAAGTCGAAAGACTCAAAAGCGAACTGGAAAAGACCAAAACCAGCTAAGAGAGTTCTTAGTTTTTAGTAGGGTGGGCACGGTTTTTCCGTGCCCACCATCTTTTTGTGCCCTGATCGGGGTTCCAACCCTTTAATCCCCCAATCCCTCAACCCCTCAATTCGCTCACGCGTGAGCTTCGGTCCAGTTGCCCCCCCAACCGATCTCGACCTTCAACGGCACGTCGAGGATGTGTACATCTTCCATCTCCTGCCGGATGAGGTCCTCAGCCGGCCGCCTTTTTTCACTGGGGACCTCGAAGAGCAGTTCGTCATGAACCTGTAGGAGCATTTGAGCTCCGAGCTTTTCCTGTTTGAGCCGCAGACTGATATCTACCATCGCCTTCTTTATGAGGTCGGCAGCGGTGCCCTGAATGGGAGTGTTGATAGCGAGCCGCTCCCCCAACTGCCGTATGGAGAAGTTGCGGCTCTGAAGCTCAGGCATGGCCCTCCTGCGCCCAAGCAGAGTTTCAGCGTACCCAAGGTCGCGCGCTCTGCGGACCGCCTCATCGATGAAGCGCCGCACCCCGCTGTAGCGTTCAAAGTACCGGTCGATAGCCGCCTTTGCAGTCTTGGTGCTGATTCGAAGCCTTTGCGACAGGCCGAAAGGACTCATGCCGTAGGCGATGCCGAAGTTTATCATTTTG
>Ga0187862_10000774_pt1 | contig 35627 bp, 25 predicted proteins | sample June2016WEW_10_1_FD_133003 | JGI IMG/M metagenome (GOLD analysis project Ga0187862, IMG submission 133003) | Peatland microbial communities from SPRUCE experiment site at the Marcell Experimental Forest, Minnesota, USA - June2016WEW_10_150 | ecosystem: Environmental > Terrestrial > Soil >... | reverse complement strand
TCAAGACATTGGCCATGCCCACGGAGCCTACAAGCCTCCGCGGGATTCAATGTCCCGGACGTTACTCTCGTTGGCCGGTTTTCAGGTGATAATCACTGGCCGGTTTTGGGTGATCGCTGAGGAGATCAGCGGCGCCGCCATCGCCCTAGTCATCCGCCAGGTGGTCGTCATGGTACTCAGCGGGCTCGTTTCGCAATCGGCGCTCATTCCTTATCGCCGGGGATGGCATTCCCAACGGCTTCCCAACGGCAATAGATTTCGAATGATAGTTCGTCCTTTCGCTACTTCGCCTGCACTTCGACCGCATCTGCTTGGTGCATGGGCGTTTGTAAGCGATCGCCGACCTCCAACGATTGTCCGTTCTTGAGATATCCCGCTAGCACGCCGGGCGCGGCCCAGTCCAGATCCCAGCCGTTTTCAATTGCGATGATGGTGTACGAGCCAGGGATCACATTCGGCAGGCTGAAACTTCCGTCGGAATCGCTCTGGTTCCGACGAAAGCGATCGCGATTCGCTTCCGGATTCTTAGGCACCAGAACGACCATTGCGCCGGAAATCCCTTTTCCGGTTCGCTTCGCGAAGCCTTCGACGGTGACCGAGCCTCCCACAAGCGAGAGCGCAATGGTGAGTGACGTGCCCGGAGGCACGCTCAATGAATGTCCGGAAATTGTTCCGGCGTCCGACGCGATGCCAACCACCGAATACGATTGCATCGGAGAGCGAGCTGCGACTTCATATTTGCCAGGAATAACGTCCGAGAAATTGGCCTCGCCCTTCGCGTCCACTACAGCCGCGTTTACTCTGCCCTTGCTGTTGCGTAGTTCGACCTGGAGTTGGGATGGAAGATTCGTCGCGCCCTCGATCTTAGCCGTCGCCTTGATCTTGCCCGTCGAGCTGCCCGAGGACACATCAAGTTCACCGCCACTGTTGAGATTGACTTCGGTGGACTCTCTCATTTGCCCGCTGGAATCAGGCATCCGGACCGTATACCGGCCTGCCGGAACTCCGGTCAGTTCATACACGCCGGGGCCGACACTCTGGATGTTGCTGCTCTGGACCAGATCCAGATCGTCGAAAGCGGGCTTCTGCAGGAAGGCCACAGGAACGTGGACGATGACATGCAGTGAGGCGACGGGATTCAGGTGGATGTCAGCTTCCAGGCGATCCCCGCCGCGGACCGGGATCGGAACAGCATCCTCGGCCTCGGTGGCGTCGCCGTAGTAGGTGATGGGATAGGCGACGTCGAGTGATGAATCCACCTGGGAGGGTTCCGCCGCACCCGCCGATATCGATGTTGGATGTACCGCGTACCATGGCGAAGCTTTCGCCGAAACGAAGTATGTCCCCTCGGCGAGGGGTGTCACCTCGTAGCGGCCTTGATTGTCAGTCGAGGCGTAGCGAAAATGAAGAATTCGACTCATCCCCTCGGAATGCTCCTCACGATAGACCGCGATTTCCGCATGACGGACGGGGTCTCCGAATTCATCGAGCACCTGGCCGGTAAGCACGGCGTTTGCCGCCAGCCGCAGCACAAGGTCTTCGGTATCGAGATCGGGGCCGGTTACGATCGCGCTCGCGAACTGGTCATGCTGGTTGTAGAAAGCGGTGATGAATCCGCGCTTCGCGCCCCCGAGCGAGTATTTGCCGGCTGGAACATGGAACTCGAAGCGTCCGTCGTCGCTGGTGATGACGGATTGCACGCTCTGCCGATTTCTCGCATTGACGATGGTGACGCGGGAGCGCGCGAGCGGGCTACCGCTCTTCGCGTTCACGACCGTCCCAGCGATGCGGTATGGGCCGGAAGGAATCTGCGTCCTCTGAGAGCCCTCCGTCTGCGCCTGAGCGGAACAGAAGAGCATCGCCGCCGCGAGTATGGCCAGGCACCGCCTTCGTTGGATTGAGCGACGGAATGAGGGAAAGACAGGCATCACTCCTCGTTCCCGGCAATGCTCGTGGAAATCAGCTGCAACTGCACGCGTTCCTTTTGTCCACCAACCACGCGAACCACCTGCCCCTTCGAATCGTAAGCCCGCATGGCTTCGGGATTCCGATACTCAATCTCCGCTTGCACCTGATCGAAAGCAAGCACGCGGTACGTACCCGGAGCCAGCCCCTGCGAAACGAAACTCCCATCCGGCCTCACCCATATCTCGGTGAACCGCCCGCTGCTGTCCGCAACAGGAATGCAGTAAACATGCGCTCGGGCTTGCCCTGGGCCGGGTACACGGGCGGGCCCTGGCGCTGGCTGTGTAATTCCCTCAACTGTGCCGTTGATCTCCGCCGTATCGTCTCGCATCGTGATCTCAATGGGAGAAGCTCCACCTCCCACGCCGACGACCAGCGGCTGATGCAGCAGGTCGAGGTTGCCCGAACGGATGGAGGCGGGGTAACCGCGTGATGATTGGACTCGCACCCAGTAGCGCCCCGGCGGCGCACCCTCGATGGCCAGACTCCCGTCCAAAGAAGCGGAGGGGTTCCGCAGAGGAACATCGGCTCCCACGCCAAAGTCGTCGGCGGATTCCAGCGCCATGCTCAGATCATCATGTGGCTTCCTCAACGCCGCGCTGCCATCGTCGCGGGCGGCAGATGTGAATTCTTCCCTCACGTTGACTGGAATCGACCCATTGGGCACTAGGGTCAGGCGCGGACCATCGATCGTCCGGCCATATCCCGGTGCGCCTTTGACAGTGAGCGTCTCCAATCCGGTTACATGGTTGGGTCCGGAATTGGAGGCTTCGATGGTGTAGCTTCCGTCGGGCAACATGCCTTCAATTGCACGGTCACGATTGTTGTAACCGAGGGAAAATCCCGGTCCCTTATGTCCTTGGGCGTACACCTCAACGCTGACTCCGCTTTCCCCTCCATCGGTGACCGGCACGACGACCGGCACTTTGACGCGGTAATACGGCTGCTTGACTAGAGATAGGTTGACATTCTGCGTCTGACCAGCGGCCAATTGAATTGTGCTCGCAGATCCGAAGTCGGAGGCACTCTGATAGTAGACAGGTGGATATCCGAACAGCGGCCCACGCGAATCAGATGCAAACGGATCGGCGGTCAGCGGGTCGCGGTCGAGCACCTCGTTGGTCAGCAGCTTATAGGTGCCGGCCGGAAGGTCCGAGAAACGGAATTGGCCGTCCGACGTGGACTGAGCGCTGCCAGCCGGAACGAAGCGGCCGCGGCCATCCTGCACCTGCCGGCGGAAAATTTGCAGCGTGATGCTGTCGGGCGCTTCTGCCGTCGGCAGAGTGACGGTGCCGACGATCACCGCCTCAGGTGTAAGCGCAAGGGTCAGGTCCTTGGATGTATCGGTCCGAATATTACTTCCCTGACTGTTGGGATCGGCCAGAAAGCCTGGCTTACGGGCCATCAGCGAGTAAGAGCGAATCGAGCGACCGGGAGGGGCATTTGGGCCGGAACCGCCCGCGCTAGCCGGGTCGACCCTCGGCAAGATGAATTCAAAGCGCCCCTCACTGTTCGTCAGGGTGGCCAAGCGATTACCGGGGGAAGAAACCAGGGCGCGAGCGATCGGCTCACGCGTCAGGCTGTTGATCACAATGCCGCGGATGGTGTCGGGGTTGTCAGCCGTGGACTGCGCGAAGGACCAAGCACCGCTCAGGCTGGCAACGGCGAGAAACACGCGGAGAAAGAGTGCGCAAGGAGATGCTAGATGCAGTACTCGCTCGCGCAAGTACGGTGGAACAGGGAGGGACATCTGGGGTCCGCGGCTCTTCAAAACTGAACTGCTCCAAATCTGAATCATTGTGGCTAAGATCAGGAAAATGCACAACTCACAGTAGAAGCAGGCTGCGCACAATGGGGTACAATTTCCTTTGGATCGTGGTCTCACCCGGCGCATTCTTCGATCCATGCAGCGCAACATGCAGCCCACAATCGGCAACCGATGACGGAACGTCCGCTGCTTCTCGATGAGGACTTGCCACGCGAAGCCGGCGACATCGCCGATGCTTGTGCTTCGGTTCCTTTGTCGTCTGGCTACCGCGCCATGTTGCAGACGCTGTTTCGCGGCAAAATGAGCGGCGCCGCCATCGCCCTGGTCATCCGCCAGGTGGTCGTCATGGGACTGAGCGTGGGCAGTAGCGTGGCGGTATCACGCTGGCTTGGTCCTGAGATCGTCGGTCGCTTCGCCATTCTGATCTTCGTAACCCAGGGAATTCTGGGTTATTTTGGCGACTTGGGGCTGAAAGCGGCGCTGATTCGCAAGCGTGGCGATCTGGAGCCGACCGAACTGGCGAGCGCCCAGAAGGCGATTTTAGGGATTTCGATCACGTTCGCAGTCGTAATTGGCGCTCTTTTGCCGGTGGTGCTGCGGCTGGTGAAACTGGGGCCCGAGAATTACCTTCCTGCCGCCGTTTTCCTGGTGTTGCTGATTGTGCGCAACCAGCGCATGGTGCCGCTCGCACTGCTCGAGCGCGCCATGCGATTCAAAGTCGTTAGCGCCGTGGAAGCAGCCGAGAGCCTCATCTACACGGTTCTGCTGGCCACACTTGCATTTCTTCACCAGGGCATCTGGTGCTACGTCGTCGCCATGGGATGCCGCGATTTGTTCGGCAGTGCGGCGTTCAACTTGATAGCCCGCCCGCCATTCCGGAAATTTTCCTGGACCTCGATCCGTCCTCATGTGGGCTTCAGCTTGGTCTACCAGGGCGGGTCGCTGTTGAACATGGCGACGCTCGCCTTCCCGCCGATCATGATCGCGCGCCTGCTCGGCAAGAATGCTGTGGGATATGTTTCTTGGGCATCCACGCTGTCGCTTTATCCACTGGTGATCTGCAATGCCATGGCGCGCATTTACTTGCCCGCGTTCAGCAGCGCGGCCAGCGATCCCACGCTGCTCCGGTCGCGGGTAGAAAAATCTCTGCGGATCAACGCCAGCATTGCCTGGCCAGCGTGTGCGGTGCTGGCCAGCCTGAGCACGCCCATCATCGCCCTTGTATTTACTGACAAGTGGTTCCCGGCGCAGCCGCTGCTCTATGCCTATTGTGTTACCGCCGTGTTCACGGCGGTCGGCGTGCCTCTGACGGAGCTGTTCTTTGCCCAGGATAACGCCTGGTTCAACTTTCGCCTCTGCCTGTGGTGGACGATACCGACCTGGACGCTCGGTACATACGCGGTCTATCACTACGGACTATTCGGCTTCGCTATTTTTCAAGCGGTGCTTCAGAGCACGTGGCTGCTGGCTTTCTTTCACGCCCGTCGGCCGGAAGGACTGCACGTCTTCGCACCCTTGCGCGAGCCCCTGACATTGAGCGCCGCACTGGTGCTCGGAAACCTGTTGGTGCAACGTTCGATGGTGATTTCGTCGATTTACCGGCTCGCCATTCTGCTTACGGTGGAAGGCGTGATCTGCGCGTTCTTCCTGGTAAGGATGGCAATGAGTTGGCGACTGGTAAACCGATCTATAGAAGCAGAACCCAGTCCAGCATAGGCAATTCCGTCGAAGGGGGCTTCAAACTGTGTCGGATGTGGACAAGTGGTACCGCGACTACTGGGCGCGTTATCGGGAGCGACTCAAGTTAAATGTCACTTTACGTGCGCCCTGCGTAAGCAGTTCCCAGGACGACGAACTGAACGAGATCCAGAAGATTATCTTCGACCGCACGAAAAATGTTTCGAGGATTCTGGACTTCGGCGCTGGCGATAACCGGGTCAAGCGCAAGTTCCTGGCGGCGGGTTTCAAGGGCAGTTATGAAACCCTCGATTTTGCCGACTCCGCGGGTCACACATATTCCTCTTTGTCCCAAGTAACAGGCAAGTTCGACGCGATCTTCTGTCTCGAAGTGATCGAGCACATGCCGCTCAACGACTACGTGGATCTCATGGACGAATTCGGGAAGCTGCTGAATCCGGGCGGCTTTTTGGTCATCGGGACGCCTAACGCTCTTTGTGTTGTTCCGATGTGGTCGCTGGACGCAGGCCACATTCAGCAGTATCCGCTAGCCGATCTTGCTGCCGATTTCGTAGTTCGCGGTTTCGAGGTCGAAGCTTTTCGAGTCTGGCATGGCCCGTGGCCCAAGGGAATTCGCAAGAGGCTGCGGCTTCTTGCGATGCGCTGCCTCTGCTATCTGTTAGCGGTTGACTACGCCCACGGCATCGTCGTAATCGGAAAGAAGAAAACGCCGGCGCAAGTTACCGGGTCGTCGACGTGAAACCGTCCAGCTTGCACGCCGGGTTCGGACATGGCAACGAATCGCCAGCGTTGCCGGCAATCTCCTCACGGCACGGCAACTTGGTTAAAATAAGCTCTTGCCACCCGAGGACGCCTTTTGATTCGCGTTGGTCTCGACGGCCGCATCTTGATGTACTACGAGATGCGCGGCTTTGCGCGCCATACCGTGGAACTTTTTCGTGCGATAAAGGAGATCGCGGGCGATAGCATTGAACTGTATTCTTTCTCGCCGGATCCGATTGCTCCAGATTTCCTCGCCGGGTTGGAAATCAAACCCGTGGTTTTTCAGGAGCGTAGAGAGATTCTCTGGGAGCAGGTCGAACTACCGAAGCACTTGCGGCAGACATACATCGATGTTTTCCACGCCACTGCTAATCGCGGGCTCCCATACCGGCGTGCCTGCAAGTACGTCCTAACCTGCCACGACATTATCGATCGCCTGCCTGAGTATTGCGGGGGCGAGCACTGGCGCGGAAGTTGGCGGAAAAAGTATGCGGATTTTGTCTCCCGGCACAGCGCCGACAAGTACATCACGGTCTCCAACTTCTCGAAACGGGACATCTGCCGGTTTCATCGACTTTCCCCGGACCGCGTCGTGGTGATCTACAACGCCGCCAACCGGCGCTTCTATGAGATGTTGAGCGCGGAACAAATTGCGCGCGTCCAAAATAAATACGAGCTGCCGCCGCAATATTTTCTTTTTCTGGGTGGGTTTGATAAGAAAAAAAACGTTGGAGCATTGGTGGAGGCTTTTGCCCGCTTGCCGAATGAATCTCCGCCGCTGGTTCTGGCGGGTGAGCACAAATGGGACTTTGCGGATGTCGCCGAGAAAATTGGCGCGCTAAGCCTATCACAGCGGGTCCTCTGTCCCGGCCAGATCGCCGACGAAGACTTGCCCGCGATTTATCAGGGTGCGCTTGCCTTTGTGCATCCCTCACGCTACGAAGGTTTTGGGCTTCAGCTCGTCGAAGCGATGGCTTCCGGAGTGCCCGTCCTTGCCTCCGAAACTTCCAGTCTGCCAGAAGTGCTCGACGGCAGCGGTCTGCTCTTCGATCCAGAAGATCCAGACTCAATCGCCCGGCAGATGGCGCGAATTGTTGGCGATCCCGCTTTGCGGAGTGCCCTCGCCGAACAAAGCCGGCAGCGAGCCAGCTTTTTCTCCTGGCACAAAGCCGCCGAACAAACTCTTCGCGTGTACCTGGATTTGCTGGGGCGGAGTGATGACTTTCTGCGAAACCGTAATCAAGTTGCGGCCCCAACCGTTGCAGCCACAATCTCGGAGCAGCAGCGGTGAGGATCATCGTCGTCACTCCCGCCGTGCCTCATCCATTCGGCGACACCGCCGCGCGGTGGTTCTACGTTTTGATTACCGAGTTGTTGGCCCGCGGTCATGAAGTCGTGGCGTTGGCGGTGACGGAGGAGCCGGACGAACGCGTGTCGGAGGCAAAACAGTGGCTGTCGAAGCACGATCGGCAACTGACACTGCACTGCCATCGCCTCAGAGTGGATTCAGTCGCGCTGCGGCGCAAGTGGCATAACCTGGTTCGGCCGCGCAGCGAACTGCTTCAGGACTCGGCCTTGGCCGGTCTGCTGCAACGGGAAATGGCGAAAGGCTACGACGTGCTGCACCTCGAACAGATGTCCACCGGCTGGCTCGGCCTGGGTGTGCCTCGAGCGCTGCTCAACGTGCACTTTTTTGACGTCATCGATTGGGCCGAGAAGGAAAACATGGGATTCCGCGATTACAAGGCACTGTGGCAGGCGCGGCGCGCCACGCGCCATCTCCTCCACGGGATTCCGAACACTCGTCTGCTCACGCCGCGGCTGAAGGAGATGGCGGAATCGATCAATCCAAAGGGACACTATTGGGTCGTACCTCTCGCCTTAGACACTGCGTTGTATACCAAACAGCCGCCCGCGCCGGACCCCGTCGTCGGATTGATCGGCTCTATGCACTGGGAACCGTCCCGTTCTGCGGCGGAGCGCCTGATCACGCGCATTTGGCCTCTGGTGAAGCATGGGTTCCCCCAGGCGAAGCTTTACATCGCGGGTTGGAACGCAGCCAAGTACTTACAGAAATATTCGTCTCAATCAGATCTCACGCTGGCGGAAAACCTAGCCCATCCATGCGAATTTTTCTCCAAAGCGGCGGTCATGGTCTATGCGCCTTCGCGAGGCAGCGGAATGAAAGTCAAAGTGATGGAAGCGATGGCTTACGGCGTGCCAGTGGTCACTACCTGGGAAGGTGTCGAGGGTATCGACTACGAGAATGGGCGCGAATGTTGGGTTGCCGAAAGCGACGAAGAACTGGCGGGCAGAGTCTGCCGTTTACTGGAAAACTCAGCGGAACGGCAGCAGATGTGCGAGGCAGCGCGAAGCTTGATCAACGAGCGCTACTCGCCGCGTCCGGTGGTTGATAAAATGATCTCTGTTTATCAGCAGATGATCGCCGCCCAAGTCCTATCGCCATGCTTCTCTTTAAATTGAAATATGTGTCTGAAATGCGCATTTGAAATATGCATCTGAAAAGCGTTCTTCAGATGGCCACGCTGGTGCTGAATTTTCGCAATGGCCGAACTCTGGTCCAGCGGATGCGCGCCGCGACGCCCTGCGATGAGGTTGTGCTTTGGGACGGCACGCGTATCTCCCATCCCGCAGGGAAAGGCGGACTGTTGGAAGCAATCGTGGAGCTGTGGCTGGAGCATGCCTACACCGAGGGATTCTATCGTCCCGCGGACGGACACGTGATTGTCGACGCCGGCGCCAATGTGGGAATCTTCGCCATTCAGATGGCGCGGCAGAACCGTCGATGCCGGGTGCTTGCGCTCGAGCCGTTCGCGGAAAATTTCAAGTATCTGCAAGCCAATGTGGCGCAAGCGTGTCCGGAAACTGTAACCTGCTGTGAAGTGGCGCTGGGTGCGGGGTTCGCGAGGGGAAATATGCAAGCCACCGGCAGCCGTTCGCTTGATCACGTGCTGCGAGTGGGTTCGAGCGCTGCGGACAGTATTCCGGTGATTCCTCTTTCCGGATTGTTTGACCTTACCCGGACCCGCGAGATCGATTTTCTGAAGGTTGATATCGAAGGTTCCGAGCACGACGTGTTTGCCGCAGCTTCGCCGGACCTGCTCGGCCGATTCAAGCGCATCGCGATGGAGTATCACGATCAAATCGTGCCAGGGACGTTCGAACTATTGCGCCGCGTCCTTGGTTCCACTCACGATATTACGGTTCGTCCATCGAAAATGGAAGGATGCGGAATCCTGCTGGCTCGCCGCCGTGACCTCAACAAATAACTCAATGCCTGTCACAGAAAAAAAGCATAGCACATCGTCAATCAGCAGCGCGGTGCGGGTACTCACTGTACTTCCTGACTTTCCTTACCCGGCCACGACCGGTCTGCACTTGCGGATGGTAAGCAACCTGGAACTCGTCCGGCGGCTGGGCTGTTTTGGTGCGCTCCTCTATTTCTCCACCGAAGGGTGCGAGCCCGCGCCCGTCGAGTCCACTCCCCTGGCGCAGATCTGCGATGAAGTTCGCCACGGCGGTCGCCGTTTCCCGCATAGCGATTTCTCCACAGCTTCACTGATCGGACACAAGGTGGATTTTCTTGTACGAGGAGCGCTCGGGCTTCCAAGCAAACGTTATCCGTTCTCCACGTCCTACGACCGCATCGGCGCGGCTGAAATTGTTCTCGCAGAGGCGCAAAGAGTCAAAGCCGATTTCGTCGTGCTGCCGTCATTTATGTTGCATTACGCCGCTCCGCTGAAAAGCAACGGATTTCGCGTGATCGCCGATGCGATTGACGTCCTCACCGAGCTCACTGCGCGGTTTCTCTCCAATTATGGGAAAGGTGCAATAAGTCGGCTGGGACTCTTTTCCAACTATCTTGCGAGTCGGACACAGGAGCGGATCTTTCTGGCGCAGTGCAGCGAGGTCTGGGCGACGTCTCCTCCTGAAGCCGAGGCCCTTGCCCGCATTGCTCCAGGAGTGAATGTGATCGTAGTGGCCAACAGCCTCGATGAATGTGTTTTTCAGCCCGGGCCCGAAACAACCAATGAGAACGTCGGCTTCATCGGCACTTATTCATCCGTTCCCAACCTCGATGCGGCCAGGTTCTTGGCCGAAGAGGTATTCCCCATCGTGCTTCAACGGAATCCCGCGGCACGACTTAAGCTGGCGGGCGCTAGCTTGCCAACGGCGGACGAGACGAGGCTGCGCAGATTAGGTTATGTCGATCTTCTCGGCGCAGTTGCCGATTCGAACGAGTTGTACAGCCAGTGCCGGGTTATCGCTTTGCCTGTGTTTGTCCGAGGCGGCGTGCCCCTGAAGATTGTCGAAGCTTTCGCTCGCGAAAAGACTGTCGTTGCCTGTCCTCAACTGGTTGAGGGATTGGGAGTTCGGGACGGCTATGATGTGTTGGTGCGAGAGAGTCCAGAAGACTTCGCAAAGGCGATCTCATTGCTGTTGTCGGATGATGCCTTCTGTCGGCGCCTGGGAAAGAATGGGCGGGAAACGTTTATGAGAAACTGGTCGCGTTCGCACGCCGAAGAAATACTGCGGCAATCCAGCGTGCTGGCCTTATATCGGCCGGATAAAATTGACTGAACTTGCGATGCCTGACCCAACAATCACTGAGGTTGCGAGTTGCACAGCGCCCGGGGATGCACCCGAATCGCAGGTGCTCTCGGTGGGCATTGTCGGCGCTGGCGAAATCGTGAGCCGGATACACCTCCCGGTTCTGAGCGCTTGCGAAGGCATTCGCATCTCGTATGTCGCGGACAAGAATCCCGAACTGGCGCGGTCGGTCGCGGGCAGCTACAAACTCGCGCCAGTCAGTGTAGCTGATAACTTGGACGAGCTTCCTCAAACTGATGTCGTGCTGCTAGCGGTGCCAGTCACTGCGAGGCTGCCGTACTACGAGCTGTTTGCCAAACGCGGAACCAGCGTACTAGCCGAAAAACCGCTCGCAGCGGGGGTTTCGGAGGCCGAGCGAATTTGCGGCTTGTACCACGAATACTCATTAGCCTGTGGCTTTCAGCGGCGAAGCTATGCCTCCGTGGCCCTGGCAAGATTGCTCGTTGCCGAAAATTGGTTTGGGCCGTTGCGGTCGATGTCCATTTCCGAGGGTGCGCTCACAACTAGGACTGGCGCCGATTCCCGTTTCTACGACGATGCTACCTCCGGCGGCGGCGTGCTAATGGATCTGGGATGTCATTCCCTCGACGTGGCGATGTACGTCACGGATGCAACCGAAGCGATTCCAGTGAATCAACGGTTCGTGTTTGATGGCGGAGTGGATCGTGAAATCAACGCGCGTTTGACCTTGCGCACAGCACATGGCACATGCGACCTGGATTATCTGGTGACCTGGCTTCGGCCGGCAAAGAATACGATTGAACTGCGGTTCGAGAACTGCACCGTCGAGCTCTCATGCCGGCCTTCGCAGAACATCGAGATTCACGGCGTCCAAAATGGCCGCGATCTAGCCTCGCTTGCGATGAAACGAGCTGGCGCCGCTACGATGTATCAAGCGTTTTACCTGGAATGGACGGCCTTTCTCGACGGTGTCCGGAGCCGCCAGGCCTCCAAGTTCAACGCTCGTAGTTGCCTCCCCACGATTCGCACCGTCGAAGCTCTTTACAGGGCCGGGAAGCGAAATCCATGAAGCGAGTTGCGATTCTGGGTGCGAACGGTCAGGTTGGGACTGAAGTGTCTCTTCGCTTGCGTGATGTCGATGGGATTGAAGTCGTGCCGATCGTACGCAACGTCTCAGGGTCCGCCTTTCTGCGTTCAAACGATATGGAATGCAGACACGGGCGCATCTCCGACCCGGCAGAGGCAAGCACCCTGATCGGCGACTGCGATGTGGTGGTAAATTTTGCATTGAGCAACACAGCAATACCACGCACCGACAGGGTCATGAATCGGCGGATTCTTCGCAGTATGGTAGCTGCCACAAAGGCCGGTGCGCCGATCGTATTCGCTAGCACGATGATGGTCTACGCGCCTGGCATGAAGTTTGGGTTCCCGGACTCCTACGGACTTGAAAAACTCGTCGCCGAAAGAATGTTTCGCCGCCTCTGCCGGGTGTCGCGTCACCCTGCGTTCGTGTTTCGGCTGGGACACGTGATGGGCGAGTTGCAAAACATCACCAGCAAGATCCGTAGCGAGATCCGCGACGGCAAAGTCGCATTGCCACACCAGGGACTCCGCGCCTCCAACACGGTGTTTACGGCGACCATTGTGGAAGCTCTCGTCCAGATAGCTCAGATGCACGTAGCCCAGGCGGCTCCGAAGCCCGGCACGTATGACCTGATCACCTTTCCGCAGTGGACCTGGCTTGATGTTTATAAGTACTACGCCGCCCAACTCGGGTTGCCGCTGCATTTGGCGGATCCGGAACAGGTCGGTGATCCGAAGTCTGGGTTAGGCAGCCCGGGTGATTCCATGCGGCGCCTTCTGGGCTATTTGGCAAACCATCATGCGTTAACCGAGCGGCTCACGTTTCTTTTGGCATTCCTGCCTCGCAGCGTCAATCAGCGGATGTACCTGCGATATTTGCAGACACGGGCGCTGACCGAGATCAACGCGTTGCGAGAGTCGGAGAAGGTTGAATTCTGTGTACAGGATTGGCGCGAATTACGGGTGCGCAGTTTCGGACGGATGGCCGACCCTGTGACGCTGATGGCGCGTTATCCGTTGCCATCTGGGCTTGAGTTCGCCGAATCGAATCAGGCGGCCGCGGGCATGAAACGCATTTGAAGATGACAAACCGCAAAATACTCGTGATCGGACCGTTGAACCAAACCGCGCTGGCCGAAAGCTATGCGCGGGCTTTCGAACGCCTGGGCATGGATGTGGTCCGGTTTGATTCCGAGCGGGCTCTCATGCAGGCGAGCCGCTTCAGCAGCAACCGCATTCTGCGCCGTGCCTTGCGACAGGCCATGTGGAGCGCGGTCAATCGCGAGGCGGCGGAAGTAGCGCGGCGCGTTCGTCCGGCGCTTATCTTCGCTGTGAAGTGTTCGTTCTTTCATCCCGAAACCATTCGGCAGATCCGGAACTTCGTCGGTGTTCCGTTCGTGAACTACTATCCGGACCATCCCTACATCGGCGTTCGCTGGGATCCGAGAGAACCTTCCACGCTGCGCCGCGATCTGATTGAAGTTCTCCGGCAGTACAGCATTGTCTGGATGTGGGAGCGAAGCTTGGTGGAGCGGCTCCAGCGCGACGGCGTCGACGCTAAGTATCTTCCGTTTGCGGTCGATCCGGAAGTTTCCTGGTCGAAATCCGTCGCTGAGGGATTGCATTGCGACATTTGCAATCTCAACCACGACGTGGCTTTTGTCGCCACTTACACGCGTTTCCGCTGCGCGGAAGTTGCGGCGATCCGGAAACACACGATCGCGATCTGGGGCGACAACTGGCCGCAAAAGTGGAAGACGCCTTCGGGGCAGCATCGAGCGCACCCGCCAATTTGGGGCAGTGCCGTGGGCGACATTTATGCTAAGGCGGTGGTGTCGCTGAATGTGCTCAACGCGGAAAATCTGGGCGGACCCAATATGCGTACGTTCGAAGTTCCGGGCAGCGGCGGCGTGATGCTGGCCCGCTATTCACCGGAGCAGCATGAATTCTTTCCCGAGAACGAAGCGGCGGTTTACTATCGGACGGCGGCGGAGATCGACGACAAAATTGATTGGGTGCTGTGTGATCCCGAGTTGCGCGCGCGCATCAGGCGCAATGCGGCGCGGCTGGCGGCGGAGCAAACTTACGATGCGCGCGCGGCACACGTACTGCGCGAATGTGGCTTGAGTGTTTCAGATAAGCCAAAATTAGAGAACCCCAGGAGGCTGATGACGTGAGCGGCCCCATGCGCATTGCCTTCGTCAGCGGCCATAGCCAATGGTGGCGCAAGCAGCGACTGGTGGCGAAGTACCTCAAGATGCGCCTTCAAGGCGTCATTTATCCGGACGTTTACTGCCTGGCGCTGATGCTCTCCGACAAGTTCGACTTTCTACTCGAAGATGAAGAGGTTCCGCCAGGCAAGTACAACCTTATCTTTGCCGAGTTGCAGAACTCAGACAGCCAACTGGGCTACCTCGAGTCGCTGGTCGAAGCCCGAGACCCGCCCGTAGCCGTGATTCCGGGGCCTCCGGCGATTCTTTCCCGCGACCTGACGGATGCGAAGCTGCGGCGCGTGAAGCGCATCTTGTCGGGAGCGCGCCACGTGTGGGCGTATTCTCCCGAGCTCAAGACGTTTTGCGACGGGCTGATCGGCCACGAGCGGGCCAGGATCATTCCATGGCCCTACGATCTGGCAGCGACGCAGGAGCTAGGGCGCGACTCTGTCCGTGACTCTCGTCGGCACAAGATTTTGGTGCAAGTGCCGATGAGCTTCCATGGCATCGTGCAGAACTATCCGTTTGTGCTGAAGGGTGTGCTGCTCGACATTTGGCAGGAACTGCCGAGCGCGCTCCGCGAGAAGATCACTTTTCATACATTCATCTACAACGCTACCGATGTCGAGAAATACAAGTCGTCCGAATTCGCCAAGGGAATGCCGTTCGTGCTAGAAGGGAAGCGTGAATACCGGTCTTTTTTGCGTTTCATGGGAGAGTGCGACGGCGTCATCAATTTGACGGCGGGCAGCATTCTGGGACGGATTACTTTTTTGGCGGCGGCGCTGGGGCGGCTTGGAATTTTCAGCGACAACAGCCAGCTCAATGCGCGTCTGTTTCCAGGTTCGTGTGTCGCGATGTTTGACACCGTGCGTCTGCGGGATTTGGTCGGGGTCATGTTGCGCGGGCTGGCTGACGGCTCCACTGACGCCCGGCTGTTGCCCTCGACTTCCGCTGCGGCCGAGATTGGAGACTTTGCGGCGAACCAGGCGGGGCTGCAGGAGATTCTGGCAGCAGGTCCGTGCCCGTAGCAGGACGCAAAACTATTCTCCGCAATGCTCGTGGTAGATTCGTTGACTCATGCTTGGAGTAATGACAAATGAAGAGCCGCCGTCGGCTAAAGAGTTGATTGGCCGTCTGCCTTTTCCCTTAGGCGTTGCCTGTCTTGCTGCATTGTGCGGCTTGCTTATGTCGACTCTTCCTTACGTCGCCTGGTACCGGGCTGAGCATTCAAGTGTGTGGATTGCTGATGCCGATGAGATTGATTACACTATAATTGCGAGTCATGCTTATTACTGGCATCCGATGTATTTGTCGGATCCGACTTTTGTTAAGGGAGGCCAATCGGTTTATTCGTGGCTGCAACTAGTCCCCGGCGAGCTGGTGTGCAAGGAATTTGATCTTCGCCCCATTCGATTCGGCCTGGTTCTGCGAATCTTCGGAGGACTGGCCGTCGGATTCGGATGGTATGCGATCGTCTGGCAGGATGTCCGGCGTCCTTGGGTTGCAATGGCTGGCGCCCTTTTCCTTCTGACTGATAGCGGCTGGCTCATAATGCGCCCGTTCGTTTATCAATGGGCCACGCTAGCAGGTGTCTTGCTCAACCGCACCGGCGAAATCTTCGCGTATAACCCAAGCATCCATCGAGAGTGGCGAATTGTTTCTCCCGTCGTCGTCCTGCCTTTTCTCTTCCTCTACCTGTCAGCACTTCGACGCAGTGTGGAGAAGTTTTCACACGCAAGAGTCGTTTGCTCAGGCTTGGCCTTCGGACTGCTGTTTCTTGCCTACTTCTATTTTTGGACCGCAGCGGGCCTTGCCCTGCTACTGGGGGTCTTGGTGGATCGCGGGCGGTGGCAGACATATTTTCACACGGGATGGATCGGTTGTCTTGTTGGGACCCCGGAACTGGCTAGGATGTTGCTCACGCGCCGCGTGCAAGGAGCAGAATGGATGCAGCGGTTTGACGAATTCGTTCCTATTCCACGATTGAGTGAACACGGTCATTTTCTTCTTTCCGCCGCGCTTGTTGTGATCACTTTGGTGATCGTCTGGCTCTTCTTCAGGCGGCTGCTTTATCTCTGGTGCCTCTGCTGTGCCGGATTCATAATGATTCACCAGCAGATATTCACTGGTCTTCAAATGGAAAACTACCATTGGGCTTACCTCTTTTGCCCGTGCATGATCCTGCTTCTGGTCCTCCTTGCGATCGATGGAATCGAGCGGATGGGAGCGCGGGGCCGCATCTTCGGGGGAATCCTTGTGGTTGCGGTGGTATTGAATGCGGCGGTGGGCATATATCTTCGCGGTCTCGAGGCACTTCGGACGAGAGATAGCCAGCGCTACAGCTCGGGATATCAGGACTACGAAAGACAGCGTGGCGCTCCGGAGTACCAACCGCTCGTTGTCGGGTCCGTCACGGCTGGGACTGAGGATTTCGTTCAATTTGCTATGATCGTCGATCATGTTACGCCATTGGCGGCGGCTTACCCGGTCCTTGTGAGTCCTTCAGTTAGCGACCTCGATTTCGATCGTCGCATCGCGTTCAACGCTTATCTCTCCGGGACCTCCCGCGAGCAGTTCGAGGCAAAGGAGACGTGGGAATTAGATCATCTGCATCTCGGTGTCGAGTTGCGAGACCCTGTGAAGAGGGGAGCACGCCTGGCTAGCCGGCTGTCGTTCTTTGATCAAATTGCCGCCAGCCCCTCAGTTGCAATCGACCACTATCAGGTCAGGTATGTCGCACTACCGGCGGGATCGCCCAGGCCCGAAACGCTCAAGTCGGGTTGGGCTCTTTTGCAATCTGGCCCGACGTGGGAGGTCTGGGAACATAATTCCGCGGCCAGTGTGCCAAAGTCCCCTAATTTATGATTCGTACTGGGTCAACAACCATGGGGAATTCAATCCTTACCGCCGATCAATCAGCGGCACGGCATCATTCTGAAAAGCCAGAAGTCTCGGTCGTCTTACCTTGCCTGAACGAGGCAGAGACGCTGCCTGCCTGCATCCGGCAAATCCAGGAAATGTTCGCGCGTTCGGGCCTCAAGGGTGAAGTCGTTGTCGGCGATAACGGGAGCACAGACGGATCGCCTGAGATCGCCGAGAACATGGGCGCTCGCGTGGTGCTGGTGCCTCGAAAAGGCTACGGCAGCGCCCTGATGGGTGGCATTGCAGGCGCGCTGGCGGATTATATCGTTATGGGCGACGCTGATGGTAGTTACGATTTTCGGGACGTGCCGAAATTCGTTGCCCAACTCCGATCGGGTGCTGACTTGGTAATGGGCAACAGGTTTAGTGGGGGTATCAAACCAGGGTCTATGCCTCCCCTGCATAGGTACTTTGGCAATCCCGTAATGACGGGCCTCAATAGGCTGTTTTTCAAAAGCGAATGTGGTGATTCTCAGTGCGGGCTGCGGGCATTCACCAAACAAGCCTACGACCGGATGGACCTCCGCACGACAGGGATGGAATTCGCCAGCGAGATGTTGGTAAAAGCGACGCTGTTCCGAATGCGCGTTGACGAAATTCCGACTACTCTGTCACCAGATGGGCGCAGCCGTCCGCCTCACCTGCGAAGTTGGCGCGACGGCTGGCGGCACCTGCGTTTCTTGCTGATGTACAGCCCTCGCTGGCTCTTCCTGTACCCGGGCATCACACTGATGCTTGTCGGAAGCGCGTTGGCCGTCTGGTTGTTGCCGGGGCCTCGCAGAGTTCATGGCGTTGAATTCGACATCCATACACTGCTATACGCGGTAGTCGGAGCGCTGGTGGGATTCCAGTGCGTATTATTTGCTTTTCTCGCCAAGGTGTTTGCCATCACCGCGGGCTTATTGCCGGAGGACCCGCAACTGGCAAAGCTGTTCCGGGTGTTTACCCTCGAAGGCGGTTTGGCGGTTGGGATCTCGATGCTGATTGCCGGTGTCGGGTGTGCCCTTTATTCCGTTTTCCTCTGGAACGCTCACGGCTTCGGTGCCATGAATCCCTTATCGCTGATGCGTGTCGTTGCTTGTGCTGTTGGTCTCATCCTCATGGGTGTGCAGGTGACGCTCTACAGTCTTTTTGCCAGCATACTGGGGTTGGCACGCAAGTAAAGACACAAACGCGTGTAGGGCCTGCGGGTCACGCCGACGAGCGACACCGACGATGATGCTGGTCAAGGGAAACCCGCCACCTACGAGGCAGGTCTTCTGCAGAGGATTTGATATTGCGCGCCTAGGGGGAGCTGCCTGAGTATGGGCTCCGTGAATCGAAGAGCCTTCAGGGTGCGAGGAAAGTAGAACAGGAAATCCGTGCGCACAATTTCGAATCCCGCCCCTCGCAATAGACGTTTGGCCTCGGGCGGGGACAACGTCACGGCATCGCGATCAAATACACACTTGGCCATGCAATGCCGCGTGCCCGGGTTCCAGGGATTGTTTTCCCAGAAGGCAAACAATCCTCGTGGCCGCAGCGAGCTGTAAACGTACTGAACTGCCGAACTGCGCTCTCTGGTCGGAATGTGATGGAAAACTCCGTTGCAGTAGGCCAGGTCGAGATTCGCCGACGCTTCGTACTGCACAAAGGAGTAAAACCGGATTGCCTCGCACCCGTATTGCTTCTCGGCCATTTCCAGCGACCGCTCGGAGACATCCAACCCCGCCACGAGTCGCACTCCCACGAGTTCCCGAAGCAGTGCCGTGGTTCCCCCGATACCACAGCCGTAGTCCATCGCAGATTCAGGCGTTTCCTGCAAGTCTTGCAAACAGCGCGCCAGAAAGCTCACGCGGCCCCGCGCAAAATAGTCCTTGTCCTCGCCAGTTGCGGCCAGGGCCTGATTGAGATCAGCTTCATACGCGTCAGCAAACTGGTCAAATTCAGCCACGCCTACAGAACCTCCACTGAGGGACGCACTTATCGGTCGACATCTCACAATATCAGATAACTACTTCTCCGCTTCAATCTGCATTAAGTCGCTGAATGTTTCGCTTGGGCACGTGAAAATGCGTTTCAGTTGGCCTGATCTTGCAGGGTGCGACTTGACGGGTGACGCTCGGGGCCGTCGCGGCATCCGAGTAGTAGGTCGGCGGCTAGTACTCTCCGAGCTCGGTGATCAGCGGGCGCGGCGAAGTGATCACCAGGCCGCATTCGCATCGGACCAGACTGACGCGGCCAGCCCCTCAACGCGGTGCCCGTCAAGGGCAGCGTCGCATGCTTGGACGACTTTCACCGGAGCGGGAATTGTATCCGGCGAGAGTGGCGCGTCCGCGGCGGGGGATAGGGAATTCTAGGGTTTCTCCGCTACCACCAGCATCACATCGCTAAGCGTTCCCTGCGGCCTGGTGAACACGCGTTCGAGAATGTGGAATTGTTTCATGGTCTTCAGCGCGTTGAAAAGATTTAGAAGTTCAAAACTCAGACGCACTTCGTGCACCTGAAATCCGGCATCATGAAACATCCGCTCCAATACTGACTGGTTGAAGTGGTACAAGTGGATGGGAAATTGAAGATTGTTCCAGAAATTCCCCAACGCGTGCCTGGTCCAGCTATCGAATTTTGGCACGGCGACCAAGAGCAGTCCCCCTGGGCGCAGAAGTTGGTAACACCGCTGGAGAGCCAGCCTCGGAGAGTAAAGGTGTTCCAGCACCTGGCTCATTATGATGCAATCGAACGAATTGGCCGACAGGTTCGCGTTCTCGAAGGTCGAGCAGTGAACGTCGAGGCCCTTTCTTTTCGCGATCTCAACGGCGTTTTCGTTGAGCTCTAAACCTTGAACGTCCCAGCCCAACTGTCGCGCCCAATCCAAGTCAGCCCCAGTTCCACAACCGACTTCCAGTAGACTTTTACCCGTGCCGCGGTAAGGCAGATAAAACAGGAAGAAGTTTCCAAATAGAGATGCGGCCGTTCGCCAGAACAGGCGTCCGATAAGGCCGTCCTTCGCCGGATAGCCGCATTTGTAGGTCCTAAGCTTGGCTAAGATTCGGCCCCTGCGAGTCGGCGCTTTCGGGAGGTAGGAATAGTAGGTTGGAGGATAGTATTGGCCTAACTCGTCGGGTGCGGGGCGCGGCGAGGTGATCACAAGTCCGCAGTCGCATTGCACGAGGCTGACCTCGGCCATCCCCTCAACGCGGCGCCCGCCAAGAGCAGCGCCGCAAGCGTCGCAAGTCTGGACCACTTCCATCGGAGCCGGAATTATATCGGCAAGAGCCTTTGTGATGATGCTTGCCACCATGCGTGCAAATTGTTTGCCACATGACGATGGCCTATGGAGTCAAGAATTAGATTCTTGGAAACGCGAGGAATTCATTGACCAACTAAAACCCTGCCAGTAAACTTACGGGAACAAAGGACAATACCTCGAAGTTCGACCCTGATAAACACAAAAGAGAGCTATGCCTTCGTTTGCCGGCTTACAAACCAATCTCCTGACTTGGATCATCGTGGCCGGCATGATGGCTTGCTGGATGATTTCTGTCCGGCTCGTGCCGGGCTGGGCGCGCGAAGGATGGCCGTCGCTGTTGAAGTCGTTGTATGGGATTGTGTGGCTTGATTTCGGGCTGGATATCCTGCTGCGTTTCCTGATGTTGTCGTACAACGCGGTGCAGTGGGGAAACAACACTCCGCGCCTGATCGCGCTGACAGTGGATACGGTGAACAGGACGTTGCTGTACTGCGGACTGTTCTGGATGCTGGTGGCGCTGGCTTATGCGTTCGCGGTGCGCCGCAAGGGAGCAGGGCCGTTGGGCATGGCCCGGATGTTCACCCTCGACTTTGCTTACAGGGCAGCCATTCCGGTTGGGCTGCTGGCTTCCGTGGCTTTTTATTTGACTGAAGGGCGCGATCGCCTGCCGCTGGCGTTGATTACGCCGCTGGCGCTGCTGGCGGCCCTGTACATGGTACCGGCGGTGATCGTATGGTGGGATCACTTCCGCCAGCCTGGTCCCAAGTGGCGGATTGGAGGCATCCATTTGATCGTGCTGCTGCCGGCATTGGTGCGCGGGTATTGCAGTCCGTATCGGGAGAACCTGGCGCCCCTTCTGTTGATTCCCTTGATTGCGGCCGTGTTCGCGGGCAGGCGGCCGGCGCTGCGAAAAGTAGTTCCGGTGGGCCTGGTGTGTTTGTTCACGCTCAGCTCGGTGGTCAGCACCTATCGCCGCGTCAAATGGGACAACATTCGTCCCGAGGAAGTGGCACGCGAGTTCAGCCGAGCGACCTTTGTGGACTGGGCAAGCGGAACCTGGGATGAGCCCATGCACCGCTTCCACGGCTTTGACTCCATGTTGCTGACCGTGGAGCTGGTTCCGGCCCTGGAACCGCACTCAGGACGAAATGTGCTGGTCGCGCCATTCCTGCGCGGATTTGTTCCACGGTTCGTATACGGCAACAAGGGTGCCGCGGATGCGGGAATCAATTTCGGGACGCGGATCTGGGCATTTGACGATCCGACGGCTCGCGAACAACCTGTCGCTGCGATTGCGCCCTCGATGCCGGGTGATCTGTTCGACGCGGGCGGCGTGCTCTACATTGCGCTGGGCGCATTGCTCTGGGGAAGCGTGCTGGGATTGGTGGATGGATGGAAGAGGCATCTACCGGAATTCTGCGGAGCCGCCATCACGGTGCTGGTCGCGACCCAGTGCGGCATGTCGGTGGAGCGCGACTTCGACAACTCCGTAGCGACGTTTATTCAGACGCTGGTGGTTTTCCTTCTGGCTGCCGCGCTGATCGCCATAGCCCGCCGCAGCAGCGCTGACTATGCGGTGAGCTTCGATCCCACTCTGGAGCGCTCCTAGGGCCTATGGCAACCTTCTGGGCTGGACGATCTGCATCCCGGGGCCTGGATGACCGCGGGAACGGTGTGCGCCGAATGGGGAGCGAGGAGGACACCCGCGCATGAAGGTTCTCATTCTGGCGACGGATATTTTTACCCGGGGCGGGATCGCGAGATACACCTCCACGTTGGCCTCGTCGCTGGGCGGCATGCTTGGCCCGGAAAATGTGGATGTCCTGAGTTTCTTCGATTGGGGACACTCCGGAAATCAAACCAGCGAATTCCGACTGCTGGGAACGGTCAGCCGTCGCGAACGGGCCGGAGCTCTGTCCAGACTGCATTTCATGTCCAAAGCTGCGATTGCCGGGTTCGGAGGGTATGACTTGGTCATTGCGAACCATATTGCGCTTGCACCAGTTACCGCGATGATGAAGCTGGCTTTTGGGACTCCGTATTGGGTGACATGTCACAGCGTTGAAATTTGGTGGGGCACGTCGCGGCTGAGGCGCACCGCTTTAAGAAACGCCGACCTGATTTTGCCGGTCAGTCGCTACACCGCGGACGTGGTTCAGAAGATGGACGGCATTCGGAGTTCGCGGGTGAAGGTGGTTTATAACGCGATTCCAAATTCCTTCGCCAAGCTTTTGATGCGGCAAGAACCGGCGAGCGCTTCCATGGCAAAGCTCAAGAAGAGTGGCCCGGTTGTGCTGTCGGTTTGCACCTTGGTTCGAGGGAATGAGTTCAAGGGCGTGGACACGGTGATTCGGGCGCTGCCGAAGGTCTTAAAGGCAGTGCCCGACTTGCAGTACCTCGTCGTGGGTGAGGGCGAGATACGGGGGAACTTGGAGAGCCTGGCGGTTGAAATGGGCGTGGCAGAGAGCGTTACGTTCGCTGGCGAAATTCCCGATGCCGAATTGGCCGAACTGTACCGCGGCTGCGATGTATTCGTGTTGCCGAGTCGAGGACAGGAGCGACAGGGGGTGGTGGGCGGCGAAGGATTCGGGCGCGTTTACGTGGAGGCGGCGCTGGCAGGAAAACCCGTGGTGGGCAGCCGGTCCGGCGGGGCGTCCGAGGCCGTGCTTCGCGGGCGAACGGGTTTCGTGGTGGATCCCGATTCGAGTGACGAAGTGGCAGAGGCTCTGCTCGCCATCCTGCAAGATCCCCAGCTTGCGAGGCGCATGGGTTCCGAAGGAAGAGCGTGGTCGCTTGACACGTTCTCTGAGGATGCGCTCTCCCGTTCGCTGCGAGAGTTATTGCGGCCTTACGGCTTCAAGAACGAGAGCGTGCAGACGTTGGCGCACGCCGGTGGACAGCTTTGACAGCTTTGACGAAGCTCATGAAGGAACTCGAAGAGCTGCCCAAGGGTTTCAGCCGGCCCACTGCGCTTCCGGCGAATCTAGACGAGCAGCGCGGATGGCAGAACGCCAATCGTAGCTGGTGGGAGAGCCACCCGATGCGCTACGACTGGAAGGACGCCATTCAGTACGAAGAGTTCAGCAAGGAATTTTATACGGAAATTGATCGGCGTTTTTTTGGCGCGGTAGAGCTGTACGCGCCCTGCAAGAAGACCCCCTTCGACTGGCTCATCGACTTCGACTCCCTCAAAACGAAGGATGTGCTGGAAATCGGCGTCGGCAACGGCAGCCACGCGCAGCTACTTACGGAATATGCGAAATCCTTTACGGGGATCGATCTCGCTCAATATTCGGTAAAGAGCACCACGGAGAGAATGCGTCTCTTTGGTCTCGCCGGGACGGTGCTGCAAATGGACGCCGAGCAGATGCAGTTTGGGAACAACAGCTTCGATCTCATCTGGACTTGGGGCGTTATTCACCACTCGGCGAATACGAGAAAAATTCTCGAAGAGATGCGTCGGGTTCTCAGACCGGGCGGCGAAGCTTTGGTGATGGTGTATCACCGCACGTTCTGGGAGTACTACGTCCAGGGAGCGATGCTGGCGATCCTTTCGGGCCAGATTTTCAAGCCAGCGGCGCTGCACGCGAGCATCCAGCGAAGAACGGATGGCGCGATCGCCCGATATTACAAGCGCGCGGAGTGGGAGCAGTTGGTCTCCGATCTATTTGTGGTCAAGGACGTTCGCGTTTACGGAAAGAAAACTGAACTCGTCCCACTGCCAGCGGGAAAGGTCAAAGATTTGCTGGTCGGCATGGTGCCGAACACTTTCAGCCGTTTTCTCACCAACAAATGTCGCTGGGGATCGTTTCTGGTGACAAGGCTGCGTAAGGAGGCGGTGTAGCAGCGATGTGCGGAATCATGGGATTTTTGAGCGACGGCAGGCCCGAAGAGACGCGGGTGGCGGTGCGCAAGATGATGGCCGCATCCCGGCACCGCGGTCCCGATGCCAGCGGCACCGTCGAGATTTCCCTGGCGGCCGGTAGCGCAAATTACAATTTGGTGCTGGGGCACACGCGGCTTTCCATCATCGATCTTAGCGATGGCTCGCGGCAGCCGATGCAGGATGCCGAATCCGGTTCATGGCTGGCGTTCAACGGTGAGATCTACAACTTTCGCCAGTTGCGGGCAGAACTTGAAACTCTGGGAATTAAGTTCGTGACCTCCGGCGACTCGGAGGTTTTGCTCAAGGCGCTGGCGCAGTGGGGAGAACAAGCGCTCGAAAAACTGGAAGGCATGTTCGCGTTTGCCTTCTGGGATGGCCGGAACCGGAATCTTCTGCTGGCCCGCGACCGCGTGGGCATGAAGCCGCTCTACTACTACGCGGGACCGCGGGGATTTGCCTTTGCTTCTGAAGTTAAGGTGCTCGAGCGGGCGCAGATTTGTTCCCTTACTGTCGACCATGATGCGGTGGACTCGTTCCTGGCATATGGCGCCGTGATGGGGCCGAATACGATCTTCAAGGAAATTCGGGAACTTGAGCCGGGCCATTTGCTGCGGGTCAATGCGCGCCGTGAGGTTGCCGAGTCCGAATACTGGTCGTTAAGTCGCAGCCTCGCGGAGAGTGCGCCAGCCGATTGTCAGGATTTCGATCATGCGGTCGCAGAAATAAGGGAACGCCTCGAGTACGCGGTCAGTTCACATCTGGTTAGCGACGTTCCGGTAGGAGTGTTTCTCTCCGGCGGGGTGGACTCGAGTTTGTTGGCGCTGCTGGCGTCGCGCGATGCGAAAAGCCCCATCACGCTGCTGACAGTCGCATTTCCGGAACAAGAATTTTCCGAGTTGCCGTACGCGCGGCAGACTGCTCGCGACCTCCCGCATCACCATGAGGTGGTGACGCTCACCCCGGAACAACTCCGCGAGTTGCTTCCTTTGGCTCTGGGCGCGATGGACCAGCCGACGGTCGACGGGATCAACACGTACGTGATTTCGCGAGTGGGTGCTGCGCTCGGCTTGAAGGTGCTGCTGACTGGAATTGGTGGCGACGAACTGTTCGGAGGGTACACGACGTTCACCAAGGTTCCTAGGCTGCTGCGGTACAGAGCGGGGCTGCGTCCGGCGGCGCGTGTGTTGGCGAAGTTGAGAACGAAAAACCCGATCCAGTGGCAGAAAGTAGCCGACGCCGGGCCGCTGCGAAACCTGGCTGAGGCTTACCTTCTGCAACGTAGCATCCGATGGCGGCAGAACTCGCGGGCCCGGTCGCGTCCTGCTCAGGAAAGTATTCAGGAAAGTATTGAATCCTTGGCCAACGATTTTCAAAAGCTGGCGGCGCTGGAGCTTCAATTTTATGCGCGCAACCAACTCCTCAGAGATGCCGACGTGTTCAGCATGGCCAACTCCGTGGAATTGCGCGTTCCATTTCTCGATACGCAGCTGATTGCAGCAGCGCTTGCGATTTCACCGGGTTATCACTTCGAAGGTGGAAAGGGTAAGCGGATCACCAGGAGGATTCTCAGTGAGCTGGCGGGCGAGCAAATTCCACAGCGGCGCAAGATGGGATTCACCTTCCCCTGGCAGCAGTGGCTCAGCCGAGAGCTGAAGGAAACGATCGCGTGCACTTTGCGAGACAAGCAGCTCTATGAGCCGTTGTGTCTGGATGCCGCCTACGGAGGACGGCTGCTGGACGGCTTGGAGCGCGGCGACCGTCTGCAGTCGTGGTCGGAGGTGTGGTCACTTTTCGCGTTGCTGAATTGGCAGTGCCGGACTGGCGTGGAATATGCCGTTGCCTAGGGTCGGCGTGCTGTGCGCGATTTCCGGGCTGGGCGGAGCGGAGTTCAGCCTGCTGGAACTGGTGACGCATCTGCGCGGTGTTTATGAGTTTCATCTGATTTTGCCGGGCGAGGGACCACTCAAGGAGAGCGCCGAAGCGGCCGGTGCCAAGGTGTGGGTGCTGCCTTGGCCGGAAGCCATCGCCGGTACGGGCGAGACCGCGAAACGTCCCAGTCCGGCACGGATGCTTCGTTCCGCGGCATGCATGCCATCATTCGCGAGGCAGTTATCAGAATTGCTCGATGAAATCGATCCGTCGGTCTTCGTCACCAACGCTGCCAAGGCGCATGTGATCGGTTCGCTTGCCCGCAGGCGGAAGCATGTTCCTTTAATCTGGTACATGCGCGACGGGTTGGAAGACCGTGTGCTCTCGCGCAAGTTGCTGGCATTGATGTCACGGCGTTGCGATCTGACGGTTTGCATTTCCCGGTACGTGGCTGCACAGTTCCGGAAATACGTTTCAGCGTCGGTGCCAGCAAGTGTTATCTACAATATCGTAGACTTGAATCGCTTTCGCCCCGGCGCCACGCCGCCTGCGGATTTGCGCAAGAATCCGGATGAGATCTGGTTCGGCATTGTCGGTGCGATCACGCCGTTAAAAGGACACGACATTTTTCTCGATGCCGCCGAGAGCGTTCTTCCCCAACTGCCCAATGCGATTCTTGCGATTGTAGGGAACAATCCCTATGTCACGGAAGCCGGGTTTCTGTATGAACAGTTGCTGCGGCGCCGGGTAGCGAATTCGTCACTATGTGACCGGGTGAAATTCGTGGGCTTCAGGAACGACGTCCCGAGTATACTTTCCCAAGTTGATGTACTCGTGCAGCCAAACCGGGGCCCGGAAGGTTTGGGACGCTCCGTGCTGGAAGCCATGGCGTGTGGCGTGCCCGTGATCACCGTGAACAAATGGGGGCCAGCCGAGTTGATTCAGGATGGTGGAACCGGCTTGCTTTTCCCGCCACTGGACACAAAGCAATTGGCAGCACACATGCTCGCGTTAGGAAGGGACGGTGCTTTGCGGAAGACGATGGGACAACGAGGGCATGATTGGATTCAGCAGAACCTTGTTTCGCAGGAATTGGCAGGGAAATTCGATCGGGTCCTCGCCAGCGCCATCGCTTCCCAACGGCATGGGGCCGCAGCATGAGAGTCCTTCAGCTCGGGAAGTTCTATGACCCGTTTGTCGGCGGCATGGAGACTGTTCTCAAGGAAATCTGCGAGAGCCTCGCGGACCAAGTCCAGTTCCAGGTGCTGGTTGCGAACACGCGCTTCCGCACGGAGCATGAGAGCAAAAAGGTACCGGTCACACGTGTTGCCAGCATGGGGAGATTGTTTTCCTGCTCGTTGGCGCCATCTTTTCCACTTTGGGCGCGAAAGTTCGATCCCGAACTGATCCACGTTCATCTGCCCAACCCCCTTGCTGAGTTGTCAGCACTGATGGCGGACCGGGACATTCCCATGGTTGCGCATTTCCACAGCGACGTGGTGCGGCAGCGCAACTTGCTCAGATTGTATGGGCCATTCCTGGACGCTTTTTACCGGCGCGCGAGTTGCATCGTCGTGCCAACGCCCAGACACATTGAAATTTCCAGGTTTGTTTCCAAATACCGGGAAAAGTGCCGCGTTGTACCTTATGGCATTCAGACATCCCGCTTTGAGCTGGATGAGATCGGCCATAAAAAGGTCAATGAACTTCGGGATGGCTTGCCATCCGTGCTTTGTGTTGGGCGACTGGTCTCTTACAAGGGAGTGGAGTTCTTGATACGCGCGCTTGAAGGTATTAGGGCACGTCTCTGGATCATCGGAACGGGCCCTCTCGACGGTTCGCTCAGGACGCTGGCCCAAGAAAAAAAACTCACCGACCGGGTCGAGTTTCTGGGAAGAGTGTCAGAGCGGGACTTGGTTGCTTATTACCACGCTTGCGATGTGGTAGTGCTTCCATCCATCACGAACGCTGAGATGTTCGGAGTGGTGCAACTCGAGGCGATGGCGTGCCGCAAGCCGGTGATCTCGACCAACCTGCCGACGGGAGTGTCGTGGGTAAACCACCACGGGAAGACTGGGTATGTAGTTCCCCCTGGGAATGCCGCGGCGTTAGCGCAGGGCATACAGCACTTAATCAGCAACTCTCAACTTCGGGAAGAGATGGGCGAGGCTGGCCGCATGCGCGTCGCGCAGCATTTCACTTCGACAAAGATGGCGGAAGCCATACTTCAGGTTTACCAGGAGATGTTGCACGAACCTTGCTTCGCGGTGGCTCCTGCGAAGCATCGGGATTTGGAGGCGGAGGAAGTGGTTGCCAGTTCCGCAGAATGAGCGTGAGCGGTACAGGTCCACGGGCATCGCCAGCGGCGCCTTGGTTTCACAGGCGTGTTACTCGGGCATATTCACGGTCGATCGGTAATCGACCGCGCATTTTCCGAAACAACTATAAGGACGGAATACGTTTCCGGAAAGACTGTGGATGCGAACCGTCCCATTCTCCTGCATCGCCGCGTGACGAAACCCGCCCGTGGCAATCGCCAGATTGTTGGCAAACCTCTCGATCACGGCACTGTTCAACTCAAAGGCATTGAAGGTGGTGCGAAACAGATGATAGTGGGTTCCTGTCCCCAAGACAGGCGCGTCCTCCTCCAGCTCCAGAAGAGAACTGCTGACGAATGCGTGGATCAGGAAATGGCCCCGGTCGGTAAATAAGGTGCGGTTGGTCCAGCCAAAACCCCACTCGCCCCCGCGCAACCAGACCCAACGGCTGTGCCCAGACGACAAGCACACCGTCGATGAGGGATTCGCCACGCTGCAGATCGTCCCGGTATCGTACTCGTGTTGTTCGTCGATATAAACGTTGTCGCTGACGTCCTGGACCGTGCCTCCGATCAAATACCCGGCGTGAAGGTCGCTCGGCGCATTCTGGCCGATCTCGCGAACGACGTTGCCTCTGATCAAAGAACACGCATTGCAATCGATGCCGTTCTTGTTCGCGGAATCTCGTACTAAGTTGTAGCTCACTTCAATGTCCTGGACGAGCAAGGAATTTCCGGTGCCGATGCTGCCATCAAACACGCGATTGCGCGTGATCACACATCGGCCGGTGGAAACGTGTTCCAGCCCCGCGATGCCGATGCTACCGAAGTGCAATTCGTTGCCGGAGATGGTCAGTCCGGACAGGGATGCGGTTGTTCCGGATTGCAGCGCGACGTAGATGTCGCCATGATCCAGAAAATTGTCGCTGATCTCTGAGTTGTTGAGGCCTCCATAGGCAATGCTGGCGCGGTGAAACACGTTGCCACTGATCTTTACGTTTTCCGGCAGGCGCGCCATATTGTCCTGCCCGGATTCAATGCCGGTAGCGTTGCCTGGCGGAGGAAGATGCGCCTCAAAGACATTGGAATGAACGTACAATCCTGATTGCGCCACAATCAACATCGAGAATGTGCGGTAGTCCCCGGTCTGAGTGAACTGATTGTCGCGCACCACGCCAGCGACGGGGCCGACGGATGCCGCCGGGTCGAAACGACTTACCGACAGTGCGTTGTCGCCATGTCCATAGCTGGTCGAGCGCAGCAAAAACATGTTGTCATGCACGCTGGACTCCGTGCTGTCCAGCAGGTTCACCAGTTTGTTGGGATTGCCTTCCAGGCTGAGGTGGTCGAGTTCAAGCTGATCGCACCCATGGCAGATGAAAATCGAGACCCAATCATACTTCGGGCTGGAATCTGTCCAGCTTATGCTCATGTCCCTGAGGCGAATGTTCCCGTTCGACTGGCTCGCGTTGGCAAACAGCGTGGCCGGAGGATCGGTGGCCGAGCGCATCACATGAATGATCGTAAGGCCCCTGCCAGCGCCTCGGATCTCCACGTTCGACGGAATCGCGATGCCCACACTGGCCCCGGTCACGTCTCGAAGTTTCCAACCTGAGATAGGGCTGGAGTTATAGGTTCCAGCAGGGATGTACACTTCGCAGGGCCCGGAACCGCAGTCACGAATCGCAGCCTTGATCTGTTCGACGATGGAGGAACCAGGAAAATTCGCGGCACTCCGTGTGCCCGCCCCGAGCATTTGAGACCGTACTTGGGTCGGCCAACCAAATAGAAGGGCAGCGCACAATAGAAGGATCATCCGCCGCTTGCAAAAAAGACCGCCGGCAGGGTTGTTTGCACTTCCCAAGTTTGTTTCCATCTTGTCGTCCTCGAATTCCAGCGTAGCACCCTGCCCGTTCATTTCAATCTCCACTTATTGGACCATTTGTCGGATGAATACGTCCCAGAGTGATGGGGCCATGACGAGAAAATCTCGGCAAGACGAACGCGCAACTATGTTTTCTCCGCATTTCGCTAGTGGCCGAGTTTGTCAAATTCAGCCATGCCCCTGATTTTCACTTGACAGCATGTCTTAACGTCGTTTGTAATTAACTAACGCCTCCCTTCGCACAGCTCTCAAAACTACTGAATTAGAAGTGAGAGTGAGGAGGAATCGCTTAATTGCAACACTCTAATTCACCACTTCATTCGAGCGCCCTGCCTTTGCTGGCTCTTCTGTTTGTAACAGCCCTGACTTTGCCCGCCTTCGCGCAAAAAGCCTCTGTCCAGCCAACGAGCACCGCTGCTTCCGTTCCCGATCACATTACTCAGCCGATCTATGAGGCCCAGTTGGTCACGCTCCAGCGCAACACGCGCCCGGAGGCGAACTCCAGGAACGATCGCGGCGCGGTCTCGGACGGCTTCGACATCGAGCACATTTTCCTCCTGCTCCAGCGCTCTCCTGAGCAGGAACAGGAGCTTGACAAGCTGATCGACGAACTCAACGATAGGACCTCGCCAAATTTCCATCATTGGCTTAGTGCCGATGAATTTGGACAGAGGTTTGGAGTGGCGTCGGAAGATATCGACACCATCACCAACTGGCTCAATTCGCATAGCTTTCGCGTCAACAGGGTCTACCCCAGCCGGATCCTGATCGACTTTTCGGGTACGGCGGGCCAGATCCGGGAGGCCTTCCACACTGAGATCCACAACCTTGACGTCAACGGCGCGCCGCATATCTCCAACATTAGCGATCCGCAGATTCCGGCGGCGCTGGCGCCAGTGGTGAAGGGGATTTTCTCCTTGAACGACTTCAAGCCCCACCCCATGTACAAGCCGGCGACGCAGTATACCCTTGCCGGGTGCGCCTCTTCCACGGACCGCCCAACTGAACTCGGTACCTGTTACGCGATGACGCCGCAGGACACGCAGACAATCTACAACTTGAATCCGCTCTACACCGCCGGTATTTCGGGGCAGGGCCAGACGATCGTCCTGGTCGAGGACTCCGACACCTATAACGGCGCCGGCGACTGGAACACTTACCGCTCGACCTTCGGCTTGGCCAGTGCCTTCCCTGAAGGGACTTACACCCAGGTGCATCCCGGAGGCTGCACCGATCCCGGCACCACGGAGGACGACGGCGAAGCGGCCATCGACGTGGAAGTAGCCAGCGCGGTCGCGCCCAGCGCCGCCATCGAGCTGATCTCGTGCGCGTCGGGCACGGTCACCTTCGGCGGCCTGATCGCCCTGCAAAACCTGATTAACGAAAGCGGAACGCCGCCAGCCATCGTAAGCGTCAGCTATGGCGTGTGCGAAGCCTTTAACGGTAACGGGGGCAACGCGGCCTTCTACGACACCTATCAGCAGGCGGCCAGTGAGGGCGTCTCGGTTTTCGGCGCCTCGGGCGATGAAGGCCCGTCCAGTTGCTCTAGCGACTTCTCGATAGGTTCCGAGTATGACGTTGCCAGCCTGGGCGTAAGCGGATGGACTGACACGCCCTACAACGTAGCAGTGGGGGGAACCGATTTCGAGGACGCCTATAACTCTAAGGAAGGGGGAGCCCCCTTGAGCACCTACTGGAGTGCGACGAACTCTGGATCCTATGGCTCTGCCTTGAGTTATATTCCGGAAATGCCCTGGGACGATTCCTGCGCCAACGTTCTGATCTCCGAGGTAGCTCACTCCAGCTTTACAACTTATGGGAGCAGTGGCACCTGCAACACAAGCCCTTTCGACACCATCAGTGGCTACCTGATTGCTGCGGCCGGCAGCGGAGGCGCGAGCAATTGCGCTACGGGAGCCGGGGGCACAGATCAGGGCGAGTACGGCATATCCGACCCACAGTGCCAGGGGTGGGCTAAACCCTCTTGGCAGTCGGGGACGTCGCTGACGGGGGGTAAAGCTGTATACGGGCAGCCCTCCGATGGCGTGCGCGATATTCCCGACATTTCGATGTTTGCCGCCAACGGGATTTGGGGGCACTACGAAATAGTTTGCTGGTCCGACCCCAACTATAGCGCGGATGGGTCGGCGTCCTGCAGCGGTGCCCCGAGCACTTGGTCGGGGTTTGGCGGAACCTCGGTTGCCTCTCCCACCATGGCGGCCATTCAAGCGTTGGTGAATCAAAAGACCGGCGAGAGCTGGGGCAACCCCAATCCCATCTACTACCAGATCGCGCAAAACGAGTACGGCGCGGCTGGCGGCAGCTTCCTCGGCAGCTCCTGCAACTCCAGCGGCAGCGGCGGCCCGGGCAGCGGATGCGTTTTCAACGACGTAACCCAGGGCGACATCGATCTGGCGTGCGAGGATAACGGCACCACGGAAGAAGCCCATTGCTACAAGCCAAGCGGCACCCGCGGCGTCGACAGCACTGACGTTATCACTGCTGCCACCGTCATCAACGGAGGCAGCGGTTACACCACCGCGCCTACGTGCACCATCGCGGGGCCGACTAACGTCTCGCCCTACTTGTCGCCGACCGGTACCACCCTTTGGGCGGGCGGCACTCAGGCTACTTGCACGGCAGCGGTCAACTCCGGCACTACCACTGCCAAATGGACCGTTGCGGTCGAGAGCGCCGACGCAGTGGGAGACCAGATCATTGTGGGGCCGGATACCTACACGCTGACTGGGTCGAGCACGACAACCATCGCATCGAACCTGGCGACCGCGATCAACAGCCCTACGAACCCAGTTGCAACGGCAACGGTTTCGAGCAGCACAGTCACCATTACCGCGACGACGGCAGGCGCAGCGGGCAACTTCACGGTGAGCTTCGGCACGGCGACGCTGCTTAACGCCTTCTACGTCTACATCACGAACACCACCTTGGGCGAAGGGCCGAACTACGTCAGCGGCATCACCCTGACGGTCGGTGGCACGGGCTACCAGCCGGAGACTCCGATCACGCTGACTGGCGGCGGAGGCACTGGCGCAATCGCCGTAGCGAACACCAGCTTTGGAACAGCCGCATCAACATACCAGCCCGCATATGGAGCAGCGCCTGGCTATGACTTGGCGACGGGACTCGGCAGCGTCAACGCGACGAACTTGGTGAATTCGAGCGCGTGGCTCCCGTCTGGGCCGCCGGGAATCTACAGCCCAACTCCGGGGTCCACACTGACGGGTTATAGCGCTACCGTCCAGTGGTATGGCTATCCGGGCGCTACCGCTTATTGGCTGGATGTAGGTAAGGAACCGGGAGGGAACGAGTATTACCAATCCGGTAGCCTGCCCATTTCGACGTTGTCGCAAACTGTGGACTCTCTGCCCGAAGACGGCAGCCCGGTCTGGGCGCGCTGGTACTACATGCTCAGCGGAACCTGGCAACACATCGATTACAGCTACACCGCGTTTGGGGCTACGGGGGGAGCGATCGCGACGCTCAAGGATCCAACTCCGAACGGCTCAACTCTGCCAGGCAGCAGCGTGACGTTCATCTGGCAGGGGGGCACGGACACCGCCAGCAACTACTGGATCGATGTCGGCAACTCTAAAGGCGGCAACAGCTACTATCAGTCGGGAAAACTTCCGACGAGTACGACTTCGGTCACGGTCAACAATCTGCCGATCAACGGCAGCGAGGTCTACGTGACACTGTACTCGCTGGTGAATGGTGTGTGGCTCAACAACCCCTACTACTTCTATGGCGGAAGCAGTTGCCTGGGCGCCATAGCTACGCCGACAGCGGGTTCAACTCTTCCCTCGACCGGTGCTGGCACCAACGGCACGGGCGGGGCCACGCAGTACTTCACCTGGACGGCAACCTCAGCCCCAGGCTGCTCAACCCAAGTTACGGGGTACTGGCTGGACGTCGGGAAACCGGGGGCCGAGAACTTCTATTATCAATCCGGGCAGCTCTTGGCGAATACGACGCATGCCACGGCGAGTCCTCTGCCGACGGCGGCGGCGAATGGTCCCGGCTGCACACCGGTGCCTCCACAAACTTCTTGTTTTGATCCGAGCAGCGTCACGGTAACCCTGTGGACGTTGATTGGAGGGGCGTGGCAGAGCAACACTCCTGTCAGCTACACCTATGCTACGGATTAAGAGGAGCGGCTAAGTGTAGGAGAATGTTGCCTCGTGGCAAAGAGGTCTAGAGTGGGGCACGGACTTCGATCCGTGCCTTTTTTTGTGGGGTTTGCCGGGCTGACAGATAGGCCTGGCGTCGTGCGCCTCGGAAGGGGTAACGAAGAAGCTAACTAATCTGATCGGGTTGCCCTGCCGATATCAATAGACTGAAAGATGGTTCGAGGGCGTGGATCCTCCTGTGGGGGTTGACCACTTGTCCTTAGCGGGCTACCGCAGCCCCTTCGGTCCAGCGATTTACACGACCTTAATCCCTACTACGGACTACTCCGTCGTTGTGCCCCACATCGGTACTCTTGCCCCTGCGGGGATCTCCCGCTTGCGCTTCTCCTTGAATATCGGAGCTCGCGACACAATTGGCGGACTACTTCTTGAAATAGCAAGAAAAAATCGTCGTGAGCAGGCGAAGCCGGTGTAGAATTCTGCCGTTCTTGAAGCCAAAAAGAAGGTATGCCGACCCGCTCTATCAGCATTGTCGTCGGTCTCCTGATCGTTTGTTTGAATGCAGCCTTCGCGCAATCTCTGGCGACGGTGACCAGCCCGGTTCCGAATTCCGCTTTGACCGGCGCTTCAGCAACGTTCCAGTGGACGGCCAGTGACGTAGCCACGGCCTACTGGATCGATGTGGGGTCGGTGGCGGGTGGCAACCAGTATTACCAGTCGGGGAGCCTCAGCATGAGCACGCTATCGGCCACGGTAAACGACTTGCCCACCAATGGCAGCACGATCTACGTGACCATGTACTCGCTGATCATCGGTTCTTGGGTGAACAATGCGTACACTTACACTGCCTTCAACAGCGCCCTCGGCAAAGGCGTGATCACGACGCCAGCTTCAGGCTCGACTCTAAGTGGGAGCAGCGTACCTTTCCAGTGGAGTGCGGGGACGGGTGCGACCGCCTACTGGCTAGACGTAGGCAACGCAGCCGGCGGCAACCAGTACGAGCAATCGGGGAACCTGGGCAACGTGCTGAGCACGACGGTCAACGGACTGCCCACCAATGGCAGCACGGTTTATGTGACTCTGTACTCGTTGGTGAGTGGGCAGTGGCTCAGCAGCGCATACACCTACGCGGCGTTCAATGCAACCGGCGCCTTGGCCGTCATGCAGACGCCGGTCCCGGGGTCAACGCTGACCGGGAACACAGCAATCTTCACGTGGAGCTCGGACCCGAGTGCGACCGCGTACTGGCTGGACATCGGAAATGTTGCGGGCGGCAACCAGTA
>Ga0187862_10000771_pt1 | contig 35657 bp, 34 predicted proteins | sample June2016WEW_10_1_FD_133003 | JGI IMG/M metagenome (GOLD analysis project Ga0187862, IMG submission 133003) | Peatland microbial communities from SPRUCE experiment site at the Marcell Experimental Forest, Minnesota, USA - June2016WEW_10_150 | ecosystem: Environmental > Terrestrial > Soil >... | reverse complement strand
GGAGACGGCGGCATTGATGGCGTCATCAAGGAAGACAAGCTTGGGCTCGACCTTCTTTACATTCAAGCAAAACGGTGGGACAACGCTACGGTGGGGCGACCTGAGATTCAGAAGTTCGTGGGAGCTTTGCACGGGAAGAGGGCGAAGAAAGGCATCTTCATAACAACTTCGACCTTCTCCAAAGACGCGACAGAATACGCCGAGGGTGAGCGAGTTCACGAAAGCGACCCCACGGAAAGTTTGGATTCCTGATCTTCGCTTTATGTCCCAAACACATTATCAATCTTCCGCGTGATCTGCTCAGCCCATTGGATTGATGCTGCAATCAGCTTGTCCGTCCGTGGGCTTCCCTGTGGAGTCCCGAACAGGTCATCTGCTGTCTGCATGTGCAGGCTCGCAAGGATCGCTGCCATGATCCCAATCACCCGTTTGCGCCCTTCGTCCATGGGCGAAGCATAGCATATTCGCCTTTTGTTCGCTATACTGTGTGAAGCCAGCAATTTCGGCCTGCCGAGCGGGGCATTCAGAGGGTGAACCTCGACGAGGACGTGCCCCCCGCCGTGGTGCAAAAGGCTGTGCTGGGCTTTGAGAATCTATTCGGAGGCTGAGCCCCGCCAGCAGCCGATGCCCCGCAGGATCGGCTCGCTGATCGTGGGGCGGGGCGACGACGGGCTGGCTTTAGCGTGAGACCTACGAGAACTTAGACATGGCGGCTTCGACCTGATCCGCGAAATCCACATCGTCCAAGTCCGCCCCTTCCAGATAGCGAAGCGTGGTCTCAAGATCGCTATGCCCGAGAAGACTTTGAATCTTGCGAGCGGGAACTCCAGCGGCGTGTAAACGACATGCCCCCGTCTTGCGAAATGAGTGGAGAATCCACTTCTCACAGACGGCGTTTTTCTTGCAGGACACCAACTTCCCTGCTTGAGTCCCCATGCAGTGCCCACAATTCAGACCCGCACGAAGAGCCAGCTTCTTCAATACGCGGAGGAAGTGACCCTCTGGCTTCCCATCCTCATTAGGGAAAATGAGGAAGTCCTCAGGATGAGCCTTTCGCCGTTCTGACAAGGCTGCTACCACATGCTTTGGCAAGCGCACTGTTCGCTCTTCGTGATCCTTGGGAGTAAAGTCGAATTCTGGCCTACCAGCAATTTTGATCTGCTTCACCGATGCCGTGCCGCGTTTCAGGTCGATTTGACGCCACGGGCAATGGGAAACTTCCTCCTCGCGAAACATGGAGCCGAGGAAGAACTGAAATACCAGCCACTCTTCCTCGTTGGCTTCCTCGAACAAACGCTTGAGGTCGTCTTCTCGATAGGCGTGAACCTCAGGCTCCGTATACTTGGGCCAATCCTTGGTTGGGCCTCCCGCACTCTCGATGCCGAATGCGCCCATGAACGTAACTGCGTTGGCGAAGTTGTTGTAGACCGCCCGATCCCCAAGCCCCTGCTCTTTGCAGTGCTTCACGAACGTCTTCTGCAAGCCGTCTGGGACTGGAATCTGATCGAGGTACTCGCAGTCGAATGCCCCCCTGAAGAGTTCAGTCGTCCGCCTGTACGCCTTGTAGGTTTTGGGACCCTGAGTCGCCTGCGTGTCGGCGAGGTACTGGGTAATCGCCTCGGAGAGACCGTGGCGCTTGCCATTGCCGTTTTTGGTCTCCCCCCACAGCAACGAACTCAAGCTCCTTCCGCTTCCGCTGGAGGGCAGCTAGGGCTGCATCGGCCTTGTTCCCCACATTGTCGAACTTCTTCCGATTGCCCTCGTAGAAACTCACATAGTAGGAGCCGATGGAGAGATTGCGGAGCCGCTTCTCTGGGGCGGACTTCATCCCCCAGAGGCCGTCAGGCTTCTTCACCGACATGTAAAGAGAGGCGGCGCGGTTCGCCATCTCTCAATTTTAGTAAAGGCTTTAGTAAAGTGCGAGGATTTTTGTTGATTCTAAAGGGTTACTAAAGTAATGGCGGAGAGAGTGGGATTCGAACCCACGTTACCCTTTCGAGTAAACACGCTTTCCAAGCGTGCGCCTTCAGCCACTCGGCCATCTCTCCGGCGCCCTGCGAAGTGATTAGGTTAATTCTAACAGTGCTTGCGGACTGCCCGCGAACTGCCGATCCCCAAGTCGCTTCGCTCAGGGTTTGGGATGACAACTGAGGGGGGCTGTGGTTGTCAGCCTGCTCCCGCTAGCTTTCCTCGGCCTTATGCAACTGCTGGGCCAGGTAGTTCTCGTAGGTCATTTCTTTAATCGCGTGCAGTTGCCCTTCCAGCCAGTCAATGTGATGTTCTTCATCGAGCAGTATCTTCTCCATCAACTCGCGCGAACCGTTGTCGCCCGCGGCCACGCTGGCTTTGATGCCGTCGTTCAGGCGTTTCACGGCCGTGTATTCGAGCTGCAAGTCGTTTTCCAGTTGCTGCTTTACGGTTTGCCCAATATTGATCTTGAAATAGTCGGTCATGTTGGGAGCGCCATCGAGCAGCAGGATCCGTTCCATCAGGATTTCAGCATGCTGCATTTCTTCGATGGATTCCTTGCGGATCTGCTTGGCCATCCGTTCATAGCCCCAGTTCTCGCACATCTCGGCGTGCAGGAAATACTGGTTGATGGCCGTCAGTTCAGCTTTGAGCACTTCATTCAGAATGGCAATAACTTTTGCGTCACCTTTCATGGGTTGCCTCTCTTAGGGATGGTTCTCAGTTCTCGATTCGCAATTCTCAGTGAAAAACACAACCGTTCTGACTGGGAACTGAGAACCGGGGACTGAACAGAGAATTGTACTAGAAGAAAAGAATCAGGAGCGGGATCCCGCAGCAGCAGCGGCTGCGGCGTTGGGTGTTTCCGGCGCCGCCGAAGTGTGGCCGTTGGTGGGCTGGGCGGCGGTTTGCTTTGCCTGACCCACGCCCTCTACCACCCGATGATTCAGGCAGTACAGCGCGAGTTCCAGACGGTCGGCAACTCCAAGTTTGTCGTAGACTTTGCGGAGATAATTCTTGACCACTTGCTCGGTGGTGCCCACCCGAAGGGCAATCTCTTTGTTCTTCATTCCCTGCGTGACGCAGGAGACGATGAGCGCCTCTTTGGGCGTGAGCGTCACTTTGGGACGTGACCCTGCCGGACGCATACCTTGCGTGCGATAGGCCTGCATCACCCATGCGACCGCGCGGCTATCAAGCCAGGGCTCACCCTGGGCGACTTTCCGCAGGCATTCCACCAGCATTTCCGGCTCAACTTCGCGCGAAACGATGGCATGGGCGCCGCGCCGAAACAAGTCGAGTGTCATCTCCTGGTCAGGCTCCTGCAGCACCACGACCAAACGGCAAGTTGCGCTTTGCCGCAGAAGGTCGGAAACAGCGTCCACTGGATTCGGAGCCAAGGCCGCCTCGAAGATCACAATGTCGGCGGAGAATTTTTGCATCGCGGTAGTGGTCTGATCGAGGGTCTCGGCCTGGCCGACCACCCTTATGTCGTCCTCGAGGGCAAAGATCTTGCGCAGCCCGGCGCGGAAAATGGCTTGGGTATCCGCCACAATTACGCGGATCGTGCCTTTGCCGTCTTCAGGCTGAAGGCCGTCGCCTGGCTCGATGCTCACCGAAGTGCTGCCCATCCGTCCTCTTTTCGCGCCTACCCGCGCGGCCGAACAGCGCCCTACTGCTTGCGCTCAAAACGGTACTCGTCAATGACCACACCGACCCCGCGCCGGCCACCATCGTCAAAACTGCGTACCACTCGGCCGCGACAGTCCACCTGCACGTCGGCTTCTGCACCCACAACGTCGGCGGGAAGAGAGATCGTAAAATCGACAGCCGAACCTACGGGCACATCCGCATCCATGCGGAACAGCACGCCGTTGGCGGAAATGTTCTCGGTCTCAACCGTCTTTCCCATGACCCCAGGCCCGGTGACGCCAGACTGGCTGACTGCCGACTTCAATGCCACCGGCAGTTTGATGGGAAAGCGCGGCGCGCCTTGCACGTCCGTATAACCCCTTCGATTCTTGCCGGCTTCAGCAACGGTTCCCTTGGCGGTTTCAGACACGTTTGCGACGACCTTCCTTCCGGTTCGTGCCGTGCACCACTCCAATTGAGCAAATGCACATTTCAGGCCGAGATTACACCCCGGCATCAGCAATGCAAAGTTACGGAAGTCATGGAACAAAGGCGGCGAAGTGCCGGTGGTACAGGGACTTACGGGCGTAGTTGCGCAATGGCGAGGAGGGCGGCATGATCCGACGCTGTGGATGAGCATCCGGACCTTTTTGATCAGGGCCCGCCCGCCCCTGCACGTCAAATTTGCGGTTCAGCCGAGACCGTCGCGAAACTTGGGGTCGGACGCATGCATTCCGTTACAGAAAGGTTTGTTCTCCGACCTGCCGCAGCGGCACAGGGTCATGCGGTTGCGGATTTCGTAGGCCTGTCCATCGGCACCGATGAGTGGGATCCCCCCGCGCACCCACAGCGGGCCGCTACACTTTTGCGCTGGATCCTCGACTACTCCGATCGACTCCGGCAGTTTCGGCTCGACTGGTTTTCCGGTGTCTTTGTCGATGGCGATCAATCGGCCCGAGGGACAGTTTCCCACTTGCCGGATAAACTGCGCGCGCTGCTTGGGATCGTCGGCGCTTTTCACCTGATTCCACACTTGACCGTGCGGATCGCAAAAGCGCGCGAACGCGCACAAGGTTTCGGCGTCGGCGAGCTGCATGGTCGGTCCGTCGAGCAGTCCAGCCTGCTTCATGATCGGCTCGCGGCTGGCCGTTTCGGTCCCGTCGAAATTGATCTTGGCGTGCGTGCCGTCACAGAACGGCTTCGTATTCGATTTTCCGCAGCGGCAGAGCGCGTACTGCGCGGAGGCCGGAAGCGCATCACCCTCTACCCACTCGCTCGACTCGCCAGCTTTGTTAACTCCGATGGCCTGAAAAGCGAGCGGCACCGAACCGGACACGAGATACGGTCCGTTCTTAGAGACAGTGATCTTCTTGTGACTGGACATAGCCCGATCCCTCGGGTTTGAATCATCCTTGCGCCGTTTCTACAATGGATCGAATCGCGCAGTGCAATCCCAGACTTCCTGGGATTCTATATCAGTCTCTCCTCCGCCGCGCGTGCCACTCCTCGGCCGTGATCTCCCAGATTTCCGCTGGCAACCTTCCAGAAACGAATTGCCGCTCTTCGGTGGCAACAATGCGCATTCCCTGACTTTCAGAAATGCGGCGCGAGGCTTCGTTGGCAATCGCCTTGGGAGCTCGTAGAACCGGAAATTGCAGAACGTCAAACCAATAATCGGTGACCGCATCGGAAGCTTCGCTTATCAGGCGCTGCCCCTGCCACGGCAGCCCGAGCCAGAACCCGCGATTGTGATTTTCCGCTCTCATCAAGCTGATGCAGCCAATCACGCGAGCAGGATCGCTCTTGAGCCTTAGGGTCCAGTGCCACTCCTCTCCCCGCTCCACCGCCGGAAGAGCGATATCACGGCAATACGTCAGCGCTCCGTCGGGCGGATAGGGCCACGGTACCCGGCCAGCCAGAAATTGCACCAACTCCCAGTGCGGGAACAGAATCTGAATTTGTTCGGCGTCAGCGAGCTCCAGCGGACGCAACCACAACCGTTCTGTTTCGAGCACTGGAGTCACAGGGAAAATCCCATCGCTTTGTTCGCTAGAACGGAATAGTAGACTATTTCCGCAACGCAACCGCCGGCGTTCAAAATTTCGTCGCTTCCGTAAAATTAAACTCCCGCACCTTCATCGCCGGCACCACCATATCAAACGACTCCTCCCCGCAGGCGCGAACTGGAGCGCTCATCATTTCCACATTCGAGAGCATCGAGATCAGGCTCTGGTTAAACCGGAAGTTGCGCAGGCCACACTGGACCTTGCCGTTCTCCACCAGGAACGTCCCATCGCGGGTCATTCCGGTGACGATCTTCTCGTACGGATCGACTTCACGGATGTACCACAGCCGCGTGACCAGCACGCCGCGCTCAGTCGAGGCGATCATTTGCTCGACACTTCTTGGATCTTCCGCCCCACCGAAAACAATGTTCATCGGCATCTCGCCCATCTCATTCGGCAAGGGAAATCCGTGCCCGGTGGGCTCGATGGGGCCAACCTTCGCCGCATACTCCGAATTCTTCATTTTTCGGGCCGTGGCCCGCGCATAAACCACGCGCTTGACCACGCCGTTCTCGACCAACTGCACGCGCTGGCGACGCATGCCCTCGCCATCGAACGGCGAACCCGCCTGCAACGGATGCGCCGCGTCATCCCAGACGTTGATATTCTCTCCAAACAGTTTGGTGCCGATCCGGTCGTTTAAGAACGAGCGTTGGTCCAGAATGGCCACGCCGCTGTAGTCCCAGAACATAAAGCCAACAATGTCGAGGACGGCAGCCGGTTCCAGAATTACCGTGTACTTCCCCGGCGCAATCTCCCGTGGATGAGCCGATTCGACCGCCTTTTGCGCAGCCGTCTCCGCCAGTCGCACCGGATCGAACTTACGCACGTCGGTGGAATTCAATTTCTGCCAGCCCGAAGAATCCTCCGCCAGCATGGTAATGGAAATCTCCGCCAGTGTCTGATGATGCCAATTCGCTAATCCGGAGGAGTTGAAGATCCCTTCCCGTGCTTCCGAGTTCGAGCAGATGCCCGCCGTAGTCAGTTTATGTTTGCCGGCAACAGACACGATGCGCCGAACTACCTCGGCGCGATCCGCAGGAGTAATCGCCGCCGTCTCGTCAAAAAAACGTGTGGGGACGGGCGACTCGCCCGTCCGGCACTCCGCCTCTTCAGCCGTAGGCATAGGCAGCAAATCCGGATCCGCCACCTGCACTCGTGCAAGCTTCTCCGAAGCAGCCACCGCCCGCCGCAAACTCTCGTTGTCAAACTGATTGGTGGTAGCGCGCGCCGTCCGCCCGCCAAAATTCGTGCGGATCGAAGCGATGGAGTTCTCTTCCTCCACATTCTGATGGATGGTGCTGTTAGCGAAGCGAGTCAAAGCAAAGCGGGAGCCGGTGAAGATGGCTTCGACCTCGTCGGCGGATGAGAAGCGCCGGATCCGGTCAAAGATGTCGGCGGCCTGTTCTTTAGTGAGCATTCCCTGAATTCTCGTAGAGACGCGGCTTGCCGCGTCTTCCCACGCCACTACTCGTCGCGCCAGCAAATACGGGGCAAGCCCCGCCTCTACGAATACGCCGAGCCGACCCGAATATTCCGGAACCGCGCTGGACTCGCGCCATGTCCCGTGCCCACAACCTGCTGTGGCTGCCCCTTGCCGCAGTTCGGAGTTCCCCATATCGCCCACTCATCCCGCGAGCAGATCGCGTCCATCGAATTCCAAAACTCAGTCGTAATCCCCGAATACGAAGGATTCTTCAGCATCCGCACCCGCTTGCCGTGCTTGATCTCCCAAGCGATCTCGCATCCGAACTGAAAGTTGTAGCGCTTGTCGTCGATCGACCAGGACTTATTAGTCTCCATGTAAATGCCGTCGTCGGTCGCGGCAATGAGTTGTTCCAAACTCAGCGGCTTCTCCCCCGGCAAAATGCTGACGTTGGTCATGCGAATCAGGGGCAGCCGGTTCCATCCCTCGGCGCGCAGCGTTCCTCCGGATCGCGCCACGCCGATGGTATGAGCGGTTTCGCGCGAACTCAGATACCCGGTAAAGCGTCCATTAGTGATGATCGGCGTCGATTGCGCGGCCACACCTTCGTCGTCGTAGGCGAAAGTCCCCAGCCCCGGCCCATGTTCCTGACGAGCGTCAGCCACGACGTTGACCAGTTCGCTGCCATAGCGCAGCTTCCCCAGTTTCTCGAGCGTAAGAAATGAGGTGCCCGCAAAATTTGCTTCCATGCCGAGCACCCGATCAAGTTCAATCGGATGCCCGATGGATTCGTGAATCTGCAAGCCCAATTGCGAACCGTCCAGAATAATTGTGGCCGTGCCCTCCGGGCATTGGTCCGCGTGGTGCAACGCGACGGCCTCTTCCGCCACGCGCCGGGCATTCTCCACCAATTTCATTTCCTCGATCAGTTCGTAGCCCCGGTTCTGCCATTGCCCGCCGAACGAATTCGGATACGACCGCTTCTGAATCTCCGACCCGGCAAACGCATACGCCGTATATCCCGCGCCCGTCGAATACTTTGTCTGATGAATGTCCGATCCCTCGGACGACAGAAACCAGGACTCTTCGCGCTGGAAGTTCATGCCCGTCTCGGCAAGCGTGACGCCGGCCACGGCGCGCATCTCCGCATCAACCCTGAGCAACAAACCGATATTCTGCTCCACCGAAGTCGCGAACGGATCAACTTTGTACGGCGTCGTCCACTCCGCCACCACCGCCGGTTCGGGAGCCAGGCGCACACTCTCGCGCTTCACTCGCGCCGACGCCCGCGCAACTTCGACCGCCCGCGCAGCTGCCGCTTCCACCGCGGCGCGGCTCAAATCCGCGGACGCAGCAAAGCCCCACGCACCTTCCGCGATCACGCGCACGCCGATGCCCAGCGATTCCGACTCCGAGGCATGCCCCACGCGTCCGTTCTTGGTGGTGAGCGAGCGATTGCGGATCAAGACCGCCCGCGCATCGGCATAAGTAACTCCGCCGACGGATGCGGCGTCCAGAGCGGTGCGGGCAGCGTTCTTCATTTCAAAGTTAAGGTATCACGTGTGGTGACGGGGCTCCGCCCCGTCCAAGCCGAGCGAAGCACGGCGGCTGCCGGTGCCCGAAACAACTTTGGATCGCGACAAATCACCGCATGCCAGGCGCGGCCACCGCCAGCGGCGCTGGTTTGCGAGCAACATCCACGAGGAAGCGTCCGCCCTGCAAATGGTCTTCGCTCGTGTTCGAACTCGCACCAGCATTCGTGTGCGCGCCGTCTTCGTCAGAGCCCGTGCCACCGGGATCGGTCCACAAGCCGCCGACTTCCACCTTGCCCGATCCGACCGCCATCTTGGTAGGCTGGCGTCGCTGTTTATCCACGTAAGCCTTGATCACCTGGGTCGCCAAACGCGCCGCCAGTTTCCCGTGCTCGCCGCCTTCGAACAGCACACACACAATAATGTCCGGATTCCGCCGCGGCGTGAATCCCACAAACCACCCGTTCTGATTGAAATCTTCGTTGTTCTGATGCTTCGCGCGTGTGGCCAGCGAAACAATCTGTGCCGACCCGGTCTTCCCCGCAATGTCGATCCCCGGAATGTGCGCCGAGGGCGCCGTGCCTTCCGGCAACAGCACCCGGCTCATCGCATCCGTGATCGTGTTCCATCCCGTCGGATCAATCGGAATGTTGGTCACTTCCGTATAGTGCGTGGTCTCAACGAACCCCTGCGGCAGGTTCGTAGGATTGATCACATGTGGCACCACCATGCGCCCATCCATCGAAATGGCGCCCACCGCGCGCATCAGCTGCACCGGAGTGATGGCCACCGCGCCCTGTCCGATGCCCACCGAAATCGTTTCCCCGGCAAACCACTTCTGCTTGAAATTGCGGATCTTCCATTCTTCCGAAGGCATCACGCCCGTCACTTCATTGGGCAGGTCGATACCGGTCTTCTGCCCCAATCCCAAGGCGGTCGCGTATTTCGCGATGCGATCGATGCCGAGCTTCTCCGCCAGCGTATAAAAGAACACGTCGCAGGACTGGTAAATAGCTCTTGGCAGATCGACCTCGCCGTGGCCGCTCTTCACCCAGCATCCAAAACGCCGGCCGTAGAACGTAGCGCCGCCGTTGCAGTGCACGTTGAGCGTCTGCGCAATCCCTTCCTGCCACCCGGCCGTCGCCATAATGATCTTGAACGTCGAGCCCGGCGCAAGCTGCGCCTGAATCGCTTTGTTCAGCAGCGGCTTGTCAGGATCGTTGACCAGCTTGTTCCACTCGTCGCGTGAAATCTTCACCGCGAAATCATTGGGATCGAAACTCGGCCGGCTCACCATCGCCAGAATCTCGCCGGTGTGCGGATCCATGGCCACAATCGCGCCGTTCTTCCCTTCAATCGCCTCTTCCGCCGCAATCTGCAAATCCAGATCCAGAGTCAGCTTCAGCTGCTTGCCGGGCTCGGCTGGAGTTTCATCCAGCCGGCTCACTTCCCGCCCATGGCTATTTACGATGGTGCGCCGCGATCCGTTCTTGCCCATCAGGATGTCGTTGTACTGCTTTTCGATTCCACTTACGCCCACCACGTCCCCGGCCGTGTAGAGTTCGAACTGCGGCTGGTTGAGCATGTCTTCGCTGACTTCGCCCACATAGCCGATCAGGTGCGCCATGAAGCCGTTGCGCGGATACAAGCGCCGGTGCGACATGATGGTTTCAAGTTCTGGAAGCTCGTTCTTGTGCGCCTCAATGAACGCCAACTCGTCAGGCGTGATGTCTTCCTTCAAGAAAATCGGCTGGTACTGCGGCATCGAAGAGAAGCGCCGGATGCGCTGCCGCACTTCGTCGGGATTCAGGTGCAGCCCCTTGGCGATGGTGTCCGCGTCCGCGTTCAGATCGCGTGTGGAATCGCGCAGCAGCAGCGCCGAAAATGAAGGGTAGTTATCGACAATGACCCGGCCTTCGCGATCCAGTATCTTGCCGCGCGGCGCCAGCAGCGGCACATTGCGAACGCGGTTCTTCTCCGCCAGCAAAGCGTACTCGTCGCTGTGCATCACCTGCAGCCGCCACAATCCGTACGCCAGCAGCAGAAAAATGAACAATACGACGTACTGCACGGCGGTGAGCCGGAGCGCGGAAACTTTTTCTTCGCGGCCGAACATTTGTCTTCTACTGCGATCCTCAGTTCCTGCCAGCAAGCATGGGCACCCCGCCCGGAATCGAAATCGGTGATTGCGATGGGCCTGAAACCTGCTGGAAAGTTAACTGTATTCTAACCCCTGTCCCCTCCTGTCCGAAATATTGCAGCGGAAACGAAAGTTTCCTACTCAAATGCTAGTGGTTACAGTGGAGGAACGGGCGCCCCCGCCCGTCCAGCCGGTGAGCATTTCGGCTAATCGGGGGTTCATGTCCAACCGTGGATTGAACTTCGTGTCCCGACGGGCAACAATACCAACAGGACTTACGTCTTACTTACTTTCAGCTAGGAATTGAATGCGGATTCGCAGTTTTATCATCGCTTACGCGCTCGTGCTTGCCATTCTGCTGTTCGCCGACCGCCGTCCCGCTTCCACCGGGCAGGATCGCTATTCGCACGTGGTGGACCTGACCGATGGGCAAAACGCGACCACCCCGCAGACGTCGCCGAATACGTCACCGTATACGACAGCCGCGGAATCCAGAACCCGCATCATTGCTCCCGGAGCACTCATTCCCGGGACTTGGGCGGCTGGGCAGATCCCGCCCGAGCGCCTCGTGGCCCCGCTGGTGGTTATGGACTTGAACGCGGTCGCACCCAGCCAGCAAATTTCTCTCGACGATATCGCCGCGTGGGAAGCACGCCACGGCATGATTCCGCAAGGCGCCATCGTTGCCATCCGCCGCGCTGGCGTGCCCCATGCCGCGTCCGCTGCCGTGTCCGATGTCGCCCCTGTCGTACCCGGCGACCTGTCCACAACGCCGCTGCCCATGACTCGCGACGCAGTGATGTTCCTCATCGACGCTCGCTACACCATCGGCTTTGTCGTCGAGACGCCGGTGAACCTGACCTCCGACCGCACGCTGGCCCGCCAACTCGCCCTCCACGGAGACTATGTGGTGGAAGGAGCTGCGCGCTTCACGTCGCTTCCGGAAACCGGCTCGCTCATCATCGTCGCCCCGGCAAAGAAGATGATCAAGAAGCCCGGTGAGGCCGCTCCGGTTCGCATCCTCGCCATGGTGCGGTAGGCGTTGATGAGTCGAGCGACCGGCACCTCGCCCGGCCAGTACCGCGCCAGCAAAAGTCAAAATCGCGCCGCTTACCCCGCACTTTTTTCTGCACCGGCGCTCACTCCGAAATCATCTACCCCTCCGGAGGAATGTTCATGTCTGACCCGCGATATCCGATTGGAAAATTTTCCTACGCCGGCCCGCTCACCGCAGAACAAAAGCAGCAATGCTTGAATGACATCGAGCAGACTCCCGCCCGCCTGCGCACCTCGCTCCGCGGACTTTCTGACCAGCAACTGGATACTCCTTACCGCGATGGTGGCTGGACGCTGCGCCAGTTGGCACACCACGTCCCCGACAGTCACATGAACTCTTATATCCGTTTCAAACTGGCGCTCACCGAAGACGAGCCCACCATCAAGCCTTACATGGAGAATCTCTGGGCTGAGTTGCCCGAGGCCAAGCACGCCCCGATTGAAATGTCGCTGGCGCTGCTCGACTCCCTGCACCAGCGTTGGATGCTGATGCTGCGCGAGTTCACCGACGCGGATTGGAAACGCACCTTCCGCCATCCCGAACTCGGCCCGATGTCGCTCGAAAAAAATCTCGCCCTCTACTCATGGCACGGACGCCACCACGTGGCGCACGTCAACAGCCTGCGAGAAAAGATGGGATGGTAGGAACGCAGTTTCGATTCTGTTCCCGCTCTTGGGTGGCGCCGCGGTTTACCGGGGTCGTACTAGCCTTTGGGTGGCGCAGCGGGTTACCGCTGCGATCCAGGCAATCAATTGCGACGGCTTTAGCCGCTCAGGGACTGCGTCCAGGACTATAGTAAGTTCATGAAAATCCGGAATGGCCTTTTCCTAGCCGTCGCAATCCTGCTGATTTCCGGCTGCTTGTCAGCGCAGGTACAACTTTCAGACACGCCCGCCGCCCATCAACTTTCCCATTGGCTCACCGCTTTCAACAGCGGTGACAGAGCCACGTTTCTCGCGTTTCTCCAGAAAAACTATCCCGCTATCGCCGGAGACATTGACGGCGAAATGGGTTTCCGCGATGAGACGGGTGGCTTCGATCTGAAGCAGGCCGCTGACTGCGCAGACACCAAATGCTCGGCCATCCTCAAGGAACGCGCTTCCGACCAGTTTGCGCGCATCGTCGTCGAAGTTGATCCCGCCGAACCCCATGCCATCAAAGCCATCGAACTTCGCGCCATTCCCCGCCCCGCCGAATTTTCCATCCCCCGCATGACCGAACCGGAAGCGCTCAAAGCCTTTCAGGTGTACCTCGATCAAGCCGCCGCTGCCGGCCGTTTTTCAGGAGCGGCGCTGGTGGCGAAAAATGGAAAGCCGGTATTCACTGCCGTTTACGGCATGGCCGACCGGGAAAAGAAGATTCCCAACACCCTGAACACCGAGTTTCGCATTGGATCCATGAACAAGATGTTCACCGCGACCGCCGTGTTGCAGCTTGTGCAAGCTGGCAAAATCAATCTCAGCGATCCGCTGGGCAAATATCTCCCCGATTATCCCAACCAGGACCTGGCTTCCAAAGTCACCATTCACCACCTTCTCACCCACACCGGCGGCACCGGCGACTTCTTCGGCCCGGAGTTCAATAAGCACCGGCTTGAGCTGCGCACCCTACAGGACTACGTCAAGCTCTACGGCCAGCGAGCCCTCGCCTTCGATCCCGGCAGCCGGTGGGAATACAGTAACTACGGTTTCCTGTTGCTCGGTTTGGTGGTCGAAAAGGCAAGCGGCCAGAACTACTACGAGTATGTCCGCGACCACATCTTCAAGCCCGCTGGAATGACTTCCACCGACTCTCTCCCCGAAGATCAAACGGTCGCGGATCGATCCGTCGGTTACACGAAAATGAATGGCGCAAAAGAGTGGGGTCCGAATGTGGATACGCTACCCTACCGAGGCACCTCCGCTGGCGGAGGTTATTCCACGGTCGAGGATCTACTCAAGTTCGCCAACGCACTCGAGAACCACAAGCTGCTTGATGCCAAGTATGTGGATCTGCTCACCACCGGCAAGGTGGAAAGGCCGGGTGGCGGCTCGAAGTATGGCTATGGCTTCGGCGATGAAATCTCGGCAGACGGCGTCCGCTGCTTTGGCCACGGTGGAGGCGCGCCCGGCATGAACGGAGATTTAAAAGTGTGCCCGCAAGCCGGATACGTGATTGCCGTCCTGGCCAACCTCGATCCGCAGGCTGCTGGCCACGCCTCGGATTTCATCACCGCGCGCCTGCCGAAGAATTAGCCGTTGTCCGAAGTCATTCAGTGAGTGCTATGGGGATGTTACGCCAACTATCTGCACGATCTTGGCGTATGATCAAGGCCCCAATAGGTTTCAGCCGCTGATGGAGCCTCTTACAATCTCGCTGACCGCTGTGGTGGGTGTTTGTTTCGTACTGCTGGGACGGTGGCTGTACAAAAATCCGAGCAAACTCTTCCGTTGGGGATTCTTGAACCCGGAACATCCGGGAGTGCAAAAGCTCGCGAGAGTATACGCAACGTTCTTCATCTTTTTCGGGATGTTCGCGTCGGCTGGATTAGTCCTTGCCTTGCTTCTGCGGCGGGTACCGGGAATGCCACTTCTTGCTTTTGCAGTTGCCATAGGAGGTGCTTGGCTTCTGCGTCCCAAGATACCTCCATCTGAACCGCCCGCCGATGCTCCAAGTGATAACGCAGCAAAGCCCCGTTTGTTAAGCAAACACTGGAAGAGGAACTTAGCGATTGCCGCTGGTCTGATCTGCATCTTGGTCGTTGTCATCTTCATGATCATCGGTAATTCCGATGTCTGCAAAATGGCATTTGCAACAGCAGAGGCGAATCCGGTTCTCAGACAGCGACTTGGAGAACCAATCAAACGTGGCTTTCTCACTTCTGGAAGTATTGAAATCTCCGGCCCATCGGGTCACGCCGACATCGCAATCCCGGTCAGCGGCCCACGGGGTAAAGCTACAATTTATGCAGTAGCGCAAAAGAGCGCCGGTCTTTGGAGATTTGAGACTCTTGAGGCAGCGTTTGATGAAGCAAGCCCGAGGGTGAACCTCCTCCAAGAGGGATCAGCCTCCTCCCAACCCTGATTTGAACGAATATCAACATAGTTGACGTAAGCAGGCATTCCCATCAACTGAGAATTGCGCCCCCACAGTTGGTGCTAGAATCAGGTCTGGCAAAAAGAGAGTAAGTGCCTGGGAATCAGCGCGGCTTATTTTAAGTAGCGTGGTTTTCAAATCCCTTTCTCTCCGCCACACTTCCCGTTTACTGAGGAGTTCTCCATTGGGCAATCCGCTGCAAACCGCGTTTGACAGTGTGGAGAATGCCCAGCAATACGTGCGCCTTCTGGTCGAGGCCATTGCCGAAACGAAGACCGATATCGCAGCCGATCTCGCCATCGCCGAGAAGGCCAAGTCGGAACGCCGGATACAGGCGCTGCGCATCGTACAATTCAAGTTAGACAGTCTGGAACGGCATCTGAAGACCAGCAGCCGGCTGCTCAACGACCTGCGCAGTTTGCGCCGGCTTCTGCTAGAGGAGCGCCCGTTGGAGCAGCACCCGTTGAAGGGGCACCTGTTGCATGAAGTCCCATTGAACGACCGGCCCGAACCCGCCGCGGCCATCTCCGACCCGCATTTTGAGAAGTAGATTCCGCCTGCTCGAGCGCAAGCACACCTTCCGCTTCACGCCCTCAATTTTTCGGCAAACTTCTTTTCCAACTTCGCCAGCTTCGGCGAGATCACGAACATGCAATAAGGCTGGCGCGAATTTTCGTTGTAGTAGTTCTGATGGTAGCCCTCAGCCACGTGGAATTCCTCGGCCGGCTCAACCGCGGTCACGATCGGTTCCGGGAACACTTTCGCCGCCGTCATCTCCGCAATCACGTCTTCAGCAATCCGTTGTTGCTCTTCATCGGCGTAGAAGATGACGGAGCGATATTGCTCGCCCGCATCATTTCCCTGGCGATTGAGCGTGGTGGGATCGTGCACCGTGAAGAATACGTCCAGCAGTTCGCGATAGTTGATCTGGTCGGGATCGAAGGTGACGCGCACCACTTCCACGTGTCCGGTGTCGCCGTCGCACACCTGTCGATAAGTAGCCTGGTCGGAGCGTCCGCCCATGTAGCCCGACTCGACATGGGTGACGCCAGTAAGACGCTGAAATACCGCCTCAATGCACCAGAAACATCCGCCGCCGAAAACCGCTGTTTGCTCTTTAGCCATAGTGATTAGATGTTCCGGAGAACCCGAAGCTTCGAGGGGCCCTCTGTGTACCCCTGTGCTCCCTGTGGTAAAGAACTTGGCCGTTAGACTGACACGGTGAACGAAGTTTCCGTCCGCGTAACCGGCCGGTAGAGCGTGTCGCGCTCGATCGGCTCGCGTCCCGCTTCCGTGATCAGGCGCACCAGGTCGTGCCGCCGCAGGCCTTGCGGAGTGGTCGCTCCCGCGTCATGGTAAATCTTTTCCTCGACCACGGTTCCATCAATGTCGTCGGCTCCGAAGCGCAGCGAGATCTGCGCAATCTTCGGCGTCATCATCTGCCAGTAAGACTTGATGTGCGGGAAGTTATCGAGCACCAGGCGGCTGACCGCAATCTGCTTGATGTCGTCCATGCCGGTGGTCGTGAAAAGATGCTGCAGCGGAGTGTTCGCCGGATGAAAGGCCAGTGGGATAAACGTCTGGAAGCCGCCGGTTTCATCCTGCAAGGCGCGCAGTTTGAGCAGGTGATCGACGCGGTCTGAGTCGTCTTCGATGTGGCCGTAGAGCATCGTAGCATTCGATTTCAGCCCGATCTGGTGGGCGAGGCGCGCGGTATCGAGCCATTGATCGCCATCAATCTTGTGATCGCAGATAATGTGCCGCACCCGGTCGGCAAAAATTTCGGCGCCGCCGCCCGGCAGCGAATCGACTCCCGCCTCTTTCATCTTTACCAGCGTCTCGCGGATGGTCAGTTTAGCCCGCTTCGCCAGATACGCGACCTCCACCATGGTAAAAGCCTTCATGTGGACCAGCGGAAAGCGCTCTTTCAGCCCGGAAACCAGGTCGAGAAAATATTGGAACGGCAAATCGGGATGCAGCCCGCCGACAATGTGAAACTCCGTGACCGCCTCTGTGTAGCCGGAAGCCGCCGTCGCGAAGGCCTCTTCAAGCGCCATAGTGTAAGCGCCAGGAGTGTCTTTCTTGCGCCCAAAAGCACACAAACGACAAGCCGCCACGCAAACATTCGTCGGATTGATATGCCGGTTGACGTTGAAGTACGCCTTGTCGCCATGCATCCGCTCGCGAACCCAGTTAGCCAGCCAACCCACGGCCAGGATGTCGCCCGTCCCATAAAGGACAAGCGCATCGCCCTCGTTCAGGCGCTCGCCGGCGAGGACCTTATCTTTGATCGGGAGCAGGCGCGGATCGTCAGTCTGGAATGGGTGCGAAACAGGCATCGCTATTGATGATACCGCAGAAGGTGACCCGAGAAAACTTTGATCGAGTCCGTATTCGAGTCGCTTTGAAAGCGCATGGCTTTAGCCATGCCGTTGAAACCAGCAAGACATACGGCTTTAGCCGCTGAGGGTCGTAGGCTTTGCGCGTTACGTCCTGCCAGCGGAGACTTGTGCAGAGGTTCTCTGTGTCCTGACTTGGATCTCCAAGTTCTTGCTGTACGGGATAAACCGGGGACATCCATTCCCCACAGCCGATGACCTTTCAGGATCGGCAAATCCGTGATATATCAATTGCTCGAATACGCGCCGGGACCCCGATGGTGCAGCACCGAGCGGGCCACATGCCCAACGCGCAGGGCAGGAACCTATTGAAAAGAGGTTAATATGCGAATCCACCAATTGTTAGCGCTGTGGGTTGTCATCGGCTGCGGCCTGAGCATGGGCTGGGCCGCCTCGGCCGGACCCGATGACCGTCCGCTCACCGATCCGAAGTCGGTGGTCTCGGCATCAAACGCTGGCGCCCGGCCTGCGCCCATCGACGACCTTTACTACACAAAAAGTGTATTTGGTGCCGCTTGGTCGCCTGACGGCCAGCAAATCGCATTTGTCAGCGACATTGCCGGCCGCTCCAATCTGTGGAAGGTGAGCGCATCGGGCGGATGGCCGGTCCAACTTACGCAGTCCGACGACCGGCAGTACAGCCCTGTCTGGTCACCCGACGGAAAATGGATCGTCTACGAGCAGGACCGAGCGGGCGACGAATTGTGGGATCTCTACGCAGTCCCGAGCGACGGCGGAGAAATCATCAACCTCACCAACACGCCTGCCATTCGCGAACAGGATCCGGTCTGGTCCCACGATGGCCGTACCATTGCTTTCGACTACAAGCTTAAGGAGGGAACGCAGTACGACATTGCGCTGCTCGATTGGAAAACCCGCAAGGTGCGGTTGCTGACCCGTGAACAGCAAGCCGGCTACTCCTGGAACGTCGTGGCTTGGAGTAGCGAAGACAAAACCATCTACGCCAGCCGCAGGAATCCCCCTTACACCGACGCGGACGTCTACCGGATTGATGTAGCGACGGGAAAGCTGGAGAATCTCACCCCCCATCAGGGCACGATTCGCTATCTCGCCTCATCGCTTTCGCCCGACGACAAGACGCTGTTGCTGAGCGCGGATGCCAAGGGTGGCTACATAAACGTCGCCCTGCTCGACGTCGCCACCAGGAAAATCACCATGGTCACCGACTTGAAATGGGAAGCCTACGCCGGGGATTTTTCGCCCGACGGCAAGCGCTACTCCTACACTGTCAATGCGGATGGGGTGATCGACGCATATCTCGTCGATCGCGCAACCAACCAGGCGGAAAAGGTCGATTTGCCGCACGGCTTGAATTCTTTCTCGGGCAATCCCACGGAGTTCGCGCCCCAGAGCGACCGCGTGATCGTTTCCCACGAGGCCTCTAATCAGCCCGGCGACCTTTGGGTCTACGATCTCAAGAGTCGCCATGCCGAACAACTGACTTTCTCGGCGATTGCCAGCTTGCGCGCCACTCCACTTCCCCCGTCCCAAATTGTCCACTACAAAAGTTTCGACGGAAAAATCATTACTGCGCTGCTCTGGGTGCCGTTCAATCTGAAGCGCGACGGGAACAATCCGGCGATCGTACTGCCACACGGCGGGCCCACGGGTCAGACGGTCGATTCCTGGAACACCGATGTAGCGGCGCTAACCTCGCGCGGATATATCTGCATCGCTCCCAACCCGCGCGGATCCACTGGTTACGGCCTCGATTTCCAAAAGGCTAACTTTCAGGATTTGGGCGGGGGCGACCTTAAGGACGAGATCGCCGGGGTGGACTTCCTCAAGGCCACGGGTTACGTCGATTCCAAGAAGATCGGAATCTACGGCGGGTCTTACGGCGGCTTCATGACGCTGATGGCCATCGGTAAGACGCCCGATATCTGGGCAGCCGCGGTAGACGAGTACGGCATCATCAACTGGTCCTCTATGCTGAAGAGTTCGGACCCCGGCTTAGACGAGTACCTGAAAGCGCTCTTGGGCGATCCCGAAGGGAACCGCAAGGTCTATGAAGCGGACTCGCCGATCACTTACATTCGCAGCGAGAAGGCGCCGTTACTTGTGCTTCAGGGCGACAATGATCCGCGTGTTCCGAAGGAGGAGGCGCAACAGGTTGTCGAGATCCTCAAGAAAGAAGGGCGGGTCGTGGATGTGCACTATTACGCGAATGAAGGTCACGGGTTCGTGAAACGCGAGAACCAGATCGACTCCATCCGGCGCACGATAGCCTGGTTCGATCAATATCTCATGGGAAAGACCCCAGCCCCATAGAACCAACTGGCTCAGCGCACGAGCCAGAAATCTGTTCCTACCATGATCCGGTAAGGGAAGGGTTGCCGACAAAACACCCAGGACCTCCCCTGTCGCTTCAGATAATCAGTTTTCGATCTCGGCATGGATAAACCGGGGACAGACGGGACGTTTCCTCAATTAAGGTGATAGAAAACGCCCCGTCTGTCCCCGAGTTTTCACATCTTGTTGGAGCGCAAGGAAAATCCAGCGACTCGCGGGTTAGGAGTAAACTGGCTGCTGAAAGTGTCTAATGGGTACCAAACCCGGCAACTGAAGCTCACCCACGCCTCAGCAACAGATCTCCAGCGACAAAGAAAAAGAACACCACCGAAATCACCCCATTCATAGTAAAGAACGCCGCATTCAGTTTGCTAAGATCATCGTGCCGCACCAGCGTGTGTTCGTAGAGCAACAGCGCAGCCACGGCGATCACGCCCGCAACCGCTAGCTTCCCTAAGCCGAAAGTGACGACCAGCGCGACCAGCAGCCCCAGCATCGCCACGTGAAACAAGCGGGCAACGGCGAGGGCATTCCTGATTCCGAGATGCCGCGGCACAGAGTGCAAGCCATGACTGCGGTCAAAGTCATGATCCTGACAGGCATAGATCACATCGAATCCTCCGACCCAGAATGTCACCGCAGCGGTGAGCAACAGAATCCGAGGATCGAGCCACCCGCGCACCGCGATCCAAGCGGCCGCCGGAGCAATGCCGAGCGCAAGCCCGAGAAACAGATGCGACCACCGTGTAAATCGCTTGGTATAGGAATAGAGAAGGATCACCCCCAGCGCCACCGGGGAGAGCATCAGCGTCAAGCGGTTCAACTGGGAAGCGGCAAGCACAAAGACTCCGCAAGAAACCAGAACGAACGCGCCAACAAACGACGGCGTCAGCAGCCCAACCGGAAGAGCGCGAGTAGCAGTGCGAGGATTGGCCGCGTCAATCGAGGCGTCGGCCAGTCGGTTAAACGCCATAGCGGCGGAGCGAGCCGAAACCATGGCGACCACGATCCACGCGAGCTGCCGCCACGCGGGCAAGCCTCCAGCGGCCAGCATAGCTCCGCAGAGCGCAAACGGGAGCGCGAAGATCGAGTGCTCCCACTTGATCATCTCCAGCGTGATCTTCAGATTTCGGAGAAAAACCACGGTCTAATTGTAAAGCAGCCGCTCAGTGCATAGTGATCGACCGGCTGTGGCCGATGGGTCATCGAAGCATTGAGTCAATGAATCACTGATTCAATGCCTCAATGACTCAATGACTCAATGATTCAATGATTCAATTTCAGTCCACTAGCCACTGTCCGCTGCTCCCTCCACCAGCGGCACAAACCGGCAACCTTCCAGAATCTTGACCTCGGCCTGTCCGCTGACTTTCGAGATCAGTTGCAGTTCCTGGCTGAAGGGCGGACCGATCGGCACCATCATGCGTCCGCCCTCGCGCAGCTGATCGAACAGCGCTGGCGGCATTTCGGATGTTGCGGCGGAAACAAGAATGGCATCGAACGGCGCGTACTCCGCCCAACCCTCGTATCCATCGCCGACTCTGATCCGCACGTTGCGATATTTCAACCGATGCAGCGTGCTTTCCGCGACAGCCGCCAATTGTGCGTGGCGCTCCACCGAATACACCTCGGAGCAAAGCAGCGAAAGCAAAGCCGTCACGTAGCCGGAACCGGTGCCGACTTCGAGGATTCGATCCGTGGCCCGAAGACCGAGGTGCTCGAGCATCGCAGCCACAATGTAAGGCTGCGAGATGGTTTGCCCTTCGCCGATCGGCAGAGGGTGATCTTCGTAGGCATCCTGCCGGAGAGTCTCCGGGACAAACTCGTGCCGGGGCACCTGTCGCATGGCGTCGAGCACGCGAAGGTCGCGGATGCCGCGCTCGGCAAGTTGCACGCGGACCATTTCTTCGCGCTGTTGCTCCGAAGAATCGTGTTGGAAGGGAAAGCCCATTGGCTTCTGTCCACGTGACTTCAGTACGGCCCGATGATTCCGCCAATATTCCGCGCAGTCGGAGCCTCCAGCCGCGCTTCCTTTTCTTGCGCTGCGATCATGTCGAGATACTTGTAGGCCGATCCCGTATTGAAGAGCACGACAGTGTCGTCGGCGCGGAAGAATCCGCTGGCGCGCAGCTTCTGATAAGCAACCAGCGATGCGGCTCCTTCGGGCGCGGCGAATACGCCTTCCGCGCTGGCCCAATGCCGCATCGCCAAAAGAATTTCCTCGTCGGCAGCAGCGACCGCCGTGCCCTGGCTTTTCTTCAGGATGTCGAGAATCAGATAATCGCCATACGCTTTAGGCACGCGCAAGCCCGCAGCAAAAGTCCGAGCGTCGGTCCACATTTCAGAAGCACCCTTCCCTGCTTCCCACGCCTTAACAATCGGCGCGCAGCCCGCCGCCTGCACGGTAATCATTTTCGGACGCTCGCGACCAATCCAGCCCAGTTCCTCCATCTCCTCGAAAGCCTTCCACATGCCGATCATGCCCACGCCGCCGCCGGTCGGATAGATGATGCCCTGCGGTAGCTTCCATCCCAACTGCTCGGCAACCTCGTAGCCCATGGTCTTTTTGCCTTCGACGCGGAACGGCTCTTTAAGGGTCGAGACATCGAACCATCCTTCTTTATTATTTGACAACCTTTCTTTTTCCATGCGTTCGGCAACCATGCGGCCACAGTCGCTGATCAGGCCGTCGACAAGAGTGACGTGCGCGCCGTAGTAATCGCACTCCATCCGATTCGCCATGGGCACGTCTTTCGGCATGAAGATGTGAGCTTCGATGCCCGCCGCGGCCGCGTAAGCCGCTAGCGCACCACCAGCGTTTCCGGCGGAAGGAGCGGCCAGCTTCTTCAGTCCGTAATGTCGCGCCATGGTCACAGCAGCTGACATGCCGCGCGCTTTGAACGATCCGGTTGGATTCAGGCCTTCGTCCTTGATGAAGACATTGGCATGCTCGCGGCTTGTGTGGTGACGGGGCTCCGCCCCGTTGCGGGGCAGAGCCCCGCCACCACACAGGCTGGGAAGCATGGGCGTGAATCCCTCGCCGAGCGTGACCGGCTTTTCACCCGCAGAAAGTTCGGGGAGAACTTCCGCGTAACGCCACATGCTGGCCACGCGGCCTGACAAATCTTCGGGACGCAGCTTCCCTTTCAGGCTGGCAAGATCGTAGCGGACGTAAAGCACGCCGCCATCTTTAGGGCAAATATTCTGCGGACGGTCGGCGGAGAGATGCTCTCCGCAGCGAGTACATTCGAGGTAGGAAATTCGCATCGAGGGAAGGATAGCACTTTGGCTTTTGGATGTTAGCCTTAGCCGAGCCTTGATCGGACTATCGGAACTCATCGAGTGCATCAATTGAGGATAGCTGGCATAGTCGCGACACCTCACCAGTTACAATTGCCACCATGAGTGTCGACAGGTCTGGCAAATGGTGGATTGGCACGACTCCCAACGACATCAAGCAATACCTCGAGGCCTACTCCGCTGAGGGATGCAGCGCTCACGAGTTCCGGCAGGCAAAATGCGGGTGTGGTGGTGAGACCTTCGAACTTTTTGCAGACGATAATGAGGGCTGCGCGAAACGAACATGCACCTCGTGCGGAGCAGAACAGTTCATCTGTGACAGCGAGGAATTCTGGTCTGAAGCCACGCCCGAAAAGTGGAAATGCATTGAATGCGGCTCCACCAGCGCGAACATCGGCGTTGGTTTTTCCCTGTACGAGGACGGCGAAGTTCGTTGGCTCTATGTTGGTGAGCGGTGCTCCAACTGCGGCGTCTTAGGCTGTTTTGCAGGATGGAAAGTTGCGTATACCCCTTCCAAGCAGCTACTCGAACGGGTTTGATCCGATCGGTGCTCCGGCGTTTCCTCACGCCGGCAATCTCTTCAGCACCTCATTCGCTCGCCGGAACCAAGGCCGCTCCCGCCGCCGCAGGTACCCCGGCATAGTCGGTTTCTTGTCGAGCACCTTCTGCGCCCATTCGCGGGCTTCGGCGTTGCGTCCTTCCGAGGACAGCAGATCCGCAAAATTCAGGTACGTCTCCGACAACGTCGACGTGACCGTTATTTGCCGGAAGACCGCCTCGGCTTTTTCTTTTTGTCCGGTCTGCGCGTAGGCGTGGGCGAGCAATCCGGCGGCGCGCTGGAAATCGTAGTCGGGCTCTTTCGCGACCACCCGTTCCAGGTCGGGCAACGCGGCTGCGGCGTCGCCTAACTGGATGGCGCAAACTCCGCGCCGGTAAAAGGGATCGGGCGTATCGGCGCGGGCAGCAATGGCTTTGTCGAAGGCGGCTCGCGCTGACTGGAGATTGCCATCGTCCATGTAAAGGTCGCCGAGCTCTTCATAGTTTCCGGCCGATGGATTATCGCGAATGGCAGCTTCCAGTTCGCCAATCCGCTTGCGGCGCGGAAACACTTTGAAGGATTGGCCCACCAATCCAATGTCGGGAAGCGCCTCGACCGCCAGATAAATAATCGCCCCGAGTGGGCCGAGAAACAGGATGATGAAAATCCAGTAGTTATCCGGACGCCGCCGGATGAAGTGTACGATCGCCAGTCCCTGAAGGAGGATGCCGATGAGTCCCCAACGGTATAGAAGGTAGCCCAGAAGTCCCATGCCGGTATAAGTCCTAGCGCGAGATTACCATTTGTGAGATTACCATTTGTGAACGATGGAGAAAGTGACCGCCGGGTGGCAGGGAGTCGTAATGCCGATTGATATTAATAACGATAAGCAGCAGAACGACGAACAGCAGATCCTGGCGCTGCACGAGGCCGGAGACAAGGCCTTGATGAGCGCCGATCTCGCCGTGCTGGCCGAGATTTTTGCCGACGACTACGTGCAGTACAACGAGGCAGGTAAGGCCTTCACGAAGCAGGAGGTGCTGAACAATTTCCGGACGGGTGCAATCCGGTATCCGACGATCGTTTCGACCGGGCGCAAGATTCGCCTATTCGGCGACACCGCGGTCGTGCACGGTTCGGAATCCGACGAAGTCGAAGTCAATGGAAAACGGTCCGCCGTGCGCTACGTCTACCTCGACGTACTGCGGAAATGCGATGGGAAGTGGAAGTTGGTAGCGTCGCAATTAGCGCGGCCGATCGCGGAATAGCGGGGGATATTCAGGTACACAGGGAAAAGCAAACGCTAATTTAGCTTTCGTCGGTTCTCAGCCGATTTTGCCAGTGCGACCAGAGGAACCAGACAATCCCGGCCAGCAGAAACGCGCCGATCACGGCGTCGAATTTATGGAAGTACTTGCCGAGCGAACGCCAGTTTTCCCCGAGTTTCATGCCGAAGTAGGCCAGCATGAAACACCAGGGCCAAGATCCAAGGAAAGTATAGAGGTGGAATTTGCCGCGCGGCATGCGGGAGATCCCCGCCGGCAGCGCGATGAACGTGCGGATCACGGGCAGCAGGCGCGCAATGAACACGGCCATGTCTCCCCAGCGCAGAAAGAAGCGGTCGGCCCAGTCCAGTTCACGGTGACCCATCAGGATCCAGCGTCCGTAGCGCACCACCAGCGGGCGTCCGCCGTAGCAGCCGATTTCGTAGGCAACGAGCGAGCCTAGATTGCAGCCGATGGCGCCGGCCGTTGCCGCCCACACCAACTTCATCGCGCCGGTATAGACGAGGTAGCCGGCGAACGGCATGATCAGTTCCGAAGGCAGAGGAATGCACGCCGACTCAATCGCCATGAGCAGCACGATCCCGGCATAACCGGTCGCCGCGACGAGGGAATTAATGAAGACGAAAAGTACGGTGAGAATTTTTTCGGTCATGCGATCAGGCAAAAAGCAGGTCCTTCGCTGCGCTCAGGATGATAAGCGTGGATCGTCAGAACGCACCTTCCTGGGTAAAGCTGAAGCCGGGCAAGGTTACGCCATCGACCGCTTTGGCGACCTTCACCTTCACCACCGGCGCGTCAGGAGCGGTGACCTCGGCTGGCCGCAGGACCGCGTATTGCGTGAACACTTCGCTATACACCTTGGTGACAAGGTGATCCTGGCCGGTTGCGTCGTGGCGCCAGACCTGTCCGAGTTTGATGCTCTTCACGGCCACAAGTTTTTCCTTGGTTGTCAGAGACTAGTTCTCAGAGTACTCACCCAGCCGCCAACCCGTCAATTGCAGCGGAGTTACTTTTGATCGTGCGTGGCTGCCCCAAGCCAGCGGCTTTGTTACCATGAACCCGCTGTCGAAGAATGGCAGCAGGTGTGCTCAGGAGGAATCCGATGCCTCGCGGAAATATGCCGCGTCAACCAAGTCGCAGCGGACGACAGGAAGGTGCCCGCCGCGAGAAGGGTACGCCCTTAAAGGGCGGACAATCGAAGAACGCGTCTGCGCGTCCCACAGGCGGTCGAGCGGCGCTTAACTCCGGGAAAGCGCAGAAGGCTGCTGTTTTAAAAAAGAAACCTTTATCCCGGGCGGGAGATGCGGCAAGCCGCGTCTCTACTTATGATCCTTTGGCCCCGGAGCGTGTCCGTCAGATCATCGCGGGCCTTGACCAGCTTTATCCCAATGCGACCTGTGCTCTTACTCATCGCAGTGCGTGGGAATTGCTGGTGGCGACGATTCTTTCCGCGCAGTGTACCGACGTGCGGGTAAACATGGTCACGCCCGTGCTATTTGAGAAGTATCCAACCGTCCAGGATTTCGCGGCACTCGAGCCGGAACAGTTGGAGCCGGATATCCGCTCGACCGGCTTCTTCCGCAACAAGTCGAAGTCGGTGGTAGGCGCGGCGCGGAAGGTGGTCGCAGACTTTGGCGGGAAGGTGCCGGAAACGATGGAGGAGCTGTTGACCCTCCCGGGAGTAGCTCGCAAGACAGCGAACGTCGTGCTCGGAACCTGGTTCAAGAAGAATGAAGGAGTCGTCGTCGATACGCACGTGACGCGGATTTCACGCCGGCTCGAACTGACGAAGCAGGAAGACGCGAAGAAAATTGAAGAGGATTTAATGCGGATCATTCCTCGCGACCGCTGGACGGATTTTTCTCACGAGGTAATCTGGCACGGACGGAAACTGTGTGTGGCGCGCGGTCCGAAATGCGCCGATTGCGCGTTGGAGAAGCTGTGCCACGCCGCCGACAAGACCTGGTCCACGGTTGAAATTCACAAGGACGCGCAACCCTAGCCGTTGTACGACAGCTCGACAACCGTGCAATCGTCGTTGAGCGGAGTGCCTCCGCAGAAATCGGCGACGGCCGTGAAGACGTCTTCCATGGATCGACTCTTCCCCGCCACGTTCTCGAGGCGTTCGCTGTCGAACATATCTCCGCGGGCGTTCTCGGCTTCAGTGACACCATCGGTTACCAGGATCATCCGATCTCCCGCCTTCAACTGGCAGCGGTCGCTCGAGTAAGTCGCATCCGCAATGAGGCCTACGGGGAGGTTGCCGTGCGAGGGCCGGAGCACTTCGTTGCCGCAGATCCACACCGGTGGAACATGTCCGCAGTTGACGTATTCGAGATCACCGTCGCTGCGCAGACGCGTAATGATCATGGTCGCGTATTTTTCACCGATGTGCTTGTAGGTGAAGAAGCGATTGACGGCGTCGACGATCTCCACCAGTGGCATGCCGGAAATAAGTTGCGAGTAGACCATCCCCTGGAGAATGGAAGCCAGCAGCGCGGCCGAGACTCCTTTGCCGCTCACGTCGGCGAGGACCACGGCCAGGCCTTGCGGCGTGTTCACGGCTTCGAAGAAATCGCCGCCGATTTCCTTGCAGGACAGGTTGCGTCCGTTGACCCGCGCAAAAGGAACTTCCGGCAGAGTCACCGCCAACAGCCGCTGCTGAATGGACGCGGCGATCGACAATTCCTGCTGGTAACGGCGCCCGGCTTCTTCGGCCTGCACCAGGCGCGCGTTTTCGACCAACTGCGCGGCTTCCGTCGCGATCGCACGCAGAATATCGTGGCTGACGCTGGTGATATCGCGCGAGGCAAAGCGCGAGTCCACATAGAGCGCCCCCATCACTTCGCCACCCGCCGGCTGCTCGGCTCGGGTGGCTTGCACCATCGGCTTGCGCAACGGCATGCAGATCACCGTCCGCAGGTCGAAGGCGACGATGCTTTTCCGATCCTTCACGTCGAGCATCTGACTGGTGTCGGTGACCAGGTATTCCGAGTTCGAGGTCAACGCGCCGTCCAGCACCGACCGAGAAATTGTCGTGTCGTCGAGCAACGGCTCGCCCTTCGAGTTACGCCCGGCCGCGAGCATCAGGGTTCCATCGAGATCGCGCAGGAAGATGTACGCGCGTTCGGCGCGCGTCAGCTTTAGCGTGGCCTCGAGCAGCGTAACCAGGATTTCATCGAGCACGCCGATGGTATTGAGCTTGCGCGCCGCTTCCATGAACAGCGTGAGTTTCTCCAGGTCGCTCGCCTCCGGGGCGATCTGGATGCCCGAGATCTGGCTGAGAAATTCCCGCGCCGTGTTCGAGGTCGTTTGCAGCGGATGGAAAATCATGTAGGCGATATCGCGCGCGCCAAATTCCAGCCGGTCGTTGCGTTGCAGCTTGTGCCGGTCCACCTTCTCGCCATTGACGAAGGTGCCGTGTTTGCTGCCCAGGTCGACAACAAAAAATTCGCCGTTTTCTGAAACGATCGAAGCATGCTCGCGAGACACGCGCGGGTCGGCGATCACCAGGTCGCGATCCACCTTGCGGCCCACGGTGTAAGGAGTGTGATTCAGCGACAGCGTCTGCTGATCATTCCCCGATACGAAGATCGCGATGGGAAAGATGCTGGAAATGCTCGAATGCGACGTAGCCGACATGTACCCTGAACTCTCCTGCTGGCCGTCATGCTAGGAAAGATACCCGCATTAGACGCCAACGACCCGACACGGCCCCAGAGCATTCTACGACGAGCCCGGCCCGGCTGCCGCTGGAAATGTCTTTCGGTAGCTCATTATAAGGACCAACGCCGCTACTACGACGGGCAAGTGGAGCACAGTCCAAAGAGGGACCGCCCACGCGGCTTGGACGGTCGGGGCCGGCAGAACGAAAGAAAGTCCTGCGAGTACGATGCTCGTGGCCCATTGCCACAGCAGAAGAATGGCGGCGAGGGCGAGGAGCGCGCGGCCCATACTATTCATAGTCGCGCGCTGCTTGTAGTCACGCACCAGCATTAGCAGCGCGGGGAGCAGCAGGACCTCGTTATATAGGGCGTAGCTCGGAATGACGATGATAGTTACGGTTAAAATGAGAACCACCGTCAGGGTGAAGGCGACGGTGTCTTGCGCACACATGCGGTTTTTCCAACCGACATGCAACGTCGCGGCCACGGCGAGCGCGCGCGTTATCCATGCCCAGGGTGACGCTAGGAGTTTATCTAAAGTCGAGACGGCATCGGTGTAGGTTGGGTATTCGCGCATGGCCTGAATGAATTGGGGAATCCAATGGGGGAGATACCATTCTGCGGCGGCGCACAGGATGGTCATGGTGAACAGAAACGACGCGGCCCAGCGGTAGCGCCGACGCCAGTCGGCCAGGGTCCAGAGCATCAACCAGAACAACAACAGCCAGACCAGTTGCGGCTTGATGGTGGCCAAGGCCAGCGCCACGCCGGCGGCAATGGACTGGTGCGACGCGAGCAACGCGAGTCCGATGACCACAAAGGCAGCCACCAGAAGCGTCATTTGCTGGAGCTTGAGGCCCTGCATGACGGGAAGGCTGCCGAGGGTGAAGACGACCAGGCTAACCTGTGTCCAGAGCGGTGGGGACCAGCGGAGCACGCGCAGCCACAGCGGGACGGTGGCTACGGTGAGCCAGAACGAGAACCAAAGGAATCCTTTACGCACGATCTCGAACGGAAGATGGAGGGTGGGAGCAAGCAAAAAGGTGACGTAGACGGGATAGGCGAATCGCTGGTCTCTTGGATCTCCTGGGCGGGACGGGTCCAGGGGACGACCATAGTAGCCTTGCTGAATTTCGCGCGTCACCTCGGGACTGTAAGGATTGCGGCCGTTCAGCAGGAGTTCTCGCGCACCTACCCAGTGGAGATAAAGGTCGGAAAGATTTCCGCGCGGGCGACCCTGCGCAGCAGCATCGGAAATTTGATGCGGTATCAGCACACGGTTGGCATACAGCCAGACGCCGGCCGCACAGACTGCGGCGGCCAGAACCAGCCCAAGCGGCTTATAGGAAATGCCAGGTCGCATCGTGATATTGCTCGTGAAATCTAAGCGTCTGATGTTACCTCGCTGCCATCGGCACGGCCGCATCCCCGCGTCCATACTTCCTGCAAATCCAAACCACCATCGGAATCCACCACCACGGATTCAGCCATGGCCAGAACCATGAGCCCATGAAGAGGCTCGCATACACCGCGATCAACAGGGCCACATCCACGCGCATCTCCGTTCGCGTCGGCGCCTCGGGTGCCGAGAATAGCATGAGCACGACCGGCAACAGCAGTGTCAGGTCATGCGTCACTGCGTGATAGCCAACCAGAATGCACGTTACGCTTGCCACTGCGAACAAGAAGCGACCGTCGGTTGCTCGCCGCCCGACTTTCCACAACACGACCCCGAGCACGGCCGTCGCACACACAATCGCCGTCACCGTGACGGAACTTCCACCACTCTTGCCCGCAAGTTCCGCAATCAACCCGCGGAGGTTCGGCATTGCCCCGATCGGTGTACCGGCTGCGCCATGATTCCCCACATCAACAACGAAGTGCCCGTAGTCAGCGATTCCATGCCATCCCGTCATCATCGCCCAGATGCCCACCAGCACCGCCGCCACTGGACAAAGCCCCAACCACAATCGCGGCCGTCGCAACGCTAGGATCAGCGCCAGTGGAAGCACCAGATGGAACTTGAACAACCCGCATCCGAGCGCCGCACCCGCCAAACCAACGCGGTTCTTCGCCAGCAAAAACAGGCTTAGAGTCACCAGCAGCAGAAGCAGAACCGAATCCTGCCCTTGCATCAATGCCCTGACCGCCGGCGCGAAGGCGGCCACACTCAAAATCAAGAACAGCGGACTGAGCCGCTCCGTTTCCGCGAATGTCCTTCTGACCATCACCAAACTCAGTATCATCATGACGACATTCAGGAAGGTCCAAACCACGTACGCCGGAAAATAACTCAGGTAGGTCAAAGGCACGAACAGCAGTTTCTCAAACGGAGGGTGTAAATCCTGCAGTTGCGCCGCCTGGCCCGCGCGGACCATCTCGGCTCCGTGGTAAAACACGGTGAAATCCTGATATCCATTTCGTAAGAACCAAACAAGGTGTAGCGCGCCGACGCAGTTAAGCAACGTCAGCGCCAGAAGAAAAATGCCCGCCAGTCGTTCCTTGCTTCGATTAAGTTCGGCTGACGTCATGCATAGTCTTCCAGAAGCCCCCGATTCTATAATTGCCGGGTCCAACATTCATGAGCCTTCTTGCAGACAAGCGCCTGCTGTTCGCCGCGATCCTCTTCTTCGGTCTGTTGGCCATGACCGCCCGCAGTGCGACCGATCCTGATCTCTGGTGGCATCTGCGCACCGGGCAATGGATCGTCGAAACCGGCCACGTTCCCCACTCCGACCCTTTCTCCTTCACCCGCGCCGGGCATGCCTGGGTATCGCATGAATGGCTGTCGGAGGTCGTGTTTTACGAACTCTGGAAGCACGCTGGCCCCCCTGCCCTGATCGTATACTCCGCGATCATTACGACAGCAGGTTTTTTGCTGCTTTATCTGCGCTGTCTTCTCTGGGGAACGCAGGCGCACTGGGCAGCCGCCGCGACTGCCCTTGGTGCTCTGGCTTCGGCTCCCTCCTGGGGCGTGCGGCCGCAGATGTTCACCTTTATGCTGGCCAGCCTGCTTTTATGGCTGCTAGAAGCTGGTCAAGCAAAAGCCCAGCCCTGGCGGCTGCTGTGGATACCGCCGTTGTTTCTCCTGTGGCTGAATCTGCACGCCGGATTCGCACTCGGCCCCGCGCTGTTGTTGGCCTACGGTGTCGGCCTCATGATGGAGACTGCGCTCGGTAACACGCCCTGGCAGCAGACACGGCCCATCCTCCTGCGTCTGCTGCTCCTTCTCCTGGCGTGTTTGGTGCTCGTGCCTCTCAACCCCAACGGCGCTCAACTCTATCTCTATCCGTTCGATACTTTGCGCTCTTCCGGGATGCGGGCGCTCATTGGCGAATGGCACTCACCGGATTTTCACGAATGGATGTATCGCCCATTTTTGTTGGTATGGCTGCTGCTTCTGATCGCCCTCGCCACTTCCCGCTCACGGCCCAAGTGGCGAGTGATCGTGCCCCTGATCCTGGTCTCTTTCGCCGCTCTAGACGCCGTCCGTCACATCCCAATTTTCGTTTTGCTGGCGATACCGGTCATCGCCGCCGCTCTCCCGGCGTCTGCACCCTTAGCCGTTTCCAAACGGCGGCCTGACTCCTCGCGGTTCCAGCCATTTTTCAACGGGGCGGTGGTCATCCTGATCGCTGCATTTGCCTTGGTGAAGTGGGTAAGTCTGGCCCGCAACCAGGATGCCCGCGAGGCGGAGCGGTTTCCCCAAAAAGCCGTAGCGCTCTTGCGGACCACCGCGCCCAGCCCTGGAGAATCTTCGTTTAACGCCTTTGTTTACTATAACTGGGGAGGCTATGCCATCTGGAAACTTTATCCCGGATATCGCGTGTTCGCGGACGGCCGCGCCGACCTTTATGGCGATGATCTACAGGGTAACGACCTCCTCCACCAGTCGATTCAAACCGTGCCCGAGCTCCGCACCGGCTGGCGAGACGTTCTTGACCGCTGGAAGGTGGAAGCCGTGTTGGTGCCTCCTTCCTGCGCGGTGGCGCAAGCCCTGCTTCTCGACCGCAATTGGCACGCTGAATTCAGCGACTCTAAGGCGATCGTCCTGCTTCGGACACACCCCGCCGTCGAAAATTCGGACCTTTCCCCGAGAAGCAGCGTAGGTGGGGCAAGAAAGTGAAAAAATGTTTCCCAGAGCCATCCGAATCTGCGAAACTAAGGCGCATAAGAAACTGGCTCCCGCGCTGACCGCGTTTGGGACGGTCCAGCGCAAGCCCGAAGGAATCTAGGATGAAAGATTTGGCTAAGCTCTTGTGGAGCAATGAGGAAGGGCAGGATATCGCGGAATACGCGGTAATGCTGGCGGTGATTCTGGTGCTCGTGATCGGCACCGTCAAACTGATCGGCACCAATGCGAATAACGTGTTCTCGCAGGTGGCGAGTTCGATCCAGTAGGCCGCACGCCGAATTTAAGTTGGCCGTGGCAACGGATGAGTCTCCGGTTGTCCCGGAAGGAGAGGAATGAACCGAAGCCGTTTGTTGATGATCGGAGGTCTGGCGCTGGCGGTCGGCCTGCTCGTCGCCTTTACCGTCTATAACCGACTGCGGAGCTTCGCAGGTTCAACCAGCAATGAGCCTGGGGTTTCGGTCGCGGTGGCGGCTCGTGATATTCAGGTCGGAGTCAAATTGGCAGCCGACGATGTACACCTGGTGAAATTGCCACAATCGGCGGCGCCTCCCGGCGCATTCTCCGGAACCTCGCAAATCCTGGGCCGCGGCGCGGTTCTGCCGATCGGTAAAGGCGATTTTATTCTGCCCACCAAGCTCGCGGCGATGAACGCCGGAGCCGGTCTGCCCTCGATGATCCCGCAGGGAATGCGCGCGGTTTCTGTGCGCGTCAACGATGTGGTTTCGGTGGCGGGCTTCGTGCAACCGGGCACGCGTGTCGATGTGCTGGCGACCGGTGATCAAGGCGGTGGCAACGACCGTCAAACCACCACCGTCCTCGAAAACGTCGCGGTCATAGCCGTCGGCAAGAGTTTGGACCGCAACGCTTCCGCCGATGCGCAGACTGCCCCGGTGATTACCCTCCTGGTCTCTCCCGACGACGCGCAGAAATTGGCGCTGGTTTCGCAAGAAGGACGGATTCAGCTGTCCCTGCGCAATCCGCTCGACACAAAAATGGGCGGCATCGGCGCTACCCGGACAAGTTCGCTCTACCTGGGCGGGACGCCCGTGGCGGCCGCATCCAAGCCCAAAGCACACAAGGTGATAATGACCAAACTTCCGGCGCCTCCACCAGGAACCTATCAGGTAGAAATGATTCGCGGCAGCAAACGGGATGAGACTAAGTTTGAAGAAAACAAGTGATTCTGAGCCTTCGATACCGCAACTATTCGCATCCGCTCATTGCCTCGATGGATTTCCCCGCGCATCGCAGAGGTCCGAATTCATGAAAGCTCTTACGCTCATAGCAGCCGTTTTGCTTCTCGGTGCGTCAACAACGACCACGTTCGCGACCAGAATGCTCGCGCGTACTGCAACTCCCGAGGGCAATTCAAAGGCCGCTCCGGCAACCGCTTCGGCTTCCTCTCAGAACCAGAATTCTCAGAATCAGGAGGCGCCGACCACCCCTCCTCCCAATCCGGCTGCCGCGCAGCCCTCCACCACCACGTCTGCATCCGGCCAGGGAGTTGCACCGGGTGCGGCTCCGCTGCGCGTGATGGTGGGTAAGTCCCTTTTGATTAACACGACCGAAAGACTGAAGCGCGTCTCCGTAACCGACCCCTCCGTGGCCGATGCGCTGGTCGTCACGCCCACGCAAGTGCTGGTCAATGGACTCTCTCCGGGCGAGGTTTCGCTGCTCATCTGGGATGAACTGGAGCGCTCGCGCAGCTTCGATCTTCGCGTGGATGTCGATATCACCGCGGCCTCGGAGGAAATGCATCGCCTTTTCCCCGATGAGCAGATCAACGTGACGCCTTCGCGCTCCGCGATTGTTCTCTCCGGTCACGTCACTACCGAGGACGTCTCCAAGCATGCTGGTGCGCTCGCCTCGGCGTATTCCAAGAATGTCGTGAACGTATTGACGTTCGGCCCCGTCGGAGCGGAAGAAGTTCTGCTGGAAGTCAAGTTTGCCGAGGTCGATCGTAGCGCCCTGACCCAAATGGGCTTCAATCTGCTTTCGACCGGGGCGGGAAACACAATTGGCACCACGTCCACCGGCCAGTTCGGCGGAGTCAGCGGCGTCGGGAGCATCAGCGATACCGGATCGAGCAGCCCATTTCCCGCCTCGGCGACGGTATCGAACGTACTCAACATGTTCTTCTTCAACCCTCAGGTCCATCTGGGTACGGTGATCGAAGATCTTAAGACGCAAAATCTCTTGCAGATTCTGGCCGAACCCAACCTGATCGCGGTCAATGGCAAGGAAGCCAGTTTCCTGGCCGGAGGAGAATTTCCCTTTCCGGTGGCGCAGCAAAACGCCAGCGGAATCGCCACCGTCACCATTCAGTTTCGCGAGTTTGGCGTGCGCTTGAAGTTCACTCCCGTGATTCAGCCGAACGGCAACATTCACCTGCACGTCGCTCCCGAGGTGAGTACGCTCGACTTCGCCGATGCGGTCACCGTCGCCGGAACCACCATACCCGCCATCAGCACGCGCAAGGCGGATACGGAATTCGAACTGCAAGATGGCCAGAGCTTCGTCATCGCCGGCCTGATGGATAACCGGGTCACCAATGTTGGCAACAAAATTCCGGGACTGGGCGATATCCCGATCATCGGCAATTTCTTCAAAAGCAAGAGCAACCAGAAGAGCAATTCGGAATTGATGGTTCTGTGCACGGTGCACCGGGTTTCGCCAAATGCCCAGTCGCCAAAAACTCCGGCAGCCCCGGAGCCGTATCTGGATAAGGGTAAGTTCGATAGCAAGAAAGGGAATTGAGACATTGAGTCATTGAGAGATTGAGTCATTGAAAAGCGCGCCCAGAGGTTTTAATGATTCAATGCCTCAATGATTCAATGAGTCAATGTTTTTAGAGGTGCTTAACGGGTCATGCCGGAATTGTCAGTAGCCGTGTTTGCCACGGATCGTGACCAGCGTGCGGTGTTGCAGGTTCTGGTGGATGGCACCAGCGTTGCCCGCACCGTCTGCAGCAACCCCACCCTGCCTCTCGCCGCCAGCGATCCGGTCATCCGCAAAACTCAATCCTTCGCGCCCGATGTGGTCCTGGTGGATATCGCTACCGATGGCATCAGCGGCGCGCTGCGGGCCATCGAGTTGCTGCACCAGGAACTTCCCGATTCCGCCGT
>Ga0187862_10000770_pt1 | contig 35678 bp, 43 predicted proteins | sample June2016WEW_10_1_FD_133003 | JGI IMG/M metagenome (GOLD analysis project Ga0187862, IMG submission 133003) | Peatland microbial communities from SPRUCE experiment site at the Marcell Experimental Forest, Minnesota, USA - June2016WEW_10_150 | ecosystem: Environmental > Terrestrial > Soil >... | reverse complement strand
GACATGCCCGAACTCAAGCCCGTGGAGACTGGACCTCTACCACCCCAGCCAACTGAGGTCGCAAGCCCGGTCGAGGAAGCGGGAACTATACGCCATGAAACAGGGGCTGGAAGCCCACGACCTCCAGTCGTGGGAGGATGTCACAGAATACAACGCTTCTCCACGTCAGCAGCCGGATGACCGGGTTGTCTGGACAGGGTCATCTAGATTGAGGAAGTAGCTCGAGTATCTGATTGTGAAGTCTCGCGTCTGCAGATGCCACGCAGGCTTCTCTTTCAGATAGGTCCAGCTTCCATCTCAACTCTCGACCCGCTTCATCCGTTATCAACGCCCCCGCTTCAGTCGCGATCAGGTAGCCGGCGGCGAAGTCCGTTATCCTCATTCTTTTCCTGATGTCGACGAACGCGTCGATTCTTCCCTCAGCAAGATAGCAGAGCTCGAGGGCGTTTGCACCGTAGTGCACCAGCCTCCTCACTCGACTCATGAGTGGTGAAAGGCTTCTGAGCAGTTCAACTGAGGCGGTGCTGAGGTCCATTGCCGCTACCGCTTCTGAGAGCGCAAGGGGGCTGGATGTCCTGATGGTTTCACCGTTCTTCATGGCTCCTTTGCCCTTTTCGGAGATGTACACGTCGCCTGTCACTAGGTTCCTTACGATACCGAAGAAGACGTCATGAACGGTGGGGCCATCGGCGATAGCGATTGACGTGCAGTAGAATGGTATCTCCCTTTCGAAATTTGCTGAGCCGTCCAGGGGATCGACCACGGCGATGAGTCTGGCCTTCGCGTCTCCCCTACGTCCGGCTTCCTCACTCAGGACTTGCAGCCCCTCGACCCGGAGCAGGACCGAGAGTAGGTCTTCTTCAGCCCTTCTGTCTGCGAGCAGGGTCTTATCCCCCGCGGCGCCAGTCCCCACGATAAGGCTGGTGTTCTTGCCGGCTGCAATCTCTGAAACAGATTTCTGTACCCTCTCGGTCGCGTCCGACAGTAGATTCCTCCAGTCGTGACCCCGTGCATTCATTGCTTGAACACGTTCCTCCTCTTCATCAGGGCAAGGACCGTCTTGAGTGTCACTCTGGAGTCGGAGTCCGTGTAAACTCTTTCGGCGTTCAGCTCTCCGAGGTCTTTGTGGACTTCGGCTAGGGCCGCGTAGTACTTAGCCCTGGAGAACATAGCCATTCTTCTGGCTTTTCCATCCTTCCTGACTGGTCTGTTGTCGGGCGTGTTATGCTGCGCTTCCAAGATGATGTATAGGTCGGGCCTGACTTCGGGGTTCTTCAGGACTTCTCGGCAAAAAGTGAGCAAGGCCCGATACGCGGTGCTCTTCTTCAGCTCGAACCTGATTTTCGCATAAGCTAGGTCTGAGAGGAGGTAGCCCTCGGAGACCAAGTCGCGCGTCTTCCTTAGCCTGGAGATGGCCGAGCTGTAGGCCAACGTGGTCCCAAGGAGGCTGTAGTCGGAGTATGTGTCGCCATGTTCGGCAACAGGGACATGGTCGGGCAGGGCGTGGGCGGATTCCTGGAGCCTGAGCCAACCACGCTCCTCCAGGTGCCGGGCGAGGGTCGTCTTGCCGGTCCCTGAGAATCCCTCAAGAACGAGGAAGGTCATGCCGTCACACTGTCCGGGTCTATCAGCATTTAACCTCGCCAGCGCCTAGGAGGTCAGGGCAATGAAAGTAGCGTCGTCTGGTGGAAGATCAGAAGACACGCTATGCATGCAAGGTATCCGATTCCCAGGTATGCGACCGTCGGGACCCCGTAACTTACCTCGACCATCGCTCCGGATTTCTGATTCGCTTCGACCTCATCTCTAGCGACGTTGACATCGCTGTCCACCTCCTCCCTGACTCCATCTCTGATGACAGCCGCCGGTATCCACTTCTGCTCCTTCAGGAACCTCTCAATCGGGATTGTCTTCGTTCCCCGTGCATTCCCAACAGCAACCTCATAACCAATGTGTCCTAGGGCGACTGCTGCCCCGGCGATGACGGGAAAGATCGGTGATAGCTGGTAGGGATCTGCCGCAAAGAAGACGAGCGCGATTGAGTCGGCCTGTCCGACCAGGCCAAGGTAGACGAACAGGATCGCAATCGCCCCGATCAGTCCGAGCCAAATCAACTGGACCTCGAGGTCAGGGAACTTGGAGTAGATGACGTATGCCGCACCGACCAGCGCCGGGACCCAGACGATGTCGCTCACTGCCCTTTCCTTGACGTCCTGGTATGAGGCCGCGGCGAAGGACGCTCCGATCAGGAGCTGCGCGAGCAATCGCGCCTTGGACTCCAGGGCCACATATAAGTACCAATCAGGGAAGCGAGATCTTGGTTCTCTCGATCCTGCCGCGGGTCGACCCTAGGTTCTCGAGCGTTTTTGCCAGGCCTGAGAGGGAGCCCAGTCTCATTTCCCGATCTTGGCAGCCATCACCAGGGCGCCTTCGCCGTCCCTGTAGTATGCTTCCAATCGCCCTTCGATCTTGAATCCGAGCTTCTGGTACAGCCTGATCGCCTGAGCATTGGAAACTCGAACCTCGAGGTAGCATTCGGTGGCTGACTTCTTCACCATCTCTTCCTGCGATGCAAGTATTAGGCTTGTTCCGATTCCCTTACCGCGATGATCCTCATTCACAGCAACTGAGACCACATGTCCCTTCCGTGCGAGTCCCAGCCGCTTCAACTGGGAGAAACCGTATTCAATCCGGCACATGATGTACCCAACCAGCACGTCGTGCAGCTCAGCGACCAAGAAGGTCTCGGGGAATTCCGATAGTATCTCGTAGTAGAAGTAGTCAGAGTAGTGTTCGGGGAGAGTCTTCATGTTGACCTCGATTACCGAGGGGATGTCCTCTCGGTCGCAGCGGCGTATCTCATAATCACCGAGCCTCGCTACGACGGCCTTCTGCAAACCCGCCCCTGCGCTGACCCCGGTGGTGGTTAAGTCTTGCTGAATGCGGAGGAATTCCTTATTATCGGACTCGGAAATGGTCGCACAGTTGACGGTGCAGCCCATCGACTTGGACGCTTCCGTCCGCTCTAAGTTCATGGTCAAGGATAGCTTCCAACTCACAGACGGAGAGATGGAGTTCAGCGTCGTGTACAGGTCTGACTCTAAAGAGAAGTTCGTCGAACTCTGTCGAGAGCTAGGCGCGTCCGGATTCACTCCAAGGCTCGTAGGAAGCGAGGATGAGGCCCTCCTCTTCATACGGAAGGCACAGACGGTCGGAAAGCGGCGGTCGAGGATTCCGTTGATCCTCACCCTTCTCGCTCTGGGGTCCGTCGTCGTCTTCGGGCTGTTCATGGGGGTCACCTATCAACAGTATGCTCCGTCCATGCCAGTGGGGTCCGTCATCCTCCTCTACGGGTGCGCTGTCATCGCGGTGGTGGCCGCCCATGAATTCGGTCACGTGTACATCTCGCACAAGAAGGGCGAGGCGCCTCCAGACCCCTGCCTTCTGCCCGGGATCCCAGGTGTCACCGCGGCTCTCCCGACACTCGGGATCATCTCACGCCAAAGGGGGCCCGCCGTCAACAGAGATCGGTTCTTCGACGTCATCCTCGCTGGCCCGCTCCTGGGCCTCGCCTTCGCACTGGCGGTGTACGTCCTTGGAGCTCTGGTGAGCGTCCAGTCGGCGGTGCCTCTGCAGGGCTGTCAGAATGCCAACGGCACAGCGACGCTCTGCCCCAGCATCATCCAGCTGGGCTTGGGCGTGGTCGTCGGACCTCTCTTGCCGCATGTCGCCCCCGGCTACTCAGCCCTCTCTCCTCTATCAGATGGAGCCACCGTGGGGCTGATCCTGACCTTCGTCGGCTTGCTCCCCATTGCCTCCTTCGACGGGGGTTATCTATCGAGCCTCGCCTGGGGACCCGGAGCCTCAAGAACTGCCTCCTATCTTAGCGTCATTCTGCTGTTCTCGGTGGACCTGACCACCTACGGGGGCGTGCCCCCCTACTGGGCGCTAGCCTTCGTGGTCCTTCTATTCATGAGCTTGAGCCGGGACTCCGAGCCTCAGCTGCTCGACGAGGTCTCCCGAATATCGGAGACTAGGAAATGGCTGTATCTGGGCGCACTTGCGCTTGCGCTGCTCTGTATGCCCCTGCCTCAGACCATCCTATGGTTCCATCTAGGCTGACTCGAACTTGCATTCGGCGGCGCGGGTCACTACGTTCATCTTCCCAGACCTGCCGAGCTTGTTAAGGAGCCTCCCGATTGCTTCCCCGGAGCCCCTCGCGGTCGCAAGCCCAAGTTTCGATTTCGCGTAGACTTCGGGTAGGCCGGAAAGGAGGAGAACGTCGTACTCGTCTTTGAGCTTGCTGAGATAGAAGACGTCCTCGAGGCCGTCGATGTAGGCCTCTCTCCTTCTTCCTCCTTCGCCCGAGAGCCTATCTGTGGCTGCCATGTCGAGAGCAGTCGAGCCAAGCCCCTCAGAGCACTCGGCCACCAGGACGACCGAGCCAGACTTCCTCACTCCTGACAAAGCGTTCCACGTCGTTCTTATCGCTGAGGAGAGGGTGTCATCGCAACCTCTTCCTCCTGTCCCCACCACGATTGCCCTCGCAGGCTGTACGCCGACGTTGAGGAAGCCGTTCTTGATCGCGTCGAAAGGAGCGTCCTCCAGCACCGTTCTTAGCTTCCCTCCCCTGGAAATGACGTCCATGAAACTCGCCTCTGCTATCCCTTCGGCAATTCTTTCCATCGCCTCCCTCGACCTCGTCATTTCGAAGGGCGAGGGCTCCATCTCCTTCCTAGCCTGTGCAGCCTCTCTATGGGAGTGGGCGATCCAGTTAAGGCACGCCTCGACCTTTGTGTCGGCAATCCCGAACATGGGATCGGGCCGAGGGGTCCCAACAAAGAGCTTCGTCCCTCTTTCGGTCAGCTCTCTTGCGAGAACCGTCCCTCCGTCGCTGGGTGAGACAGGCGGGGGAAGCGTTGTGACCCTGCCCTTCAGTTCAGGCACGGCGTACTCGATCCTCCTGGGTGCGGCGGAGAACATCTTCAGCGGTGAGGCGGGAGCAAGCCCGGGCGTGAGTTCCCGTAGGAGCTCGGCCGTGGTCGGAGACGCGTCGCAGATGAAGAGTGCGGAGGCACGGTTCACTGCTTCCAGCATCCTTTCTGTCTCAACCACGCCCTTCTCGGCCGGGGGGTCCACGACTGTGCCCAAGTTCTCGGCCTGAACTGTTACGAGGGTCTCCACAGAGCCGTAAGGAATCCAGAGTTCCGGCAAACGTCATCTCAGGCACGGGGTTGGTTTTTAAGCTCGAATCTGTGAGCAAGTCGTATGGCTTGGAAGACGCGCCGCACTCAGATAAGCAACTTGGCCGAGGGACTGGCCAAGGCAGGAGCACTCCAGTTTGGCACGTTCACGCTCCCCGATGGCAGGGAGAGCTCCTATTACATCAACCTGAGAGGCATTCTGAGCTACCCAGGGCTCTACAGCCTCGTGGTGGATTCCATGTCTCGACTGGTTTCGGTAAAGGTTCCGAAGGTGAGTGCAATCTGTGGTGTGCCAATCAGCGGTCTCACTCTGGCTGCACCAGTCGCGCTTTCGCTGAAGAAGCCGCTTACCTATGCGAGGAGCTCCAGACCGGGCGGCGGGCGAGTGATCGAGGGAGAGGTCCGGCCCGGTTGGAAGGTGGTCGTGGTCGATGACCTTTCGACCACTGGCAAGACGATTCTGGCTTCGGCAAAGGCCATCCAGGAGGAAGGCGCTGAGGTCACCGACGCGGTCGTTCTGATTGACAGGATGGAAGGCGCGAGGGAAAAGCTGAGCAAGGAGGGAATTGCCCTGCACTGCTTGACCGACGTCGTGGAGCTGGCCGACACGCTCTTCTCGATGGAGTTGATCAGCGAAAGTGATCTGAAGGCGATAACAAGATCAGTGGGAGGTCGTCAGTAGACCATGAGGTTCTTTTCTTCGAGAGTCACATGGAGATTGTTAACGGCCCTGTAGACCTCGCTCTCCTTCTTCGCGCCCGTGCAGACCAGTTTTCCTGACGCAAACAGTAGTATCACAGTTTTCGGGTCTGCCATCCTATGAATCAGGCCGGGGAACTGCTCGGGCTCGTACATCGATTTCGGAAGGACCCTCGCTGCCTCCTCAAGATGGACCTTGCCACCTAGGCTCGCCGAAGCGACTATGTTCTGAATCTCGACGACGGCCTCGTTCTTTATCGGGATCTTGCCCTTCTTCAGCTGTCTCACCACTTCCTCGACTGCCTTGCGGGCTTGTTCCTCAGACTTCGCTCCCGTGCAGACCATCTTCCCTGAGCTGAAGATCAGGGTCGCGGTCTTCGGGTTTCTGAGCCGGAAGACGAGCCCAGGGAACTGGTCGGGGTGATACTCGACTGTCACGAAGTTCTTAGTGATTAGGTTGAGATCGACCGTCTGGTTTATGGATGCAGATGCTACCACGTTCTCGATACTTACAATCGCCTTTGTCTGAGGCATTTGTCGAGCGGAAACCCGGTCAGTATATAAAGAGCATAAGACCCCTGTGTCCAGGGAGGCTCGTGACTCTTCGGGAAAAGGCGTTCTCCGGAATTCCTGGGCCTGGCCTGTAGCTGCCGGGAGACGAGTTTGGGAGCTACTCGCCTTCCACTTTCACGCCCGACCCTCTGCCTGGATTCTACCCGAACGTAAACGTGTATAATCTAAACCCGGGACTCGCGGTTATCTCTAGTACGTGCCACTCATAGGAGTGTCCATCTATTATGTTGTAGAGTCTCGCAGAGGTTATGCTCGCTGACGCGACGCCTTGGTGCAACGCCAAGTCGCTCCCAAGATAGGTCTGCGTGAGGTTGTTCCCGTCTAGCTCTACGTTGATCGTGCTTGCATTCCCCTGCGCCACGATGTTCACACTCTTTGCTTTATAGATAAGGAGCACTTCTGAATTGTTGCTTTCTGAAATCACGCTGTCAGGACCGTCGTACCATTTGCCTGAGAGATACGCAGTATTGTTCTCCATTGGACCTGTGATGTTGTAGTCGAAGACTGCGCCGGGCGACCCTAGAACGACTCCGGTGGCAGAAGTAAGGTAGCCGAGGTATATCTCATGGGTTGCTATCTTCGAGAAGTTGACACTCGTCCCATTCACTGAGTTGGCAGTGATTTCGGTGCTGACTTTGTAGCTCGCGTTCTCCAACAGCTCTTGGATTACGACCTCGGTCGCATTATATCCGCCCTCGCCTATGTGCACATCCCTGATGTCACCGTTCTTGTCTATGAGATACTCTGTTGGCCAGTAACTATTCCTGTACGCGTTCCACGTGGCATCGTAACTGTCCAATGCCACAGCGTACTTTATTCCGAGCGATTTGACCGCGGTCAAGACGTTGGAGTAGTTCTTCTCGAACTGGAATTCAGGCGTATGTACTCCTACTATCATGAGCCCGTCGTTCCCATACTTGCTGTACCATGCGTTGAGGTAAGGTATAGTCCGCAAGCAGTTTATGCAGGAGTATGTCCAGAAGTCAATTAGGACGACCCTCCCCCTGAGTTCTGATATGTTGAGCGGAGCGGAATTGATCCAAGCGGCTATGCCTTTGAAGTTCGGAGCAGGCCCCTTGTTTGGCAGGTTGGATAGGTTGGTGACCGTCGACGAACCGGTCGGCGTCGAACCTTGATTTGGCACGAGCGCAGACAAACCTGCGGCCAGGATGATGATGCCTATGACTCCGAAGACCAGCAAGTATGCATTGATCTTCATCACTTGACCGCCTCCACCGATGTGCCCGACACGAACGCCAGGAAGGCAGGCACCAAAGGGAGTATGCACGGGGAAATGAATGTCAGAGAACCTGCAGATAGAGCTATCAGAAAGCTGAGCTGCGACTGACCGAGCGGGTCTGCCAGGGAAGCTAGTGGACCGACATTGTTCAGGTCGATCTGCAGCTTGCCGATGTATCCAGTGACCACGAGCAGTCCCATCCCCATCAAGAATAGTCCGCTGATTACGCTGAAGTACCTTAGAAACCGACCCGTTCTCTTCAGAAACCCAGATACTCTCGAAATGAAGGCGCCGGCTATGAGGAACGGTATGCCCAACCCCAAGGAGAATGCCATTAGGTAGAGGAAGCCAAGTCCAGGCGATACAGCGGCGAGGGTGTACACGGAGCCGAGTATCGCGCCTACACACGGGGTCCATCCCAGCGCGAATGCGACGCCAAATACGGAGGAGGTCACGTAGCTGTTTCTGAACTTCTTTACGTGAACCTTGTGCTCGACACTGAAGAATGGTATGGCATATCTGAAGGAAACGACCATGAGAACACCCAAGGCCATGATGACTGCCCCTCCAATCAACCTGGCCGTGCTCAAGGCTTCTAGGGACGCCCCCGACAGAGCCGTGTTCAGCAATACTCCCACTATCGAGAATACGAGCGTGAATCCCAGCACAAAGAACGCGGAGTTCAGGAATACTGCCTCCCGCGCTCTGGCCGAATCTACTGGCAGGTGCTGCGACACACCCAATTCCCTTAACAAGCACCTCTTTATCGTCCACCCTAACCTATAAGGGTTCTGAAGCCAAGTTCATTTGGCGCTGATTCGGGATCTCCACTTCACAACGAGAGTTCGTGCAAGACTTTCTTGCTGCCTGGCACGCGGACACCAAAAAAGTCCAGTTGCTCTGGCCATTTTTGTAGCTGAGTCTAGGGTGTGGAACGAAGCGGCCTTGGCGGGAATTAGGGAATCTCGAGCAGGGAGACAAGTCCAATCATTCGGCGTAAGTCAACAGGCAACAGGATTCGGTTAAGAGGCAATGTAGCCTATTCTAAGGGCAGAGGAAATCCGTATTTCCGTCTGCTGAGCCTGTCAATATGTTGCTTGCTTGGAAGTTGAAGTTGCAATCAACCGCAAGGAAAGGTTGGAGGCGCTTGCCGAGAAACGTAGGTTTGCTCAACGCAGACTTGCCAGGGCCAGGTGCTTGGGTTGCGGATTGGTAACGGGAACGGAAGGGGCTAGAGATAATCCTGAGAGTTGCGAGAACTGAAGGATGACGCGGATTCCACGGCCTTCTCCCCTGCCCCTGACTCTTGAGGAACGCGCTTTCCTCCCAGCTCTGTAACGATAATCGCAAGGAAGAGGAGGGCGGCGATGATGTAGTTCAGTCCGTCCGGCAGCGACGCCAACCTTTCGACATACGGGATGATGAACACAACTTTCCCGATCAGACAGGCCTGAGTGATGGGACGATTGGCAATGTCACTCTTCTGATCGGTGCCCGGATTGGTCCTCCTGTCGTCTCCCTGAGTGATGAAACCTCCCTCCGCCGTGCCGTTCACCACTCTGTGGATAACCGAGGAGCCTTCCACCGAGCAGGGAGGTCCGTAGACTATGATGTCTCCGATGTGTACGTCGCTTATCGGGCTGGGCTGAATTACTACCAGGTCCCCAGACTCCAGCGTCGGCCACATGCTTTCCCCATCTACCCTCCTGGTGTAGTTGAGCAGGAGATAGGCGAAGATGATCAGGAAGAGCACGAAGGCCACTGTGTAGAGCGAGGTCTTCGCTCCGGGAAGCCGCACAGTAAGGGCCTCCTCAGACGGGTGCGGTTAAACCTTTGAGCTCGGATAGGTTTTATCACCCCTAGAGAGGGGTTCTCGACCGTGGTTCGGAGAGCAGTCACCTTGGCAGTTTTCGACCTTCTCACACTCGGCATTCTGTACCTCGTCTCGCAGGACCTCGCTTGGCGCACTTCATATCCCAAATCCGAGACCCCTCCGCTGAGTCTCAGTACCGCCTACTCGCTTTTTGTCCGAACGTTCAGGATCACGGGCAGCACAATTCAGATTCCGAACGGGTTGGTCGGCCCACCTGCACTCGACTGGGTGCAGGTCCTAGTTGCCTCACTGATTGTAGTCAACGGACTATACCTCTTATCGAGGCTCCGACGGTTCTCGAAGAGGGGGAAGTGAGCATCATCCTGCGTCCCGCTTGGACTCGGTTGTTAGGCCTGTCCATTTAGCCCAGACTGCATTCACTTTCAGTGAGCCGTCCTTGTACGCGTCAAGGGTTCTTCGACGGGTTTATCCTCTGACTTATGCCTCTGGTTTGATGATGCCCAGAAGTCACTCGGAGTCCGTTCAGTTGACCACATTGCGAGCGCAAGCCCACGCCTTTCAAGGGTGGGTTAGCGAGCCTCGAATGGTTATACAGATATGTTATCCGCATCTATGTCCATGCCAAAGGGCTATCTCGCCTCCGAGACCTCGGTTCACTTCATGAACTATCACTTCGTCTGGTGCCCGAAGTATCGAAGGAAGCTAATAGTCGGCACTGTGGAGTCGAGGCTCAAGGAGCTGATTCATGCGAAGGCAAAGGAGAGGGGTTGGATTGTCCTCGCGCTTGAGACGATGCCAGACCACGTCCACCTCTTCGTGCAGGCGACCCCGAAGGATGCTCCGAACAGGATAGTGGGAGCTTTCAAGGGCTACACTTCAAGGATACTCAGACAAGAGTTCCCTGAACTCAAGTCGAGGCTTCCCTCTCTGTGGACGAGGAGCTACTTTGTGTCCACACATGGGCATGTCTCCTCCGAGACTATCAAGAAGTATGTGGAGGAGCAGAGGGGCATTTGATAACCTACAAGTTCAGAATCTACCCGACTCCCCTCCAATCACAGAAGATGGAAGAGACGATAGAGACGTGCCGTCGTCTCTACAACGATATGCTCGACAGCAGGATTCGGAATCACGCTGGATTGTTCGCGCAGGAGAGGCAGCTCACACAAGTCCGCAGGGAGGACAAGTTCCTAAGGGCCATCCAATCGCATGTGCTTCAGGACGTTGCTACCCGACTGGACAAGGCGCATCAGGCGTTCTTCAGTGGACTGAGCAGATATCCAAAGTTCAGGAGGAGAGACAGATACAACTCCTTCACATTCGACTATACGGGCTTCCGCGTCGGTAATGGCTCCGTGAAGTTGAGCATGATTGGAGACGTGAGGGTAAGGTTTCACCGCCGAATCGCTGGGGCGGTGAAGAGGGTTGCCGTAATCAGGGACATCGACCAGTGGTTCGTGGCCTTCGCCGTGGAAGAGGTGCCAGTCGAAAGGAAGGCTGCTCAGGGACAGGTCGGGGTGGATGCAGGCGTCTCGAACATCGTGGCGCTCAGCGACGGCACCATAATCGAGAACCCGCACTTCTTGGACGGCTCCGTGGAACGAATCAAGTCGCTCCAAAGACGGCTCTCTCGTAAGAGGAGGGGTTCTGCCAACAGGGAGAAGGCGAAACTCTCTCTGGCAAAGGCATGGAGGAAGGTGAGGAGGCAGAGGGACGACTTTGCGCACAAGCTCTCGTATGAACTCTCGGAAAAGAACAACTTGATAGTCTTCGAAGACCTCAGAATTGGAAATATGGTGAAGAATCATAATCTCGCATCGGCAATAATGGATGCCTCTTGGGGCCAACTGCGCCGACTAACTGCCTACAAGGCAGAAAGGCGTGGTGGACGAGCCCTACTCGTCAACCCAAGTGGGACATCGCAGAAATGCTCAGGATGTGAGATGGTAGTTCTGAAAGACCTCTCGGTCAGGACGCATGAATGCCCTAACTGTGGATTGGTCATCGACAGGGACGTAAACGCTGCAAGGAACATCTTGCAGGCGGGTCTGGAACGGGCCCGTGTGGAGGCCGCGCCTCTACTTGTCCAGCGAAGGAGGATAAGCAAGTTTGGCCGATGAAGCAAGAAGCCCACAGGCTTTAGCCGTGGGTAGGTTCACAAGCTCGGCAGACCGTAGGAGTTCCCCAACTCACATATCTCGTTCCCCGCGTTCATGAAGGTCGGATTTGACTACGGGAAGAGATGGCTGGTAGAGATCGTCTTCTCGTCATTCAAGAGGGTGCTGGGAGACACACTGCGGTCGAGGAAGTTCCTCAATCAGAAGGCCGAGGCCTCCCTGAAGGTCGTGCTCTACAACAGGTTCCTGTCGATACGTCCCTAGGGGAAAGCCACAAGTGAACGAGCGGAGCGTCTCCGCAGCGTAGAACTAAGCTACAAGCTACGTCGTTTGGTAACGTTAATATAGTCAAAGTCGGGGTTTTTTGGTCGCGTATGTCGCTGATTGGGTCCGGGCGACTAACCGCTTTCGTCTCCAAGAGTGAGGTCCGCAGTAAGGTACTCGTTCATCTGTCAAGAGGGCCGATGACGCCGACGGAACTAGCCCTGATCGAGAGGAAGCATGTAAGCCACGTTAGCCGCGCCCTCGCGGAGCTTTGCGCCCAAGGACTCGTGGAACCGATTTCAACCTCCTCTAGAGAGAGGTATTATCGGGCAACTGACCGTGGCCTTACGCTCGGCCTCCAATTCATGAAGATTGCAAAGTAGGAGACCCAGTCTTTCTGTCGTCACAGGCAGTCCTGCTCTGTCTCTGTCTCCCGAGGTCCATTCGCGGCGCCGCGCCTCTGACGGCATCGCCATTCATCAAACTCTGTGCGGATAGTCGGGGACGTACAAACGCGGCCGCCCTTCGAGCATCTGTTAATAAGACCGCGAAGGCGTCGGCTCGGTCGTGGTCAAGGTTGTCCTCTGCGGGATGGGCGCCATCGGCACTGAGATTCTGAAGTATCTGCTTGATAGGTCGCACCAGATAGTGGGAGTCGTCGACAGCGATCCCAGCAAGGTCGGTAGGACGGTCGCAGAATTGACGGGCCTGCCTCTGGGAGTAAGGGTCTCAGCGTCGCTTAGTGACCTACAGATTGCGGAGGCCGATGCAGCGATATTCTCTACGAAATCTAGAATCGCGGACATAATGGAGGATTTGGTCTATGCAGCTTCGGCCGGCCTCGACGTGGTGACCACGTCTGAGGAGATGGCGTACCCTAAGTTCGCGAGCGAGGAGACGGCAAGGACCCTCGACGACCTGGCCAAGGAGAAGCGGGTGACGATCGTAGGTGTGGGTGTGAATCCCGGCTTCGTCATGGACTGGGTGCCGGCCGTAGTTGCTTCCGCAAGCAAGAATCCGAACAGCATCCACGTTGTTCGGTCGGTCGACGTCAGCAGGCGCCGGCGCCAGCTCCAGGCGAAAACCGGAGTCGGGCTGACAAGGGCGAAGTTCGAGAAGGAGGTACAGGACGGGAGGCTCGGGCACATCGGTCTCACAGAATCGGCGCACCTGATTGCGCTGTCCTTGGGCGTGAAGCTTGAAGGGCTGAAGCACGGCGTCTTCCCTATCCTGGGGTCGGAGGACTATGTCATGGGCGTGAGGCAGTTCGCTGAGGGGATGGCCGGCTCCTGTCACGTCAGGTTGGACCTGGAGATGTCGATGACGTCTGCCGACTTCGACGTAGTCGAAGTGAAGGGCGATCCGGACATCAAGCTCAGGTTCGAGAAGGGGGTCTTCGGTGACTCTGCCACGGTCGCCCTAGTCGTTCATGCTCTCGAGAGGGTGGGGAAGGCGATGCCGGGGCTTCTGACCGTGCTCGACCTGCCTCTGGCCTCGCGCTGAACTCCCTCTAGCGGAGACCATCATGCTCAAGATCAGGCGTGCGGCTGCATTCAGACGCTCTCCCAATCGGTGATTTGGGAGGTCACGAACCCTTTTATCAGCGCCCTGTGCTTCAGGGCGCTCGAAAATGAATATTTCTTCTTATAAAAGAAAAGCAATCAGTACAACCGCCATCGTCGTTGTCATCATCATAGTTCTAGTCGTTGCAGCAGTGGCAGCTTACTACGCGGTGGGCGGTCCGTCTACGACCTCGTCCACCACTTCATCTCACTCGAGCTCGACTTCACCTACTTACAAGAACAAGATCATAGTCGGAACTACTGACACAGTTCAGACGACACTCGATCCGGCCGATGCCTACGACTACTTCGGCATCAGCATGATCCAGAACCTCGGCGACGGACTCGTGGACTACAGGCCCGGGACTTCTCAATACGTTCCAGCTCTGGCCACCTCATGGTCCGTCTCTCCTGATGGAGCTACTTGGAACTTTACGCTCAGACAAGGCGTGAAGTTCGCAGACGGGACTGCGTTTAACGCGACCGCGGTCAAGTACTCGGTCGACAGGCAGTTCGCCATCCAAGAGGCTGCCGGCCCGTTCGTCGGCGCAGGAATCGGGGGCACCGGTGCGCAGTGCTGCGGTGTCATCAACAGCACGAAGGTGCTCGGACCATACTTGATCCAGTTCAAGCTGAATCAGCCCTTCACATCATTCCTCGGCATGATGGCCTTCGCTACGATGTATCCGGTCGAGCCCAAGCTCGCGCCCATGCCGGCCCACCCACACCCAGGTACCAACGAAGGTGTCATCAACTACACCGGCAACGTAGCCACTGAGAATCCGAACCAGCTCGGGCCATACATCCTGTCAGCCTGGCAGAGGTCCGCGGGCAAGGACGTCGAAATCGACCTCACGGCCAACCCGAACTACTGGAACGCTTCCGGAGGATATCCAAAGACACCGAACATAGTCATCTCGTTCTACTCTGACTCGGCCTCGCTCGCTCTCGCAGTGAAGACCGGCGCAGTAGACATCGCCTACAGACAACTGGCAGCCACAGACGTTCAGTCCGACGAAACGAACAGCGCACTGAAGGTCTGGACGGGTCCCGGGACTTTCATCCAGTATCTGGTCTTCAACGAGAATGTCCCAGCATTCCAGCACCAACTCGTCAGAGAGGCAGTAGCTGCTGCGGTCAACAGGACACTAATAGACAACACGGTCTTCCTCGGTCAGGCCGAGCCCCTCTACAGCATGATTCCAAACGGCATGATATACCACACAGACGCATTCCAAACAGACTATGGCAATGCCAACACGGCGAAGGCCAAGAGCCTGCTGACGCAGGCAGGGTACAGCACAACTAACAAGCTGATCGTCAACCTCACCTACCCCACGGGGCACTACACGTCGACTGATCTCATTTCGTCGGCGCTCAAACAGTCCCTCGAAGCGACAGGAATGGTAACCGTGAACTTGCTTAACCAACCCTGGTCCAGCTACAAGTCCAGCACTGCCAACGGCCAACTCCAAGCGTACATCTACGGATGGTACCCGGACTACCTGGACCCCTACGACTACTCCTTCCCGTTCTTCCCAGCTAACGGCGTGGGATTCCTGTACACTCACTGGACCAACTCAACAGCCTCAGACTTGCTGACACAGATATCGGGCACGTCGAGCTCGACTCAGCTCACAACAATGTACACCCAGCTCCAGAACATAGTCGCTCAGGCGGCTCCAGTCGTACCTCTGTTCCAGGGGACCTCAATCGCAGTGAGCAGCCCGAAGGTGTCGGGCATCGTCCTGGACGTCACAACTAACTTCAGATACTGGTTGCTTCAAGAGACTACCTAACACGGCTGAGCCTGGGTAGGCTTTATACCACCCAGGCTTCCTCTCTTTTTTGTTTGGGACTCAGGGACTACGTAATCATCAGGGTCCTGCTTACAATCCCACTGGTCCTTATTCTTCTTAGCGTCGTTTTCCTTCTGATTCGCGTCCTCCCCGGCAACCCTTGCCTTCTGAAGTTCGAGCACAATGTGAATCCGCAGCTTCTGGCCACATGCGAAAGTTCGCTCGGGCTCAACAAGCCTCTCTATGTGCAGTTCGTGGACTATTTCTTGGGACTCTTCAGGGGTAACCTTGGCCTTTCGATGGTCGACTTCCAGCCGGTGTCCGCCCAGATTCTCTCGAGGTTCCCCGCAACGTTGGAGCTGGTCCTCTACTCCTTCATGGTTGCTGTCATAGTGGGGATTCTACTCGGTTCCCTTGGCGCCACGAGGCGTGGTTCAGTGACAGACGGGGCGGTCAAGGTGATAGGGATACTCCTCTACTCCTGGCCTGTTTTCTTCCTAGGCCTCATCTTCCAGTTGATATTCGGCGTGTATCTGAATTGGCTCCCTACAGGGGGGCGGCTGTGTGCGGGATGTCAAGTCCCTCAGGGTCTGACGATTGGATCTGTACACATACAGACTGGGCTCTACACAGTCGACAGCATCCTGGCCGGGAACCTGCCCGACCTCGTTGATTCGGTCAGGCATCTCATCCTTCCTGCCCTCACATTGGGCCTCGTCATATCGGGCGTCTTCATCAGGATAACCAGGACCAACATGCTAGAGACGCTGCGGGCAGACTATGTGACGGCCGCCCGCGCGAGGGGGCTCAAGGACCGGACCGTCGTCTATGGCTATGCTCTGAGGAACGCCCTTCTCCCGGTCGTGACCGTAATGGGACTACAGTTCGCCCTTCTGCTTAGCGGTGCTGTTCTGACCGAAACCGAGTTCAACATCGACGGCATCGGCCGATTCCTTGTCGACAGGGTCAACTTCCTAGACTACACTGCCATCCAGGGAGCTGTCGTCTTCATTGCGATCCTCATCGCCACCGTCGCGCTCTTCATCGACATTCTCTATGCTTACCTGGACCCGAGGGTGAGACTCTGAAGAGGAGTAACCGCTTCGGCTTTGCCGGAAGGTTGCTCGCACCTTTTGTGGGCAAGGGCTCAGGCAGAGGATTCATGCTTGCTGGCCTCGTCATGGTAGTCTTCATCGTTGCGATGAGTGTCCTTGCGCCCTTCCTAGGAACACAGGACCCCACTTTCCTCGGATCGCAGGTTGACTCCCCGCCGTCTCCTCGGCACCCACTTGGAACTGACATCGGCGCCAGAGACATGCTGGCAAGGGTCGTGTGGGGAGGTCGCTTCCTTCTCATCGTAGCGGCCTTGGCAGTCATTCTCTGCATGGCGGTGGGCATTCCGCTCGGGCTGCTTTCGGCCTACAGGGGGGGAATGGTTGACAGGGTCGTCACGCTCATTCTTGATAGCATCTACGCCTTTCCAAGCCTCGTCTTTGCTCTGATCATTGTGATCGTCTTCGGGTCAAGCGTCTTCATCTACGCGCTGGCCATCGCGGTCGTCTACGTGCCCAGCTACTTCAGAGTGGTGAGGAGTCAGACTCTGACAGTCAAGGAACTCCCCTACGTCGATGCTGCCAAGTCTGCGGGAGCTGGGCGTTTGGCAATCATCCGTAAGTACATATGGCCAAACATCATTCCTTCCGTTGTCACGGTGGCCACGATCAACTTCGCAGACGCCATCTTGATCACAGCGGGCCTGGACTTCATAGGTGTCGGGAACCTCACGAGGCCTGACTGGGGTGTCGACCTCTACTACGGCAGGGAGGCGATCCTCTCCGGCGCCTGGTGGGTCATAGCCTTTTCAGGTCTGATGATCCTGGTCACAACCCTCGGGTTCTCATTGATAAGTGAAGGCTATGCTGAAAGGACCAATCCCAAGCTGAGGTAAGATGGCGTCCAAGACTCTTACGACAGGCTCGATACTACAGATGGAGGCTCTTTACGTCGAGTATACGTCTGACAGGGGGATAGCCAAAGCTGTCCAGGGGGTTTCCCTGGAACTGAAGAAGGGGGAGACTCTCGGCATAGTGGGCGAGTCTGGCTCAGGCAAGTCGACACTGGGCTTCGCGGTGATGGGGCTCCTGCGGAGCCCACCGGCTCGCTGGTCGGGTAAGATTTCCTTCGAAGGGAGAGAAATCTCTTCCCTCAGAGAAGGCGAGATGAGAAAGATCCGTGGTAGCAGGATTGCGATGATCTTCCAGGACCCCATGACTTCACTCAACCCCGTCAAGAAGATAGGGAGCCACTTCGTCGAATACATCAGGACCCATGAGCCTTCCGTGAACGAGAAAGAGGCAATTAAGCGCACTGAGGCCACAATGCGTGACCTGGGCATCTCGCCCTCGAGGATCAACGATTATCCTCACCAGTTCAGCGGCGGAATGAGGCAGCGGGTGATGATCGGCCTGGCCTTGGCTCTGAAACCTCATTTGATCATCGCAGACGAGCCGACGACGGCCCTCGACGTGATAGTCGAGGCACAGATACTGCAGCTGCTCAAGGACCTGAAGGAAAAGTACTCGCTCTCTCTGATCCTCATCACCCACAACATGGGAATCGTCGCCCAGATGGCTGACAGGGTAGCAGTAATGTACTCTGGGAAGATCGCCGAGGTAGCTCCCACATTGAAGATATTCGAGGAGCCCAAGCACCCCTACACGCAGGCGCTGCTGCAGTCTATTCCCACCGTAGAAGCAGGGAGACGGGTGCTGAAGGTGATTCCGGGCTCTCCCCCTGACCTTACAAACCCTCCTAAGGGGTGCCCTTTCCACCCACGCTGTCCATACGTCTTCGCCATGTGCTATGATGAAGAGCCCAAGCTGCTTTCGACTGGAGAGGAAGCCATGGCCGCGTGCCACTTGCTGAACAGGAAGCGATGAAATTGGGCTTCGTTGAAGTCAAGAATCTGAAGAAGTACTTCCCGGTGCAGAAGAGCTTTATCGCTCAACTCCTCTCGAAGAGTGCCGAATATGTGAAGGCAGTCGACGGCGTCGACCTGACCCTCGAGAGGGGAGACATCTATGGGCTGGTCGGGGAGTCTGGCAGCGGCAAGACGACGATTGGGAGGCTTACAGTTGCGCTGGCTCAGCCCACTGAAGGTCTAGTTTTGGTTGACGGCGTCGGCCTCTTTTCGATAAAGAAGGACCAGCTCAGGAAGTTCAGAAAACGGGTCCAGCTCATCTACCAGGACCCAATGTCATCGCTCAACCCGAAGATGACAGTCGGGGACGCAGTCACCGAGCCGCTGAGGTATCTTGACAGAGCACCACGGGATGAGATGAAGCAGACTGTCAACGCCATGCTTGAAAAAGTGGGGCTCTCGCCGCCTGAAACCTTCTACGACAGGTATCCGCAGGAACTAAGCGGAGGGCAGCGGCAGAGGGTCGTAATTGCTAGGGCACTTGTGGTCAAACCAGACTACGTTGTGGCGGACGAGCCCGTGGCCATGGTCGACGTTTCAGTCAGGGCCCAGATAATGGACATGCTGCTCCAGATGCAGAAGGAGCTCAACCTGACCGTGCTGTTGATCACTCACGACCTCGCAGTGGCAAAATACATGTGCAACCGGATTTCAGTGATGTACTTGGGGAAGATAGCCGAGACCGGGAGCAACGAGCAGATCTTCTCCAACGCACTCCACCCATACACCAAGGCATTGATGGCCGCCGTCCCGGTGCCAAATCCGCGGGCGAGGACCGAAAAGAAGGTCCCGGCAGGCGAAATACCCAGCGCACTCAACCCACCTGCTGGGTGCCGGTTTCATCCACGGTGTCCATATGTCCTTGATAGGTGCCGAGTCGATGTCCCTGAGCTGATCGAGCGCGAGCCAGGGCACTACGCGGCATGCCATCTGTACGATTGAATTCTCCGCCAGTGCGCCCGTTGTTTCTTAGACTAGCGCAGGAGAGCAGCGCTTCTCTTAAATCCTGCCTCTTTGAATTCGACCTGAGGCTGTGAAGAATCAGAGTTACGTAAGATGGTCAACATGAAATGAAGGCATTAGTCTGAGCCTCACCCACCCGTCCGCTGCAGAATCTTGTAGATCGCGTTCAACCCCACCTTCTCGTCGAACCGACGGAGGGCCCTGTTGGCCGTGGGTGTGATTACAGCCTCGAGCAGCGGAAATACCGTCGCCGAGATTACGTGTCCGCCGATTACGCTCATGTCCCTCCTGCCGAACGTTCCGTGAAGATGAAGGAACGGCTTTCCATCCTTGAGTGTGATGTTGCCCATCAGGCCTGTAGCCTCGAAGAACTCGTCGTACTCGTGCTCCTCATACCTCCTCGCCCTGCTGTTGAAGTAGGCGAGCCGCAGTTTGTTGACTCCCCCGATCGCATCAACCTTGGCCGTTCTGATCCTCTCCCTCTTCGCTATGGCGAGCAACCCATCAGTGAGGCCAGTCCCTGGTTTGAGACTGTACATCTTGGCCATGCTGAAGCTGGCCACTGCACAGGTTAAAAGGATGGGAGCAACCTCAGAACATCGACTTCGCTTGCGCCTGCACCTGAACAAGCCCGGGATCCGGGCTTTGGGAGTCGCAGAGAGCTTCAGACAGGGACAGAAGATCTCGACCCTGGCTGGGGTCGTCATGAGAAGCGACCGCGTTGTCGACGGCCTGGCTGTTGGAACGACTTCAGTCGGTGGAGACGACGCGTCCGCATCGATTGCGGCACTCTACCGCAGGCTGAAGCGCAACGATGTCAACGTCTTGATGGTGTCTGGGGCGATTCTGAGCCTTTACAACATCGTCGACATCGATGGGCTATCGCGGAAGACCGGGCTGCCCGTGATCTGCCTGACCTACAGGGAGACTTCGGGGATCGAGGATTCGATAGTGCACCACTTCCCTGAAGGTGCGGAAGCGAAGCTGGAGGCCTACAGGAAGCTCGGAGGCAGGAAGAGGCTCAGACTGAAGTCGGGCCATTTGGTATTCGCTCGGACAGCGGGGCTCGACCGGACGGAGACCAAGTCCGTGCTCGACATGTTCACACTCCAAGGATCGATTCCGGAGCCCGTACGCGTGGCGAGGCTTTTGGCTAGGGCCGCGGCGCCTAGACGATCTTCACGCCGGGATTGAGCACCCCCTTGGGGTCGAAGACCTCCCGGATCTGTTTCATTACTCCGTACGATTTCGGATACTGACGCGCCACGTATGGCGCCCTGAGCATGCCGTCGCCGTGTTCCCCAGTCATCGAGCCTCCCATCTTCCAGACCGCCTCGAAGGACTCTTCCATGATTTCCTCAAGCATCCTCCGTTCGGAAGGAAGGCTCGGGTCGAGCAGGGGGCGAGCGTGCAGGTTGGCGTCCCATGCGTGACCGTAGGAGATGTAGCCGAGGCCTCTTCTATCGAACTGGTCCTTCAGGAGTCCTACGAGGTCGCCGAGCTTCTCGGTCGGGACCACAAGGTCCTCGACTCCGGGCACGGGACTCCTCTTCCCTTCTCTGATCTCCAGGGCCAGTGTCAGCGTCTCATTCCTGACTTCCCAGGCTTCGCGCACTTCTGAGGGACTCGTCAGAACGATTGGCTCGAACCCCCCAGCCTTCGAGCCGGCGATCGCTTCCATCCTTTCTTGCAGGAGCTCTTCGGTTCCTTCGAATTCGCAGAAGAGAAGGTATTCGCCCTCCGTGCGAGAATACCTGGCTATTCTATCCTCTTTGCCCATCTTCCTGAAGACGGACTTGTCGACGAGCTCGACCGCCGTCGGGTCATGACTCCTGAACGCGGAGACAAGGGCATCGAGTTCGTCCAGCCCGACCTCGACGATCAGGAGGATTCTCGACCCAGCCTTCACTCGGGTTGCAAACGTAATCTCCGTCAGCACACCCAGCGTCCCCTCCGAACCCACCAAGAGCTTCGGAAGGTCGCAGAGTCCGTCGTGCAGCGCCCTCTCGAGGCGGTATCCGGAGGAGTTCTTCGTGACGCGGGGCTGCTCGGCGATAATGGTCTTCCAGTTCTCCACTAGGAGCCCCGCGACCGTCCTCGTGACCCTGTCGCCAGTAAGGGCCCGTTCTATGGGGACCGCGGTCAGGTTCCGTGCCCCCTCGCCAGGGATGACCGCCCTCAGTCCCTCGACATAATCGATTGTCGAGCCGTACCTCGGCGTCCTTACGCCCGCCGAGTTATTTGCTACCATCCCTCCGACCGTGCAGCTGAGGTAGCTGGAAGGGTCGACGGGCATCCATCTCCCGGCGAGCTCCAGCAGCTTGTTCAGGTCTCCCTTCACGAGAGCCGGCTCGCATCTGACACTGCCTCCGAGGAGCATGGCAGCCATGCTCCGACCCTGGAGGAGAACCGATCCTCTCCCCACCGACTGGCTCGGTATCGAAGTGCCAGCGCCCCTCGGTGTCACTGGCACACCCGAACGCCCTGCGAGTTCAAGGACCGATTCAACTTCGGCCTCGCTGTCGGCCACGTAGCCCACAGTAGGCCTGATCTTGATGATGCCGGAGTCGCTGGAGAGCGATTCTAGGTCCGCATCACTGGTCAGGACCTTCAACCTTCCGAGCTTGAGGGCGTCGCTATATTCGTCTTACTCGGTCGCTATCGCTCGGCGATGGCCCTTCGGCGCATGGCGTCGCGGCAGTCACAAGGTAGGCGTGTGTCCCTGCGATGCTGTGACCGCCATTTCCGACGGGTACAGCTAGATCCCTCCATTCTAGGCTGGAAGTCTCAGGTCGGCGGCCATCTCGATCCATCTGGGGCCGACCTCCCTGACCCTCCTCGTCGCGATTTGGGTCCTTGGGGGGACTAGACCGGAGAGCTCCTCGACCAGCCTGGCCGAGGCCTCATCCTCGCTCTTGCCCAGGACGTGCCTGTAGTAGTGGATGAAGGCCCGCTTCTTGGCCATCTCCAATGCGACAGGGAGGAACCTGTCTGCTTGTGAAGGATGGGGCATGAGGACTCGGTCAAACCTGAATTCTTCCCTCGTCGGCAATTCTGCCGCGTCTCCCCTGACGACGCGGACCTTGTCCTGCACCTTGTTGAGCCGATCGTTCTCTTCGTGCAGGTCGCAGGCATACTCGTTGATCTCGCAGCTAGTGACCCTTGCCCCTGCGGTCTTCGCGACCAGGATCGAGAATGGTCCAACCCCCGCGAACATGTTGAGCACGCGCTCCCTCGAGGCCACCTTCCTTGCTATCGCAAGCCTCTCGGCGGAGAGCCTTGGCGAGAAGTAGCAGCGGGCGACATCGACCCTGAAGACGCACCCGTTTTCTTTGTGGAGGGTCAGCGTCCTCTTCTCCCCTGCGATGTACTTTAGTCTACGAAGCCTGAACTCCCCCTCAATTCCTCCCTCCTGTTCGTACACACACTTCACGTTCTTCACCTCGTTCGTGAGGGCCCTGGCCAGCCGTCTCTTCTCGGCCGCCGAGAGTTCCGGGAGCCTGACTATGGCGATGTCCCCGACGACGTCGACCCCAGTCGAGACCCTCTCCGGATTGCGGATGCTCGCCTCCTCCAGGACCTTCCTAATCATCTTCAGGGGTTTCTTCCCTCTGAGAGGAGACGTATCCTTATCGCGCCCTCTGTCAAGGTGCCGGTCTTGTCGGAGCAGAGCACGTTCATGCTGCCGAAGTTCTCGATGGACGCGAGCCGTTTGACAATCACCTTTTCGATGGCCATGCTCTTGGCTCCGCGAGCCAAGTTGATGCTGATGATTGCGGGCAGCAGCTGAGGCGTCAGCCCGACTGCAAGTGCCAGGGAAAAGAGAAGGGAGTCCAGGACCGGACGAGCGAAGTACACGTTGATGGCGAAGGTGGCGACCACCAGCACGAGCGTGACCTCCATGAGGAGATACCCAAACCGCCGGACACCGTGCTCGAACTCGGTTTCGGGCGGCCTGAGCTTCAATCGGTCCGAGATCTTGCCGAACTCGGTTTCTGACCAGGTCCCTGCGACGACCGCCTGGGCGTTGCCACTGACCACGTTGGTTCCCATGAAGAGGCTGTTCGTCCACTGGCTGAGCGGTGCTTTAGGTGGCAGGATCCCGATAGTCTTCTCGGCGGGAAAGGTCTCTCCCGTCAACGACGCTTCATTCACGAAGAGGTCCTTTGATTCTGGGACCAGGCAGTCTCCGGGAATCATGTCTCCCGCGCTGAGCAGGACGACGTCTCCGGGCACGATGCCCTCGACCGGAATATCCTTCTGACTTCCGTCGCGAAGCACTGTCGCCTTGGTCTGCACGACCGCCAGGAGCTTTTCGACGGCGTTGGCCGCACCTCTCTCCTGCCAGAATCCAAGGAGGCTGCTCGCGAGAATGATCACAAGGATGATGGTCGCGTTCACCGGATCGCTGAGGTAGAGCGACGCCCCCGCTGCGAAGATCAGGATGAGGGTGAGTGGGCTCTTGAACTGGGTGAGCAGAAGCGCAAGCGCGTCTGTTCTCTTCTTGGGCCTCAGGAGATTTGGACCGTACTGTTTGAGTCGTCTTCTGACTTCATCGTCTGTCAGGCCTTTTGCCGTCGTCTGAAGTCGTTGTAGATATTCAGAGGGCGGAACGCTCCAATAGGGCCGCTGGCCTTGGCTGTCTTCGCTTTTCAGAGAAATCTACCCATCTTCAGACGCCCGCGTGCGGGCACTGCCTTACGGCGAGAACGTAGCGGCTGCGTAGCGAATGCACCACCGGTGACGCCACCTGCGAGAGGTTTCTTAAAACCACTTGGGCTACACCAGCAAATCGATGCGCGAATCCGACTACCGTACTGGATTCAGAGCGTCAAACTCTGCTGTAGTCATCCTCAAGCCTGACGATATCATCCTCATTGAAGATGCCCTGGGCAATCTCCAGGACCTTCGTGCCGAGCGGCCCCGCGCCGAGGCGATGCTTAGCCCCTACTGGAACTTTGGCCTCTTGAGTAGGACGCAAGATGCGCTTTCTGCCGTTAATCTCCACCAATGCCTCACCTTCAAGGCAGATCCATCTCTCGCTGCGCTTGGAGTGGCATTGCAGGCTTAGGCGCTGGCCGGGATTGACCACTAGTATCTTCGCCGTGACGCTGTCGCCGTTGGCGATGTAGGTGGTGAAGCGGCCCCACGGCCTTTTGGTCACGAGTCCTCGCTGCAAAGCACGAACCATTGCAAGTTCAACCAGGAGGTTCTTCTTCTCTGCCCTTATGCCTTTACCCAGCTCAAGGGCGCTCGTGCAGACTGAGCGTCACCACCGATATTCCCTCCGCTGCACCACAGGCCCTTGTTTCAAGCGGCCAGTCATCGACTGCCGGGTGGACTATTCCATCGCACCCAACAGCTCGTCCAGAGGCACGGTGGCGAACCTCGTGGCGGAGTCGCTCATCGCGTAGGGGATGACGAGTTCGCGCCCGTGCAGCAGCGCGCCGCAGGTGTAGACGACGTTCGGGACATAGCCCTCCCGCTCCGATTCGTTCGGAGATAGCAGGGGCTCGCGTAGGCGGCCAATCACGCGCGTGGGGTCGTTCAGGTCGAGCAGGAAGGCGCCGAGGCAGTACTTGCGCATGGCCCCGACGCCATGGCTTACGACGAGCCAGCCGGCCCCGGTTTCGATGGGCGAGCCGCAGTTACCCATCTTGAAGAATTCCCACGGCTGTGAGGGCGAGAGCAGGAGCCTTGGCTCTTCCCAGAAACGGATGTCGTCCGAGAACATGATGAAGATGTTCTCGTCGTCCTGGCGCGAGAGCATGGCGTACTGGCCGTTGACTTTGCGTGGGAAGAGCGCCATGCCCTTGTTCTGCACGGCGGGGCCGTTGAGTGTGCTGAATCTGAAGTGGACGAAGTTCGGCGTCTCCAGCAGTTGCGGAAGGGTCGTCTCGCCGTCGAAGGCCGTGTAGGTTGCGTAGTAGGTGAAGCCGCCGTCCTCGTTCTTGAAGCGGACGAAGCGGGCGTCCTCGATGCCGTTGCGCTGGCTGGCCGTGGACGGGAAGATGACGCGCTGCGAGATCTGGCTGGCGGGAGGGAAGTCCATTTCGTAGTTCGATTCGGCCAGCATCAGGATCCCGCGCGCGGCGCGGTCGACTGCGGCATCGGCCGGGTCCGTCTTCCGGCGCTCCGCCGTCAGGACGCGGCGCAGGTCGTCCAGGGCGAAGGCCTCGGGGAGTCGGTCCAGCACGCGCTGGCAGAAGTCGTTCTGCACGTCTGCCTCCTGAAGCTTGCGCGTGAACGAAGGCTTGTCGTAGGCGGCGCCCGGCACACGCTCCGGCTCCGTGGCGAACCGCGCAGGCCGCGTGAGGGTGATCCGGTTCCGCGCACCGACGACGCCGACGCGGAACGTGATGGAGGAGATGTGCCCTTCGCCCGTGGCCCGCAGGCTGAGGATGAAACGGAGCGCCCCCTTGGGCAGCCCAGCCTGGTCCGGATGCGGCACGATGGAGGGATTGAACAGGGCCGCGGACTCCGGAGAGTACTCGTGCGTGAAATAGGAGCCGATGAGCGCCTGCCGCTCCGCCGAAGGCTCCCACGCCTCGTCCAGGTAGCGGCGCACTTCCGCGAAGCGGTTGCGGAAGATTCTCTCGGCGTTCTCGTGCCGGTCCTCGAACTCGCCCATCACCTGGCGCAGCAGCCGGGCGACCGCCTCGTCAGAGAGAACCATGATGCGGGCGACTATCCTGCGGGCGATGTCGTCGCTGGTGGGATAGAAGGGGCGCATGAGCACTCGCGACCGGTCGGGAACCAGAGTCGGTCCGGTGCGTCTGGCTTGCACGGGTGGCGGGGTGAGGGTGGTCATGTTTCATCTAGAGCGATGCTCTGGCCGAGGGCGGCTATTTGCCGGTCGGCTCCTTGAAGCTGGCGAGCGTGTTCTGCAGCGATTCCATTTCCGCTAGCGCGAGCAGGAAGGCGAGCGTGGACTCGGCACCTTGGTTCTGACTCAGGCGGTCAACGTGCAGCCCGTCCCGACAGCCGCCCGTGGTCGAATCGTAGAGCGCCAGCCCTAGGTCGTTTCGGCCGAGGAACCATTCGAACGCGCGCCACGCCTCCGTGACCCAGAACGCATCGCCCGTCGCGTGGTACGCTTCGATGCAGGCAGAAACCGTCGCCTGCGCCTCGATGGGCTGCTGGTCATAGATCGCGCGTTCCTTGCCGCGCGGAAAGAACCCGTTCGAGCCGATGGGCCGGAAGGAGCCGGCTTCCGATGTCTGGACCTTTGTCAGCCATCGCAGGGTCCTGAGGCCGGTTTCCAGCATCGTCCCGTTGTCCATGCAGCGTCCGCTCAGGATCATCGCGTGCGCCAACTTGGCGTTGGCATAGGAGACCACTTCTTCGAACCACTGCCACTCGTCCGTGGCGGTGTCGGCGTAGCGCTGCATGAGCTTCGCCGAGAGCGATTCGCGGATCTGATCCGCCCGCCTGTCGCCGCTCAGGCGCCGCAGGTACTCGTCGATGCCGATGAGCGCATACGCCCACGCGCGCGGCGAGGTGAACTCGGCGACCGGGAGCAGGGCCTGTTCGAACAGCTCCGCCGCCAGCGCCTGAAAGCTGTCCTGGCCCGCCTGCGACACGCACAGCCCCAGCGCCCACAGCGCGTGGCCATGGCAGTCCTCAGAGCCGACTTCCTCCAGCCAGCGTCGGTCGAAGCTCATGAAGTTGCGAAAGCGCCTGCGCTTGCGGTCGAACGCGTGACTCAGGAACGCGGCATAGGTGGCGGCCTGGTCGCCGAGGCGCTGCGAGCCGTGGCCCAGCTTCTGCAGCATCAGAGCCAGTACGAGGGCGCGCGCGTTGTCGTCCGTGCAGTAGCCTTCGGCGAAGTTTGGTATCGTGAAGCTCGCGTGCTGGAACATGCCGGTCGAATCGCTCATCCGGAACAGGTGGTCGAGCTTCATCGCCGGCAGCTGGCCGGGCTGTTCGTCGAGCGTCTTGATGGGCGACGATATGTGACCGATGAAGCTGTAGTCCTGGCGCGCTTGCTCGAAGGACTTCATGTAGAGCTGCGCCACACGCGTCCAGATCATGTCGCGTCCCATCTTGTAGGCGTTCTTCCGCATCGAGTCGCGCAACGGCTCATCGCGAAGCAGCTCGACCACGGCGGCGGTGATGGCCTTTGCATCGCGGAACGGCACCAGCTTGCCTCTCCCTGCGGCCAGGAGCTCTGCCGCGTGCCAGTATGGCGTGGACACCACGGCTTTGCCCGCCCCGAACGCGCAGGCCAGCGTGCCCGAAGTGGTCTGAGCCTCCGTCAGATAGGGCGTCAGGTAGATGTCCGCCGCGCCGATGAATCGTATCAGCTCCTCCAATTCGACGAAACGGTCGAAGAACACAACGTGCTTCTCCACGCGAAGGTCTTTGGCCAGCCGCTCCAGACTCAGTCGGTAGGCTTCGCCCTCTTGACGCAGCACGTTCGGGTGCGTCTGTCCCAGCACGATGTAGACGATGTCAGGAAACTCCCGGATGATGTCCGGCAGCGCACGAAGCGCATACTCGATGCCCTTGTTCGGCGAGAGCAGGCCGAACGTCAGCAGGACCTGCTTGCCCGCCACGCCGAACTCGTCCTTGAAATGATTCGTGTCCGAGAAGGGCATGTCCGGAATGCCGTGCGGAATTAGGTCGATCTTGGCTGGGGGTGCATGATTGACTTCCTGAAGCAGCTCCCGGCCCCGTTCGGTCATGACCACGAGCCGAGTTGAAAGTCTGACCAGGTCGTGCATCACTCGTCGCTGCTCTGCGTTGGGCTCGCGGAGAATGGTGTGCAGAGTTGTCACAATGGGCATGCGCAGCTCGCGCAGTAGCGCCAGCACATGACTGCCGGCCGGCCCGCCGAAGATGCCGAACTCGTGTTGCACGCAAATGACGTCCACGTCCGTGATGTTGAGGAAATCGGCTGCGCGTAGATAGGAGGTCAGGTCCTGCTCCGCGATCTCGAAGCGCACTTCGGTCGGGTAGTCATAGCCACCCTCGACGTCATTGACGGACACTACCGAGCAACGTATCGCCGGAAACTCCTTCGCAACCGAGTAGTTCAGGTCGTTCGTGAACGTGGCTATGCCGCATTTGCGCGGCAGATAGTCGCCCAGAAACGCAATTTTCCGAATGCCTCCTATCGCTGGCACCTCAAGGTTAGCCGTGGTCCTTCTGTGGTCATTCGTGACCTATATCTGATTTGACCCCCTACCCTGCGGCCTTTCGCTCTCGAGCCCCCCTGTCAAGCCAGTATGATCGTGATCTATTAGCAAAGTGAGGCCTTAATCCGACATGAGCCGTATGAGAGTCCGACACGTGGCACGCTTTAAGATTAGTCAGGATCAGTTACCCGGCTATTCCGTGTTCAAGGTGCGCGGTCGCCGGAATTTCAACACGATCTACTGTGCTGAAAGACTCCTTACATGAGGTTCGAATCCCACCGGGCCCTCTACGCACCCATCCGCTCGTATATTGGGGCGCCTACCTGAATCATGAAGTCCCGGCCAGGGCGCCTCTCAATATTCAATGGCGCCCCAACATTCGAAGCCCTGTGACCAGTTTCGCTCATGACTGGACTCCTTCCTCTTATCACTCATAAGTGAAATCTGAGATTGGCAGGCGCAGCGCGCGCGAAGTGGAGAGCACAGAGTGGCCGCAGACGCAGAGTCAGAAAGATGGCCACTGAGTGTAGCTGGTGACCTCTGTTACTTCGGTCGTGCTCAGGTTGACGTTGACTAGTAATGCTTTGTAGCCATTGACTTGGACTATCTGGATGATGTACCCGAGCATCGTGCCGTTGTTGCTGGGCTGGTCAGAGGCATAGGAAACGTAGTACTCCATGCCACTGAGGTCGCCTTTGACCGTGGAGTTCGAAACAGCGACTTGAATTGCCTGCCTCTGATTGCTGTCAAAAGATATGTCATCTGTCCGGTTGGCTAGGTTCGTGGCGTTCAATCCAGTAACAGTGTACGACGTCGGTGGCGTGAGGCGGACAGTCGCGACGAGCGCCTTCAGTCCCGTGTACATGACTACGTATCCTGCAGTCCAGTTGCCCGAGACCACCTGAGACCCGACAACGAAGACATCTGCCCATATCGTAGACTCGTTAGACGGGTTCACTAGGCCAAGGCTTCCAATAGAGTAATAGTAGGCGCCCTTCGTATACCCCTCGACCGCTGAAGAGTCGAGTGCGGCATCTGCGGCGGCTGTGGAGTTCCACGGAATCTCTGTCGGTTCTGAACGTGTAGAGTATGTGCTTCCTAGAGAGGTTGAGCTTCCTAGATAGGTTGTGCTTCTTAGGGAGGTTGTGCTTCCCAGTATCGTGGTCGAGGTTCCCTTGAACGGGGCCGAGCTGGAGCTCGAAGTATTCATTCCAGGTTGAATAGGAAGGAAGGCGGCGAACGTCACGGCGAGGATCAGAACTCCCACGATTGCGATAGACGCTGCAACTGCCATTTCTTTCTTGTACTCGGACACTATCCCGCTTCCAGCCATAGGTCTGGTAGCGGCGGCAAGATAGTGCTACGCTTTAGGACGGCACCGCAAGACCATCCTAAAACTTAGCATTATATCACCCGGAACCCTTCAACACCCGTTCTTGTCCGATGAGACAGATGAGGGGCACCACCACGACGAAGACTCGTTGAAGGGAACTACGCTCAAGGTCTACCGTCTCGTGCTCAAGTCGAGAGTGCCTTTGGGAATCCATGACATTCAGCGTGGTCTCGGGTTGAGCTCTCCTTCGGTGGCTCAGTATCACATCAGAAAGCTGTTGCAGATGAAGCTCGTCCACGAAGAGGGGGAGGGGTACGTTGTCGAAAAGGTCGTATTCCATAACGTAATCCGCATAAGGAGAACGGCGATTCCTTCGCAGATTGCGTACGTCGCGTTCTTCGCAGCCTCCTTGGTCGTGATGCTCACCTTGCTCAGACCTGCCGCTCTGACGTCGACCTATGCCTTTGCTCTGGCTGTAACTCTGGTCGGGCTGGCAATCACCTCTTTCGAGACAGCCAAGACCTTTGGTCGGCTCTGAGTCTTCTGTCAGCGCGCGGCCAGGGCGCCTCTCAATATTCAAGGGCACCCTTTCGTTCAAACCTTGGGGCATTTCGCTCACGACTGGACTCCCACTCTCATTACTCATAAGCAAAATCTCGGATTGGCACTCGGGCGCGCGCTATGTCTTTCGGACGGAACACAAATCGGTCGAGATGCTGAGCAGCAACATGAGACAGACAGTGGTCGAGGAGACGAAGCGACGCGATGCCAGGGGCCACCTCTTCAACTGCCTCCAGTAGATTTACCCGAGCGACTTCCTAACCAGCTCCTTCCCCTTCTTCGTCAATTTCCAATTCCCGGGAACAGGATCCGAGATTAGTTCTGCTTTCTTGAGATCAGCTAGTAGCGAACGCAGATCTTCGACGTTCGAGAACTTCATCGAGCGCCGCAATATCTCCGTCTCGCTCATGGTCCAGTTGAACTCATAGAGGAGAGAGAGAACGGCGCCAAACCACTCGGCACGCTTGTCTTCGTTCATGCCGGCTCATTTTTTCTTCGGCCGCCTTCTCTGGGTGTATTGCTTTGTTCATGCATGAACCGAAACGCATTCCACATCTTCTCTTACAATTTATATAAGCTGTGTTTGTATAGCAGCCGCTGAATTAACTTGTCATCAGATAAGGAAAGAGAGGTCGAGCGGGAGCGAACCACTGACAAGGGCAGAGGCGTTTCGAGGGCCGGAGCGGGCAGGGAGAGGGCGACGGTATTCAAGTCCAAGACCGGTGTCGCGGTCGTCGAAGCGACGGTAGCAAGACTCACGGGAGGCGGGAAGTTCGTAGTCCAGCCGATTGGCGGAACGGTCGGTGTGGACGTGGGCGACCAGGTGATAATCTTCATCCTGAACAAGAAACTGCTCGGACGCAGCGCGCTGCTCGCGACCCAGACCAAAAAACACACCTAATGGGTAGCGGACCCGGTGTAATCCGTCTTCTACCCTTGACAAGTTGAGGGGGAAGCTTCTGCCTTCGGAGCGGTTTGGTGTTATTGTCTGTAGAGTGCTTGTCGCAGTTACCTAGATGTGAGGGAAGAATGATGCGGGAACCACTATGCCGAAGAGGGCTCCGAGAATCACGCTCATGACGGCAAAGATGATTACCGCGAGTATGGCTATCCCGAGGCCGCCCAACCAGCTCGTTCCGAAGCTTGACTTGTAGACCCATATCCAGGCTACGAAGGCCAGGATCAAGGCGATGACGAATGCCCCTGAGCCAATCACCGTTCCTAGAAAGAAATCCACCGCGATCAAGATCACAAAGTAGACTATCGGGCCAACCAGGGTGGCGACCATCGCGTCGCCAAAGGTAGACTTCCCCCCGGTGATTGCCTTGCCCGCCAACCACGCGGGTATTGAGATGACTATCCATAGAATGACCAAGCCGATGATGGTCACAAGCAGGTCTGTCAAAGTCAGACTGCCAAGGCTGGGAAGGACTGGGCTGCTCAAGGCCTCTACCATCGATTCTGTCTGTTCATTTTATAAGGATTATCGCACCACATAGGGACGAACAATCCGGGACGGGCCCAGCGGCTCAGACGTGCGCGGACAAGCCCGACGAGGTTCTCCGAGTCCTAGGCTCCTTCAGCAAGAAAGGGATTAAATAATCGCTGGACCCGAATATGAGCCGGGAAGGATTAGGGAATGGACCTATTCTGGACCGTGGCCATAATTCTCGTGGTTCTCTGGCTGTTCGGATTCATCAGCGGGATTGGCGGAGAGTTGATCCATCTACTGCTGGTCATCGCTGTCATCGTGATAGTGTACAGACTTCTCACAGGAAGAAATGTAGTCACGGGCAAGTAAGACATTGCTTCTGAAGAAAAGAGACTAAGGAGGTGAATCCAAAAGTGGCAAAGAAAAGCAGAGGTGGAAGGATGGAAGCGGCCAAGAGGCGCGCGGCCGAGACGCCAGGCGGGAAGGGCCCTGTCAGGAAGCGTAAAGTAGGCCGAAGAATCATGAAGACCTAGCAGCTGCTGGACGCAGGTTGCGCTACCCGGAGATGTCGCCGCAACTTGCGTTCTCAACAGAGTCTCCCCACAGCGAGGGGTTCGGCCATGATCGTTACTCCGCTTGGTATCAGCCAATAGGTAATCATAATAAAGAATGGATCACGAGGGAACCTAGGGCAAATGCAAAATGCCTCTCGCCACATCTGACAGACTGCGTTTTATTGAGTTTCTCGGGCTCATAGCGGGGCTGCTGATCGTGTTCGTATCTACCACTAGTGTCTACTTCCCATTTGGTATACCCAGTGAATCAGTGCTCGTTCTGCTGCTGATAGTCTTCATTGCCTATTCGCTCTTTGTCTATGTCGAAATACTGTCGAGAGAAAGGTCGAGTACCAAGTTCATGCTCATGGCGGCTATCTTCTTTTCGATTATTCTATCTCTGTTGTTCAGTGGAACCGTTCTAAAGGCCTTCGCGATGGAAACCAGCACATCACCACCAGCACTCGGTGCGCTTCTGTTCGCGGTACTGGTGCTTCTTTACAATGTCGCAATTCTAATCCCAATCCAGAAAATCATGAGAGACGAACCAACGAAAAAGGCGACGGATTCCCCTTCAGTGATTGGATAGGATGATTCAACCAAGGCTTCCTGCCCATCCCTAGGATCCTCGCTGGTTTGTTGTTTCTTCCTGATCCGGTTAGTCATTCTCTGGACAGCCTATTCGCTGCTATCTAAGATGATCATCACACAATTACAGGCTCTTTCTTGGGATCTGTTGGAAGAGGTTTCGAAGAGCGAATCTTCAACAAAACGAATGCGATGAGAATAACTAAGGCGCCGCCTGCAGCAATGTAGGGAATCTCGCTAAGACCAGAGAGTGCGACTTGCGGATTCATCACTCCCCCAAGGACTACTGCGAAGATCATGATTCCAACCGAGAAATAGAACAAAGCCCTGTAGATCTTATCCGGTTTGAACTTCTTCAGCAGTTGCTTTCTGTCAAGCTCGCCTCCGACGAAGTTAATGACAACCCCAGCGGCGCCAATGGCGAATGGAATTGCGAATTGGGTGCTCATCTGATGTTCTGATAGGTCGATGAACTGGTGAAGGCCAAGAGCTGAAGAAAAGAGTAGGAGCAGAGTGATGGCGGCAGATCCAAGTAAGATTCCCTGGTCAAACAACCCTCCGGAAAGTGCTGGTCCATAGGTTCTTCTCCACGGAAGTGTTTGCTCGCCTGGTTTCAAGTCCTTCGTAGTTTTCTTCGTCAGTACGGGGAGCTCGTTCTGAAGGAGGTAGATCTTGTGCTTTGAATCAAGTTCGATTCTATTGCCATCGTAATCATAGACAGCTCTGTTCAGCAGCCTGGTGAACGGGTACAACCACTCGACTCCTCTGTCCCTGGCCGTGGTGAGGGCGTCAAGAACTGTGTGGAGGAATGCTCCGAGGCCCAGGAACGGGTTGACCAAGCAAACCAGTCCGAGAAAGAGGAAGCTATGGCATAGCGCCCTGTGCACTTGTCGGCGAGTAAAGGACTCCTTGCTAAAGAACCCGTACTCTCTGTCCAGGTCAGGAATCGCAGAGCCAATTCCAATTAGAAGGATTGTTTCCGGTTTGCCGAAGAAAACCGCCCCGACAGCTATTCCGAATATGACGTGTGTTGGAAAATTCGTGTCGGCCCACCTAGCTTCAAGTGATTCGCGCACTTCCTATAAAAACGGAAGTCGTCAAGAGAACGCACAACCACGCTCAGAAGGACAAACGGAAGACTGATCCTCTGCTAGCCGTCGTTTCAATATCTCTGCTTTCTTGACCTGGATCCTCTCTGAAACTAGAAAGTCTCCCCATGCAAGTGCCTCTCCTCTCCGCAAGGAACCGATGACCCTGAGGCAATCCTTCTTGGCTTCGGATCCGTGAGGTCGCCCCTTGTCCTGGAGACGGTAAGGTCCTGTGAGCGTGTTCCTGATTCCCCGGGTCTCCTAGGTCTGAAAAGGAGCATATCTCGGGTACGGCGAACCCAAGAGAGAATTGATAGCAATTTCCCTGTCGCTCATCCAAGAACCACCAGCACAATTCCCAAGACAACCCTCAACATCCTGCCTATCTGCCAGTAATAATTGTCCTTCACGCCCCTGCCAAAGAGACGCCAGTAGATGATGTTGGCCCCGCCCTCAGTTGCGAAAAACACGCCGATGGCTTTGAAGAGCATCAAACTGGCAGGCTCCAATCGGCGTTCCTGTTCACTTCGAAGCGCCAGCCCTGCCCCTTGTCGTCTATCGCTATGATGTCCGGGAGAATCACCAAGAGCCCGGACCCGTCCTCCATGCTCGGGGCTAGCGTGATTGCTTTCAGTGACGCGGTCAGAGACCTGTTCTGGCGCAGGATCCCTCCGAACTCCGCCTCGGCCTGGCCATAGTTCACTTGCATGACGTCGCCCGCGGTTGGCATGCCCTCTATTTCAGGTTGGGTCGCCGTCCGCGAGAACTCTGCGCGCGCGCGCGGTAGTCGTTGAACTGGTTGACGCCCTAACTGCGCGGGGCTGGAGGTTCACAGGGACCTTGCCTAACGGCAGGGTGGACTTGGAGAAAGTGTCCACCGCGAAAACATGGCGGACCCCAACGGGCCCACCACCTCAGGGCGTAGGGCATTCAACCCGCGGTGTACGGTCATAGGAGAATCTCTTGCTCGAGAATCATTCGTTCTTTATCGCTTTGATTCTTTTGTCAACGAATGCGACCTGTCCCTGCAAGAATGCTCTGTAGCCGTTTAGCAGCTCTATCCGTTCACGACCTGCCTTCTTGTCGATTGCCGACAGCGCATTCGACAGCGCCCTCCCAGCTTCGTCCACTGGTCGATCCAACGCATGCTCAATCTTGGGCGTCGTCTTGGAGAGTTCCCTCTGCAACGACCTCTTCGTGCTTTCGATGAACTCCTCTGTGCTCTTGATCGTATCGCTCAGGCCCTTCCTTACCCTTTCCGCCGCGCTCATGTCATTCCGATTGTAGTACGTCTATTTAATGAATGCGCAAGAAGCACATCAGGAGCTGATGCGTCCCATCTCTCTGAAGTTTTCGGGGCCAGCTTGTCAGGAATTGTAATGTGTCAAACTCAGATTGTGCTGAATACCGGCGCAACGCTGACCGGTAGAGCACTGGCACGGACCCAGGTCACATTGGACTCCAACACTCTTACAGCTCGTTAAGAAACTGTTTGTGGCTCAACCTCCCTCTTAGGCCAATGCTAGTTCGCTACCGCAGCCATGATTCGTCTTGCGACGAGATTACGGCCAAGAACTTGACGGAACCTTTACCAGCAAATCATAAATAATCTTACCCTGCACAGGCAGCCATGTCAAACTCGAATAGGTCCGGGGTGGACCTGTTTTGGACTGTGGCCATAATCCTCGTAGTTCTCTGGCTATTCGGATTCATCACCGGATTCGGCGGAGAGTTGATCCATCTACTG
>Ga0187862_10000768_pt1 | contig 35699 bp, 25 predicted proteins | sample June2016WEW_10_1_FD_133003 | JGI IMG/M metagenome (GOLD analysis project Ga0187862, IMG submission 133003) | Peatland microbial communities from SPRUCE experiment site at the Marcell Experimental Forest, Minnesota, USA - June2016WEW_10_150 | ecosystem: Environmental > Terrestrial > Soil >... | reverse complement strand
AGTGCCGGCCTCGTTCTTTGAAATGGCATTTTTCCCTCCTCCGTCTAAGTTTAACCTCCGGAGTGGGAAAATTACATGAAAAGCAAATTATTGCAACATTAATTTGGAATCACTCTACTAGTACTTACTTGCGTAAATTGGCGCGCTTAATTTCAATGGAAGGCCCTAATCCCGTCATTCCGGCGAAGGGAATCCAGACGTCTTTTTCGTCCCAAGAATACTTTGGAACCCGTCTTTCGCCGGGGTGACGTAAGTGTTGGCCCCGTTCGCAGGCTTGAAGTATGGCGTATCAGATCAGACATATAAAGCTGTGGATTGCTACTGACAAACTCAAGTGTCCACCCTGCGTACAGGGCTCAATCGATTAGACGCCGCTGATTTCAATCACACCTCACAATCAACCAGCTTGTTCTTTACCGCATAGTACGTGAGTTCCGCACTGCTTTTCATTTTCAGTTTTTCCAAAATCCGGGTCCGGTAAGTGCTGATGGTCTTAATGCTGAGGGTCAGCTCAACGGCGATCTCCTTTACGGTTCGTCCGGACGCAATCATGCACATCACCTGGTACTCGCGATCTGAGAGTTTCTCATGCGGCGGTCTTCCGGTGTCTTCATCCAGATTGAACGCAAGCTGCTCGGCAAGGCCGGGGCTGATGTATTTTCCACCCGCCAGTACTTTCTTAATGGCCTTGACGAGTTCCTCCGGAACATTCTCCTTGGTCATGTATCCGGCGGCGCCGGCTTTCAGCACCCGCATCCCGAACTGATCTTCCGAATGCATGCTCAAGATGAGAACCGGCAGTTTCGGGCGCAACTGCTTCAACTCTCTTAATACCTCAAGCCCGCTTCTGCCCGGCATTGTGATATCCAGCACCACGATATCCCAATCCTGCTTCCAGACGTGGTCAAGCACCTCCTGACCGTTGCGGGCTTCGCCGAAGATAATCCTGCTGAATTCTTCTGAAAGGATGAGTTTCAAACCTCGTCGCACGATGGCATGATCGTCGGCAATGAGAACTTTCATAATGGTACTTCTCCGAAGATTCGCTCTCTCAATCCCCAAAAACCTGAGACATTTTATCGATTAAAACATCCGGGGCCGGAACTACGCCACAGCACATTCCCTGCATGCATCCGGTTCCATGGCGCCAATCAGGTTATGGGGATTTTAACAGTAGCCCTTGTTCCCTGCCCCGGCATACCTGTGATGCTGAACTTGCCGCCCAGTAGCAAAGCACGCTCCCGCATGCCCAAAATTCCTAGCGACTTCACATTATCACTCTCTTGTTCCGTAATGCCCCTGCCATTGTCTCTTACCTTGAGTATCAGGTATCCATCCCTTTCTTTCAAGTTTATTGAGACCTTCGTTGCGTTCGCATGCCGGGCAATATTTGTCATTAGTTCTTGAAAAATCCGGAAGACAGCGGATGATCGCCTCTCATCCAACTCAATCCCATCTATATTGGATGTAACCTCGAATTTAATTCCCATCCGGGTCTGATACTCAGTTGCCTGCCATTCAACGGCCGCCAGGAGACCCAGATCGTTGAGTATTCCGGGCCTCAATTTCGTGCTGATTTTCCTTACGCTTTGAATGGTTGAGTCAATCAGGTCCTTCATTGACCTCGTTCTCTTTGAAAGAACATGATTGGAATCCCCGCTGCAGACACTGGTCAACTTTTTATCCAGCCAGGAGATGTCTATTTTTAAACCGGTAAGAACCTGGCCAAGTTCATCGTGAATCTCGCGGGCAATCCAGGTCCGTTCCTCTTCACGCACAGCCTCAATGTGCTCAGCAAACCCACGCAATTGTTCGTGAGAATTCTTCAGTTGCTCCTCGGCATGTTTGCTCTGCGTTATATCCAGCATAATACCCTGCAGAAACGGTTGGTCGAGTTCGTCCTGCACCAAAATGGCCTCTTCACGCAACCAAACAACACGCCCACCCTTGGCCCGAATTCTATATTCGCATATAAATCCTGCATCCACAATCTTGGGGTAACTCTCATTGACATTTGCCAGCACCCGCTCGCAATCTCCATGATGGAGTTGTTTCATCCAGAGTTCGGGGTCCTGTATCCATTCATCGGGCGAAAACCCAAGAATCATTTCAATCTGAGGGCTTACATAAAGAAAGCCCTTGGCCCTGTCCTGAGGCGCTATATAGGTGATCATCGGAATCTGCTCGACCAGGGTCCGATACCATGTCTCAGCCCTCTGTGCCTGCCGGGTTCGCTGTTCGAGCGATTCAGCCATATCGTCGAAAGAGCCGGCCAGCATGCTGAGTTCGTCCTTTTCTTTGAGCGGCCCTATGCGAACGGTTAGATCTCCTGAAGCCAACTGCCGCGTTGCGTTCACAAGCTTTTTCACCGTGCGCAGAATAAATACCTCTCCACCGAACCAGGCTGCGAGCAGCGCAAGTACTGTTACCGCACCAACTCCAGCGATGCTTCTAATATACAGCCAGCTCAGCCGGTTTAAGACAGCCTCCTCGGAGACTCCAAGGCTGACATATAGGTCCGTTTCATAAGCTGCCCGTATCGTGGTGATTCCATATAACCGCTTGGTAGAATCCAGGCCGGCTACCCTCACGAGTGATTCCTGGCCTTCGCCCATGGCGGCAAGTATGACAAGCTCTGCAGGCATCAATTCTCCGACCCATTTTCTTGCGAACGGATAACGGGCAAGCACCGCTCCGTTATAGTCAAGAACGAGAAGTTCAGCTCCCAAAGGCAACTGGGTCTCGAGCTCGAGCTTCCTGAACCAGCCCAGGTCCAGCGAGGCAAAGACAGCAGATTTCACAGGGCCTGAACCATTGAGAACCGGGTGGACAAAGTTCATTACTGGAGTGCCGGTTATTGCTTCAATCTGATAACCGCTGATGACAAAGCTGCGTGTAGCAAAAGCACGCCGGACATAGGCGTGATGGGATAGATTGATGGGTGCTTCAGACTTCAATCCGCTGGAGATGATGTTTCCGTCTGAATCAATAGTGCCAAGATTGACGTAGTAAGGATATTGATTCAAAAGATGACTGAAAAGCTCACTGCAGACAGCCGAGTTTTCCTGTCGCACCTCGGGTAATTCTGCAAGACCGATGAGAAGTTGACGGGCTCCCTCGATAACTTGAGCGATATCCCCCGCTGCAAGCCTTGTGACACGAAGAGTGTTTGCTTCTACCTGGAGCTTCTCCATTCGATGATCTTCACTAGCCGCATAGAGGGTCAGGCCAAGCAATGGAAGGGCGGCAAGGAGCACAAGACATATCAAGCGGCCGCGCAGGCTTAAGCGCGAAAAATAACTCATAAACTCTTCGATCCTTCTCTCCTTGAGAGAACAAGATTTACAGGGAGCGAATTTGAAAAGATGCAAATGATATTACCATGCATCAGCTTAGCAGACCAGGCCCGCATAACCGTTCCTTCTTGGGAGGACTATGGTAACCGGCGTAAGTAAGTCGTCATGCCTGGGAAGCCTGCCCTGGAAGCGCCTAGTCCAGGGCCGGCATACAGTAGTGACACTGGATTCCGGTCTCCGCCGGAATGACGTCAACTTTTCGAGGTCGTTTCCTATAATCGCGGAGCTATCAGGCAACTCCTCGCAATCCGAAGGAGGCTGCACTGCCATTAACTATTCACAATTCACTATTCACTATTCACTATATAATCGGCGCAATTCCATCTCCTCGTTCCAGGAAAACTCAGACTGGCAAAAAAAACCTCTTTAAAGCCGGGAGCACCTCCGAGTTCGATCACCTGGATCTCGCGAAAGAGGGTGCTCACTCGCTCACGAGCATGACTGTCAAGTAGCGCAAGGCAGGCGCCCAGTCCCGCCGCATTGCCAAGCCCGACAATATTCGCGGCGCCTATCTCAGGAATCAATCCAATGGTCATTGCATCCTTTGCCTTGATCACATTCCCGAATGCTCCGGCAAGAAGTATCCTTTCCGGCGCATCGATCCCAGCGGCATCACAGAGAAATCGAATTCCTGCCGCGACCGCCCCCTTCGCGAACTGAAGCTCTCGCACATCTTTCTGGTGGAGTACGACGACTTCGCCACCAGCGCTCCCCCCATTCTTTTCTTGAGGGTAGAGCACAAACTCAATGCCGGCCTCAGTTTTCCGAATATACTCGCACTTCGAATCTGCATCGAACTTCCCGTCAGGCAGAATGATTCCTTTTCCGAGTAAAGTTGCAAGCACAGACATTGCCCCGGAACCGCAGATACCTCTCGGGATAATGTACGGGTCAACGGAGCTGCCGATCACGTTCAAAATCAGCTTATCACCCTCAAATCGAACCCCTTCAACGGCCCCAGGCATACCGGCCATGCCACTTCGAAGAGTCGCTCCTTCGAATGCAGGCCCGGTTGCACACGATGTTGCCCAGAGACGGCTATTAGCCGAAAGCACCATTTCTCCATTGGTACCCAAGTCCAGAAGAAGCGTTGGTGAATCCTTCTCTCCGATTGTACGCTCGGCCCACAGCCATGCGGCCACAGTGTCAGCGCCGACAAAAGCGGACGGAAGAGGAAGCGTATGGAGGATTGCCCCGGGATGGAGCGGAAATCCAAAGTCCCTTGCAAGCAGATCGAGCCCCACGTGAAAGACGGGCCGGTATGGTGCAATGCCCAGCCCGCTTGCGGGAGCGCCAAGGAGGAGATGAATCATAGTTGGATTGCCCACCACCACGCCTTCAATAAGGTTTTGCTTAGGGATTTCATAGCGTTTGCAGAGGTTGAGTATGCAGGAAGAAATGGTTTCACACGCAAGATTCTTAAGCACTCGGGCATCTTTCGGATTTTTTGAAGCGACGATTCGGCTCATTACGTCCGCACCGAATGAGACTTGTGGATTGCGTGCCGTCTCAACGCCCAGAATGTCACCGGTTTGAAAATCACACATATAGGCGGCAATCGTGGTGGTTCCGAGGTCTATTCCAATTCCGAAAAGTGAGACCGGCGGGTGCAACAAGGCAATGACCGGTCCGGAATCAAATTTGAGGGCTTGGCGGACCGCCGCGGGCCCCGAAGAATCTGAATTCAGAGGGTTTTCATCCGAATAGAAGCCGGACCCCCAGGAATCAGGGAGCAGAGAGGCCCAATCGACGTCACCGGCAAGGCCTGCTTTCACAAGGGCGTCTTCGACCGAACTGTCCGGTAGCGGGACAAACCTGAATGAAGGACTGACCGGCAAGGGGTTTCCGATACCTATTCCGAGCCGCTTATATACCTCCTGGCGATAGACTTCCTCGACGACTTCCAGAACGAGACCCTCAGCAGCCTGATGGCGGCAAGCGAAACGGAGTCCCGATTCAACTTCCTTTTTTTCAATATGTGACGCCTCTTCAGTGGATGCAGGGACCATCGCGGCCCCTTCAACCACCCTGATCCTGCACCTGCCGCATTTGCCGGTCCCTCCGCAATCGGCAGAAACGGAAAAGCCTCCCGCCTGGATAACGTCGAGCAGGGTTGAGCCTTCTTCCACGAAAACCGGCTTTTCCCTGCCGATAATGCGTACAGATGGACTCATTTAATACATCCCTCTAAGCAAAAATCTTTTTGGGCGCCGGCTCCAACTTGATATCCGAGCGGGATTCCTTCAGGTGAAACACGAATTCGCCGGACAGGATCTTTTGGACCGGGCATTGTTCGGCAACCTGGAGAAGATCTGCTCTTTCCTTTTCGGTCAGATCTCCGATAAGCTGGACTTGTTGCTCCATTAAGATCTTTTTCGGATCGTGCTTGTTCATCGAAACTCTGACGACGACATCCGACAGCTTGATTCCCCTGGTCTGGGCGTACTTTCTCAATGTGATGTTGACACAGGCCGCCAGTGCCCCCTCAATGAGCGTAGACGGCATAAACCCATCGTCCCTTCCTCCACGGTCGACTGGAATATCGGAACGCAACTCGTGAGTACCATCCGTTACAAAACTACAGAAAGGATCTTCTCCACCTCGACAGAAAACCATTTATTGTTCTCCTTCCACAAAATGAAGATTCTCGGGTATCCAGAATTCCGTGCCGCCTTTTTCTTTAAATCATCCCGGCGGCAAAGTGCTCAGCTTGCTTAGCTGACGGCATAAACCCCGACAAGCCTTACAATGAAACCACCCGCCAATACCATGTGAGGGCTCAGTTTCATTCTGAAGAGCCGCTCTGGAGATCTGTTCATGATGCTCTTCTTTGACATCCATGACCTTTAACACAAGAGCATTCTCTTATTTTATAAATTGAAAACCGTCAGGTCCGTCAGGTACTGCAGCCAGGACTGTTCATTCGTTTCGAATCGCTTCGATCGGATTGACTCGCGAGGCCATCCATGCCGGGAAGAGTCCGGCACAAGCTCCCAAGGCAATTGATACGGCGATGCACAACAGCGCCGTAGCCGGATCGAAAGCAATCAGATGTGGACCAGGCATGAAGGTAAATATTTTCCGCATTATCCATTCGATAGCTGAAGCGCCTGATAATGCCAGAACTACTCCGGCCACTCCTCCGACGCCAGCCAACATAAGCGCCCTGAGCAGGACGAGACTGAATATATCCGGCCTCGATGCACCTACCGCCCTCATCATTCCCAGTTCCGAAGTCAGCTCGAAGGTGGTCAGCAGAATAGAATTCATAACTCCTGCAGCAGCAACCACGAAAGCAATGATTGCAACCGAGAGTCCGAGGGCATTTACAGAGGCGACCAGGTGAGAAATACTGTCAGTTGCCTGTGAGACGGTGACTATCTGAATGCCGGGTATCTTTTTCCCGAGTTCGGAAGTAATCTCTGTAATCATAGCAGGATCATCCACCTTGACCGCGACAGCGCTAATGGGGTCAGGCGTAATCTTGTCCCGCGGCGAGCAGGTTATATCCTCAACACCGGCTACTTCTTTTCCGGACACTCTGAGAGCTATCTCCTGAGCGACCGCAAGAGGGGCAAAAATGAAAGCATCGTCCTTGGTATATGTTCTTTCGACAATGCCGCTTATGGGCAAACTTTTCTCAGCCTTGGGCAACTGAATGACATCGCCGATTTTGTAACCGTATTTTTCGGCGAAATCTGCGCCGACAAGCACATTATTTGCCGCTATGGCATCATAGCCGACAGGTATTTCACCCTTTATGCGCCACCCCGGCTTGAGCCTTTCCAGGAGCGGCATCTGATATCCATAAATGAGAATCTTGTCCTCTTTTTTGTCCGAGGGCACATTGATTACGATCATCGATGCGGCGAAAGCAAGCCCTTTGGTCTTCCTTATTTCGACCGCTAGAGACTCGTCCAGAAAGCTTACCGGGACGGCCCCGTAGAAAAGGAGCGACGCCAGTTCATGAGGGCAACTGCTCGGGGCCACGACAAAATCGACGCCCGTCCTTTCCCGCTCTCCGGCAATTTCCCGGTCAAAGCCCTTGCTCAATGAAATAATCGAAAAGAACACCGCAACTGAAGAAGCAATAGCCAACACGGACAGAAAGCTTCTTTTTTTATACCGCAGGACATTTACCAGCGTCAGCTTTAATAAGTTCATGCTTCCTGTCCTTTATGACATCACACTCTCATCCCGCAAAAGTAATCGGCAACGCTTTGTATCCGCGTCAACACCCCGTCGGTCATAGCAAACGAGGTCCCCGACTCTTCCGCAGCCTTTGGGTCATGAGTGACCAGTATGATGGTAAGCCCCTGCCGGTTAAGAGCTTTGAGGAGATTGAATATCCTTTCCTGGTTCTTTATGTCCAGGTTGCCCGTGGGTTCATCCGCCAGAATTAAACGTGGATTGTTGACAAGCGCCCTTGCGATGGCCACTCGCTGCATTTCTCCGCCGCTCAACTGGTTCGGCTTATGCATGCTTCTGTTGGAAAGCCCTACTGCTTCGAGGATCGATTTCAGGTGCTGATTATCAGCCCGCTTCCTGCTGAATAAGAGCGGCAGAGAGACGTTTTCCTTCACGCTCAAACCGGGAATCAAATAGAACTGCTGGAAGACGAATCCTATCTTCTCTCTTCTTATCCGCGCGAGTTCGTTTTCCTGCATCGTGTTGACTTCAATGCCGTCAATCAGCACAACACCCGCGGATGGTTTGTCCAGGCATCCGATCATGTTGAGAAGAGTGGTTTTCCCGGAACCTGACGGGCCGATAACCGACACAAAATCTCCCTCATTGAGTTCAAAATCGATATCTTTCAACGCATGGATTTCCTCCGAGCCGCGCCTGTACACCTTCTGAACGCCACGAAGCCGCGCTATCGGACCATTGCTCAGCAATTTATCACCTCTATCGGACTCACCCTTGAAGACTTCCACGCCGGATAAAGACCTGCAAGCACGCCCGCCAGTAACGAGCACGAGAATAACAGAATTCCAAGCTTCGGCTCGAAAGCTATTATTTTCCCCGGCGGCACGTAAGGGGTGACCTCCCTCACAAGGTCCTCAACAATACCGGAGCCTGCGAAGCCCAGAAAAATACCTGCTCCCCCACCAGAGGAAACGAGAATAACGGTTTCATAGAGCGACAAGCGGAAGATATCATTCCGTGATGCGCCTAATGCCCTCATCATTCCGATTTCCCTCCTCCGCTCGAATAAGGTGATCAGAATGGAATCAACCACCCCCATAATACTGATCATCGCCACCACTATTGCTATGGTGAGAGTGAGCGCCCTGGCTGAAGAGGCCACACTCGATATATTTTTCCTTACCTCGTCCATCATTATGATCTGGATGCCCGGTATCTTGAGCGATAACTTGTCCTGCACCGATCCGATCATCATGGGATTGTTTGTTTTGACCCCTATCGATGTAACGGCGCCGGGGCGGGCAAGAAGTTCCTGCAGTGTTTGAATGGGTACGAAAATAGCGCTATCTTCCTGGCTGTTTTGCCTGTTGAGCACCCCGACGATCTTAAAGTTGATTCCATCGCGGAGGTAGGGCATCTCGTCTCCGATCTTCACCTGATACTTCTCGGCGATCAAATAGCCCAGGATGAGTTCATAGCCGCGCTGAGGGAGTCTTCCATTCACATGCCATTCCGGTTTTAATTTCGAAATATCAGACATCTCCATCCCGTACAAGACGTCTGTCCTGCCACTTTTCAGGTTTGGGAGCTGGCTGATAAGTACGGGTGATGCGATTTCCACGTCCTCAACATGTTTAACCTTATCCAGAAGCCCTTCGTCCAGGTACTTTGGCATGACAGCGCCATAAAGCACGAGAGATGCTACCTCAAACGAACACCCCTTCGAGACGATCATGAAATCAATACCGGTCTTCTCGATTTCCTTCGCCAGATTTCTTTCAAAGCCGATGTCGAATGACAGGATGGAGAACAATACCCCGACGGAGCAGGCGACTGCGAAGATTGTAAGGATGCTTCTCGTTTTGTAGCGTAAAATATTATTCCAGGATAATTTAAGGAATTGAATCAATGAATTTCCACCGCCTTTGCTATGACTTTGACGTCATCCTTTTCACGAGATACGGTTCCTGTTACCAAAGCCTTTTTCCCGACCTTCGACGGTATCGTAAAATGGCTCGGGGCTAGATCGACCAGAATATGCCCGGTATCGTCTTTCAGGAAAAACCAGCACCCGGCTTCACATTCAGTAAGAATTGTCCCCTCGATATTGATAACTTTGCTGCTGAGGGACTGGTCCGTGATGATCTTGATTACGGTAGCCCTGGGGGCGTTTGAATCGACTGACTGCCCAAATTTTTCAGTACAGCCTGAAAGCCACATCGAAACCAAAATACTAAATAGAGCGAGTGCTTTCATCGAATCGACCTTCTGCCGCTCTCCAAAGAAATTCAGAGGGCGGATGGTAAGAGAGGCGGGCTGGAGAGGGGGGGACTCCTCACTCCGAATAGTTTAGGCTGTGTCGCTATTACGTGCCAACCCGGAATAAGAAAACTGCCGGAATTTTGAATTGCGACACAGCCTGTAAATTGGTTTCAAGGTTATTTCTTTATGAGAAGAGAGTCTGCTCCACACAAGAAGTTGTCGCCAAGAACGTGCATAGTATTTCTTTCGAACTCGTGGCACCTGGTACAACCTGCAATCTGCAGCCCCCAGGTCAAAGGGGCATGCTTCTTAAACTTCTCGTGGCAATGCCTGCAAGTCGATGTCGGTTTGCCAAGATACTGATTTTTTGCAATATCGTAAAGCCAGATCTGGCCGTCATAAACCTTGGCTCCCTCGTAGGTCAGGGGAGTCCGCACAGTCGATATGCCATATCTGCCGTCGGGAGTCGCTATGATATCATGGTTTTCCCATTCCTCCGGTATAGGGGCCTGCTGGACTAAGGACAGGTCATCCGCCTTGAGCACAAGTGTTTTTGTTCTAGCTGACTGCAATATGAATTTCCCATCCGGCGTAAAGCTCGATCTGAAAGTTATTGTCCCTTTCGGGAAATCCATGGTGCTTTTCTTGAGAATCTTGAGCTCACCCTTTTCTGCGAGAGTGGGGAGATCGAAAATAAAAAAGGACTGATTCCCCGTAGCCTTGGAAAAAGGGGCTTGGGAGTCGTTCATGGCGAGAAAAAAATACTTATTGTCGGGGCTGGTCGTTCCGTGAGCATAGCGGTAGTTCACGGGAAGCTCGGGGTTCGACGCAAACATTACACGGTGATTCAAGTTAAGGGTTTTTTTATCGATTACGTCAATAAATCCGGGATAGCCCATAAAGACGGGCAAAAACTCTTTTTCAGTTTGTCCCGACCCGCAGTAAAGGGTTTGGATCTCTGTTTCTCCAAAGTCCCGGACCTCTTTTGGAAGCTCGAACCGTTTTTCGGTAACCCATCTGTCGGTTCTCAGGTCGGCTTTTCCCACGATGACGGCGGGCTTTTTCGCCGCATAGGTGGACCAGAAAATCGTGTTGGGGTCCTGGCTGTCGATCCTGATATCGTGAAGGGAATGGTCGGCTGACTCTCCGGTCGGTATGAAGTGCAGCTTATCACCGGTCCAGATGAGATATTTGGGAATCTGGATAGGTTCTTCAGCGGCAGGATTTATGACTACACTTGCATCGGCAATGTGCCCCCCCTCACCGGCTACGAATATTCTACCTTCGTATTCCCCGGAAGGGCTGCCGTTGAGCAAAGAAGCACCGAACCACACCACAGCAAAAAGCAGTACCGCTGAAACCAAAATCAACATCTTCTTTTTAGGAACCATGATCCTTGCTCCTGCTAACATTTGGAAGAATCCCAGCCTCAATACCGGTGGCACAGCGCTGCCGGCCTGCTATCGTTCATGGATGCGGCTATATATACTTTGGCTATCAGCATCGGTTGATATCCTTGACGACTTGTAAACCATGCCAAGGTGCGAGTTTGGGATAATAACATTTCATTATTAGGCGTCAATTATTATTTCTCTACTATATTGCTATGAATTTTGCCCATTCCAGTAAAAATACGGTTTGTACGAAGCCGGACCCTCTGCATCCAAACCGATTGTAGTGGAACATGCGGTAATTTCTGTCGGTTGGAATCCTATTTTTTTGTAGGGCTGCATTGCAGTCATCTGTAGGCTATATTCCTGTTTTCTTGTAGGGTTGAGTCCTACCCGGAGCGATCATAAATGCCCCTAAATAAGACAGGGCCTGTTGTGAAGTGCGAACAGGCCCTGAATTTTAATTGTATCTTGTTTTTTTACACGAATGCTCCGGCCAAAGTATCGAGCAGTCCGCCGGCACTTGGGGTCAGCACCCCTCCTTTGGATTAAACCTGCCGGAACCCTTTGATTCTCTTTCTTCCCATGGTTTCGGTGAGGAGGACTTGTCGGATTCCATTTTCGCCTTTTCCGCTGGTTGCGTCTCTTGGGTCGCAGGGGATTTGGTCTGTGGCGAAGAAGGGGCTGAGTTGTTTGTATCGGTCTCTTTAGTCTGCTGGCACGTGCCTGCAGAAACTGAAAGTCCCAAAGCCAAAACCAGGCATAACCCTATCAAAACTATCCGCTTCCATCTCATTTGAAATCTCCTTGAATAGTGATCATAATTTTGAGTAGGTTCGAAAGAGACAACCGCCAATAAAACACTATTTGAGAATGGTTGATCGTCAAGCTAATTTCGGATCTAAACCGGCTTTCAGACTCGATGAAGCCGTTACCGGTCACCTTCTCGCCCGACCATTTCCCTCAGTCGTTCACCTCCACCGGGCAACGAAATCCCGGCGCCCTTCGCGCTCTCGAATTCAGAGCAGTTGGCCGAGTCTTCCATCCCTTCTCACTCGCCAAAAATGATACATAATGAAGGCCAATGCGAGACTTGGTCCTATTAGACAATGAATCACATAAAACCGCAACAAGCCAACTTCAGATATTTCAGAACCGCCAAGAAAAATCTGCTGCAGCCCGCCTCCAATAACCGGTACCTGTCCCAGCAGTTGGCACACAACCTGGGCCGCCCAGAAGGTCTGCGCATCCCATCTGAGAACATAACCCGAAAAATCAAGTCCGGCAGTCAGGATGAACAGGGTCATTCCGACAAGCCAGTTAAGATGTTTTGGAGGCATATACGCGCCCGCAGCAACAACCCTGGCTGTATGAAGCAGCATTGCGGCTACCATGAGTTGGCCGGCCCAGAAGTGGATGGACCGCATTAGCCAGCCGAAAGGAATTACGTGGTCGAGGTCATGAATTCCCGCTCGTGCCCCCTCCGCGGTGGGAAGATAATAGAGGGCGAGAAGAAGCCCGCTTATCCCCAGAACGATAAACAGGAAAAAGGCGGCCCCTCCAAGGCAAAACGTGGTTCCTATGCGGACTCGTTCTTCCGAGACCTTTATGGGGTGGATGTGCCCTATGAAATTATCCAGTTTCATCACCCAAACCTGTATCCGGGCATGACTTTTTCTTTGGGGAACGCGACAAGGGCGCCCTGAGCGCCAAGGCGCAGTGCGGCTAAAGTCATGCCATGAGTCGCCGGTCCGGCCAGCAGGCGGCCTTCGCTGTCAAACCGGCTGCCATGACAGGGGCATACGAAAATATTCTGCTCCTGAAGAAAAGCCGGCTGGCAACCAAGATGAGTACAAACGTCAGTGACAGCCCAAAACCCATCCTTGTCCCGAAAGAGTACCACCCTGCCCTTTTTTGCGACTGTGCCGACCGGATAATCCCCGGGGGGCCCGAAAGTGCAAGGCTCCAACCCTGACTGTGTCTGGTTTCCGGCAAGAAACCGGCAGGTTATCCAGCTCATGGATGCCGAGGCCAGCCCCGCCAGAGCCCATCCAAAATAGGAAAAGAACCTGCGGCGCCCCACAGTTGAATTGGAAAGATTGTTTTCCGGATTCCTTGACATATGCTCCTGCAACCGGTTAGGAATATTAACTCATAGTACAATAGACCAACGGAATTAATCCTTGCTCATTAGGTATTTTGCTGAACCGGCAAGTGGTTCGAAACCGCGGCCGGGAAGAGCGGACACTACCAGAGGGCTGTCATGGGGCAAATGACCGAACCTCAAAACAATCACAGCTTCATTGTACGCCGTGAACTCCTTGGAAGGGAGTTCCTGACGGTCATGATCCTGACCCTCATACTCATCGGCCTCGCGCTGGCCATGCCCGCAGGTTATAATGCTGCGGAGCCGGACAGCCCCGCACCCGGCGACATCAAAGCTCCCTGGCTTATCATTTGGCTCCAGGTTCTCCTCCGCCATTTCCCACCCCTGATTGCCGGGTTTACCATTCCTATGGTTGCACTGATAATCGTGGCCTGCCTGCCCTGGATTCCGCAGTTCGGCGGGCACGACCCTTTGAAGCATTACCAGTTCGGTTTTCACCAGATCATCTTCATTGCAATGGCATCGGTCCTCGTGTGCCTCACTTTTTGGGGCCTGTAAATCCAGCGGGATCTCCATAAGCCTCCTTGCCTTCGAAAAATTCAAGCAGGTACTTTATATAGATGGGATCACGGGCCGACATTCTCTCGAGCTGTTCTGCATTCAGAAAACCGGCTCCAACCCGTGAAACAGTCTGAACAGGCTGCCCCCTGTCGTTGATTACCTGATCCAGGTCAAAATCGATTCCAAGACCGTCAGCTTGTGATCTGCCTAACCCGGCACGCCGCCCGTCTTTCGCCCGGATGACCGTCGGGCCCAAGCCCATAGCCCGTGGATTTCCATGACAATCCCAGCAATGTGCAGTTTGGGTCCTTATCGTGTGAGGAGCATAGGGGTTCCATGCCAGTGCCGCGCGACCGTCGCTCAATCGAGGAATGGTTGAATCCAGAAGCGTCTTCCCCCGGGAATCAACCCAACTGAGCCAGTACTGGTATTGAGGTCTCATGGCGCTCACGAGGCCACGGTAATCCATTCCCAGAATCCGTCCCTCCCAACGGCGCATCGAATAGCCCCCAAGCCAGACTCCAATTTCGGAACGCCCGGTCAGCCAATCCCGGGATCTCGGTGCAACCCACTGCTCGCGAGGCTTTAGAAAATTACTTTCTAGTACCTCCCGGACTTGAGCATCACCCTGGCTTGTCAACCAGCCCCAAGGCCCATAATCGGGATAGTCCAGCCGTACCAGATGCAGACCCAGGTCTTGGAAGGTCCACGCCGCATGACAGGCGCTGCATTCCATCCTTTCAAGGTGCCCCGGGATACGATGGTTCAGAGGCTCCGTCCCGGTGGGTTCACTCCCCAAAACAGGTATCCGGTGCACTTTACCATCGACTTTCGATGTGAGAAAAAAAGCGCCATCCCTTTGCGCCGTGTTCGTCAGCAGATGTCCTCCGGAGGTTTCGATAACCCTCCGGCCGGCTTCGAGATCGTAGTGGCCATTAGATTGTGCGGCCCGCAGAGCACGAATATCGGAGGCCGGAACCTGTCGCGTCCTTGGCAGTTTTCCGGGAAGACCATGGCAATCCGCGCATCGCACTTCAACCTGGTCCTGTGACTGGGAGTGGATTTTACCTTCCCCCATGAGTTCTTCTACGGGATGGCAATCGATACAATGCATCCCCCGTTCATAATGAACATCGGGAAGGAGATAATGGTAAGAGTGCTTCATCAGGTGCGGAGCTGAATCGGGATCAAGGGCCTCGAAGTTGTAGGCAAAAGAGTGGTCCCGCTCGAACAGCCCGGCATAGTCCGCACCTACACGGTTTCCATTGTGGCACCTCAGGCACTGGGACGTTGGTATGGCTGTGGACACCCGGTGGGATTGGGAGGACCCTGGTGTACCCGGGGCAATAAGCTGCTCATTGGGCGCAATCCCGTTTGTCTCATTCAGGACGTGGCACGCGGCGCAACCGGCACCGGCAGGTGTATCATCATTCTGAGGGCCGGCAGAGCCGATGACGCCGTTGGACTCAAGATGACAGCGAAGGCAGCGGCGGCGCAGCAGATCATCCACCAGGGACCCGGATTCATCTCCCCTGGGCAATGCCTTGAGTCCATCAACCTCTCTGACCGCATATCGGGCCATCACGTCCTGCTGCGCTCCCCACAGAAAACGCGTCTGGTTAATAATGCCGGCCGCAGTAGCCATAAGAGTTCGATTTACCTGACGGGTCTGTCTCTCATGACAACGGCCGCAAGCAAAAGCAGGATTCGTGAAGTCGGATGGATTGGCAATCATTCCCTCATGTGCCCCGGGCTTGTCGGGGTTATCCCCATGACCCAGATGGCAGTCGATACATGAGGTGGAATGACACATCATCTGCACTTGAGGATGACATTTCAAACAGGAGGATGCCCAGCCGGCCGGCCCTCCAGGCAACAGGATAGAAACAATCGTGAGGATAGTGAACGAAAGCCGCTTCATTTGCGGCCTTCCAGAAAACGGGCAACCTTCTCCTGGTGGGCAGGAAGTTTCGCCCGCACGAATGGATCTGCTGGATCTGTCCATATGGGATCGTCATATCGGCCGTGGCATGGCAGGCACGGCGCCACCCTGAGTATCCGTTTCAGTTCCTCTCCGTTGAAGGGGCGTGCACCGGGATGAGTCGTTGACATCAAGGGAAGTCCCCGGGAGTCTGAAAGGCTTTCCCACGCAAATCCCCCGGGATTTATCCCGGGCTTCAGCAGAGGTATAAACGTATTCTCCTCCCAGGTCCTTCCGGCCTGAAAAAGTCCCTGCCCGATCCCCATCACCTTTGGATCTGAATGGCACTCCTCGCATGATCTCACCTCTGTGCGCGTGGTGTGGGGCGAAATTGGCGTAGAGACAATGCCATGCGCAAAACCCGGACCTGTAAAGATTTTATTTTCAAGTCCGGGCAGAGCATTCCCATTAGCGTCCAGTTCGGTATAGACGACCTGACAGCCAGGTACAATTACCGACACCCGATTCAGTGAGTTGATACCCAAAGCCGGTTTTTCATAACGGTAAAAATCCCTCGTCTCCTGCCACGCTCCATCGGTTGTCGTCCCGAGCATTGAATCCGTCATGCTTTCTCCACGACGCCGGTAGTCATGGCAGCCGTAGCACTGGGGGGCCCAGCGGCTGTGGCAGGCAGAGCATTCCATACGAGATGGACCATGTCCGGGGATACGGTGATATCTGTCGTCGCTGATAACCGGACAGAGGTGATCTTTTTGATCCAGCTTACTCCTGAGAATGGTGTTGCCGCCCTCCTTCCGCAGATTCAAAACAGGCGTCCCCCGTTGTGTGATTCCCACCTCGGTAGAGACCATATCAGGCATTTTCAATGCCCTTATCTTCCAGAGGGCTTCCTCATCCCCGGGCATCAAAACTTTTGTCCTGGGCGGCTGCCCTGGTTCGCCGTGACAATCGATGCAACGGACTTCGACTTGTTCCCGCATGTGCCCGTAGATATGGCCGTCCCCCATAATTTCGCTCCCCGTATGGCAATCCGTGCAGGCCAGGCCTTTCTCGAAGTGAATGTCCGCAACGAGGTGGCGTGAATCCCTCTCACCCGAAAGCTGCCAGAGATTCGGCCGGCCGGAGCTATATGGGGTCCCATAGCCGTCAGCCTCCTGAAGACCAGTAAAGGAGAGTCCTATGCGCCCCGAACGATTGTGACAGCGCAAGCACTGCTCGACTGGTATCGCTGTGGTCAATTGATGCCGGTGGGCATAACCCGGCTTGTCCTTCGGCAGTGTAGGGTCAAGTCCTTCATAAGTGGCTTTCGGGTTGTATAAGGCATGGCAAGCGGCACAACCCGACGAGTGAGCTGACAGCCCGTCCTCGCGTGCGCTCCAGATATGGCACCTTGCACAGAACTTCCTCCACTGATCATCGGCGGGCTGCCCTGAGATCGTGATGGGCCGGCTCATTTGGTCCTTGAGTTTCGTGCCCGGCACAGGGTCCATTAGAGGAATCGGCAAAAGCACGGTCTCCTCGCCTCCGCTCCTCACCGGGCCTTTCACTCCAACGGATGCATAACCGGGTTCCGAAGTAGGTTGCGCATTCCATGAATATCTCAGGCTCGCTATTACTCCGCTCATTGTAGCCATAACGCCCCTGCGAACCCTGTCAACGGAGTTCTGGGACTCCAACTTGCGCCCGGCGTGACATTGCCCCCCGGGCCTTGCGCAAGTCTGATCGATGACAGCCAGGTCGGATGGATTCCGACCGCCGATGAGTCCCCGATGGGCAATATCCTCAGTAACCCCCAATCCATCACCGCCATGGCAGATTACACATCCGAACGAATCCACCGGATGTGACGAACTGATTTCCTCTATTCCTTCATGGCAGGTCAGACAACGCTCTATCTTTCCGGTTATCGCAGGTCTCATTTCCTTTATTCGAAGCGGCAACTGTCCAGCGGCTTGCACCCTGCTTCGCAGCTCTGCTTCGGGGAGGTTGCCCTTCAAGGAGGACGCCAGGATTTTTGCACGATTTTCGAGGTATGCCCTCTGGTAGACCTTCCACTGCTGGCGCTCCTCTCGCGATATGGCAATGCAAATGAGCACGATCAGGGCCAGGCCGAGTATCGGGAAGAGTACTGTCCCCAGCACGTGCCGATTCTGCCTTTCTCCCACCGCAACTCCATCTGCATCCGCAAGCTGCGCGGTGATCCACCCGGACAGGTCACTGCCCGTGCAGCTTATGTAAAACATTTATCTTATCAAGACAAAAACTGGTAACACAGCCATTCTTCAACACTCCCCGGTGCTTAAGGGGACCTCCAGGGCAGATCCCTTTTCATCGGTGCGCTGAATAAGGAAAACAACAGCAATAAAAAGAAGCGATATAGTATAACCGATCACAGCAGGAAGCAGCTTCGCTTTTAACAGCTCAGGCCCCCAGACGGCTATCGTCAGAACTCCGGCCATCGCGACCAGGGCAAAAACCACACCTTTCCGGGATCGCTTAAATCTCATCCGAGCGCCATTTTCGAATAACGTTGAGACCGTAATGACTACAATGGAGGCTATCATACCCACGAACATGGGGTGGGCGTCGAGAAGCAAATCGGGGTACCTTGCGATATACCAGGCGATACCGATACACGGTCCGACAATCGCGGCGGCCAGAGCGGCTCTTCGTGAGATTGCATTCCAGAAAAGGCCGATCACAATAAGAGGGAAAAGGGCCGTATCTCTGACCACGAAACCGGCTACGGTCCAAAATGCGACACCGCTGGGAATGACTATGGCCAAACCAACCGTCAGTGCTGACAGGATAAGAATGGCAACCCTTCCAACCCTTATTAGTTCAGTCGAGGAGGCATTCGGAACAAAGTAACCGTATATGTCATTTGCGGCCACCGTTGCGCCGGAAAGGATGCACGATGAGGCCCATCCCAGGGTGGTGAAATACAACCCTGTAACAACTATTGTGGACAGCACGACGGAAGGCATGCTGGAGGCTAACATCGGCATCGCCTGCACGGATTTTATCGTCGGAAAGAGGACCTTTGCAGCCATTCCGGCAATCGGGGCAAGTATTACAATAGGAATATAACCTAGTAAAACATATAAGAGTCCCTTTCTGCCGGCATTGATCGTTTCACACGACATGACAATCTGCAGCGCGGCTTGTGCAACGAAAGCGTTGATGGCAAAAGCATAAAACCACGCCGTTATGGTGGCGGGATAGGAAGGCGGCATAATATCGAAGTATTTGGGTTCCAGCTTCATAATATTATGCCATCCCGCCATTTTAATACCGGCAACTGCAGCTATGAGAAGAGCCAACATCTGCACCGTTACCAGGATCTTGCCGTTATAAGAAATAGCATGCATTCCCCCGAGAAGGGTATAAACCACAAAGGAGCCCACTGTAAAAGTGGCGCTTGCCCAAAGGGGCCAGCCAAGTATTGCCGAAAAAAATGCTGCAGCGCCGACAACCGAGCTCACCGTAAATATAGTGAAATTCAGCGCTGTAATGATTCCGCCCAGGAGTTTAAGAACCGGAGAACCGAAGCGTTGCGCGATGAAGTTGGGCAGAGTGATCATCGCGAGCTTTCTAAAAGCGCTGCCCGTTACGAGGACGATTATAATAAGCTCCACCGTTCTCACTATCCCGAACCAGGCGGAAGCAATGCCGTCCCTATGAGCCAGCTCCACGGTCCCCGCTATGGTGTTGCCTCCCCAAAAAGCGTAGAGAGAAAAGAAAATGTTCCAGCAGTTAAACGACCTTCCGCCAACGGACATGTCTTCGTGCTTCTTTACCCTTCGTTGTGCCAGTATTCCCATGCAGGCCAGCAGGGCAATTCCAAAAACAAGAAAAGTTATTTGAATCACATGTGCTGACATGCTACGATCATCCCGTTAAGCGGATCATTGGCGAACCCGCTAAAATTACGCTCCGGATATTTGGACTGCTACAGCATGTCCGTTCACCCTGCGTCCCTGTCGAAGGATAAACCTGTTCGGCATTTATTACGCCGATAAAAATCCGGACCACGCGACAAAAACCGTCATTCGTATATTTAAGATGTCTGCGAATACTCACGCTTGGACGTGAACTATGGAAGCTTTTATAGAGAAGGTCGAAGGCGCACTGCGAAATACCAGGGGAATCCTGGACGTGGGGTGGGTTGGCGAAGAGGATGTGAAAACTGTGGACCATTACGAGAAGGAACTCCAGGAAAGAGGACTCGGGGGCCTCGGAAGGTATTGCAATGAAGGGATCTCTTATGTCCTTTCCAGGCGCTTCATCTGTGCCGTTCTCAACAATAACGAATTCAGGCATGCCGACAAGCCTTGCCTGTCCTGGATGATGGGTGATGTGGTTATCGGTGAAGAAATTACTGACAAAGACCATCTGGAATTCCTCAAGACCTCCGGGAAGACTAAAGTCATCGGCAAAAATTTTGTTATCTATTACGATAGAATACAAGCCGCTTCCGGGCAACCGCCGGTTTTTATTTGCCGTGCCCTTGCCTTCCCTGAAATAGAGGGCATTCCTGGTGTCCGGGATGTCCTGTCCGCTTCTCCTATGGGCCTCGCCGATCTATATCTCAAAAATAAATTCGGATGGGATACCAAAGATTCCGTACTCGGAACCATTTTGATCGGGTTCAATTGCGCTGACCCCGATTCCACATCTAATGCCCTTTAACTTCTTTCCTTTCTGTTGGCTCTCCGCGCGGTGGATGACATTAAACTTTTGCGCCCGAATTCGAGGAATTCTGCAGAGCCCTAAAGCCTTTTATCCATTTCATGCCGCTGCGGTCTCTTCCCATAACCAGGTCGGCAGCTCGCAATGCCACTGTTTCATGCGTTTTCAAAGGATTGCAGATCGGACAGCTCAAGCCGGCCTCAACCGACATGGCCATAAAGAATGCCGTCAGATTTTCACGGTCCGGCATGCCGAATGAAATGTTGCTGGCTCCCATGGTGATATTTACACCGAATTTTTCCACGATCATGCGGATGGCGTCCAAAACCATTTTCCCGGCCCGCCATTCCGTCCCAAGCGTCAGCACCAAAGGATCGATGACAATGTCTTCGTCCGGTATGCCCAGCCTGTCGGCTTCTTCAATAATCGTTGCAGCATACTGGAATCTTTGTTCGGCAGTCTTTGGAATCCCGGCGTCACCGCTGCAAAGTCCTATTACGGAGCATCCGTATTCTTTTATTAGCGGAAGGACTTCCTTGAGCCGCTTTGTTTCAGCGCTGACCGAATTAACCAAGGGCCGGGCGCCGTCTTTACAGTAGTGCCTCAGGGCAGCTTCGAGCGTTGCGGTCTTGGGAGAGTCGATGCACAACGGGAAATCATCGGTCACCGCCCTTACTTCCTCGATTATCCGGATCATCAGGGCGGGTTCATCGGAACCGGGCAGACCCGCATTGACATCCAATACGGCGGCGCCCGCGGCGACCTGTGCAGCGGCATCCCTGCGCACCAGGTCGAATTTCCCTTCCCTTAGTTCGGCCTGAAGCACTTTTCGGCCGGTCGGATTGATGCGCTCTCCAATGATTGCAACCCCGGTATCACGACAAATGCGCACCTCTTTTTTTGAAGATTTTACCACTGTTGTCAGGTTATTGGACATCACCGTTCCTCGCTTTCCTCAATGGCTTGCAGCGTGAAAATGAATCTGATTTCATGCCCGAAGAAGCCGGCTTCGGGGGCCCACATTCATTGCCAACGGTAAACCACTTTCCATGTTTTCAGAAAAAGAGAATCCCCGCGAAGACCCTGTTGCTTTCCAGCCGCGCTTTCCACAATTGGAAAAACCAGGGCCATGCACGGGGATTCTTTTACACATGGCGATGCACAGTACTCCGTCCCAATGACTCAGCACCGCCGATTTCCCCCTACCGGCACAGATCACCCCGCCCGGTGAACGCAGTCTCCCGCTTTGGGGGCATCTCCTTCTACCAATCTTTGAGTCCCCACTTCTGTGCCAGGCCCATGGAAGCAGTGGAGGAATCGGTGCCGACCTCTTTCGCCTTACCAGGTGCATCCTTATCGAGAATCTGGAAGGTCCCGGGCAACAACACAAACAGGCCGTGATCATTCACTACCGGAAATCCATTTTCCATCCAACCTCTGAAACCATCAGTGATATTGATAATCTTGCCGGAATAGCCCATATCCAGCATGAACTTCTTGACCATAGCGCCGCGGCTTCCACCGTTGCCGGGGTCCCCACCCTTGCACATCAGGTAGTAAGTAATTGTCGGGTCCGGCGCCTTGCCGGGAAGCTGCCAGTACGCAAGACCCGTATCAACCCGGATTGCGCCGGGCACGCGCGCCTGTGTATACTCCGACTCCTGACGAACATCCAGGAGCTTGATTTTTGGGTCTTTATAAGCTTCCTGCTCGATCCACAACTTATAGAAATCTTTGGATGAAATCCCTATGCCGTACTGGAGCATCCATGCTCTGTGCTGACGCTGACCGTTGCGATAGAGCTGCTCCGGAGTAAGGTTAGTTCCCTCGAAACGTGGCTCGATCTCTTTTTTGATCACATAACGCGGCGGCCTGCCCATTTTATTGAGCTCGTCCTGCGTCCAGGGCTTCTTTGCAAAGTCCTTGAGCTCTTTTTCCGACCAGTCCTTGCTGGGTCCTTGGGCCAACGCCAAAGAGGTGACAAAAGCAAACGCCACGAAAAGGGCAACTGCCAATACGTCCAATCTGCTTTTAGTTCTCACGAATGCTCCTTTCAGCCTTGAATATATGTTAGCAAAATTTGCACTCTTCAATCCTCTGCCTCCGGCCGCACAAAGGTGCGCACTTCCCCCTAATCACCTCCGTATCCATAGGGTTTGCGGTTAAACTCACCTCCTGAAAGGGATTTCCTGATATTGATCGTTTGTTTTTGATATAAATACTTTGTCCGTTCAATTGAAGGCAAGAACAAATCCGGCGCGCTACTATTCACTCTGTTGTTTTCGCCCGGAAATACACTTACATAAGCGGCTTTTAAACTCTGTCAGGGTGAGTCTGATTTTTTTATAGGATTTCCTCTTTATATGGAGTAGGTGTTTGTCCTACAATTGCACAGTTTGAATCGCTTGCGAGGTCTCCCCTGGCAGAATGGATTCCGGAGCACGGCTTGCAAACCGGCGCGAAATAAACGCGCCTGTAAATTCCAAGGACCGATTATGGCTAAAAATCGATGGCGCTTATGCACTCAGCTCCCTAAACGGGTAAATCTCGCTCAGTGCTCAATAGCCGCGCTATGCCCCATCTGCGCTGTGTTATTGCTTATGGCTGCCTGCTCTACGTCAGGTGGACTGCTTAAGCCTCCCTCCGCGCGGCCCAATCGTGTGGAGCTTCATGTCGGAGACGTGGTCGATACTGCCACAGGCAATGTGATCGGCTTCGACGAGCTGATATCTAGACTTCCCGATGCAGCCATCGTTTACGTTGGCGAAATGCACACGAGCGAAGAAGATCACAAGGTTCAGCTCGAGGTCCTGAAGAAACTCTCTCAGGGGGGACGATGCGTTGAGCTTGGAATGGAAATGTTTCCGGCAGAGGCACAACCGGTTCTGGACCGTTATCTGCGTGGGCAAATGAACGAGGAGGACTTTCTTAAAGAGGTCAGATGGCAGGATGTCTGGGGATTTCCCTATTCTCTCTATCGGGGCCTTATCGAGTGGCAGAAAGAAAAGCATATGCCCGTTCTCGGCCTGAACGCCCCGATTGAGGTGGTGAGAAAGATAGGCCGCAACGGCCTCGATTCGCTCACCCCTGACGAACGCTCCCGGGTTGCCCGCGAATTTCATCTCGACGATCCCGGCAACCGTCTCCGTATCCGCAAAGAGTACACAGCGCACGAAAAGGATGCGATCAAGGATTTCGAATCCTTTTTCGAAGCGCAACTAGCCTGGGAGGAGACAATGGCTCAAACCCTTGCCGAACGCCTGGATCACACAGCAGGGAAATGCAAAATCGTAGTCGCTATCGGGCAAGGCCATATAAACGGCCGCCTCGGGGTCCCGTATCTCACCCGCCTGCGAAAGCCGCACGAGTACAGGACCATAGCCCCGGTCCCAATAGATTATCCATTCAGCACACTCGACCCGAACCTGGCCGACTACATTGTCATAACAGACAAATCCGAACAGGTCCACCGGCCCCGGCTCGGAGTTACAATCCAGCCGGCGGCATCGGGCCGGGGGGTTGAAATTCTCGGCGTTTTACCTGGCGCTCCCGCAGCCAAAAGCGATTTGCGCAAAGGAGACATCATCCTCTCGGTCAACGGCTCGCCCGTAAAAACCGTCGAGGAAGTTCAGCAGGCGCTGGGTCAGAGCGGTCCCGATTGCAAAATCCTCGTTGAGCGCGATAAGAAAAAGATGACGATTACCGTGATTCTTCGGCAGTAAGTTGGATAAGGACACAGGGGATGATGATTTTGAGATCGGGCGCTTCGCCTGCGCACCCCGGCATCTAAATGGCCCTTGATTACTCTTCCGATAACCTCTTGTTTCCCGCAAACCCTTGTGATATAAGCATTCGCAAAAATGGGCTGGCGTAGCTCAATGGCAGAGCAGCTGATTTGTAATCAGCAGGTTGTAGGTTCGACTCCTATCGCCAGCTTTAGTAACATCAAGGGGTTCCAGCAGCAGCGCTGTAGCTCTCTTTTGTTTTTCGTACGCATTACGTGCGCAGATTGCAGTTTTCCCGGCACGTCAGATGTATTTGGTTTTGACGAGGCTTCAGATGGAGGAATCTCCCCTTTGTCTGCCGGCCAAACTGTTTCATACCCACTCTCAATGTACTCCAGAGGGCGTCTTAATCCGAGAGCATTTTGATTATGTGTTTTGCGAGACGCTCATTAATTTCCCGATGGCGGGGTACTGTGGTTGGCACATGCGGGTTTCGGGGTTCTGATACCAATCGTGTCTGCTTCCATGGCGAATCAGTGTGCAACCCCGCTCTTCGAGAGTTCTAACGAGGTCTATTCGCTTCATCAGACCGCCATGTCTTCATGAGTTCGCACGAGCGGAATCTCCTTGCTCTCCAGATCGCCGAGGATGTCTTTGAGATTTTCTCTCAACTCATCGAGGGTCTCACCCTGGGTCATATAATCCGGGTAACATTCCAGGTGGCCCACCCACATGCCATCCGTTTCTTGCCAGTAAACGATTTTGACCGTCTTCATTTTTGGTTCCCTCGCAACTCATATCTATCCGCATTTTAATCATCCGGTCAACGAATAATAACAGAGAGCAAAAGAAATCGTGAAACTAGGGGCAGCCATTGAAAAAGGAATTTGTGAATCTTCAAGCTACTCGCCCAACCTGCACTGAACATGGCAAAGTCATTAAGTTAGCGCTTATGGTAAACTCCCCCCGCAGAGATCGAGGCCATGGTCACTCCCGCGGGCCCCGGTCTTCAAAATCCATATCAATGACGGCCTCGTTGCTCATGGCCTTTACCTTCATGTTGGGATATCGCTTTCGAAAGACCTGGAGCATTGCTCTGTTCTCCAACAATACGGAGGCAGTAAAGCCTTGGTAATCGTTCTGCCTCGCAATCTTTTCGAGGATTTCGAGTAGATGAGAGCCGACGCCCTGCTTCTGGAAATCATCACGGACCACAAAGGCAACCTCTGCCCGGCCTTGTTCTGCCGGGACGTACGAGGCAATGGCCATGATATCTTTGTGCCCGCCCCTGGAAGTGAGGCCAATGATGGACATGTTCTTGCGGTAGTCCACATTCGCCCATTCTTTCTGGATCGTTGGGTGTGAGAAAAGGTTCTTTTGGTAAAAGAACCGATAGTAGATGGATTCTGCCTTGAGTGAATAGAAGAAATTACGGAAAGCAAACTCATCCGAGGGCAGCAAGGGACGGAACTCTATGGTTTTCCCGTTTATGAGCCGAAAAGAGCTCTTGTAGTCTTCAAGAAAGATCAGGTCTTCCTGATGTGGCGGGAGCTGGTCGGAGAAAATATAGCGGTGTTTCTTGGCTTCATCGATCAAATCCTCACGAAACTTGGGATGAGCGATCTGAGCCAGTTCCATGACCCGCTGATAAATGCTTTTTCCCTTTAGTTCCGCAATCCCGTACTCGGTGACGACGAAGTTGACATCTGCCCGCGTTGTCGCCACACCGGCTCCCGCACTGAGGTGTGAGACGATGCGCGACACCTTCCCCTTGGCGGCCGTTGAGGGCATGGCAATAATGGAAAAGCCGCCTTTGGACATGGCGCTTCCTCGAAGGAAGTCAACCTGATCTCCAATCCCGCTGTAGAAGAGGTAGCCAAGGGAATCCGAGCACACCTGCCCTGTGAGATCGACTTCCAACGCCGAGCTGATGGAAATTAGATTATCGTTTCGTGCAATAACGGCCGGATCGTTCACAAACTCGGAACTGCGGAAATAGAACATGGGATTATTGTTGACGTAGTCGTAGAGCCTGGAAGATCCCATGCAAAGGGATGCGACGGCTCTTCCGGGCAACAAGGACTTTTTCTTGTTCGTGATGACCTTCTTTTCAAAGAGAGGCAAAAATCCATCCGTGATTATTTGAGTATGTATTCCCAAGTCCTTCTTCCCATCGAGGTATTTCAAAACAGCATAGAGGAGCTGTCCGTAGCCGATCTGTAGGGTAGCCCCGTCATTGACCAGTTGTGAAACGTAATGGCCGATCCGGTTAGCTGTTTCATTGTCCGCCATTACCGGCAGGTACTCTCCAAGGGGCTCTTCTTGAATGACCAGGTAATCGATTTCATCGACGTGAACGAAACTATCGCCCAACGTCCTTGGCATCCTCGGATTGACCTGTGCTATGACCACCCTGGAATTCTGCATTCCGGCACGAGTGATGTCCACAGAGACGCCTAAGCTGCAATACCCGAACTGGTCAGGGGGACTCACCTGGATCAGGGCAACATCCAGACCGATATGTTTACCGTAAAAAAGCCCCGGAATTTGTGAAAGGTAGGCAGGGACATAGTCTATCTTGCCTTCAAAAGCCGCCTTTCGCATGCCCAGGCTAATAGAGAAGAGTTTGAGCGAAAAACGATTTAGGAACGATTCATCCTCGATGTATTCAGAAAGCGTACCTGAAAGCAGTTGGTAGACCAGGATGTCCCGAAGGGCGAGGTCGCTCACCATAGACCTGATGAGATGCTGAGGTTCGCCGCAACCGGTGCCGATAAAAACCCGGTTGCCCTTCTTTATGGCCGAGATTGCCTGCTGGGAGATTACCACCTTCTCGGCACAATACTCTTTTAACCAGTCCATAAAGTCCATAAAACCGGATTTACCTCTCATCTTTGAATCTTGTCATTTCTGCCTCCTCGATCTGGTTGACATCAATGGAGGGGGCAAAGCACCGAAACCAGCGCTGAAATCATATTACAGTCACATCTCGGTTTCGCAAGAAATTTTTAGGATGGTGGATTATCGATTTGGTATAAGATTGAATGATGTTCCGGTTCCATTTACAAAAACATAACTTCTACGGAACGAAATGGCAGCTACGTTTTCGTAGGTCCTTATAGGATAAACTTAGGCAGGTTCTTGTATCAACCCCTATATGCGAGGTGCAGCATATGCAAGATCAAACTGCCAGTAAAACCGCGCTGGGGACCGCTTATACTCGCGCCGCACACCAATTGCTGGATGACAAGCCGCTGTTGTTGAGCGATCCGGTCGCCCTGCCCTTGCTGGGCGCCCATGCCGCCAAAATCATACGCGGCGCCCTTGCCCTCCACCAAAGCCCCGGGGGAAGGCATTGCGGGCCCATATAGTGCTGCGCTCGCGCTTTACCGAGGACAGGCTGGAAGAAGCCGCCGCAAAAGGCGTTACCTCCTACATCCTGATCGGCGCCGGATTCGATAGTTTCGCTCTACGCCAGCCTTCCTGGGCGAGGGCCCTGAAAATCGTCGAAGTCGATCACCCCGCCACCCAGGCGGCCAAGCGAGAGCGGATCGCCAAGGCCGGCATATCGGAGCCGGAGAATCTGATCTTCGCCCCGGCTGATTTCGAACGCGAAGAACTCGGCGAGGTTCTGGCCCGTTGCGCCATAGGCCCCGGCGAACCGGCGTTCTTTTCCTGGCTTGGAGTTACCATGTACCTGGAAGAAGCGGCGATCGACACTACATTGCGGGCGATAGCGGCATTTGCGCCCGGCAGCCGAGTAACCCTGACCTTCATGCAGCCTTTGGGTGAAATGTCATCACCGCTTGCCGCTATGGTTTCCGCCATTGAGGAGCCTTGGGTCATCTTTTATAAGCCGTTTTTTTCCTGGTTTAGCGTTACGTCATCATCGCTTGCCGCTATGGTTTCCGCCATTGGGGAGCCTTGGGTCAGCTTTTTTAAGCCCTTCTTTTCCTGGTTTAGCGTTACCTCATCACCGCTTGCCAATACGGTTTCCGCCGTTGGGGAGCCTTTCGTCAGCTTTTTCACACCGGAGGAAATTGAGGCCAAATTGCGGGAGACCGGGTTTTCCGGCATCGATTTTCTGACGCCGGAAAAGGCCGAAGCGCTCTACTTTACCCCTTCGCGAAACGACCTGCCGGTACCCAAACTAACCAGCATTCTTTGCGCATCGGTCCAGACCTGATGTCCGCTGCAGGGGTACCTTTTTCTATGACCTATCGAAGGTCTGGGTTGAGGGCCGCTACAACAAACACCACAAATGGATTGAGCCTCACTGGAATCATCGGCACTGGATTCCAGGCCATCATAAACCCCATGGCGAATGGATTCCGGGAAACTGTGGATAATTTTACTTCAGACCTTTGGCTTTCTTTCCGATAATAACACCGGAGGTTTGATGCCTCCTCCGAGAGCCGTGAGTAGGGCCATTGTGGCACCTTCCTTCTCGGCTCTCACCATTTTAGAGGGTTAATCACCGGGGCCGTGGGGGCGAAACCGGGCCAGCATATCTCAGCATATGTCTTATGCGGTGTTCTGGATGGACGCTGTAGGCAAGCCTGAAATACAATATCGAAATTGAGCGATTCTTGCGATTTGCCGCCTCCGTGTCCGTCTTCTTTCTTCCCTGTTGCTTCTCGCTCCCCGCTCCCTCCACAGATCTCTTACTCTACGAAAAAAGCCTCATCAGGCCGCTTCTTAATTCCAGGCAAAGTGCATCGGATGTCCGGTGGCGAAATAGATGCCCTTCCGGGTTTACACCGTAGATTGCTCCATCCCGCAGAAAAATACCCAGCAGTCTTTTGCCGACCGCACGCCTTCCGGCGGCATGAGTTTCGACGCTGTGCGGCGCCTTCAACACAGGTATTTTGGCCGGAACCGTTTGCGTCGCATGCTCTTTCGCAAGACTCAAAACATCCTCTCTATCCGCTGAATCAAGAGATTTTAAAAAATTGAGTATTCTCCCCAGTCTGAGCAGTGTGATCGAATCCTTTCTGGTAGTAGCCCCGGAAATCGGGAGGGCCGTTGAGCGCAATTGACTGAGCGTTGGAGGCAGCAGATTTTGGGCGCTGCATTTTTCGAAATCGGCGCTGCCGGGGGCCGGGTAGAAAACGGATACTCCCGCAATCGCGGTCTTATCGGCCAGGTAGACCAGGTCGGCCACGGAGTCTTTCGGGTCTTGCCCCGGCGCGCCCACAATGATGTATGCAACAGCATCGAGTCCATATTTTTCTGCGAACTGCAAAGATCTTTCAAACTCCTGGCGCACGTCGGGGCGTCTGAATTTCTTCAACTGTTCGCGGCAGGTCGTACAAAGCGAAAGATTAAGCGCTGTAAAGCCTGCAGCTTTCATCGCGCAAACCACTTCCTCGTCGAGGGTCGGAGGAAAAAGGCCGTTCATGGCCCTCAACTCCAGGCCGCAGCCCCGAAACTGAACCTCTATTTCATTGAGGAGATCGAGAAACCATTCCCGCACGTACGAAATGTTTTCATCTTCGAAATCTATGAAACGCGCCCCGATGCCGAAGACCGCGCGTTTCATTTCTTCGATGACCCGTGGGACGCTCTTCATGCGGAAACCGCACCACGAGGATCTCCCGATTGAGCAGTAGCTGCAGCCGAGCGGGCAGCCTCTTCCGGCTGTAATCACCGCGCACGGCCTTTTTTTGCGCCGGTAAAAGTTATTGTCGATCAGATCGATTGCCGGAAGGGGAACGTCGTCGAGGTCCGCCAAAACAGTGGGCGGTCTTATAAAAAGCCTTCCACCGGAGGTACGAAACCCTATCCCTGGAACGGATTCGACCGATGTCCCGCTGTGAATTGCCTCGGCGAGAAGAGCCATGGAAGCCTCACCCTCGCCTCGGATAATGAAATCTACACAATCGTGCCTCAACACCTCTTCGGGCATCTCGGTCGGATGATGACCGCCAAGCACAGTCAAGGCCTCCGGGCGCCGGTGTTTCACTAATTCTGCTGTCCGCACCGCCTCGGCGCTGTATGCGGTAAAAAGAGACGATATTCCCGCCAGGAATGCACCGGAGCTTTGGACCCTCTCACCGATGTCTTCCTGACTCAGTCCGAAACGCCTGAAATCATGGAACAGGGAAAAAGGGGAAATATCCGGCCCTGAATAAAAATCGCGCAGGTACGACATTTCGGGCGGAAGCAACATCTTTTTTGACCTGCTTGAGGCAAGCGCGTCCAGGATTTCGACCGAGTAGCCTTCTCGCAGGAGCGGCGAGGCGATACAGGCAAGCCCGTAAGGGACGGTCCGTTTTGCCGTTAAATAGAAATCACGGATCGGGGGCTGAATGAGGATTATGTCCGGCATGGAGATTTCATATCTCGGTCGCCGGATCGCGGTCTACAGTTATCTGCACGGACCGGAAGGCGGGATCGCCTTTGATGGATTCGAGCACGCCCTCAGTGAAGCTCTGCATATCCGAGCTTGTCCAGGTCTTTATGAACAGATGCCACCTGAACCTGTTCCTGAGCTTTACGTGGGCTGCGGGCGACGGGCCGAGGACGGCTGCGCTTCTTCCCGTATTCCTTAAGCAGTCTGCCTTTTCACGGCAAACAGCGGCAAGCAGGCGTGCCCCCTCGCGGGCCGATTGCTCACTCGAGGAAGTGACCAGCAGCTTCAACAGTCGGGTAAACGGTGGATATTGGAGTGTTTTTCTCGACCTTAGCTCCTCCCGGCAGAAACCGTCATAGTCAAGATTCAGTGCCGATTCAATGGTAAAATGCGATGGATTGAAGGTTTGCAGGATGACCCTCCCCGGTTCTTCTCCCCGTCCGGCGCGTCCTGCAACCTGTATGAGAAGCTGAACCAGGACCTCTCCGGCCCGGAAGTCCGGCGCCTGGAGACCTGCGTCGGCGTTGATTATGCCCACAAGCGTTATGTTAGGGAAATCATGACCTTTGGCTACCATCTGGGTGCCCAGCAACACGTCGGCTTTCCCCGATCGCACCGCATCCAACGCGCTTACCAGCCGCTCGTGGCTGTTCATTGTATCCCGGTCCATTCTAACTACACGCGCAGCGGGGAAAAGTCTTTTTACCTCCTTTTCCACTTTTTCGGTCCCGAACCCATGAGGAAACAGCGCTGCATGGGCGCAAACCGGACACCTCTCGGGCAGAGACGTTTCCCAGCCGCAGTAATGGCAGCGGAGGCGGTTATCTTTCTTATGGTAGGTAAGAGTTACGCTGCACGACATGCACTGGAGCGCCTGACCGCATGCGTTGCAAAGATAGTACTTATCATAGCCTCTTCTATTCAAAAACAGGAGCGCCTGCCGGCCGTTGCGCATCGTCTGGCCGATTGCCTCCGAAAGCTTGAACGAAAAAATTCCATGTCGCCCCCCTTCCCGTTTCATATCCACAACCTCGAATTCAGGCTGAGGCTTGTTCATCACCCGGTTCGGGAGCGCAATCGAGCGATAGCGTTTTTCGCTGCATCCGTGTACCGTTTGAATCGACGGGGTTGCCGACCCGAGGACCACGGGCGCGTCCACGATCTTTGCCCTCATCACGGCCACATCCCTTGCATTGTAGCGCAGGTGGGTTTCCTGCTTGTAGGATGTGTCGTGTTCTTCGTCTACTATAATCAGCCTGAGGTTTTGTACGGGCGTGAGCACCGCCGACCTTGCGCCCAGCACTATTTTCTTCCTCCCCGACAGAATGTCCGCCCATGTGCGCTTGCGCTCTCTTTCGGGTAGAGCGCTGTGCCACACGGCAAGCCCGGGGCCGAATCGTTCCCGGAAGATCGACTCCATTTGTGCGCTGATCCCGATCTCAGGCACCAGTACAAGGGACCCGTTGCCCGATTGCGCAGCCTTTTCCATCAAACGGAGGTAGATTTCCGTTTTCCCGCTGCCGGTCACTCCATACAGGACGAAGGGCTGAAAACAGGGATTGTCCAAAAAAGGAGAGGTTTGACCGAGGGCGGCGCCCTGATCCTCGGTCAATTCCAGAGCGAAAAGGTTCGAAAATCCCCCCTGCCCCACTTCGGACAAGAATGGGATTGCAGTCCCCGCTTCACAAGGGGCGGGATAGTCAGTCCCCGGCTTTGTCTGCGCTTCTTCGACGACGATTATGCCGTCCTTGACGAGCTTTTTGAGTGAATAATCCGGGTTCTTACACAATTTGCGCAAGTCCCGCAAGCCGGCGCAGCCGCCTGCCAAACGAAGCAATCGAACTATTTCCTTTGATTTTTCGGATTTAAGGCTTTCGCAGGATTGACAATCGGCCAGGCGAACGACCTTTGTGGCGCGACCGCCCAGAGCCTGCCCTATCGGCTCGAATCTACCGTACGGAATTACGAGATCGAACACTTCGCCAAGCGGATAAAAATAATAATTAGATATCCAGAGGCACAACTCGAGAAGATCGGGCGGTATGGCCGGCAGTTCATCGATCGTGTCCCCGATTGGGCGGATCTTTACCGCCTCCGGCAGTTCCGGAAGGGAATTGACAACGCTCAGGACGATCCCGGCCGCTTTCCTGTTTCCCAGTTCGACCGAAACCCTGCTCCCGGGCTGCACATTTCCGGCAAGCCGGCTGGGAATCGAATAATGAAGACCCTTATTCAGGGCCGATCCCATTATAACGACTTCCGCAAACAAATCCGCCATTGTCAGTCACTGCCGGACAGTATCTCATGCTTTTGTCCATCGGGGATTCCACCGTGCAGGGCGGCCTCACAAAAATCCCGCGATTTTTCAAATTCTGAGACTATCGTCTTAGGTACTGATACCGCGCGGCTAAAATCTGCGCTCTGGAAGTTGACCGGTTTTCCGTCCTTGTAAAAATGGAACTTGAGATAAGATTTTCCACCCCCGGCCGACCCTATCGAGCCGATCGCCTCCGCACGGGAAACCGGCGACCCGCGGGTCAGCCCACGGCTGCAGGATGAGAGGTTTCCGTACCAACTGGAGTATCCTTCCCGGTGCCGGATTTCGATAGAAATACCTCTTTTGCCGTCCTTGCGAACGGCTGAGACCACCCCGTCTCCGATCGCGCAAACCTGAGTCCCTCTGGGGCAGATATAATCTATTTCAAGGCGGGGACGATAGATCTTAAGGACCGATTTAATAGTCCTGCCCGCTTTAGCAGACAACAACAGCCGATGATAGACGGGACTCCTGAGAAACGCCCGTTTGAGCGATGCCCCTTTTGCGTCGAAGTAATCCCACGATCCATCCGGAAGCTGAAATCCAAAAGCCTGGTAGACTTTCCCTGAAACGCTCATTTCGGCGCCAAGGATGAGAAACCGTTTTCCTTCACTCGATTTGATCGCACCTTCCTGAAAAAAGACCGAAAACGAATCTCCCTCCTTCAGGTCGGAGGCGAAGTCGAAATCATAGGAGAAAATGTCCGCGAGGTTCGAAATAAGCGGCGCCGGCAGTCCACCTGCTATACAGGAATCATAAAAGTTCTCCGACCAGACGCCGCGCACCATCTTGCCGGACCGTGCGGCGGAGGTTTCACCCGACCTGCATTCCCAGCCCGTTGAGTTTTTCCTCAGCGTATACGAAGGCCCGTCGGACTGCAGGTAAACCACCTCTGCAGGAAGACCGTCCGCTCGGCTCAGCATAAAAATCAGCTCGTCATCTTCATTGATTCGGTCGAGTGGGGCCGAGCAGGCCTTGCGCCAGTCGTCCGTATACGACACAGGCATGCCGGAGGCCTCAACAATCCCCGCCAGTGTATCGCCGGAATGAAGTATCAGATGGCGGATTTCAACCTTGCCGGAAGCCTCAGGCTTGTGTGCGGGCGGAGACGCCGGACGAGGCTCTTCAATTGGTTGGGCAACAGCCGCTTCGATTGCCGGTATGTGCCCGGATGGATTTGCCTTTGGCCTGTAGACCTTCCTGTAAGTGGCGAAGCCCGTTCCCAGGATGAGCAAAATAGCGAACAAATGCCGGCCGCGAAAACGCCTTTTGGGCGAGACGGTGTAAAAGGTACTCCTTGAAGCTGCTTTAACTTTACGCTTTTTCATCGGACTCGACGACACCACAGACACATTAATTTAATTAAGGAATTTAGGAATTTAGGAACCAGGTTCCGACCGATCATTTCTAACATATGAGTCCGTGGAGGTCAAAATCAATCGGCCCCTTGATCGCCCGAATTGCGTGTGGAACGAATCACGCGAAGCCGCGAAGCTGTAACCAAAGAAATCCACCTGGTGATAGACAGGTCATGGAGAGACTGGTCATGCACAGGTCAGGGAGAGCCGCGAGGAAGAAGCCCGATCCTTCGAACACCTAACTCGACGACCCGGAACCAAGGCATGGTTTTTATCACCACGAAGATCGCGAAGAGCCGCGAAGAAAAATTAGAAAAAAAAGTTCAGCCTGATCCATCGTCTGTTTACGAACCCCGGATCAGAGGCACCTCCGGGGCAGGCTCTAATCCCATGGCCGTACACGAAGGTTAACCAAGGCCACAAAATCAGTGTCTGGAACGCAAAATCCCTGAGTTCTTTGTAAATACAGGGCGAATTCAGGATTGGCCGGCGCAACTCCTTAATTGAAGACTGCAAATGGAGCTTCTCGTTGCAAATACAGGGCAAATACAATGGAAAAGGGCGCAACTCCTTGATTTCATTGATAGCCGGAATTTTATTTTCAATGAAAACAATAAAAAATGCAGCCGAGCGGTGAAGCGAATCGCTCTCCTCAATTCCGACCGAAAAACGGACATCCGCCCTACCCCTGTGGGTCAGTGAACAGTAAACAGTGATCAGCGATCATCCAAAAACCAGTTTCATCAATTCCTGAATTTCTCAATGTCCAAATTCATCAATTCCTGAATCCCTCAATGCCCAAATTCCTCAATTCAGTTCCTCAATTATAGCATTAAGTCATTTGGCCCTGCAAAACGGCAACGGCTTCGCAGTGATCAGTGAACAGTGAGCAGTGAGCAGAAAGAAACCAAACCCTCAGCCGCCGAATCCAATGAGTCCCTCGGTCCACAAATTCGTCAATTCCTCAGTTCCGATTAACATTCTACCATAAATAGATTTGGCCCTGCAAAACGGCAACGAGAAGCGGCAACGAGAAGCGGCAATAGAAACGGCAATAGAAGCGGAAAAAAGCATGACGTTGTTCTCTCTGCGTCCTCGCGTGATAGGGCTTTTCCTCAATCCTCAGTCCTCAGTCCTCAGTCCTGTCATAGTTCCTTGATCCTCGGTCCGGTGCAGGGAAAGACCGAGTCGCTCGACCCTTCAGGCCTTCTATCCTGCCATTCGTTTTAATTAGTTTCAATTGGACGAGATTTCGAAAACGATCGGTGAACACATGATTCGAAAACTCTGACTTCTTTTGGGCTCTATTTCTTAAGGTTAGAGGAGAGATGTTGATTGCAAAATACTAAGCAGAATCACCTTACTAGTAGAGTGATTCCAAATTAATGTTGCAATAATTTGCTTTTCATGTAATTTTCCCACTCCGGAGGTTAAACTTAGACGGAGGAGGGAAAAATGCCATTTCAAAGAACGAGGCCGGCACT